>Ga0196963_10001309_pt1 | contig 17332 bp, 15 predicted proteins | sample S1_5metaG_FD_148600 | JGI IMG/M metagenome (GOLD analysis project Ga0196963, IMG submission 148600) | Soil microbial communities from Anza Borrego desert, Southern California, United States - S1_5 | ecosystem: Environmental > Terrestrial > Soil > Desert | place: USA: California | collected... | reverse complement strand
CCACAACACCGGCGACAAGTGGTGCATCTACCCGATGTACACCTACGCGCACCCGATCGAGGACGCGCTGGAGAACATCACCCACAGCATCTGCACGCTCGAGTTCGAGGACCAGCGGCCGTTCTACGACTGGCTGCTGAATGCGTTGGCAGATAACGGACTGTTGCAGCGTCCGCTGCCCAAGCAGCACGAGTTCGGGCGCCTGAACCTCACCTACGTCATCACCAGCAAGCGCAAGCTGAAGGCGCTGGTGGACGAGGCTATCGTCAACGGCTGGGACGATCCCCGCATGCCCACGCTGGCCGGCATGCGCCGGCGCGGCTACACGCCCGCGTCCATCCGCAAGATGGCCGAGGACACCGGCGCATCGAAGACCAACATCTGGGTCGACTACAGCGTGCTCGACATCAGCCTGCGCGACGACCTGGAAGGCCAGGCCCCGCGCGCCATGGCGGTGATCGACCCGATCAAGCTGAAGCTGACGAACTGGGCCGAGCTGTTCGGCGCCGACCACCGCGAGCCGTGCCAGGCCCCCGCGCACCCGCAGCGGCCGGAACTGGGCACGCGCCGGTTCAGCCTGGGGCCCGAGGTCTGGATCGAACGCGACGACTTCGTGGAAGTGCCGCCCAAGGGCTTCTTCCGGCTTTTCCCTGGCAACAAGGTGCGCCTGAAGTACGGCATGGTCGTCGAGTGCACCGGCTGCGAGAAGGATGCCGATGGCCGCGTCACTGCCGTGCTGGCGACCGTGGTGCCCGACACCAAGAGCGGCACCCCCGGCGCCGACGCGGTGAAGGTCAAGGGCACCATCACCTGGGTCGGGGTGCACGACGGCGTGCCGGCGACGGTCAACCTCTACGACCGCTTGTTCACGGAAGCCCAGCCGGACGCCGGCGATCGCGATTTCCGCGACGTGCTGAACCCGAACAGCAAGACGGTGGTCACGGCATACGTCGAACCCGCGCTCGCCGGCATCCCGGCCGAGCAGCGCTACCAGTTCGAACGCCACGGCTACTTCATCACCGACCGGAAAGACCACCGGCCCGACGCGCCGGTGTTCAACCGCATCACGGGGCTGAAGGACAGCTTCGGGAAGTAGCGGCGCGGACGCTGATGGCCGCGCCACTGGCCGCAGCCGCGGGGCACCGGTACGAACAGTCGTCCGCCGGCCGCCACCCGGCCAGCTTCCGGGCCTGCATCAGCCCGCAAGGCGGCTTCAAACGGCAGGCGGATCCAAAAGCAGCGCGATGATGGCTTGCTGACGGCGGTGCAGCCGCACGCAGTGCACGCTGGCCGTCACGGCCAGCAGCAGCGCGGCACAACCGGCCGGGCCGACGATCTGCATCGGCGCGGCAGCGTCTCGCGACAAGAGCCACCCGAGCGCCAGGCCCATGGCGCCCTGCATGGCAAACGTCCACGCCAAGCCGACCGGCGGACGCTTGCGCAGCAGTTCGGTGGCCTCGGCGCGCGCTTTCAAGCGCTTGGCAAGCAACTCGCCATCGGCGGTGCGGGCGGCATCGGTATGGAGCTGGATCTTGGGCATACGGAACACGCGGTTTGGTGGGACACGCGCCGGCCAGCGGCGGCCCGCGAGCTTAGGCGCGCCGGGCAGGCCCCGTCACTCCCTCGACTCGACGACGAGTCCGCATCGACTGCGAGGCGCAAGCAGATGGCCAGCATCCGAGCACGCGGTCCTCAGCCGCTTCGCGCCCGCCACCAGTCCCGCGCCTCGGCCCAGCTGTAGCTCGCCTGCGCTGCCGCCAAGCCCAGCGGCCCCCAGGTGCGGCTGAGGCCATAGGGCGCGAAGTAGTCCGGCACCGGCTGGCGCTCGGCGATGGCGGCGGCCACGACCTCGCCCGCCACCGTCGTCGGCGCCACACCATGGCCGCCAAAGCTGATGGCATGCCAGGCACCGCGCGCGTGGCCTGCGGCCAAGCGGCCGATCTGCGGCATCTTGTGGCGGGCATAACTCATCAGTCCGCTCCATGCGAAGTCGACGCGCAGGTCGGCCAGCGCGGGGTAGACGCGCAGCAGGTCCTCTTTCAGGAAGCGCGCGATGTCCCCCGGCCGGCGGTCGCGCACCGCGATGCGGCCGCCCCACAAGAGGCGGGTGTCGGGCAGCATGCGGTAGTAGTCGAAGGCGAACCGGGTGTCGTAGATCGCCGCGCGGCTGGGGATGTATTCGTCGCGCCGCGCACCCAGCGGCTCGGTCACCATCACGTAGGTGGCAATCGGCAGCATCGCGCGTTCCAGCGGCGGCACCAGGCCGCTGAGGTAGCCGCCGCCGGCGATCACCAGCTCGCGCGCCCGCACCTCGCCGCGCTGCGTGCGCACGATGAAGCCGGCGCCGCTGCGCTCGATGGCACGCACGGGCGACTGCTCATGGACGCGGCCGCCGCCGGCGGTGATGGCCGCGGCCACGCCCAGCGCGTACTTCAGCGGATGGAAATGAAAGGCGTCGGGCTCCAGCAGGCCGCCGGAATAGCGGTCGGAGCGCACGTGCGCCGCCAGCGCCGCCTTGTCCAGCCGTTGCCACTGCACGCCAAAGTGATCGGCCATCAGGCGCTGCTGGCGGTCGAGGATGGACTCATCGTCGAACCAGTTCGCGAGCAGCGCGCCGCCTTCCACCGCATCGCAATCGATCGCGTGGCGGGCGATGCGCTTGCGGATCAGGTCCACCGCGCCGCGCGTCAGCGCGTAGGCATCGCGCGCACGCGCGGGCCCCAGTTGCGCCAGCAGGTCGGCGTTGTCGAGGCTGTAGCCGCCGAAGACGAAGCCGCCGTTGCGGCCGGACGCGCCGAAGGCCACGCGCTCGGCCTCCAGCAGCACCACGTCACGCTGGCCGCGTTCGATCAGGCCCAGCGCGGTGGCCAGCCCGGCGAAACCGGCGCCGACGATGCACACCGCCGTGTCGACGCGGCCATGCAGCGACTGCGCTGCCGGGCGTGCCGGGGCCGTGGCGTCGTAGTAGTTGCCGGGCACGGCGCTCATCGCGGCGATGGCCACCGATCGTTCCTGGCCATCAGCCGGCCACCTCCACCGCCGCATCGAGCGCAACGCCGTCCTGGCCCAACGGGACCGGCGCCGCGGGGCCGAAGCCCATCAGCGCCTCGATGCCCGCGCAGTCGTTGACGGTGCGCACGCGCTGGTAGGCGGCCTCGGCCTGCGGAAAGCGCTGGCGCAGCAGGTTCAGCCACTGCTTGAGCCGGCCCGAGCGGTGGCGCGGCGAGACATGGCCGGCGATCAGGTGCCAATAGCGTTCCAGCAAGGGCTCGACCACGCCCCAGCCCGGCGGCGGCAGCAGCGGCGCGCGGATCGCCCAGGCGAGGCCCGGGTCGGCCACCATGCCGCGGCCCAGCATCAGCGACGTGCAGCCGGATTCGGCGCGGCAGCGCTGCGCATCCTGAACCGTCCAGATCTCGCCATTGGCGACCACCGGCACCGCCACCGCCTCGCGGATGCGGCCGATGTGCTGCCAGTACGCCGGCGGCTTGTAGCCCTGCAGCTTGGTGCGGCCGTGCACGACCAGTTCCTCGGCCCCGCCCCCGGCCAGCGCCTGCGCGCACTCGACCATGCGCGCATCGGTGACGTTGCCCAGGCGCATCTTGGCCGACACCGGCATGCCGGCCGGCACCGCGCGCCGCACCGCGGCGACGATGTCGTGCAGCAGCTCCGGCTCGTCCAGCAGCACGGCGCCGCCGCGGTGGCGGTTCACCGTCTTGGCCGGGCAGCCGAAGTTGAGGTCGATGCCGGCTGGCCCCAGCGCGGCCAGCACCGCGGCGTTGTCGGCCAGGCAGGCGGGGTCAGAGCCCAGCAGCTGCGCCCGCACCGGCACGCCGGCCGGCGTGCGGCCACCGTTCAGCAGCTCGGGCATCACGCGGGTGAAGACACGCTCGGGCAGCAACTGGTCGGTGACGCGGATGAATTCGGACACGCAGCGGTCGATGCCGCCGGCGCGGGTCAGGATGTCGCGCAGGCTGAAGTCGAGCAGCCCTTCCATCGGGGCAAGTAAGAGCATGGGATCCATTGTCGCGGCAAGACAATCGAGCCCATGAATCCCGATGCCGTGATTGCCGACACCCGCGCCTGGCTTGAGCATGCCGTGATCGGCCTCAACCTCTGCCCGTTCGCCAAAGCCGTGCACGCGAAGGGGCAGATCCGCTATGTGGTCACCGAGGCCGCCGACGCCGGCGCGCTGCAGCAGGCCCTGGCCGAGCAGCTGCGCGACCTGGCCGCGGCCGACCCGGCCGAGGTGGACACCACGCTGCTGATCCACCCGCGGGTGCTGCAGGACTTCGAGGACTTCAACCAGTTCCTCGGCCTCGCCGAGGAACTGGTGGAAGCGATGGGCCTGGACGGCGTGCTGCAGGTGGCCAGCTTCCACCCGCGCTTCCAGTTCGCCGGCACGGAAGCCGACGACATCAGCAACGCGACCAACCGTTCGCCCTACCCCACGCTGCACCTGCTGCGCGAGGACAGCATCGACCGCGCGGTCGAGGCCTTTCCGGAAGCCGAGGCGATCTACGAGGCCAACATCGAGACCTTGCAGCACCTGGGCGCCGAGGGCTGGGCGGCCTTGAGCAGGCGCTGGACGCCCGGCGACACGCCCGGCCCCGGCGCGGATGCGGCCCCGCCGGCACCGCGCCCGGGTTCATCGTGAAGGTGAAAGCCTTGCGCACGTCGTCGTCGATGCGGCGCAGCCGCAGCCGTCAACGCCCCACGCCGTCGGGCAGCTCGATCTTGACCTCCAGCACTTCCAGGTTGTCCTGCTTCTCCAGGTGCACCCGGATGTCGCCGGGCTTGATGGAGACGTACTTGGAGATGACCGCGACCAGTTCCTGCTGCAACTGCGGCAGGTAGTCCGCGCGCGAGCCGCGACCCGAGCGTTCATGGGCCAGGATGATCTGCAGCCGCTCCTTGGCGACCGTCGCGGTCTTCTTCTTTTCGCCGAGAAGGAAGGAAAGCAGCGACATCGCACTCACCTCCCGCCGAACAGGCGCTTGAAGAAGCCCGGCTTCTCGGCATCGATGAAGCGCATCGGGATGTTCTCGCCGAGGAAGCGCCCGACCACGTCCTTGTAGGCCTCGCTGACGTCGGTGCCCTTCAGGTGCACCGCGGGCAGGCCCTGGTTCGATGCGTCGAGCACGCTCTCGCTCTCCGGCACCACGCCGATCAGCGGGATGCGCAGGATCTCTTCCACGTCCTTCAGCGACAGCATCTGGCCGCCCTCGACCCGGCTGGGGTTGTAGCGGGTGATCAAGAGGTGCTCCTTGATCGGCTCCTTGCCCTCGATGGCGCGCTTGGTCTTGGACGACAGGATGCCGAGGATGCGGTCGGAATCGCGCACCGAGGAGACCTCGGGGTTGGTCACCACCAGCGCCTCGTCGGCGAAGTGCATCGCCATCAGCGCGCCGGTCTCGATGCCGGCGGGCGAGTCGCAGATGATGTATTCGAAGTTCAGCGCCGCCAGGTCGTTCAGCACCTTCTCGACGCCGTCCTGCGTCAGGGCGTCCTTGTCGCGCGTCTGCGAGGCAGCCAGCACGAACAGGTTCTCGCACTGCTTGTCCTTGATCAGCGCCTGGTTCAGGTTGGCTTCGCCGTGGATGACGTTGATCAGGTCGTAGACCACGCGCCGCTCGCAGCCCATGATCAAGTCCAGGTTGCGCAGGCCGACGTCGAAGTCGATCACCGCGGTCTTGTGGCCGCGCAACGCAAGGCCGGAAGCGAAGCTGGCACTGGTCGTCGTCTTGCCGACGCCGCCCTTGCCGGAGGTCACGACGATGATCTTGGCCATCGGGGGGGTCCTTCTCGAAAGTGATGGAGCGTCAGCCCGAAATGGGTTCGACGCGGATGCGTTCGCCGTCCAGCCGGACGACGGCCGGCTTGCCGAGTACTTCGGACGGTAGGGGGTTGTCGGTCGTGCGGTAGATGCCGGCGATGGCCACGAGCTGCGGCTCGAGGCAGGTGCTGAAGATGCGCGCCGAGGTGTCGCCGCGCGCGCCGGCGATGGCGCGGCCGCGCAGCGGCGCGTAGACGTGGACGTGGCCGTCGGCGATGACCTCGGCGCCGAAGCTGACGACCGCGGTGACGACCAGGTCGCCGCCCTTGGCGTAGACGCGCTGCCCGGAGCGCAGCGGCTTGTCCACCACCATCGTCGGCACCGGCGCGCCGGGCACTTCCTTCAGCACCTCGACCTGCTTCAGCACCTCGACCTCGCGCACGATCTCCTTCACCACCTCCTTGACCAGCGGCGCGGCCTTGGCAGCCGGCGCCGCATCCAGCGCCTCCGGCAGGCCGGCGGCGCGCGCGGCCGCGGTGTGCTCGGCATGGCCGCCCTGCACCGCGATGGGCAGCAGGCGGTGTCGGCGCAGGCAGGCGATGAGCGCTGGAAAGTCGAGCGGGCCGCCCTGCTCGCGCAGCGGGCTGAGGTCGATCACCAGCGGGTCGTCGTCGAAGAGCCCCGGCGCCTCGGCCACGCGCGCGGCCAGGGCCTCGGCAAAGGCACCGAGGTCGGTGGTCTGAAGGCGCAGTGCCGTCAGCGTCCAGGCCGTGCTCTTGAGATCGAACGGGGTGGTTGCCGGAATGACGAGGGCCATGGAGAGGGGCGGAACTTCGGGCGGCACGGCCGGCCTGTGCGCCGGGGCGCGGCAGGGGCCGCAGACGGTCGCCGCATCATGAAAAAGGGCGCCGCACGGAAGGCCCGGAGTGTATCTGCCGGGCCCCGCGCGCCGTTTCGGGATCGGCCCGAGGCAGTGCGATGATCGCCGCCCACGTGACAACCCTTGCCTCTGGAGACAAGCCTTGATGCATGTTTCGAACCTGACGGCGGCACTGCTGGCCGCCGCCTTCGCCACCCTCGCCGCCGCCCCGCCCGCCTTCGCGCAGGCCGCGTCGGCGCCGGCCAACGACGTGGCCGCCAAGTCCGCCAAGGAGCCCGGCGCCGTGGTGACCGCTTCGGGCCTCGTCTACCGCTCGCTCAAGGACGGCAGCGGCCCGTCGCCCAAGGCCAGCGACGTGGTCAAGGTCCACTACCGCGGCACCTTCCCGGACGGCAAGGAATTTGACAGCTCGTACTCGCGCAATGCCCCCACCGAATTCCCGCTGGACCGCGTCATCAAGTGCTGGACCGAAGGCGTGCAGCGCATGAAGGTCGGCGGCAAGGCCAAGCTGACCTGCCCGGCCGCCATCGCCTACGGCGCGCGCGGCACGCCAGGGGGGCCCATTCCGCCCAACGCGACGCTGCTGTTCGAGGTCGAGCTGCTGGCGGTGACGCCGCGCTGAGGCGCGCGACGGCGGTCGGCAGAGGCGCGCGGGCGCCGGTCAGCTGAGGCGCTCGGCGCCGGTCAGAACAGCGACGGCTCGTCGTCCGGCCGCGCACCCTCGATCGCCAGCATCTTCAGCTTGGTGGCCGCGCCGCCGTGAGCGGAGAAGCCGCCCTGCCGGCCGCCCGCCGCGAGCACGCGGTGGCAGGGCACGATGGGCGCGAACGGGTTGGCGCCCAGCGCCTGCCCGACGGCCCGTGCGCTGCCCGGTTCACCCAGCTGCAGCGCGATAGCGCCGTAAGTGAGCGTGCGTCCGGGTGGGATGGCCAGCGCCGCTCGGTAGACGCGCTGGTGGAAGTCCGGCACGCCGCTGAAGTCCAGCGGCGCCGCGGACAGGTCGCGCGGCTCGCCGCGCAGCAGCGCCTGGATGTCGGCGATCACCGCCGCGGCATGGGGCGGCGGCACGGCTTCGTCGGTTGCCGGGAAGCGCTGGCGCATCCGCAAGCGGGTGGCGCCGGCGCTGGCGCCCGGCAGCTGCGCACCGGTGATGGCGTGGTCGCTCCAGGCCAGCGCGCAGGGGCCGATCGCGGTGTCGAACAGCGACCAGCCGCGGGTCGCGGAATGCACGGGGGAGGCCATCGCGCCATTGTTGCGCGCGCCGCCCCCCGCGGCCAGGCCGCTCAGTGCAGGCTGGCCGATGCTTCCGCTTCCGCCGCTGCGCTGGCGCGCGGCGTCTCGATCGAGCACCAGGCCGCCTTCATCGCGGTCTCGACCGAGCACCAGGCCGCCTGCGCCTTCGGCGTCTCGACCGAGCACCAGGCCACCTGCACCTTGGATGCGGGCTGCTCGACCGAGCACCACGCGGCCTTCGCCTGGGCCTGGGGCTGCTCGATCGAGCACCAGGCCGCCTTCGGCTGCGGGCTCTCCACCGAGCACCAGGCCGCCTTGGCCTGCGGCTTCTCCACCGAGCACCAAGCCGCCTTGGCCTGCGGCTCCTCGACCGAGCACCACGCCGCCTTGGCCTGAGGGTTCTCCACCGAGCACCACGCCGCCTCGGCCTGAGGGTTCTCCACCGAGCACCACGCCGCGTCGCGCTGCGGCGCGCCCATCGGCTCGCCGAACTCCTCGGTGTACAGCCGCTGCATCGTGTCGAACGCAACCTGCAGCGCCTGCTCGTCGCCCTCGCCGCGCAGGCCCAGGTACGGGAAGTGGTGCAGGAAATGGCCGAAGGTGGCGTCGCAATCGGCGGCGTACTTGCGGGTGTCCAGGATGTGCATGTGCCAGAAGCGGTCGATGTCGCGCTCGGGCGCCAGCGTCATCTCCGGGTACTTTGCGTGCAGGATCAGGTAGCGCTTGTAGGCCAGCTCCATCTGGTCGGCATATTGCGGCGACCAGCCGTAGCCGTCCTCGCCGCGCGTGGCCTTGAACTTGATGGGGGCCAGGTCCAGCGCGTTGATCGCGGCGATGGTCTGTTCCAGGCTGCGGCCTTGGGACGAAAAGTGCATGGGAACTCCGTGCGTATGAGGGTGAAAAGGCAAAGGCAGGGGAAGGCCCGCGGCGTGCGGGCCGGTTGAACCCCCGTCGACCGGGGCGTGTCAGGCCGCGATCGGCGAGGCGAACGGGGTGTTGAGGTGCCGCAGCACGAACTTGCACAGCTCGTCGCGCGGCAGGGGTTTGCAGAGCAGGAAGCCCTGGATCTCGTCGCAGCCGCGGCTGCGCAGGTGGTCCAGCTGGACCATGGTCTCGACGCCTTCGGCGACCACCTTCATCCGCAGGCCGTGGGCCAGGGTGATGATGCTGTCGACCAGGGCCTGCGCGTCGGCGTTCTCGGACACGTCATGGATGAAGGCGCGATCGATCTTCACCGTCGACAGCGGAAAGCGCTTCAGGTACGACAGCGACGAGTAGCCGGTGCCGAAGTCGTCGATCGCCAGGCCGATGCCCATCGCGCGGATGTCCTCGAGCAGCTTCACCGCATGCTCGGGGTTCTTCATCATCACGCCCTCGGTGATCTCCAGCTCCAGCAGGCCGGGCTCGAGGCCGGTGGTGTCGAGGATGGTGCGGATCTCGTTGATGACGTTGCGGCTGCCCAGTTGCCGCGGCGACAGGTTCACGCTCACCTGCAGCGCCGGCAGCCCGACTTCGCGCCAGGTCATCGCATCGGCGCAGGCCCGCTCCAGCGCCCAGCGGCCGATCGATTCGATCAGGCCGGTCTCCTCGGCGATGGGGATGAACTGCGCCGGCGACACCATGCCCAGCGCCGGATGGCGCCAGCGCATCAGCGCCTCGACGCCGACGATGCGCTGCCCGCCCAGCTCCATCTTGGGCTGGTAGTGCAGCTCCAGCTCGCCGCGTTCCACCGCGCGGCGCAGGCCGCTTTCGAGCATCAGCCGCTCGGTGCCCTGCGCGTTCATCTGCGCGGTATAGAAGCAGTAGCTGCCGCGGCCGCGTTCCTTGGCGCGGTACATCGCGGTGTCGGCGTTCTTCACCAGGGTCTCGGCATCCGCGCCGTCTTCCGGGTAGACGCTGACGCCGATGCTGGCGCTGACGTGCAGCTCGTGCCCATCGGTGAGGAAGGGTTCCTCGAAGCAGGCCAGCGCCTTCTTCGCCAGCATCGCCGCATCGGATGGGCTGGACAGGTTCTCCAGCAGCAGCACGAATTCGTCGCCGCCGAAGCGTGCGACGGTGTCGTCTTCGCGCAGCAGCGCCTTCAGCCGCTCGCCGCAGACGCGGATCATCATGTCGCCGACACCATGGCCCAGCGTGTCGTTGATCTGCTTGAAGCGGTCGAGGTCGATGAACATCACGGCGAAGCGCATGCGGTGGCGGTTGCTGCGCTTGATCGCGCGCGCCATCTCGCGCTCCAGCGCGGCGCGGTTCTGCAGGCCGGTCAGCGCATCGTGGCTGGCCACGTGGCGCAGCTGGCGCTCGGCATGCATGCGCTGCTCGTACTGCGCGATCTGCATCGCAATGACGTTCAGCGACTCCAGCGCATCGGCGTCCGCGGTGAGCGCATCGCGGCTGTAGAACTCCATCGCCGTCATCGATCCGCCGGCGGTGGTCGGCACGATCAGGCCGACCGAGAGGCCGGCGCGGCCGGCGAAGGCGTCCCGCGTGAAGTCGTTCAGCTCCTGCAGCCGCTCCATGTGCACCGGGGCGCGCTGGGCCCAGGCGCGTCCGAGCGAGCCCTCGTCGGCACGGTATTCCAGCGTGCGGCTGATGCGGGTGAAGTGCTCCAGCGCCGGCACGTCGGCCACGCGCCAGGCGGCGGTGCAGCGGGCGCGGCCATCGATGCCGGCACGCCACAGCGCCGCGCAATCCCAGCGCAGGTGCAGGCAGGCCGCTTCCAGCGCCTTCGCCAGCACGGTGTTCGGCTCGCCGTCGGCCAGCAGCAGGCGAGCGATCTCGTGCTCCAGCTGCAGCCGCAGCGCGTTGCGTCGCGCCTGCGTGTCGTCGCGCACCACGCCGCGCAGCTGGTGCGCGCCGGCTTCGTCCACCGGCTCGACGATCACGTGCAGCCAGCGCTCGCCGCCATCCGGCAGGTCCAGGTGGTGCTCGAACTCGCGCCGCTCGCGGCGCAGCGCCGCCTCAAGGATGTGCTCGCCGACCACGGTCCGCTCGTCGGGCGGCACGCGTGCCAGCAGCGTCGCCAGCTCGGCGAGTTCCGTTTCGTCGTCCTGCAGCCCGAGGATGCGCCGCGCCTGCGACGAGCACTTCAGGCGTCCGGTCGGCGTATCGAGGATCCAGCTGCCCAGGTTGGCCAGCCGCTGCGCTTCCTCGAGCTGGCGTTCGCTGTCGCGCAAATGACGCGTCATCTCGCGCGCCAGTGCCTGAGCCCGGCCGCCGGCGCTGCCGAGCGAGAACACCACGCCCGCGAGCAGCGCGCTGATGATGGCGCCGGCCAGGCCGATGAGCCAGGGAGCCGCCTCGTCGACCGGGCCGACCACGGCGCGTTCGTCGTCGCTGACCTCGATCAGCCACGAGCGCCCGCCCAGCTCGAACACCAGGTGGCGCAGCACGCGTGGTGCCGCGCTGGTGCTGGCGTTGGCGGTCGCACTGGCGGCACGCGCGCCGGCGCCCGGCGGGCCGCCCGGGGCGGCGCTGTCGTACAGCAGTTGGTTGTCATCGACCTGGGTCAACTCGACGAAGCCGCTTTCCGTGCGCGTGCCGGTCGCGCCGGGGCCCGGGCCGGCATCGACCAGGCGCAGCCGGCGGGTGGGCTGCGCACCGCGGTCGCCCAACACGTCGCGCAGCATCGCCGCCACGCTGAAGCCGGCGCCGACCGTGCCGATGTAGGCCGCGCGGCGCTGCTCGACGGTCTCTTGCGGCATGCCCGCGCGGTAGACCGGCAGCCGCATCGCCAGGCCGACGGCCGGCTGCTGCTGGCCGATGCGGATGCGCCGGCCCGAGGACGCGAGCCCGCCGGTGTCGCGCGACTGCTCCAGCGCATTGCCGCGCTGAGGCATCGCGCCCAGGTCGTTGCCCAACAGGCGCTCGTTGCCGGCCAGCGGCTCGATGAAGGCCAGCGGGAAGTACTCGGCGCGCTGGCCGGGGGGCTTCACGGCATAGGGCGCGCCAATCGCGGCGTTGAGCGCGGCGTCTTCGCGCATCAGCGCCTCGAAGCGCTGCTTCTCGCCTTCGCGCAGGTAAGCCGCGAAGTTCACGGCCTGGAAGCCGGGGTAGTTGGTGTGCAGGTGGAGCCCGGCGACGTAGTCGCGGAACTCCTTGCGTGTCAGCTCCCGCTCGGTGTTGAAGCGGGCCTGCAGGCCGACCAGCACGGCGGTGTAGTCGTCGAAGCGGCGCTCGACCTTGCGCGCGACGTCCAGCGCCACGGCATCGAAGCGTTCGCTGGCGCTGCTGGCGAGCTCACGGCGGGTCAGCAGCGCCAGCGTGATGCTCAGCGCCAGGCCTGCCAGCAGCACGAGCACCGGCAGCCCCCCGTGGCGGCGCGCAGCGAACACGCGCGACATGCCACCGATGGCTTCCGGTCCCCTGGCCGGGGCATCGGGCGGTGCGTTCCGGTCTTCGCTCCGGGGGCGCGTGTGCGCCCTCATGAGCCTTGCCCAGTCGTCGGGTTGCCGGATCGGCGTTGTTTCATGTCGAGCTCCCTTGCCCTCGTGATCCACACAGGCCGGCACCTCTGCCGCCTCACCGTCCGACCCATGGGCCATCCGGTGATTAGCATTTTTGCCGTTTTACCTGCTGTCAACAGGGGAATCTGGGGCCCGAAAGCGGCACAGTTTCACGCCGGGCCTGGCATGCCGGCTGCGTTGTCGTGGGCGCACTTGACGCCCCATGCGGGCCTCTGTACGTGGCCTTGTCGGGCTGTCTCGACGGGCCGGCCGCGCCCGGCCAGCAGGCGGCCCGCGGGCCGCCGAAGAGCCTGCTCTTCAGGCCTTCGGCCGGTAGGGCCGCACCAGCCGCAGCCACTTGCGCGCGGGCAGGCCGAAGCGCGCCTGCAGCACTTCAGCGCGCGCCGTCAGCGTCTCCCGGTCGGGCACCTCGACGCCGCGGGCGGCGACGACCACGGTGTTGCCCTCGCGCGTCGGCGCCAGCTGCCACACCTGGTCGGTGCCGAAGGCCTCGGCGATGAGTGCGGCGCTGCACTCGAAGCTGGCATCACGGCCGAAGAGGTTCACCGTCATCAGGCCGCCCGGCGCCAGCACGCCGCGGCAGGCGGCGTAGAAGCCGGCGTCGTCCAGCACCGGCGCCGCGGCCTCGTGGTCGTACAGGTCGACGCAGAGCACGTCCACCGTCTGCAGCTGGGCAGTGTCGGCCACCCAGTCGGCGGCATCGGCCTGCAGCACCGCCAGGCGCTCGTCGTCGGCCGGCAGGTGGAACCACAGCCGGCAGGCGGTGATGACGGTCGGATTCAACTCGACCACCGTCGTCCGCATGCGCAGTACCTGGTGCGTGAAGCGCGTGATCGCGGCACCCCCGAGGCCCAGCTGCACCGCATGGCCCTCGGCCACCTGATCGCTGGGCCGCCACAGCATCCAGGCCATCATGCGCTGCACGTACTCCAGCTCGATCTGCCGCGGCTTGCGGATGCGCATCGCGCCCTGCACCCAGGGCGTGCCCAGGTGGAGGTAGCGCACGCCGTCGAATTCCGACACCGTGGCGCCGGCCAGCGCCTGCCTGTTCTTTTTGCTCGTCATGTGGGCCAGCGGTGCGGGCGTGGGGCTTGTCTCATGCCAGCCCGTGCCGTTGAAAGACCTCGCGCCATGCGGCGAGCTTGCGTTCGAAGGACCAGCTGGCGTTGGCCGGGCTGGTCGAGGGCAGGCGGTACACCGGCAGCCCCAGCCCCTGCGTGACGCGCATGTGGCGCGCCGATTCACCGCCGTTGTGCGCCACCGCCTGCAGCTGCGGGCAGCGGCGGCGCAGGCCGGCCAGGTCGTTCGGCACCGCGTCCTCGATCGCGCTGTCCAGGCTGCCCTCGCGGCGGCAGCTGGCGTAGACGTCCCAGACGGCGAGGCCGCGGCGCTCCAGTTCGGCCACGCGCTGCGGATACGGCAGCTGCACCAGGCCCACCTGCCACAGCGCCGACAGGATCGGCCAGAACTGGTTGCGGGGGTGGGCGTAATACTGCCGCGCGGCGAGCGAGGCCGCGCCGGGAAAGCTGCCCAGAACGATCAGCCGGCTGGCCGGCGACGCGATGGGCGCCAGGCCTTCGAGTGCTTCGGCGTCATTGTTCGGCCGTGGGCCATCTGCAATCATCGAACGCTCGGCCATCGGGGCTGGGATCCAAGGAGGAGGAATCGTGTACATCGAGTCGGTCATCAATTTTCTCAGCACCGAAGGGGCCGAATTCGGCCTGAAGATCCTGGGCGCGCTGGCGGCCTGGATCATCGGCCGCTGGATCATCGGGCTGGTGCTGCGTGCGTTCAACATCGCGGTGGCGCGCGGCAACCGCGTCGACGCCACCCTCGCGAAGTACCTGACGTCCATCATCAGCGTCCTGCTGACCATCGTCCTGGTGCTCGCCATCCTGGACATCTTCGGCGTGCGCACCACCTCGTTCGCCGCGCTGCTGGCCGGCGCGGGCCTGGCCATCGGCACCGCCTGGGGCGGGCTGCTGACGCACTTCGCGGCCGGCGTCTTCATGCAGGTGCTGCGGCCCTTCAAGGTGGGTGACTTCGTGCAGGCCGGCGGCGTCACCGGCACGGTGCACGAGGTGGGCTTGTTCGGCACCACCATCATCACGCCCGACAACGTGCTGACCATCGTCGGCAACAACAAGGTGTTCTCCGAGAGCATCCAGAACTTCTCGACCCTGGCCCATCGCCGCGTCGACTGCAGCGCGAAGATCGCCAACAGCGTCGACGCCGCCGACGCCATCGCCCGCTTGAAGGAAGCGGTGGCGCGCATCCCGAACGTGCTGAGCACGCCCGCGCCCGACGTCGAGGTGATGGGCTTCACGCCCGAAGGACCGCAGCTGTGCGTCCGGCCGTACACGCACACCGACCACTACTGGCAGGTCTACTTCGATACGCACAAGGCCGTGCTGCAGACCTTCGCTGCCGCCGGCTACCCGCTGCCCGAGACCCCGCTCGCCCCGCGCACGCGCTGATCCCGGCGCCGCAGTCGCACGAGGCCGCGCGCCGTGCCTCCGGGTCGATACCGACTGGGAGCGCACGCCGTTTGCCGTTGTGATCGCCGCTGCCACAACCCCCGCCTGCCCATGCGCCCCACACTGCCCACGCTGGTCTCCGTCCTGACACCGCTGGCCGCGGCCTGTGCCCAGGCACAGACTGCGCCCGCCGAGCCCGTGCCGCAGGTGGTCGTGACCGGCTCGCCGGTGGCGGTGCGCGCGCTCGATGCGCCCTACGCCATCAGCATCGTCGATGCCGATGCGCTGCGCGCCGCGGGCCCGCTGATCCAGCTGTCGGAGGCGATGGCGCGCGTGCCGGGGCTGGTGGTGCGCAACCGCTCGAACGACGCGCAGGACCTGCAGATCAGCGCGCGCGGCTTCGGTGCGCGGGCCGGCTTCGGCGTACGCGGCCTGCGCATCTACGCCGATGGCATCCCCGCCACGATGCCCGACGGCCAGGGCCAGGTCGCGCACCTGGACCTGGCCGGCGCCGAACGGATCGAGGTGCTGCGCGGCCCCTTCTCAGCGCTGTACGGGCACAGCTCGGGCGGCGTGATCGCGCTCTTCACGGCGCCGGCGAAGCGCAGCGAGGCTGAGGCCGCGATCGACGCCGGCTCCTTCGGCCTGCGCCAGGGCCGGCTCGGCGCGGCGGCGCGTTTCGGTGAAACGCTGGACCTGCGCGTCAACGCCGCGGTGGTCGACAACGAAGGCTTCCGGCCGCAGAGTGCCTCCAACCGCCGGCTGGCCAACCTGCGCCTGGGCTGGCAGCACGGCGACGATCGCCTGCTGCTGCTGGTGTCCGACCACCGCCAGCGCGCCGATGACCCGCTGGGCCTGACGCGCGGGCAGTTCGACGCCGACCCGCGCGGCACCACGCCACAGGCGCTGCAGTTCGACACCCGCAAGACCATCGCGCAAAGCCAGGCCGGCCTGCAGTGGCAGCACCGCTTCCGCGGCGAGACGCTGCGCGACGGCCGGCTGGTGCTCTACAACGGAACACGCGAGGTCACGCAGTGGCTCGCGATTCCCGCTGCCACGCAGGCCAATCCGCGGCACGGCGGTGGCGTGGTTCACTTCACGCGCGGCTACCGTGGCGCCGATGCGCGGCTGACCTGGCGCATCGCCGAGGCTGACGTGGTCAGCGGCGTGACGGTGGAGACGCAGGACGACGACCGGCGCGGCTACAACAACTTCACCGGTCCCGCGAACGCGCCGCAACAGCTGGGCAGCACCGGCGCGCTGCGCCGCGGCGAGCGCAACCGCGCCGACACCCGCGAGGCCTACCTGCAGGCCAGCGCCGCGCCGGCCGAACACTGGGGCTGGAGCGCGGGCGTGCGCAGCGGCCGCGCCCGGCTGCGCGCCGACGACCGCTTCCTCGCCAACGGCGACGACTCCGGCCAGCTGTCCTACCGCTACACCAACCCGGTGGCGGGCCTGCGCTGGACCGTGCGCCCCGGCTGGACGCTGCATGCCGGCGCGGCGCGCGGCTTCGAATCACCGACGCTGGGCGAACTGGCCTACCGGCCCGACGGCATCGGCGGCTTCAACACCGCGCTCAAGGGCCAGTCGAGCCGCCAGTTCGAGCTGGGCAGCAAAGTACGCGGCCGCGCCTTCAGCCTGGACGCCGCCTTGTACGCCATCGACACCCGCGACGAGATCGGCGTGATGACCAACCTGGGCGGCCGCTCCAGCTTCCAAAACACCGGCCGCACCCGCCGCCACGGCGCCGAGCTGGCGCTGGGCTGGCAGGCGCTGCCGACCTTGAAGCTGCAGCTGGCGGCCAGCGCGCTGCGGGCGCGCTACCGCGACGGCTTCCTGGCTTGCGCCGGTACGCCCTGCACGGTGCCGACGCTGCGGGTGCCCGCCGGCAGCCGCATCCCCGGTGCACCGGCGGCGACCGGCTATGCCGAGCTCGCGTGGACACCGGCCATCGGCATCGGCGAATTCGCCGCCGAGTGGCGTGCCGCCGGCCGCACCGCGGTAAACGACAGCAACACCGAGTTCGCCCCCGGTTACGCGCTGGCCAGCCTGCGCTGGCGCCACAGCGTCGCACTGGGCGGCGCCGACGCGCTGGAACTGCTGCTGCGCGCCGACAACCTGGCCGGCCGCCGCCATGTCGGCAGCGTCATCGTCAACGACGGCAACGGCCGCTTCCTGGAGCCCGGCGCGCCGCGCAGCGTGCTGCTGTCCGTGCGCTGGAAGCACGGCTTCTAGACGCCAGTTCCGCAGCCCTCCGGCTTCCGGCCCGACCCGCCTCTTTCTCTGCCCGCTTTCGGCCCGTTGCGGTCGTTGGTGTTCGTGGCCGTCGTTGGACGTGCGACGTGTGGAGCGCCCGAGCGGTCCGGGGTGCGCGCACAGCGGCCGACTCCGGCGGTCGGCCCCTGGGGGGCCGACTGCACTGCGGTTCTCGACCTGGGGGCGCGCCGTCCATTTAGCTTCGCTCGCTGCGCTCGCTTCGCACAGCGCCGGCGAGTCAGTCTAC
>Ga0196963_10001308_pt1 | contig 17356 bp, 10 predicted proteins | sample S1_5metaG_FD_148600 | JGI IMG/M metagenome (GOLD analysis project Ga0196963, IMG submission 148600) | Soil microbial communities from Anza Borrego desert, Southern California, United States - S1_5 | ecosystem: Environmental > Terrestrial > Soil > Desert | place: USA: California | collected... | reverse complement strand
GCTATCCGTTCCCCGCGCGACGCGGCAAGAACGTGCGTCAGGCCGCCATCCTGCGCGCGCTGATGTCCTGCTCATCGACGGCGCTGGTGATCTGCGAGCCCGACGGCAGCGACGCGACGGCGGCAGCGGATGGCGTCGAGGTCCATGCATTGACGCCGACGCCGCGAAGCGGGCGCCTCACGGACGGGGCGCGCGCGATCGCCGCCCTCGGCCGCGCGCATGGCGTCCTGGCTCGGCGTTATCTGCATCGACGGGCTCTGGCGCAGCTCGACGAGGTCCTCGCGCGCGTCAGCCCGGACGTCCTGGTGGTCGGCTCGCTCGATCTGATCGCGGCGGCGGAGATCGGAAGGCGGCGCGGCTGCATCGTGGTGGTGGATTCGGACGACGTGCAATCGATGCGGACCGCGAGCATCGCCCGATCCCTGCCGCGATCGGCGCTCGCGGGCCGCGCCTACCACTGGCTGTTGACCGCCAACTACCGCGCCATCGAGCGCCGCCGGCTCGTCGCCGCCGACCAGGTGTGGGTCAGCTCGGCGACGGAGGCGCAGGAGCTGGACCGCCTCATCCACCATCCCGTCGTGGTGGTGGTGCCGAATGTGCTCGACCTCGATCGCTACCGGGTCGTCGCGGAGCCGGCCGGCGAGCCGGTGATCGGCTTCCTGGGCAACTATGGGTACCAGCCGAACGAGCAGGCGGCGTTCGATCTCATCGCCATGCAGCGGCGGCTGCGCGCGCGCGGATGCGCAAGCCGCCTGAAGCTGATCGGCATCGGTCCGACAGCGGGGATGAGGGCTGCCGCGCAGGGCGAACCGTCGATCGAGATCACCGGCGAGGTGCCGGACGTCGCGACGGCGCTGGCCGGGATCACCGTCCTCGCCGCGCCGCTGCGCGCCGGGGGCGGGACCAAGATCAAGATCCTCGAGAGCATGGCCTGCGGGCGATGCGTGATCACGACCGCATCCGGCGCGGAAGGCTTGGCGGCGCATGCCGGCGAACACCTGGTCGTCGCGGACGGTGAGCATTTCGACGCCGCTGTGACCGATCTGCTGACCGATGCGGATCGCCGGGCCAGGATCGCGAGCGCCGGGCGCGCGTTCGTCGCCGAGCGCTTTTCCCTGACCTCGCTGCGCCGGACCCTGGGCGTGGAGCTCGGCCACCTGGTCGCGCGGCGCGCTCCGGTCGCACGTGTCTGAGCTGAAACGAGGCGCGGACACACGCACCGAGGTCTACCCGAGCGGTCGCGCAGGCACGGATCGATGGGCGTGAAGGGACGCCGTACGTAGTTCGACGGCGGTAATCGGGCGCGCGAAGATCCTGGCTTCCCTCCGGGAGATGCGCTGTGAATGAGAAGGTCCACGCCATCGGGTCGATGGTCGTCGTGTTGTTCGTCCTGGCGGCCTCGCTCGGCGCCGGCGAGACCAGGCTCCTCCATCCGCAGCCGTGGACGGTCGACGGCTATCCCTACAACGCGCATTGGGCGACGGATGCGGCGGGACGCCAGGTGGCGTTCGGCTCGGCTCGGGATCCGGTGACCGGCGTCGACGTCGGCGAGTCGCTGTGGATCTACGACGTGGACGCGGCGCGGTTCCAACGAACCCCGATCCCCTACGGTTCCGGACCGTCGCGCTTCGCGCCTCGCTACATCTCCATGAGCGGCGACGCCCGGTTCGTCGTCTTCGCTGCCGAGGCCGCCCGTTACGTCGCCGGAGCCTCCGGCGATGGACTCGTCTGGCATGACCGCGGCACCGGCGCGTTCCGCCTGGTGTCCGCCAATGCGATCGCATCCGGGCACGCGCTCAGCGATGACGGGCGGCGCATCGTCTTCGCGCGCCAGATCCGCGATTCGGCCACCGATCAGACCTACCTGGCGTTCTTCGTGCGCGACCTCGCTTCCGACACCACGACCGAGATCGGGCGACACCATCTGGGCAGGAGCACCATCGATCTGTTCGCTGCGCTTCCGGTCATCAGCGCTGACGGATCGACGGTGGCCTTCGCGACCGACACGACGCTCATGCCGGGCGACGAGAGCCTCTGGGCGGACGTCTACATCTACGACGTCGGCGCACGGCAGCTCGGGATCGCCACGCAGACGGAGACCGGCGGCGAGATCGAACGGTCGGCATCGCACCCGCGCCTGAGCGCGAATGGCCGCTACCTCGCCTTCGCCTCGGACCAGTTCTCGGACGGCGGCGAGGGCGGCGGCATCCACCTCAAGGACCGACTGCTCGGCGGGATCCGCACGATCGATGGCGCCATCGACGACCTCTGGTTCGGCCACACGCTGGAATTGGACCGTCTCGGCCGCTTCATCAGCTTCGACTCGACGATCCGGGGCTCGAACGCGATCCAGGTCTATCGATGGGACCGCAACCTGGATGCGGTCGTGCGCGCCAGCGTCGATGCGAGCGGGGCGGATTTCCCTCAAGGAGCCACCTCGCCCATCCTCTCGGGCGACGGCTCGCGGGTGTTCTTCGTCGGCGCGTCCGGTGACGGCTCGTACCCGAGCAGCGGGACGTGGATGGCGAGCTTCGCCGATGGGACGACGACACCGCATGCCCGCATCGACTTCAAGCCGGCATGGACGACGACGCAGCCCGGATACTCGTCCGACTCCGGAGCGGTATACGGCGCGCGCGATGGCGGATTGGAATACGGCTGGAGCAGCGAGAACGCGACAGGGCGGGACCGCAACAGCCCTGCCTCACCCGATCAGCGCCACGACACCCTGCTCCATGTCGCGGGCCACATGTGGGAGATCGCGCTGCCTTCCGGGCTCTACGACATCCAGATCGCCCTCGGCGACGCGACCTATCCGGACAGCGTGGTCGACCTCTCGCTCGAGGGACGGACGTTCGCGCTGGGGCGGCTGAACTCGCACCGTCGCTGGATCTCGTTGCACCGCCGCGTCGCGGTGACCGACGGCCGGCTGACGCTGGGACAGGGCCCGACCGCGCGCGCTCTGAAGGTCTGCTTCCTCGACATCCATCGTGTCACGGGCGTCGACGCGGCCTTCGCGGCGCGCGTGAACTTCCAGCCGATGTCCTCGCCGGTCCCGCTCGGCTTCGTGTCGGACCACGGCTCGCCGTTCGGCGATCGCGGCAACGGGCTCCTGTACGGCTGGAACCTCGCCAACTACACCGCGCGCGACCGCGGCATGAGCCCGGATGACCGCTACGACACGCTCATCCACACCCAGAAGGCGTCGAATCCGGACGCCGTGTGGGAGATCGCCGTCCCCGCCGGACCGTACGAGATCCGCGCCGTCGCCGGCGACAGCGCGTACGCCGACAGCGTCCACGATCTGCTGATCGAGGGCACGCAGGCGTTCAGCGGCACCAGCCAGCAAGGCGACTTCCACGACGAGACCGTCGGGATCGAGGTGCTCGACGGGCGCGTGACGCTGCGCAACGGACCGGGCGCGGCGAACGCGAAGCTGAACTTCGTCGAGCTGGTGCGCGTGCCGACCGGTCCTGGCTGATCCGACTCTCTCGACGCCAGCAGCGAGCCGGTGCTGCTTTGGCGCACGTGCACCTCGGTGAAGGCCGTCATGACCACGCACCCGTTCGTGAGCTGACAATGCTGGCACCAGTCCGGCCGTCGACGTCCAGCTGATCCAGGCCGGAACGATGGCCGGAGGTCCGGCCGCGGTCGACGGAGCACCGACAACCCGGCCGGTACGTCGCGTTCACGCGCGCCGGCGAGGGTGGCATCCCCCGGCTGATGACGCGAGCGACGTCGGCGGTCGGCGCGTGATCGCGTCGCGAGCAGCGCTCGCGGTGCGGACCGCATCGGGAAACGCAGCGCGCGCGTGCATCGCTGCCGAAGCGCCAAGACCAACGTGGTCAGGAGGCGGTCGGCTCCGAGGAACGGATCGGCAGGCTCTGCGTCGCGTCACTGTCGGCGCGCTTGCGCTCGATCCCCGCGAAGGCCCGCTCATACGCCTTCAGCAGCTTCGGCACCTGGTGCTCCCACTCCAACCGGCTCTCCATGCGCCAGCGGCCGACCTTGCCCATGCGCTCGCGGCGGCGCGGGTCGTCGATCAGGCGGACGATCTCGCGCGCCATCGAGCGCGGGTCGTTGCGCTCGGCGTAGACCGACGCCGGACCGGCGGAGTAGCGGCCCTCGACCAGGTCGTATTGCACGATCGGCCGCTCGAGCGCCATGTACTCGAGGATCTTGTTCATCGTCGAGCGGTCGTTGAGCGGATTGTACGGGTCGGCGTTGACGCAGACGTCGCAGGTCGAGAGGCGCTCGATGAGATCGGCGTCCGGGATGCGGCCGGTGAACTCGCAGCGGTCGGCGATGCCGAGCTCGCGCGCCAGCTCGATCAGGGACAGGCGCGTCGGACCGTCGCCGATGAAGCAGAAGCCGATGTCGTCGCGGCCGGAGTCCTTCACGACGTGCGCGGCGGCGCGCACCAGGTGGTCGACGCCGTCGAACTCGCTCATCACGCCGAGATAACCGACCAGGAAGCGCCGGCCGCGGCGGTGCTCGTCGCGCGGCGGGACCTTGGTGAACTGCTTGAGGCGCGGGCCGGAACGCACGACGAAGACGTTCTCCGGCTTCTTCGCCCCGCGCTCGATCGCCACCTGGCGGTACGAGTTGTTGGTGCTGATCACCACGTCGGCGGTGGCGAAGGTCAGGCGCTCGAAGATCGTCAGCAGGCGGTGGAAGAAGCCGCGCTTGCCGAACTTCGACTCGTAGAGCTCGGGGTTCAGGTCGTGCTGGTCGAAGACGAAGCGCTTGCCGAACAGGACCTTGAACCACAGCGCGACCAGGAAGATGAGGTCCGGCGGGTTGCAGGCGTGGATGACGTCGAAGCCGACCGAGCGGCGCACGCGGCCGGCGAGACGCCATTCATGCCACAGGGCGCACGCATACTCGCGCAGGTAGCCCAGCGCCGAGCCGTGCTCGGGCGGCAGCGGGTGGCGCCAGATGCGCACGCCGTCCAGCTCCTCGTACGCCGCCTCGTAGCCCTTGCCGGTCGGGCAGATGACCGAGACCTGGTAGCCGGCGCGGCGCAGCGTCGTGGCCTCGAGCCACACCCGCCGGTCGAACGGCACCGGCAGGTTCTCGACGATGATCAGGACCTTGCGGCCGGCGCCGCCGGCCTGACCGACGGCGTCGACCGCCGGGACCTCAGGCGGCATGGGCATGCGCCGCGCCTTCCGGACGGACCGGGACGAGGAAATCGGCGAGGTTGACGATCGGCACGTCCGGGCGGACGCGCGCGATCAGGTCGCGGTAGCGCGACGCGCTGTGCGCGAGCACGATCAGCTCGGAATGCACCAGGAAGCTGTCGACGTCGGTGAGCAGCTCGCTCAGGTGCGGCAGGTGCTCGTCGACGAACTTCTTGTTGGCGCCGTTCAGCCAGGCGTTGCGCACCGCGTCGTCGAGGATGCGCAGGTGGCAGCCCTTGCCGATCAGGCGCTCGGCGAGCTCGATCGACGGGCTCTCGCGCAGGTCGTCGGTGCCGGCCTTGAAGGCCAGGCCGACCAGGCCGACGCGGCGCACGTGGTGGTCGAGGACCAGGCGCACGCCGTGGGCGATGTGCGCCTCGTTCGACTGCATCAGCGACGACAGCAGCGGCACGCGCACGCCGTGCTCGCGCGCGGTCGCGGTCAGCGCGCGCACGTCCTTGGGCAGGCACGAGCCGCCGTAGGGGAAGCCCGGGCGCAGGTAGGCGGGCGAGATGTTGAGCTTGGTGTCCTGCACCACGACATCCATGACGCGCTGGCCTTCGACGCCGAGCACGCTGGCGAGGCGGCCGACCTCGTTGCCGAACACCACCTTGGTGGCGTGCCAGGCGTTCGAGACGTACTTGACCATCTCGGCCTCTTCGAAGCGCAACATCATCACCGGCGCCTTGACGCCGCCGTAGATCGTGCGCAGCGCCTCCTCGGCGGCGGGCGTGGCGACGGCCAGGACGGTGAACGGCGGCGCGTCGAAGTCGCGGATCGCCTGGCCCTCGCGCAGGAACTCCGGGTTGTAGGCCATCGCCACCAGCCCGCCCGAGCGCTCGTCGAGCACGCGCTGCATGCGCGCGGTGGTGCCGGGGATGACGGTCGAGCGCAGCACGACCACGTGCTCGCGGCCCTTCGCCTTCACCGCGTCGGCGATCTCCTCGCAGACGCGCTCGACGTAGGTCAGGTCCAGGCCGCCGTCCTCGCGCGACGGCGTGCCGACGCTGACGAAGGAGACCTCGGTCGAGGCGACGGCGACCGCCGCCGACGAGGTCGCGGTGATCAGGCCGCTGTCGACGCCGGCGCGCAGCAGCTCGTCCAGGCCGTTCTCGTGGATCGGGGACTTGCCGGAGGCGATCAGCGCCGCCTTCTGCGGGTTGACGTCGACGCCGACCACGCGCACGCCGTTGCGCGACAGGCACCCGATGGTGACCGCGCCGACATATCCGAGGCCGAAGACGCTGACGTTCATGATCCCGACTCCATATCCAGTGTGGTGAGCCATTCCTCGCCGGCGCGGACCCGCGCCGACATCCTGATCGTGGCCGCGGGCTCGCGGTGGCCGAAGTGCGATGAGAACCAGCCGCCCTCGTCGTCGCCGCGCAGTATCTCGACCGAAAAGCCCGTTGGTACGACCACGCGCACTCTAAGGCCCTCGCGGCGGATGTGCACGCCGGCCTCGTCAGCTTCGACAACGCACGCCGGATGGCAGTGCAGGTGGTGCGCGACGCGATGCTCGCCGCGCCCGACCAGCACGTCGGTGATCTCGAGGCGGTCGCCGGCGAGCCGCCAGGTGCGTCGGTGGCGCACGCCGAGGTGGCGGTAGCCGTCGTGCTCGGCGGTGAGGATCGACTCCTCCTCCGCCGCCGACCACGCGAGCGCCTGCGCCTGCGCCTTGCGCGTCCACAGGAACGCGCCGCGCTGCTCGGACTGGTCGGCGCCGTCGACGGTCACCGTGTTGTGCGCGGCGGTCGAGCGGAAGTACGAGCGCCAGCGTTTGTTGGTGTGGTAGGCGAACGTCCCGGGATCGACCAGCAGCGGCACGCCGCCGATGCTCAGCGTGAAGGCGTTGGCGTCGGCGTGGCCGTGCGCCGCGATCGACAGGTAGCCCAACGGACCGGCGTCGGCGAGGACGAAGACCTCGCGCGGCGTGCCGCGGCGGTTGGCGAGCAGGTACAGACCGGCGTCCGTCCACGCGCTCGGCCCGGTCAGCGGAACGCTGCCCGGCCCGGCGACGGGCAGGCGCATCAGCGTCGAGGTCAGCGACTTCCTCGCCGGGACCGCGGCATCGAGCAGCGCGCGGCCGGTGGCGAGGATCCAGTCGAGGCGCGCCGCCGCTTCCGGCTGCAGGCGGATGGCGACGCCGTCGTCCTCGTCCCCGTAGCGCGGCAGGTTGCCGCGCGCGTCGCGCAGGTGCCAGATCGCCTCGATCATGCGCTTCAGGCGCTCGCGGCACGGCGCCGAGAAGGCGTCGCCGCCGCGCCGCGCCTCGATCAGGCTGACCAGGTAGAACTCGGCGACGAACAGCTGGTAGGAGAACGCCATCTCGCGGTTGATGCCGGACGGGCAGGTCTGCGCGAGCGCCTCGCGTTCGAGCGAGCGCCGCGCCAGCGATGCCCAGCGCTTCGACTGCGGCCACAGCGGCCACGCCGATGCCGCGACGTAGAGCCCCGCCATCTCGCCGATCAGGTGGTTGTTGGCCGAGGAGCCGCGCGAGCGCCAGCCGGCGATGAAGCGCTGCTGCTGCCAGATCGACGCCCACAGCGGGCTGTCGGCGCCGAAGGCGCGCGCGTGGTGGACGCTGCCGCGCAGCAGGCGGTCGCACCACACCCAGGCGATCAGGCGGATGCCGCTCTCCAGGGCGTGCGTCCAGTTCACGCCGATGAGCACCGGATTCGCCTCGACCCACGAGCGCAGCTGGTCGACGGCCTCGGCCGCGTAGCGCTCGTCGCGCGTCACGTGGTAGGCGGCGGCGAGGATGGTCAGGTGGTGGTGGCGGTTCTTCTCCCACGTCACCTTGATGTCGCCGACCAGGCGCTCATCGCGGTGGTTGATGTCCGATCCGAAGATCCGCGGCGCGCTGATCCCGGCGACCGGATCGGCGTGCCAGTCGATGACCGGCTCGATCGCGTCGATGTCGAAGAAGTCCCAGCGGTGCGCCAGCGCGTCGTCGGCGGCGGCGATCAGCGCGGCGCGTTCGTGGGCATCGTCCGCGGCCAGCGCCGGCCATGGCGCCGCGTCGCGGCGCGCCATGTCGGGCGTGGGCGCGGCCCACGCGCCGCGCCGCGCGCGCGCGCGCAGGAACGGCGTGCGCACCTTCGAGCTCACGCGCCAGGCGATCTCGCCCGGCGACATCGCGCGCAGGCGGTGGACGTACCACGCGACCCCCTGGCTCATGCGGGCACCGGCGTCGAGTCGGCCATCGAGCTGCGGCCCAGCGTCATGCGCCGGATGACGAACGGCGTCTTGCCGGCCTTGGTGGTCTCGAGGCGCTGGCAGGTGGCCACGGTGACGTCGATGGCGTGCGGGATCTTGGTGCGCGCGTTGGCGATGATCGCCGCGCGGTCCTCGTCGCAGAAGCCCTTGGCGGGGACGACGTTGATGACCACCTGGTCCATGGTCGGCTGGATGATCTGCGACTGGTAGACGTGCTTGATGCCGTTGAGGATCTTGGGCACGCCGTAGATGCGGCTGCCGCCCGGACCGTGGATGTAGATGCCGTCGTCGCGGCCGTAGATCCGCGTGAACGGGCGCATGCCGTAGGCGATCGCCTCGAGCTCGGGCTCGGTCGTCTGCTTCGGCACCGAGATCAGGTCGCCGGTACGGAAGCGCACCAGCGGCATCAGCGTGTTCCACAGGCTGGTGCCGACGATGTCGTAGAGCGCCTCGTCGTCCTCGTTGCGGTTGAAGTGCAGCTCGACCAGCGCGTAGCCGGGGACGAAACGGTAGCTGCCGTCGTCGAACGACTCGGCGTAGGCGACGCGCTCGGCCTGGCCGTAGAAGTCGGCGAAGCGGCAGCCGAGCATCGACCGCGCCAGCGACACCGTCGCCGGATCGAGCACCTCGGACGAGGTCAGCGCCAGCGGCACCGACAGGCGCTGCCCGGCGTGGTCGAGCAGCGCGCACAGCGCGGTCAGCGACGACGGGTACGCGAACAGGCAGTCCGGCGCGAAGCTCTTGAGCTTGCTGATGTAGTGGCCCAGGGTCTCGGCGGTGAGGTGCGCGCTCGACAGGATCAGCACGCGGCCGCCTTCGCACTCGGTCCAGTACGGCGGGGTGCGGTCGTCGGGCGGCTTGATCGCGTCGCCGCGCAGGACGGCCATGCGCATCTCGCGCGCGTCGAGGCCGCGCCGGGCGATGGTCAGGTCGATGCACGCCTGCTCGGTGGCGATCGACGACAGCGAGCGGTAGACCGTCAGCGGCGTGCCGGTGGTGCCGCTGGTGCGGTTCTTCATCCGCGGCCACTGCCATTGCGAGAGCAGGTCCTGCTCGTGCCCGCGCAGGTCCTGCTTGTCGAGCAGCGGCCACGACGCGATCGGCGATCCCGCGTGCCGGCGGCCGTAGGCGGTGCGTCCCGCGCTGGCCAGGACCGTGCGCAGGCGCGTCTCGGTGAACGCGCGCCGTTCGGGCAGCGCCGCCTGGGACATCGCCTCCAGCTGCGTCCGCGCCTTGGTGTACAGCACCGGCGCCCGGCGCAGGCAGTCGGTCATCATCCGGCTGCGTTTGACGAATCCGTTGAAGTTCATGGCTGGGTCCCTTGCCCGATCACGATCGATTCCGGTGCGCCTGGGCGGCGGGCCACGGCGGCGTAGATCCGCCGCAGCCGCCGCGTGATGAGTCCGAGTTCGAAGCGCTGCGCGACCAGCTCCCGCGAGCGCGCGCCGAAGCGCTGCCGCCGCTGCGCGTCGCCGACCAGCGCGGTCAGCGCGTCGGCGAGCGCGACGTGGTCGCCGGGCGCGGTGAGGTAGCCGTTGCCGCCGGGCTCGACCATCTCGGGGATCCCGCCGACGGTGGTGCTGACGATCGGCAGACCGGCCGCCATCGCCTCCAGCACGCCCATCGGCAGGCCCTCGTTGTGCGACGGCAGCGCGAACACCTGGGCGCGCGCGAGGCAGGCGGCGCGCTCGGCGCCGGCGATCCAGCCGGGGATCTCGACGCGGTCGCGCCACGGCTGCGCCGCGACCAGGGCGCGGACCTCGTCGATGTCGCCGTCGCCGGCGATGACGAACGCCGCCTGCGGCGCCCGCTCCAGCACCAGCGGGATCGCGCGCAGCAGGTCGTAGGTGCCCTTGCGCCGGCCGAGGCGGCCGAGCACCAGCACGGGCACGCGGCCGTCGTCGGCGCGCGCGGGGGCGATCGGCGTCGCCGGCATCGGCACCGGGTTGGGCAGCAGCAGCGTCCGCCGCACGCCGACCTCGTCGCGGTAGAATCCGGCCCACGAGCGCGAGATCGCGATGACCGCGTCCATGCGCCGGAAGATCGAGCGGATGAATCCGCGGCGCGCGTCGCCGCTCTCGCGGCCGAAGAACTGGTCGAACTCGGCGCCGTGCGCGTGGCCGAGGACGCGCACGCCGCTGACCCGAGCAAGCAGCACGAAGATGGTCTTGCGCCAGAAGCTGGCGCGCGACGCGAAGTGGATGTGGACCAGCTCGGGCCGCACGGTCAGGCGCAGGACGATGAAACGCGCCACGCCGGCGAGCGCGGCGAACGCCTTCATCGGCGCCGAGCCGTCGACCAGCGTCGGGACGTGGACGACGAGCGCCTGCCCGGCGAGCTCGTCCAGCAGCAGCCGCTCCACCGAGGAGACGCCGCCGCGCACCTTCAGCGACGGCCCGAGCATCAGCACGCGCGGCCCGGACCGACGCCCAGCGCGGCGCCGCGACGCGGCGGACGCCGCCGGCGCCGGCGAGTCCACGCGGGGCGGACTGGTCCTCGCATGGCCGTCATACTGCACCGGCGCAGCCGCCTCGGGCGTCACAGGCGGTGTCGGCATCGAGACTCCCGTGAATGTCATGCCCGACATCAACATCCCATTCCTTCCAGCGTCCAAGTTACGTCCGCCTACGAGGCGCCCACGACCACCGGTGACCACCGCTTGTAATGGCGGAATGCGCTACGTAGCGAGCCGTCCGCATCAGATTCGACAGGGCTCGCGGCGTGTAGACTGGGTGGCTTCAGCCGCCGTCCGCGTCGCGATCCGTTATCGTGCCGTCGACCCTCAGCAGCGGGATGGAGTGGTGATGGCACCGGCGGTTTCAGTGATCGTCCCGGCGTGGAACACGCGCGCGTGGATCGGCGAGGCGCTCGCGTCGCTGACCCGTCAGACGTTCGCCGACTTCGAGGCGGTCGTCGTCGACGACGCGTCGACCGACGGCACCGCCGAGGTCGTCGAGGCGTGCGGCGATCCGCGCGTCCGGCTGATCCGCATGCCGGTCAACGGCGGCGCGGCGATCGCGCGCAACACCGCCCTGGCGCACGCGCGCGGGCAGTGGATCGCGCTGCTCGATTCCGACGACTGGTACGGACCGCGCCGCCTCGAGCGCCTGGTCGGGGAAGCCGAACGCCTCGACGCCGACCTGGTCGCCGACGACATCCTCTACGTCCGCGACGGCGAGACCGCGCCCTGGTCCAGCCTGTTCGCGCGCAGCGGCGCGACCTTCACGCAGCCCGAGTGGATCGACGCGGCGCGCTTCGTCGCGACCGACGTCTACGCCGGGCGCGGCCTGCAGCTGGGGCTGAGCAAGCCGCTGATGCGCGCGGCCTTCCTGCGCGAGAAGGGCCTGCGCTACCAGCCCGAGCTGCGCCTCGGCCAGGACTACTGGCTGTACCTCGACTGCCTGGTGCGCGGCGCGCGCTTCGCGCTGATCCCGGAAGGCCACTACCACTACCGCGCGCGGCCCGGGTCGCTGGTGCGGCAGAGCCAGGCGGTGCGGCTCGACGGGTACTGCCGCGCCGGGGACGCGTTCCTGCGCCGCGACGACGTCCAGGCCGATCGCGCGCTGGTCGCGGCGATGCGCCGCCACCTCGCCAACGTGCGCGCCTGGCGCGCGTACTACCGCGTCGTCGAACCGCTGAAGCGCCGCGAATGGACGGCGGCGGCCGCCGCCGCGGCGCGCAACCCGGGGTTCGTCTCGCGTGCGCTGCGGCGCGCCGGCGGCGCCGCGCTGCGCCGGGTCGGCGCTGCCGCGCCGGTGTCGGACGCCGCGTGAGGCCGTGAGCGGAGCCCGGTTCGCCCGCAACTCGCTCGCGGTGATGGCCCAGCGCGTGACCCAGGCGGGCAGCGCCTTCGTGCTGTCGGCGATCATCGCGCGCACGCTCGGCGCCGACGAGCTGGGCGTGTACATGCTCGCCTTCACCTTCTATTTCGTCGCGGCGACGGTCGCGTCGCACGGCATGCGCGTGCACGCCACGCGCCAGCTCGCGCGCGAACCGGCCGGAGCGGGCGACCAGCTGGTCAGCGGCGCGGTGCTGCAGCTGGCCGCGGCGCTGGCGGCGCTGGCCGTGATAGCGGGGATCATCGTGGCGATGCCGTACGACGCGCACGCCACGCGCATCTGCCTGCTGCACGGGCTGATGGTCGTGCCGACGTCGCTGGCCAACGTCGCCGATGCCGTGCTGCAGTCGCGCGAACGCATGCACGTCGCCGCGGCGATCACCGTGCCGATCCACCTCCTGCGCCTGGCGGCGATCGCGTGGGCGCTGATGCACGGCGCCGACCTCGCGACCGCGTGCGCCATCCTGATCGCCAGCGAGTGCGTGGTCTTCGCCGGCCAGTGGCTGGCGGCGGCGGGCCTGGCGAGGCCGCGCTGGCGGATCGATACCGGCCTGATGCGCGCGTCGCTGCGCTCGGCGCGCGACTTCGTCGCGATCGAGGGCCTGGCGGTGTTCAACGCCCGCATCCGCCTGGTGCTGCTGTCGCTGGTCGGGAGCGCGGCGACGATCGGCATGTACGGCTGCGTGCTGCAGATCCTGCAGCCCTTCCACATCGTCATCCACAGCGTGGTCCAGGCGGTGTTCCCGGCGCTGTCGCGCACGGCGACGCTCGGCGTGGATCAGCAGCGCGCGCTGGTCACCAAGGTCATGCGCCTGCTGCTGATGCTGATGGCGCCGGCGGTGGCGCTGATGGGCTTCGCCGGCGGCGACCTGCTCCTGCTGGCCTATGGCGACGGCCGCTTCGCCGCCGCGGGTCCGGCGCTGGCGATCACCGGGGCCGCGCTGATCACCAGCGCGAGCAACCGCGTGCTGGCCTACCTGCTGGTCGCGACCGGCCACGAGCGCGTCAACCTGCACGAGGTCATGGTGGCGACGCTGGTCGGCGTGCCGTTGAGCTTCCTGCTCATCCAGCAGTTCGGTCTGATCGGCGCCGCGGCGGCGGTGCCCGCGCAGGGCGTGCTCGGCTTCCTGCAGTTCCACCACGCCGTGCGGCGCCATGTCCTGCGGCTCGACTGGCCGCGCATCGTCGCGCCGGGCTGCGCCGTGGCGGCGAGCACCGCGCTGGCCATCGCGATCGCGCGCGAATGCGTCGGCGTCGCGCCGCTGGAGGCCATCGCCGCCGGCTGCGGCGCCGGCGGCATGGCGGCGCTGATCGCCTGGCGCCTGGTGCGCGAGACCTCGGCGCGATCCGCGACCGCGCCGCGGCCCGCCGCCGGCGCCGCGGTGGCGGCGGGCTGAAGCGCTCAGCGCGGCCTGGCGCGGTCGACGACGAAGCCGACTTCCGCGATGCCGATGGCCTGCGCCGCGTCGAACGCGCGCACCACCTCGCGGTACGGGCAGTCCTGGTCGCCCTTGATCAGCAGCGCCTGGGCCCTGCCGCCGTCCTTGAGCGCGCGCAGCGCATCGGCGAGTTCCGTCGCCGGCACCAGCTCCTGGCCGATGGCGTAGCGGCCGTCGGCGTCGATCAGCAGGGTGGTGGCCGTGCCCGCCGCGTGCACCGCGGGCTGGTCCGCGGTCGGCAGCGTCACCTTGAACAGGCCGCTGTCGTCGAAGGTCGTGGCGATGATCAGGAACAGCAGCAGCACGAACACGCAGTCGAGCATCGGCGTCAGGTCGATGTGGTCGTCGAGCTCGATGTCGTGGGCGAGGGCGCGGCGCCTCATGCGCGCGCCTCCTGGAGCAGCAGCGGTTCAACGACGGCCGCGGCCGCGCGACGGGGCACCGCGACGCCGGCGCGGACCTGCTCGCGGGCGAGCGCCAGCCGCGCGATCTCGCGTTCCGCCGCGATCACGTAGCCGGCGATGCGCGCCGTGAAGAAGCGGCTGCCGATGATCGCGGGGATGGCGAGGATGATGCCGCCGGCGGTGCCGAACAACGCGATGCCGATCGCGCGCGCCAGCTCGGCCTTGTCGGCGCCGCCGGCGACGCCCATCTGGCCGAACGAGATGATGATGCCGAGCACCGTGGCGAAGAGCCCGAACAGCGGCGAGACCACGCCGATGGTGGTGATCGCCTGCAGTCGCCGGCGCAGCGGCGCCAGCTCGATGACCACCGCGTCGCCCAGCGCATCCGACACCGTCGCGCCGCCCAGCGCGGCGCGGCGCAGCCCGTGCGCCCAGGCGCGGCCGAGCGCGGTGTCCGAGGCCGCCGACGCCGCGATCGCGCCGGCGTCGTCGCCGGCGGCGACGCACGCGAGCGCCGCATCGAGCGCGCGCTGGTCGAGCGCCAGGCGCTCGCGCGTCGCGCGGGCGCGCTCGACGAGCAGGGCCAGCAGCAGCACCGAGCCGAACCACAGCGGGATCATCGGCCAGTGGAACATGCCCTCGCGCAGCAGGTCGACCTTGTCGCCCGCGGCGGCCGGCGCGGCTTCGGCGGCGAAGCCGACGGCGGCGCATGCGGTCAGCGCCGCGCACGAGATGAGTCGGTGGATGATCATGGGTCAGTCCTCGATCCGGCCGATGGCGGCGAGCGGGTGGGCGACGGCGATCTCGGCGACGACCTCGCGGCCGGCCTCGCCGAAGGCGGCGCGCGCGTCGGTGTAGGCCAGGCGGACGATGTCGCCGCCGGCCAGCGACAGCTCGCCGGCGAGAGGTGCGAGCGCCCAGGAGCGGGTGTCGATCGTGGCCCGGAACACGCCGCTGTCGGCCCTGGTCTCCTCGAGCACCACCGCCACCGGCGCGCCGCCGCCCAGGACCCGCGCCGAGCCCAGGACGCGATCGATGACGCGCGGGCTCAGGTTCATGTCGCCGTCGGCGATGGTGAACGCGAGCGGCCGGCCGGGCACGACGTGCGCGCCGCCGTCGTTCGCGGCGATCGTCGCCTCGGCGTCGGCGCCGAGCAGCAGCACGTCGCCCCAGGTGTCGGGCTTGTTCCAGGTCTCGATCGCCTTCGACGCCGACCACTGCCGCTGCAGCGACCAGTCGCTCCCCTGGTTGATCGACACGTTCACCGCGAGGTACTGGCCCGGGATCAGCCGGGGCGAGGCCAGGCAGGCGCGCGGCAGGAAGGCCTCGACGCTATAGCCGTCGGCCAGGCGCAGGCCCACCGCGCGCGCGCCGACCGGATCGAGCCAGCGCTGCTGGAACTCGGGCAGGCCGCGCAGGCCGCGGCCGATCTCGCACACCGTGCGCGTCGCATCGCCCTGGAAGCCGAACGGATCGAAGCAGAACTGGTGCGTGGCGCGGCTCTCGCTCATCCACGGCTTGCGCAGGTTGTCGCTGTCGATGAACAGCTCGAGGCAGTCGCCGTCGTAGGGCGCCTGCGGATTGGCGACGATGGCCGTCGGGTCCTTGGCGATGCGGTAGCCCATCCACAGGCCGTCGGGCGACCAGCGCAGGTGCAGCGTCGGGCCATCGGCGAGCTGCACCTGCTCGTACGGGCCGAAGCGCGCGCACAGGCCATGCGTCAGCTCGCCCCAGTCGGCGAGGTCGCCATCGAGCGTCAGCGCGCTGGTCACCATCGGCGCGGCGCCGAAGGCGCGGGTCGGGAAGTCCGGCACCGGTACGGTCCGCGGCGCGGCGGCGACGACCGGGCGCGCCGGTCGCTCGGCCGCGACCGCGGTGGCCGGAGCGGGCGCCGCGGCGGCGCGCGCGCGTGTCGTGTCCAGGACGTCGCCGACCGCGCCCGAGGCCGCGCCGGTGTCGTCGCCGTAGAAGTTCGCGGGACTGGCGCGGTCGCGCAGGTCGGCGACGAACGCCTCGTAGGCCGCGCGGTTGAAGACCGCGAGGGCGGCGGCGCCGGCGCCGTCCCCCTCACCGATGGCGGCCTCGCCCTCGCTCGTGCCATCGCCGACGCCATCGCCGGCGAACAGCCCGCCGGCGGCTCCCATGCCGAGCGCCGCGAGCGCATTGCCGCGCGCGCCGGCGGCGTCCGCGCCGTCGAGCCTGGCCTGCAGGTCGGCCAGATCGCCAAGCGCTCCGCCGCGCCGCGAACCGGCGAGCGCCTGGCCGATGCCGGCCGCGACCGCGTCGGCGGCTGCCGTCGCCGCGCCCGGCGCGGCCTGGGCAGCGGCGGTGCCGGCGCGTGTCGCGGCGGCATCGCGCAGCGCGGCGACCGCGGTGGCCGGGGCGCCGGCGCCGAGCGCGGCGGCGAATTCCGCGCGCGCCGCGGCGGCGGCGACGGCGGCGGCCTCGGCGCCGGCGAGCGCGTCGCCGATCGCGGCCAGCGCCGACGCCGCCTCCTCCAGCCCGGTCGCCGCATCGCTGGCGGCGGCCGCGGCGGCGGCGCGGTCGCCGCGGGAGATCGCGTCGGCCGCCTGGGCGGCCTTGGCGACGGCGTCGCCGCCAGCGGCGGCGCGCGCGCGATCGGCCTGGGCCGCGGCGGCGGTCGATGCGCCGGCGGCCGCATCGGCGGCGCGCGCGGTGGCGGCCAGGGCCGACGCCGACGACCCGCCCAACGCGTGCTGCGCGGCGACGGCGGCGGCGACGGCGGCGCGATCGGCGGGATCGGTCGCGGCGAGCGTGCCGGCGGCATCGCGTTGGGCCTGGGCGGCGGCCTCGGCGGCGGCGCGCGCCGCATCGACGTCGCGCCGCGCCGTGGCGATGGTCGCTCGATCGATGGCGCCGAAGGTCTCGCGGGCGCGCGTCAGCCCCGCGTCCGCCAGGCGCGGCCCGGCGTCGAGCGCGGCGCGGATCTCGCGCTCGAGCGCGCGGTCGAGATCGGGCGCGTCCTGCGCCGGATCGAGCCCCGCGGCGCGCATCGCCTCCTGCGCCGCCCGCGCCAGCGCTGCAGCCGCGGCGGGCACCACCTGGTCATCGGCCGCGCCGTCGATGGCGGACTGGACTGGATCGTCGAGCCCGTCGAGCGCGGCGCCGGCGGCGGCGCGGCGCGCCGCGTCGTCCGCCGGCGCGATCGCGCGCGCGCCCTGGTCGAGCTCGTCGCGCACGGCATCGCCGACCGCGGCGGCGAGCTGGCGCAGCCGTTCGCGGACGTCGCGCGCGACCGGCCCGCGCGCGTGC
>Ga0196963_10001307_pt1 | contig 17390 bp, 24 predicted proteins | sample S1_5metaG_FD_148600 | JGI IMG/M metagenome (GOLD analysis project Ga0196963, IMG submission 148600) | Soil microbial communities from Anza Borrego desert, Southern California, United States - S1_5 | ecosystem: Environmental > Terrestrial > Soil > Desert | place: USA: California | collected... | reverse complement strand
ATGTTTCACCCGCGACGCACCCCTGACCCAGAAAAAGGACCCTAAAAATTTTTTGTACACTTTTTGTACAGTAATGCACATTGTAACGTTCGTGCTCGCGTCACAGCTTTTTGCTTTCGTCACAGCCAACGTCACAGCGTTCTTCGCTCCCTGTGACGTCATAACTCTCAACGCTGAGCTCGCTTTACGCTTCGCGTCACTCACGTCATAGGCTTTGTCTTTTTGTCTCATACTCTCAACTCATCAGTTTTTGTTTTGCGCAGTGCTATCGAGTTTCGCTCAGTTCCCTATGACGCTGTGACGTGCCTCTACAATCGCTTGTCTTTGAAGCGTCACAGCGAGCGTCATAGCGGCACGCGTCACAGTGACGGCTAATAGAGCGTGCTCTCCTCATCGCTCTTTCTGACGAAAACTCCCTGGTAGAACATCCGCCGCCGCCCCGACTCCATCGAACTCTTCCCCTCGCGCCGCCGCAGCTCGAACGTGCCACCCTTCGCTGCGGCCTCTTCGGAGAGGCGCTTAATCACCGGACCGTACTCCGCATGCTTCCCCAGCCACTTGCGCAGCGCCTTGCCGAGATTCTCATCGTTCAGGAACGCGCTCTGATTGTGATCGCGGCAATACCCCTGGTACGCCTCGACCAGCGCCGCCGCATACGTGCGCATCGCGAAATTGCCCTTCTCGTCGCGCTGGTCGCTGAAGCCGACGCACTCATCGAAGAAGCCCAGCTCTTTCTGCACCGTCGCCTGAGCTTCTTCGATATGGCTCGCCAGCACGCCCGTCCTGGCAAAGCCCCGCTGCAGCACGCGCCACAAGCCGACCAGCGCCCAGTTGAAGATCCCGCTGATCTCTTCCTTCACGAGCTGCTCCGCGTAGCCAGCGATCTGCTCGCTCTCCGGGATCGGCTCCCACTTCACCAGCAGCATGCGCCGCCAGATCGCGTTCGATCGATCCTTAAAATGCGGCAGCCCGTTGCAGTTAATCATCAGCTTTACGCCGAGCGTGCAGGTGATCGGATTTTTATTCTTGCGATCGATCGTCACCGCATCGCCGCCGACCACGGCCTTGAAGAGTCCTTCAGCCATGCGGTCGATTACGTTCGCGTCGCCAGTGATGTTCACGTTCTTATTGATCATCGGCCACAGTCCGAAACGGTTCGCCGGATCGAACGCTTCGATGCCAGCGCCCGAACAGTTCTCTTCGCCGATCATGTTCTTCAAAATCGTGGCGTACGCCGATTTGCCGTCGCCGCCGACTTCGCCGAGGTTCAGCAGAAACTTCTGGTATGGATTATCCGGCAGCAGGCAGTAACCGGCCCAGTCCTGCAGGAGCTCCTGCGCTTCCAGATCCGGCTGCCACCGCTTGAGCGCCGCTTCAAACTGCGGGCAGCGCGCCCGGCCGTCGAAGGCGTAAGGCAGCGACGAGGTACACCAATAGTCCGGCGTGTGCGGAAGCGGATCTTTCTCCGGCTCCATCACGTTCACCAGCCCATTGCGCATCGAAATCCAAACCGCCTCGTGCTTGTGCATTTCCCTCTCTCAAACAGCCAGCTCACGCCAAGTCGCAAAGACGCTAAGAACGGATTCGTTTGTGATCTTCTGCCAGGCTTCGTTCAGTTGCCAAAATCAGTTCATCGAGCCCGTATTGGTGGCACGGATACTTTGCGCTGAATTTTTGCAGCCAGCTTTCGAATTCAGGTCCGCGCAGCCACGCGCCGGTTTTCTCGACCTGACAGAGCGCATGCACGCGTCGCAGATACGCGTACGCTTTAGGTGTGCAGCCCGTCGCAATGGGATCGATCGGCAGTGTGACCAATTCTTCGGGTAACCCTGCGATCTGATGCTCATCGCCGTTCTTGCGATTACGACCGTACAGCCACAAATACCGTGGATTCGTTGCCAGATTGATCGCCACACTAGCCGTTCGATACTCCAGCGCCGTCGGCGCTACGTGATTAACCAGATTCAGAAAAAGTGAACACACAGCATCATCAAACGATGTGCACGGATAAAACGCGATGCCGCGAAACAGATCAGCGTACTCGGCCGCGAGCTGCTCATGCGCTTGCTGCGTCCACTTCTTGCCGATCATACGCTCGCTTACGACCGTGATTCTCAGTCCCATTTTCCCCTTCGCCGTTCTTTGCGCCTTTGCGTCTTTGCGCGAGAAAAAAAACCGTTTACGCCGCCATCTCCGGCTCCGCCGCGCCCGGCTCGTTCGCCAGCCACGCCGGCGGTTTAATCTCGTCATGCAGCGTCGTCAGCACTTTCAGCGCAAGAATGAAATTGCCCATGTTCTTCGTCGTCAGCGCCAACCCGCGCGCCGCGAGCCACAGCCCCGCCTGGTGCTTGATCCAGTTGTCGCTCTGGATCCGGTAACACCCGTTCTCCGGCGTCCACTCGTACCAGTCCTCACGCCAGAAACGCAGCACGCGCCGCGGCAGATCGCCAGGCCCGCGCGGCCGCTCCGGATCGTCATCGCCTTCACGTAGCCAGCGCAGATACTCGCGCGCAAGCTCCGCCCCGTCCGCATCTTCACCGCCGGCGAGCTTCCCCTGGCGCGCACGCCGGGCCTCCGCGAGCGCCTTGTCGTACGGGCGCGAAAGCATGTCGAGCTCTTTCATCACGTCTTTCTTCACGCGCTCAGTCGTCACCGCGCTCGCGCCCGGCAGATGCTCCGCCAGCTTGTCGAACAGCGCGATCACCGCCTTGTCGCGCGCCGTTCCCGTCGCGTATTTCGCGCCGCGCAGCGCTTCGGGCAGCTGCTCATCGAGCCACTTCCCCGCTTCGCCAGACGGCAGCTGCGGCTTCGGAGGCGCGAACAGTTCGCCCTGAATGCGCCCCGAGCGATCGACGTAAACCGCCGCGGAATCCGCCGGCGGCCGCCGATCGAGATCCGGCTCAGACCCTGAACCCTGAACCCTGTCCCCTGCCGCTCCCGTTTGCGGCGGTGTTGGCGTCGCGCGCGAATTTTCATGCTGGCCAGCTGAAGAAATCGCGCCCTTTTCCGCCGCCGCCGCGTCCGTCTCCCCTTCCCTCCCAGGGAAGGGGCCGGGGGTTAGGTCCGGCAGTTCAATCACCGTCTCCGCCCCGCCAGGCTCGCAAACCGGCCGCGCCGGCTTATAGTCCGGGTCCTTCGCGTCACGCAGGTAGCCGATCGGATGCTGCGGATCGACCTTCGCCTTCGCCGCCTGAGCCAGCTTGTGTTCGAGCTCTTTTTCAGACCAGGGCGGACTGCAGCGCGTGTTCCACGAATAGAAGAGCGGCCGCGCTTCATCGACGCTGAGCGCGAAGCCCTGAATGAGTGCGCACGCGACATGAAACGTGTGGTTGTGCCCGCCCGATCCAGACACCGCGCCAGGAACCTTGTCGAGATACTTCGACGCGCGCTCGACAACACTGGGACCGCCGGCGTCCCGCCGGCCCGCCGTTGGGATTGGCATTGCCGGAGCCGCGGGAGCAATCACCTCCGGTTCCTTCAGCGCCGCCGGCGGAACGCTCCACGCCGGCACGCTCTTGCCCGTCACGAGCTCAAAACCGCGCGCGCCTGGCTGAGCCGCCCAGAACCAGAGGTTCTGCCGCCCGAGCACCGCCGTGTCGGACTTGATCTCCAGCGTCTTCGCGAGCCACTTCGCAATCAGCGGAGCCTGCTTGCGGCCGTGCCGCTCCGGCCCCCTCTCCCCTTGAGGGAGAGGGCTGGGGTGAGGGGTAGGCAGTTCGGGGAGCTTCACAGCGACACGCACGTGAACGCCGACGCCGCTCTTGCTGAGCCGGATCTCGGCCGCGCCGCCGGTGAATTCGAAAACCGTGAGCGCCGCCGCGACCGCCGCCTCGGTCGATTCGTACGCGTTCTTCTCGTGCCCGTGGCCGACGTCCAGATCGAGCCCGACCCAGTGCAGCGTGCCATCCTCGTCCCAGCCGCCGCAGCCAATAGCGTCGAAGCGCGTCGGCAGAGCCGTCCCTTTAAGCTCAAAGGACTGCTTGCCCTTCGGCCGCGACAAATCCATGACGCAGATCATCCCGCGCCGCACCCAAGCCGCCGTCCAGGCCTGCGCCGCACAGATCTCCTCAATCTTTTTGTTCAGGTCCACGCTCACAGAATCTTTCCCAGAAAAAAACGCCTAGAACAAACTCTCGCACACGCTCAAGCAATGCGGCGAAAACCAAATCCGTTCACGGTTGCAGTTTTCGTTGTCCCTGTCTTCGTTCTGATTTGCATAGCCGCCAGCAGCCTTCCAGGCGACGCACTCCCAGTCGGCAGGCATCTGGTGTTCACCCTCGTACCCGCACAGTGCAATGCGGAGCTTCGGGTTTTTGCCATTCTCGATCGCCCACTTGCGGACGTCTGCGCTGAGCGTCAGCGAATCGTGGTTGTAGCATTTGTCGCGATCTTCAACGCCATACGGCGGATCAAGAAACACAGCAGTCAATCCGTTATGTTCGCAAACAGAAGGCTTCACCACGCGCGACCAATCGCCGCAGCAGACGCGCACATACCGAAGCCGCTCGGCGAGCGCCTCGAGGAAAGTTGCCAAATTAGAGCGAATTGTCTTCTGATGAACACCGTTACCGTAGCCGGTCGATCCATCATTCGGCCCCGCAAGCATTGGCATCTGCCACGCTAATGCTTTTTGGTGCACGCCCGTTTGTTTTGTGAGGTGCGGCCGACGATGATCGAGTCCAGTGCCATCGCTTCGAAATTCTTTCTTGTGAACGCCATTTCCATAATTCGGATTCTTACCGCGTCCCCCGATCGCAGGACGCTTGAGTTCGCCAGCGTGCACACCATGTCCGCAGTGATGCAAATTCGGCAGCGAGTTCTGCTCTTTCACGCGGCACCAGTTGTCGCCAATCCACGCGCTAAGGCCCCAAACCCAATAGCCAGCGATCTTCACGTCGAAGAACTCCGGATCGGTCTCCATACGCTTGCGGAACTCGCTCTGCGCGTGCAGCCAGCGGTGCCGCGCGTGTAGGTCGGCTTCATTCACAGGCCAGTCGGCATGCTCTGCGACACCGGCCGGATCGGCCTTCAACGCCCGCCAGAAGTTCGCCAGGTAACAGTCGCGATCGTTGACCGTTTCAGTCTTCGCCTCATGCGGCCGCTTCAGCAGTACCGCCAGGCTGCCGGCGAACGGCTCGACATAGTTCGGCACGCAGCCGAAGCGATCCCACACCAGGTGAGCCACCCGCGACTTGCCGCCAAACCAAGGAAACGGAGCTTTCAGCTTCAAGCCATCACCGCTTTCGGAAATTCGTTCCACTCCCGCCCGTCGAGCTGCCGGCCGGCGCGCTTCTTGCCGACGCGCGTCATTAATCCCCGTTGTTCCTGATCGAAATCAGCTGGGAGTCGCATTTCATTCGAGTAACGGCCATCGATTGGATTAACCCAGTACATGTCCCGGCGAATGCTCTTGGGGTAACCGACCTCGTGATAAATCCCGAACGCGCCCCACTGCTTGAAGAAGAAGGCCACGCCGGCTGCCTGGCACTGGTCGCGCACGCTCCGCGCCCAGTCCGGATGCATCGGCCGCGCGTTCGGCCCCGACTCCCCGCCGCAGATCACCCAGTGAATGTGCGGATGTCCGTTTTCGGCGTGTACTCCAATCGAACACTCCGATTCGTCGCGCCGTTTGTATTGGTACGACGTTCTCCATCCCGCCAGCGCGTCGTAATCGTCGCCTCGCAGCGTCTTCCCAACTCGCCTCAGGTCCACCGGCCCCAGCGCTGGCTCGTAGCTGAGGAAGCGCACGGTCGCGGGCGTCTTCAGCAGCTCCGGCACGCGCACGTCCGCCGTCGCCTGGTCCTCGATCGACGTTCCCAGCCACACGTTCGGCAACGGCAGTTGAAAGTCTGGAAGCATTTCCACGTCGTCGTCGTGCGTGCGGTACCAGCTCGAATAAATTCGCGACAGTCGTGCGGGCTCAGTTAGATACTCCCGCATGCGTTCCGGCCGCTTGGTGAGGATCTGAAACGTGTGCTGCGGGCACAGCGCCGCGGTGGCGAAAATGGCGTCGAGCCATTCGTCTTTCACCCAGTGCCCGAACAGATCGGTCATATCCCCCAGGAAGAATTTCGTGGGCGCTTTGCGGCGGATGATCTCCTGCAGCACCGCCTCGTCAAGATACGGAGTCAAATCCTTCCCGCCCGCCGGCGTGAACGGCCGCCCGCTGCCGTAGCGCTTGACCTCCAGGTGCTCGGCGTAGCAGTTGGCGCAGCCCTGCGAAACCTTCTCACAATGCCACGCCCGCTTGCCGTCCGGAGCCTTAAAGCGCACCGGGTTCGCCGTGCGATCCGTCCACTCAATCGTCGTCGCATTGCTCATAACTTTGATCTGCTCGCCAGGTCCCTGTTTCGAAAAATCGCCCTAATTCCCCTATGAAACGCTGTCTGAAAATATTCTTTAGCTTTCAAAAATTATTCCGGGGTATTCCCATGGCTCCCCGAAAGATTCTTTCAGGAAAAAAATTATTCCCCGTTAAAACGGAAGCCCGTTCTCATCGAACTCGATCGCGCCCGGCTCTTCGGCAGCTGGCGCTTCGATCGGAGCGGCTCCGCCCTGGCTCTGCTGAGCCGGGATCTGCGCGGGAGCTGCGGCCGTGGCCGGCTTGGTGCCCCCGTCGCGGCTCGGCAGCAGCTCCAGGCGTTCGCACACGACCACGTTGCGACTGCGCTTCTGCTGCGTCTGCTTGTCGATCCAGCTCTCCGTCTGAAGCCGGCCTTCGATCAGGACGCTGCGGCCCTTGTTGAGGTACTGCTGAGCCGTCTGCGCGGTCTTGCCCCAGATGACGACCTCCTGGAAGGTCACGTCTTCCTTGAGCTCATTAGTCTGCTTGTCGCGCCACTTGCGATTCATCGCCAGCCCCATGCGCGCCACCGCCGTGCCCGACGGCGTAAACTTCAGTTCAATGTCGCGCGTCAGATTCCCGCGCAGGATGACCAGGTTCATTTTTCCTCCTTAAAAAACTTCACCGCAGAGACGCAGAGCCACGGAGACACTACGAACGGATGCGACAGATTTTTCGTTTCTTCTTTACGGGCATTGGTCCGTGTCCTTTGCCGGAATGATCCTTCCAAAACGCGTCGAGAATGTCTTTTTCGACCTGCGGATGCGACCAGACGCGCATTGAATGACCGCAAATACATCGTGCCGACGTTGCCATTGCTTCTCCTCGCGTTTTGCACCAGGCGGCCGGCTTTGCTCCGGCATCTCCGCGGGACTGCCGCGGCGCTCTGCTACTTGAGCTACGCCCAGCTTCTGCCTCAAACCTTTTCCGTTCTCTGCGCCTCTGCGTCTCTGCGGTGAAGTCGTTACTTCCGTGAGACGAATTCCAGAACGTTCACCGCCGGCACGAACCGGCCGTCCAAGGTCGTCACGATGCCGAGCAGCTGCTCACCGCGCAGCAGCGGAGCGCCGCTGCCGCCGTGGCCGAAGTTCTCGATCGATGCCTGAAGCGTGCTCTGCACTTTCGCCGCCAGCGCCGCGACCGGCTTGCCGTGCACCGAAGCCAAACAGACAGTCTTGGAGTCGGCCGTCGGGCGTCTCGCGTCTTTCGGACTCCCGACTCCGGACTCCCGACTCTCGACGCGTATTCGCGGCTTCAGTAGCGCCAGGTCGAGATCCGCATCGGTGCGCACCACCGCGCAGCGAATCCAGCCGTCCGCCGTTTCGACGAACACGTCGCCCTGGTCGACCACGTGCGCCGCCGTCACGATCGCGCCGGCCGCGCTGACGTAAGCCGTGCCGTGCTGCGTAACGACCGCCCCGCCCTCGTCACGCTCCGCGCGCACGCGAAGCGCCTGGCCAAACGCTGAGCCCGCTGTCGCCAGAAAAAAAAGCCCTAGAAAAAAAAGTCTCATCACGCGCTCCCAATCAGTTCAGCGACGAATCCAGCGGACCAACTTTGACCGTCACCGTGCCGGCGACGGGACCGTTGATGAAATCGACAATCTTGATGCCTGGGAACTTCGCCTTCAGCTTGGCGATGTAGCGGTCAGCTTTGCCGGGATCGGCATCGGTCACGAAAGCCACCGTCTTGCGATACTGCGTGACGTAGTGTCCGATCGTGTCGATGCGCGAGTCTTCGTCGAGGTCGCCCATGTCGACATACGCGGTGCCTTTGTCGCTCATGTGCCGACCCTTTCATTCGTGCCGTCCCAGACGAATTCACCGTGCTCACCCACTGGAAAGTGCTTCCCGCAGTTGCAGCAGAACGTCGCACCGTAGTACTTCGGATCGCGCGCGTACGTCTCAGCCAGCGCGCGGCCCATCGTCGTCATCGCTCCGCAGCCGCTGTTGAGCTGCTCTTGCGTCCAGTAGCGTCCAGCGAGCGGGCTCTCCGATTCCGGATATTTTTCGAACACAACGTAGCCGCACGGATTGTTGCGCTTCTCCAGGTCAGTCAGATCGCGCAGCGGATATTTCGGACGGATGCCAACGTGCCGGTAAGCAATGCGCACCGGACGCACGAATCCTTTCTTTCGCTCCTCTTCGGAAAGCACCCAGTACGCTTCGTGCTGCCCCGTCTTCGGATCGACTGGCGCGGGAGCTGCGGCGTTCTCGAATCCCGGCCGCGGCGGTTTTCCATCTGTCGTCGAGCTGAGCTTCAGCTTTGCGTCGTCCATACGTTCTTTCCTTCGCGTCTTTGCGCCTTTGCGTGAGCTATTCGATTTGAAACACGATCGCGTTACACGGCTCGCAGTACTTGAATCCCTCGCGCCGCGGCTTCTGGCCGCAGCGCGTGCACAGCAGCTTCTTTTCCGGCTCCGGAGCTGCCTTGCGGGCAGGCTCCGGCGTCGGCTCCGGCTTCGCCTCAACTGCGGCCGCCGTCTGCGTCGGCTGTTCTCCCCTTCCCTCCAAGGGAAGGGGCCGGGGGTTAGGTGCCGCCCCCGGAGCGGCTACGCTTTTTTTGCGTGCTTCTTCGCGTAAGCGCGCTGGTATTCACGCTGCCGGCACTTGGGACACGTCCCATCCGCACCGATCGTCCCGCCGCATTCCGCGCCGCGCTTGTTGAGCACCGCGCACGTCGCGCCCGCCCGCAGGTTTTTCCCTGCTTTCTGCCGTCCGCCTTCTGCCGTCTGAGCCTCCGCTCCGGCAGCCTGGCTGCCTGCGCCTGTTGGCTCCGGCAGAGCCAGCGTCGCCGCGGCCGGCGCTGCGACTTCGACGATCTTGAGCGTGCCCGAATCCTCGTCGACGGAGAGATCAAAGCCGTACGCCTTGATCTCGCGCCGCATCTTGTCCAGCTCGCTCTGCAGAGCGTTCCGAATAAAGTCGCTCATTTCTTTTTCCTTTCCGTTCTTCGCGTCTTCGCGCCTTTGCGCGAGACCAATCGCCGTTCGTTCAGCACCTGCTGGATCTGCCCGTTCTTGCGCACCACCGCCGCGAGCTCATCGGCGACGCCCTGGCGCACGTACTCGATCGACCACTGCGCGCTGCACTCCAGACACCGGAAGATCGCCGCCCGATCCCGGTTCGGCCCCGCGCTTCGCACGCAGCGCAGCGACTTGCCGCGGCAGATGTGCGCGAGCTCGCCGCTCATTGCGCCGCGCTCCCGAGCATCAGCTTGCGGCGCTCCGCAGCGCACACCGGACAGAACTCCACTTCCTTTCCGTGCGCGGCCGTGAGCACCCAGCCGGCTTCTTCAAACGCTTTGATGGCGAAAAAGCGAACCGCATCCCGGCAGAGCGCAGCCGTGCCGCACGCATCGCAGCGAATGATCCAGCCGCTTGCGTTCGTGGTTTCTGCGTTTCGCCTGGACTGCTCAGTCATCGCCCCGTTCCCCAAGTGGCCCTAAATCACACCGCCGCTGTTATCCGTCCGAACGGCAAAATTTTTTCGTTGGTTCAGCTCGCGAAGATCTCGACGACCAGATCCCGCGCGCGTCTCTCCAGGCCTTCCAGATCGCCGAAGCGGTTTTGAACGAAGTGCGAGCAGAAATTCTTGAAGTACTCGGCTTGAAACGAATCGCTCACCTGCTCCGCGTTGGGCCGAAAAATATAGATCCAGTTGTGCCGCCGAGCCGCCGCGCAATCGCGCAAAATGGGAATCGCCGCATCCGCCCCGCGGTCATAGAGTCCTTCGATTTCACGACCCCGCCGTACGCCACAGATGATCGGTGCATCAGCGAGTGGCCGGATCAGCGCAACGCCACGCTCCGCGGTCAGCTGGTCGCCCAGTTCCCGCAGCGCTCCGCGGTGATACTGCTTCAGCGAGCGGATGTACGCCGCGGCCTTCTCAACGCTGACGTCGTGCCCGCGATCGCGCGCGCGAGCGGCCTCGATGCGCGCCAGGCGCTCGATCAGGACCTCGCCGCACTCCCCGACCAGGTCCTGCCCGAATCCGTATCCCGGCCGGATAACCGCCAGGTGGCAAGCCATCAGCCGAGCCAGCTCGCTTTTGCCCGAGCCCGCCGGCCCGACGATGAACGCACGCGGCTTAACGTCGACGCTCGACTCGCGACTCTTCGACTCCAGACTCAACGGTGTGTTGCTGTACATGGTTCCCCTTCCATTGCTGCATTCTGTGGCCGCGGATTTCTGTCCCGCAGCGCCTGGATGAATGCGCCCAGGTCGATCGGCTGACAGTTGAATGCCAGGCAGAACACTTTCAGCGCGTTGGCTCCAACGTCGTTCGTGCGCAACGCTGGCACGCGTTTGGTTCCCGGCTTACGTCCCGTGCGCTTCACGTGATAGCCGCGCATGTAGCACGGCCGGCACATTCCGCGCGCGTACGTGGTTTCGCTCCCGCACGAGCTGCAGCCCACGCGCTTACCCTTTCTTTTTCTTGGCCTTGGGTTTGGTTTTCGGAGCTTTTTTCGCGCTCGACTTGGCCGCTTTCACCGCGGCTTTGATCGCCTTCGCCGGGATCTTCGATGACTTCGCTTTCTTCGCAGGCTTGGCCTTCTTCGGAGCCGACGTGCCGGCCTGCGCAGCGCGCTCGTTTTCTTCGCATTCTTCGAAGTCGACGCTCCAGCGGTTCGCTTCGATCAGAAGCTTTTCAGGCCGGCCGCGGCCGCTCGAAATGTCGAAGTCGCTGGCGTGGCAATGCTGGCTCAGCTCGATCGCGTAGAGCAAGCCGATCAGCTTCGGAACGTCCAGCGTGTGAATCCAGGAGGCCCAGTCGGACGCTTCCTTTCCGAAGATCTTCGCCACGGCGACGGCTTCTTCGTACCAGTCGCGCGTAAACGCGGAGAACTCATCTTCCGCCAGGTTGATCAGCGTCTTCGTCGAATCCGCGCACGAGCAATCAATGATTTCTTTGAGCGCGCGCAGCCGCACCGCTGTCTCGAACTTCACCGCGGCCGTCAGCTTCTCGCCGCTGAGCTGCTGGCGATCCTTGACCGGCTCGCTGCGGTCTTCCATCTTGCGCTCCGGCTCCTGGCGCTCGGCTTCGCGCGCGTGCAACGCCTCGGCCTCGGCGACGAGGTCAACGCCGTTCACCTCGGCCCCGCCGTCCTCCGTGCGCTCTGTGTTCTCTGTGGTGAACTTCTCCGGCTTGCGCTCGCGGTGATGCTCAGCGATGTGCAGGTCGAGCTGCCGCACGCTCCATTCGTTTTCCACGCAGAGAATGCAGACGTCTTCCTGGACAAGCTTGTCCTTGATCGGCAGCAGCAGCGCGGCGTGGCCGGCGGTGATCTTGCCTTCCAGCAGGCACTGCCGCGCCTCCTGGCCCAGGTCGAGCAGCTCCATGCGCGCGTAGATGTGGCTGGCACTCTTGCCGACGCGACGGGCGATGTCGTTCACGCTCGCGCCGCCGGCGACCAGCTTCTGGTAGGCCTCGCCTTCCTCGATCGGCGTGATGTCCTCGCGCTGCGCGTTGGCGATCAGGCGCAGGAAGATCGCTTCGACGTCGTCGCTGACGACGCGGATCTTCGCCTCGATGAAGAGCATCCCGAGTTCTTTCAAGGCCCGGTAGCGCCGCGCGCCATCGAGCAGCTCGTAGCGGCCTTCGGCGTTCGCCGGCTTGACGATCACCGGATGGAGCTGGCCGTCCGTTTCCAGGCTGTCTTTCAGCTCGGCCATCTTCGCCGGATCGAAGTAGGTGCGCGTGTTCTGCTCCGACTCAAACACCTCCGCGAGCGACAGCTGCACCGCAACGGGCTCAACCGTTTCGCCCGGCTTCAGCGTGTAGACGTTCGTCGCTGAATCAGCATCCGCGACCGCCGCCGCCACGCCACTCTCGTCCGCTTCCTGCTCTTTCTTCCGTGCCATAAAAAAGGCTCCTTACAGTCGTCTGTAAATTTTTTGGATTAGCCGCCGAGCGCGTCGTTCGCGCACATCTCAGCGAGCTCTTCCTGCTGCACCTGCGCCGCAGAAACCGGCTCGTAAACAATGCGGCGCGTGGCTTTTTCGACTCCGCAGAAAACCTCTTCGCCGCACGCCAGACAGCGAAAGCGTCGCAGCCACGATCCGTCGGCAAGCACCGTGTATTCGTTCAGCGGCTGACAAACCCCATTGCGGCAGTGCTCCGCCTGGTGCCACACGAGATTGAGCCGCTCGAATTCGAAGTCCGCCATACCCTGAACCCTAAACCCTGAACCCTGCCGTTCTTTGCGCCTTTGCGTCTTTGCGTGAGCCGATCCGTTACCAACCCATTTCCATCTGCCGTTCGCGTTCCGCGTGCGTCGGTCCCTGCCGCGGCTTCGATCGCGCGGCCGCTTTGCGCGCTTCGATCTTGTCGATCCGCTCCTCTTCCTGAGCCAGCTCAAGCAGCGCCGAGATGCGCGGCAGCGCTAGAAACTTCTGCAGTGCCGCCTTCACGTCCGGCCGCACCTTCTGCCAGACCGTCACCTGGTGGAGCATCAGCAGGCCCGCGTTCCCGGTGAGCTCCACAATCTCGTTCAGGCTCATGCCGCGGATGTTCGGCCAGTCCTTGCCGAAGTTGTGCGGCATCCGGTAATCGCCCTCGATTGGCCGCTCGTCCATGATCAGCCTCCGCTTCAGCGCCCAGGTAGAAGCCGCGGAGTAGGTTGCGCATCGCCGGCGGATGTTCCTTCAGCCGGATCTCGCGCACGACCACCTCGACTTCGCCAGGAATCTCCGTCTCGAAAAAGTCCACCTTCGCGCGGAACTCCCGCCGGAAGATGTCCTTAATCACTTCGCTCAGCCGGCCCTGCACAATCCCGACCGAGACATCGCAAATCAGCCTGGCCATCTGCGTCTCCCCCGAGCGCATCCCAGAAAAAAACTGCTTACATCCCGTTGAAGAGCTTCCGGAGCTTCTCGCCGGCCTCGCGTTCTTCCGGTGTGTCCTGGTGCCGCAGCATTTCAGGCGTCGGAACTTTCGGAGCGGGCTCGGCGCTGGATGAACTGGCCACGATCGCGCCGGCGGCCGCGACTCCGAAGAGCATCCCCAGGATCGCCACGCCCATCGCCAGCGGAGCGTTGAAGGCCTTCTCCGGCTCCGGCGCTGTCGCCGCCGGCTGCGCTTCAGCGGCCTGCGCGTCCAGCGTGTCGAGGTGATTGAGAATCGCGCCGGCCTCTTCGTAGTGCGTTTCCTGCTGCAGCATCGCGAAGCGGTAGCCATCGCCCTGGCCGCGCAGCCATTCCTGTTCGGCGTGCGAGTGCTTGCGGAACTCGGGCGGAATGTCGAGCCCCGGATCGGCCGGAGCCACGTTCAGATTGTGAAGGTTGTCGCGGATGACACGGAAGCGCTTCTGGCCGTAGTCGTAGCCGTGCTGGTAAGCCAGTTCAGCGAGCGTCGGTTGCGTCGTCTTCATGAGCCCCTCCGAAAAAGTTTGAATCTGGCGCCGGTCTCTCCCGGCTGTCACGCACCGGCTACGGCCGCGTTCCCGGTATGCTTCGGCCACGTTCGCCGCGCTCTACGGCCGCGGATCACTCGCGGGTCCGTGCTGGGTAGCTCCGTTCTCACTGCGCAGCGTCCAGCCCCCGCTACGCCAGGATGCTTCTCGTTAGCCCGCCAGCGGCAGCTTGCGGACAACCTTCAAGCCTTCCTCCGCGTCGCGGATCAGCTTCACGAAATGCGCCTCGATCTTGGAAGGCTGCAGGATCGCGTTCGGGCGCATCATCTGGCCGCGCAGCGCCGTCGCGTGCCCGGTGATGTGATTCACCGATGCGCGCACCGCCATCTGCGCCGCGGCGATCTCCGCCTGGTCCTTCTGGTCGAGCAGCTCCGGCTCGATCTCGCGGACGATTTCGCGCGGCGCGTCCTGAACGGGTGCCTGCACACTGCCGACTGCCTTCTTGCCTTTGCGGTTACTCATCGAACACACTCCTTGCCTCCGCCCGCTTGCCTCCGCCGCACACCTGCCGGCTCTAAGGGTTCATTGCTGCGTCAGGCGCTCACCAGTTGAGAGCCTTCCGGTCCATCCTCGCGGCCGCTGGTGCTGGCCACGGTCTTCTCTTCCACCTCGCGCAGGCCGATTTCCAAAGCCACGCACGCGGCGAGTTTCACAAAGAGCGCCTGCGCGTCGGCCGGCACGTACTGTCCGTTGCTGATCCGCACCAGGTCGTCGAAGCGCGGAGCGAGCTCCTGCAGCAGCTGGTCCTGGTTCGCGCGCATGCGCAGATACTTTTTCTGCTCGGCGCTGATCTTCATGCGGCACCTGCCTTCTGCGGCGCTTCCGGTACCGGCTCCATGCGCAGATCGACAGCGCGGTACTTCTCGCAGATCTCTTCGATCTGAGCGTCGGCCGCATCGCGGTCGTCGTCCGGGATCACGAGCGTCTCGCCCGTGTCGCGGATCTTGACCACAAACTGAAAGCGCCCGAGGCTCGACTTCATTTGGCGCTCGCTTTCCCGGTGCCGCGGCAGACGCCGCACGGCAGCCAGTTCACGTTGTCGCTCATCGGATCAGCGCCCGATCCTTTGCAAATCCGGCATACCGGACCGCAGCCCTTTTCATCCGCGTGCGCGAGAATCGCCGCGACCGCCAGGCCCTTGTCGAATGGCACCGTTTCCTTGCAGGCAGGACAGGTCCAGGCGAGAGCACTCATGCGCGCACCGCCTTCCGCTTGCCCCAGTTCATGACCCAGTTCCATAGATTGGAAAATTGGTCGTAACGCGAGATGACGTCCTGCTTGACGACGCCGGCGTGTAGCGCGAACGCGAGCGCCCCAAACGCCTGCTCCTGATAGCGATCGCGCACAAAGTCCCATTGCGATCCCGGCTTCGCAGCCAAAAAATCTCCGTGCCGCCGGCGCAAATAACTCACGAGCGACTGTCTCTGCATGCTCTGGTAATTTCCGAGCAGAGTTTTCTTGCGGCGTTTCACGCGAACCGTTTTCACGCGCGCCTCGCCTTCTCAGCTTCGAGGCTGCGCTTCTGTGCGATAATTGAAGTGACCATGCGCTCTTCGCTGTCGCTCAAGTCGCCCAGGTCGTCGATGCGCGAAGGCTTCACGCGCGCGGCCGGCTGTGCCGCGGCGAACAGAGGGAGCTCTTCAGCGATGGTGAAGATGTCGCGTCCCACTTTCTTCTGCATCTCCGTTGCGAAGCGCTTCATTTCTGCCTCGCCATAAAATTCCACGTTTCGAAACCACAGCCGCCAAACACTGAGCTGTGCGTGGTGCGCGTTCTGCCCGGATAGCTCAGCGAAGTAGGCTGGAGCCAAGCGGCGCGCCAGCTTCCACGTCATCCGAATCTGTCCGAGTTCGAACTGACTCACCGCCGCCTGCGTCAGCTTCGGCGTCGCTGCTTTCGCTATTTGCCGCTGCGTCACACCTTGCATTTCGTAGAGCCGGCGATATCGCGCCGTGCCCGGCATGCCGATGTCCGACACTGGATGCGCACCCATGTTCCGTTCCCCCCACGATTTGACCTTTCTTACGGCCGCGGCTGTCCCTCTCCCCAGGGCGCCGCACCGTTTCCGCGAGCACAAGATCGAGCTCTTCAAGTGTGCAATTGAGAATCCGGCACAGATCAGAACGCTCCTGCGCCGTAGCGCGGCCGCGCTGCAGAACGTGCTTGCGAAGAACAGCCGGGCTTGCATTCATCAGCCGCGCGATCGTGGACAAGTCCACGCCTTTGGCTTTGAGAAACTCCCGGAAGTTCAGCGCGACCGCAGATTCCATCTGATTTGTTTCCCGCTTATTAAAATCACTGTGATTGCTATGCAGGCAATATGCAATCACAGTGATTGCTTGTCAAATGTTTTTAATCACTTTTGAAGGAATTTTTTAGCGCTTTGACTTTTCGTCTTGTAACGTGCGGACATGGAACGGGTTACGCCGCCAACAATTATAGACCTGCTTGAAGAAATTCTTCAGCGCCCCGGCATGACCCAAGATCGTGTTGCCCGCGAATCGAAAATTCCAACGGATGCAGGCGCGCAAGCGATCCGAAACGAGATCAATCGCAAGCACCGCATTTATGTCAAGCTGGTGGACTGGGTACTGAGTCAGACTGTTTTCGCTGGAGACCCGGTTGAGCGCGCCGTGGCACAACTGAAGAGCGCTGGCCTGAACGAATCGCAACTAAATGTGATCCGCGGTCTGATCAATACGTACCGCGTACAGCCGCAGGATGTGAACCTGCGCACAGCACAGGTCGAAGTAAATCACGACACCCGCAGCGTGGCCATCACGCCGACGCTGCCACACCCGAGCCAGGTCGCCAACCGACTTCGGGAAGAACAGCCAGAGTATGGACGCAAGTTTAAACTCAAAGGGATGCCTGAACCAAATATGAAGGCCTACAACACCAGGGACGAACTGCCCCGCTATAAGATGTCGTTCACCGAGCGCAAGCGCTTCACGCCAATCAAGCTCTTCAGAGATCTGGCCGCCGGCTACGGCGGAGGCGAGAACTACGAAGTGATGGAAAACGCTTACGTCGAAGGCGTTCCCCGCGAAGGCCACACGATCGCACAGGTCCGCGGCGAATCGATGGTCAAGACCCTTTATCATGGCGACTTCGTGCTCCTCAAGGATTTCCCGCCGCCAGGTTACGTGCTCCCGCAGATCGAGAGCAAAGAAGAGCGGATGCCGCTGGACTTCTGGAAATCGCAAACGCGCATCGGCGAAGGCGACATCGTTGTCGTCGAGATCGCTGGCCAGCCAGAAGGCAAAACATTGAAGCGCATTCACTACGACACACGCCGCGGCGCAAACAACTGGAAGATGAAGATCGTCGCCGACAACCCGGACGAATGGATCAAAGGCGGCTGGCAGGTCGAAGACGAGGATCACATTACGTTCTATGGAATCCTGATGGGTCTGTGCGACCCGGTATAGAGGTGAGCGATGAACCGAACACTATTGCTACTGCTGCTGTGCTGCGTACTGAATGCCGAAGAGAAGCCGGTCAAGCCCCCAGCGCCGCCAGGGAGCGAGCCCGCTGTCGCTAACAAAAAGGTGACCGTCGAAGAGATTTCGCGCCGCATGAAAGAAGGCGACGCAAATGTCATCAACACGTGGATGGAATTGAATGGGCCAGT
>Ga0196963_10001306_pt1 | contig 17400 bp, 9 predicted proteins | sample S1_5metaG_FD_148600 | JGI IMG/M metagenome (GOLD analysis project Ga0196963, IMG submission 148600) | Soil microbial communities from Anza Borrego desert, Southern California, United States - S1_5 | ecosystem: Environmental > Terrestrial > Soil > Desert | place: USA: California | collected... | reverse complement strand
GCCTCCCCGGCTGGGAACTCCCCCCCTCCGCCGGCAAAGTCGGCTGGGACAAGAATCACTGGCCCGTTATCTTCATCGACGCCAAGCCCAACCCCATCCCCTGGGCCTTGGGCGAGACCGACTGGCGCGTCATCGACCCCGCCAAGGAAATGGTCTTCACCGAGCCCGCCGACGTCCCCGCGCCCTCCTTCCCGCCCGCCCCCGCGCGCCGTCGCACCCAGGCCACGACGACCACAACGGCGCCCGCAGCGACGCGATCCGCAACAACAACGACATCGCCATCAGCCGCCACCGCGCCGTCCACCAGTGACGACGAGATCGCCGCCCTCGGCGCCCCCCTACTCGTCACCCCCGACGGCGTCCGCTACTACGGCGGCGCCCAGTCCCTCCGAATCCTCGGACCCGCCGGTGAACTGATCACCTGGCCCCTCCCCGAAAAGGCCGTCGGCTCCGCCGCCAAGCCCGCCCTCCTCCGCACCAGCGACGGCCTGCTCTTCCTCTTCAACGAACCCGGGCGGATCGTCCGCCTCCGCGAGAACCGCCCCGACCCCGACACCGCCGCCCCGCCGGACGAGCCGGTCACCTTCGAGGCCGCCTTCGGCCGCCACGTCCCCACCGACCCCGCCCCCCTCCGCATCTGGCTCGACCCCGCCGAGCGAATCTGCATCGCCCACGGCGGTTCCCGCGTCACCGTCCTCTTCCCCACCGGCCGCATCCCCCGCTCCATCGCCGAAAAAATGCCCGCCCAAGACTCCGCCGCTGACGAATAGAACGGTCGCCCCTCGCTAACCCCTTCACGTCATTTCGTTTTCTCCGCACTGCATCCGCCCCCTCCCCTTCGTGCCCTTCGTGCCCTTCGTGGTTCAATTGTCTTCAGCGCAGAAAAACGCCCCGCGGACGTGGGTGGTTCGTCCGCGGGGCAACCTTGGAGCACGCAGGAATTGCCGATTCGCGGTTCAACGGCCTACCGTCGACTCGGTACCCACAGCATACCGCTCGACCATGAGAGCGCAATGAGGGGCACTTCACATCCCCGCCAAGCGGCGTCGCTTCAGCGACTCTGCCCGCTCCCCCCGCGCATAAAAAAAACCCCGCAGGCGTGGGTGAGACCTGCGGGGCAAGGAGGGAAGAAACACCAGTCTTACGTGCGTGTTTATAAACCGGTTCGCCATGCTAACCGATTTTTTTATTCTATCGACCCCACTTTCACTTTTCCTCCAGTATTTTTCGCACCCTTTTGATGATCGTCGGCCACTTAGCCCCCGCCTCCTTATTCACCGTCACGAAATCTCCGAGCAATAAAACGCTCGTAACGCCAGAAATATCAAATAGTTGACTCGCGATCGGATGATCCTTTCCCTGATCCCGGCTAAGGAAACTCGTCGGCACCTCGGCGATCACCCCATCGAGCACAAATTTCCGCGCATTCGGGTTGGGCGTCTCTTGAATCTCGGTCACCTTGAAGGGCATCCACGCAATTCTACCGCCCTCCGGCGATCCGAGGACCAGCCCACGTTTCGAAATCGCATCCCACTCGAATCTGCAGCGCCTCTGACAATTGGCCGCCAGCGGTCGCTTCGCGGCTTCGCGGCAAACCTGCAAACCCATAGAAGCGATCCTGACCGGATCGCGGACACATCAGAATTGCTCGACCGTCGAACTGAGGTCGTCGCTCGTGCGCCACCGACACCACCCGCGCGCTACCCTTTCTAAGACGATTCCGCCGGAATCTTCCCGCCCTGACCCGCCACATGCCGATTCCGGGCGCGCAGCCCACCACGCCGGTGAGACGCCATCCGTAGAGGTAGATGAGCCTCCCCTTCAGAACCCCCGCGGAACACCCGGCTGACAGACACGTACCGAAAGGTACCGGTTTTGCCCGGTTTGCACCGGTTTTCAGGCGACCGTTTAGGACACGCAACGTCTGCCGCTTCAACACCTTACCTGGATTCCAGCACTCATCAGCCCTCCCCATCGCGAAAAAATTCCCGAAGGGCCATCGCCTCATTTTCGTCTCACACCGCCCCGTTCTAATTCCTTCCCCAATCGACGTTGCCGTCTTGTCGGCTGATAAAACGAAACTGGATAAACTGGTAAACTGGGTTAAGATCCGGCCCGATCATCTGGCTGTCAGGGCAGCCGCCACATTCCAGTTCGAGTCGTTCGCGAGGGAAAAAGGGGCCACGCCAATTTCGCGGAGGAACCGGGAGATGTCGTATCGTTGTGCTCCCAGCACCCAGCGGATTAATGACGAGCGCCGGGCCGCCAAGCGCGCCCCCCTGCTGACCGTCACCTTCCTCCTCGTCGCCTCGGCCGCCGCCACCGCCCCGGCCCAGCTCCCCAACGCTAGCTTCTTCCCGATCGGCGTCCACTCCCAGCCGATCGACAGCTTCGACAAGTGGAAGAGCCGCGGCATCAACTCGCTCTTCCAGTACGAGAGGAGTTGGGCCGGCCACACCATGGACCAGTGGGACGCCGCCGCCGAGGCGCGCGGCCTCTACTATGCCCGCTGGCCCTCCGCCAACCCCGCCAACGACCTCCAGAAGAAGAACCTGATGGCGTGGACCCAGCTCGACGAGCCGGACCTACCCAATCACAATCCGAATCCCGCCGCCAACATCGACATCTACAACAACCTCAAGGCGATCAGCCCGACCAAGCCCGTCTGGGTCAACTTCGCCGGGCCGCTCGTCACCCCCGCCAACTCCAAGTACACCGAGTGGGTCAAGGCCGGCGACTGGATCGCCGCCGACTGGTACCCCGTCAACTGGGCCCGCCCCAACGACCTCGGCTTCGTCGGCCTCGCCACCGACCGCCTCCGCGCCTCCGCCAACGGCGTCCCGAAAAAGTTCTTCTCGTACATCGAGACGTCCTACCAGTGGATCAACACCACCGGCGGCCGCGCCCCCACCCCCGGCGAGTTCCGCGCCATGGTCTGGAACTCGATCAACCACGGGTCCAGCGGCATCGTCTACTTCTCACAGGTCGTCGGCCGGGCCTTCCAGTACGACGGCACGCAGCCGGACATCATCGCCGAGATGACCACCCAGAACGACAAGATCACCCGCCTCGGGAAGATCCTCAACAACGCCTGGAACCCGTCCACCCGCGGCGCCACCGCCTCCCACAACAAGCTCGAGACCAGCTGGCGGTCGACCGTCGACGGCGACTACTTCTTCGTCCTCAACATGTCGAACGCCGCCGTCACCAACGCGACGATCTCCCTCGCCGGCCTCCCCCCCGGTGTCACCCTGCTCGACGTGTTCGACGAGGGCCGCACCGAGGCCCTCACCGGCAACCAGCTCGTCGACAGCTTCGCCCCCTACGAGCTCCACGTCTACCGCACCAGCACCGCCGGCGCCCTCTCGCTCAACCCCGTCACCGGCACCCCGATCCCCGAGCCCGGCACCATCGGCCTCCTCGCCGCCGCCGCCGCCGCCGGCCTATTGCGCCGTTCACGCCGATAATATTAATCACAACGAATCACCGAGGCGAGAGTGAGATTTCGCTTCGAAAAGAACACCCGCCGGTAACGGCGGGTGTTCTTTTCGTCCCCGGGATGACGAGCGGCGGCGGTGGGCCGCGGTCACCTACTCCCGCGCCGCGCTCGGCGCCTTCGCGTCCTTCAGGCTCGCCATGTACTCCACCAGGTCGCGCAACTCGCGCTTCGTGAGCATCTTCTCCAAGCCCTCCGGCATCGGCGACAGGCCCTTCTCGCGGCCGAGGATCTCCGACTTCTCGTAGACCGTCTCGCCCTCCTCGGGGTCGGCCAGGACGATCGCCTTGTCGGTCTCCTTCTTCAGCACGCCCGCCCGCGTCTCGTTGCCCCGGAGCTTGAGCAGCACCGTCTCGAAGCCCGGCGAGATCACCGCGTTGGGTCGGACGATCGACTCGAGCATGTACCGGCGGTCGTGGCGCGAGCCCACGCCCAGCAGGTCCGGGCCGACGACCACCTGGTCGCCGCCCACCTTGTGGCACCGCACGCACGCGACCGAGCCCTTCTCGAGGTAGATCTTCTCGCCGCGCTTGGCGTCCCCGCCGACCAGCGTCTCGGCGAACGCGCCGAGCGTGTCCTTCGGATCGCGCCGCTTGTCGTACTCGGCGACCTTGGCCGCCAGCTCCTTGTTCTGAGACTTGGCGGCGGCGTCCAGCAGGTCCAGGTGAAGCTCGGGCGGGACCTGCCCCGCCAACAGTTTGTCCATCCACCCGACCAGCACCTTGTCCGCGACCGCGCTGTTCGCCGACGTGCCGGTGACGATCGGCGAGATCAGCGCCTCGAGCACGGCCTTCTGGTCGGCGACGCTGCCGTCCTTGTAGATCGCCTCGAGCCGGGCCGGCGCGTCCGGCTGGGCCATCTGCACCTGGATCGCCTCGCGGCGCAGCGTCGTGCCCGCGCCCTCGGTGAACGCGACCTTCGCGAGTTCGTCGAGATTCCCGGCCTTGCGCGCCGCGGCGGCGCGAAGCCCGGCCGCTCGCACGTCCGGCTTGAGCTCCTTGTTCCGCACGATCTCCGGCAGCGCGTCGGCGCCGGCACCGAGCTTCTCGATCACGCCGATCGCCGCGATCTTCACCCGGTCCGGGGCGGACTTGACGATCTCCGGCAGCGCCGGCGCGATCGCGTTGACGGCGATCGCCGCGTCGCGCGGGCCGCTCACCGGCCGCCAGAGGCCCGTCACCCGGTCGCGCCCGGACGGCTTGGCCCAGTTCGACAGCGCCCACAGCGCCTCGACGCGTTCGTCGTCCGGGGCCTGGGGGTCGGCGGCGACGGCGGCGACGAGCTTGGCGTTTTCCGCCCCGCCCAGCCGCAGGTTCGCGCTGATCGCGCGGAACCACACCGCGCGAGACGCCGGCCGGGCGTTGAGCGTCGCCGCGAGTTGCGGGAACGCCGCATCGATGTCGGCGTCGTAAATCGCCCGGGCGGCCTCGTCGGCGATCACCGGCTGGGCGCCGCTGCGCTTGGTCACCGCGTCCCCCAGGAACTGCGCGACCTTCGGGTCCTGCATCCGCCGCTGCGCCAGCAAGACGCCCAGCCGCACCGCCTCGGACGAATCCGTCCACGACGCCTGGATCAGCTTCGCGTCGCCGATCGCGACCATCGCCATCACGGCCGCGTGGCGGACGTAGACGTCGCGGTCCGCGTTGTCGCGGAGCAGGTCGACGATGGCTTTGAACGCGTCGGCCTTGGAGACGGGTTTGTTCTTGTCGTCCTTCTTCTCCGGGGACGCGGGCGCGCTCGCCTGCGGACTCGCCTTAGGCTCGTCCTTCGGGTCGCGGCTAAACGAGGTACCGGCGAGCTTGCCGACGGACATGGCGGCGAAGAACCGCACGCGCGCGGTCTCGTCTTTGAGGCGCTTCACGAGCGCCGGCAGCGCCGGTGCGAAGCCGCGGTCGCCGAGCGTCTTGGCGGCCTGAGCGCGGACTTCGTTGTCACCGTCGTCGAGCAGCTTGGCGACCGGCTCGAGCACCTTCGCGTCCTTGCGCGCCAGCTGCCCCAAACCCCAGATCGCGTGGATCCGCGCCAGGCGGTCGTTCTCCTCGCCCGCGGCCGCCTTCTGCAGCGCGGCGACGACGGGCGCGCCGCCCTGAGCCGCCAGCTCGTACTGCGCCTCAAGACGCACACGCTGATTCGCATGGCCGATCAGCCGCACGAGCTCGTCGACCGCCTTGCCCTTCACGCCTTCAGTAATGAGCTTCTTCGCCTCGACCGCCTCGGGCGCGTTGCCCGCCTGCGGGTCGGACAGCTTCCAGATCCGCCCCTTCATCGGCCGGAACCAGCCGTTCACCCAGTCGGCGACGTACATCGACCCGTCCGGCCCGAACTCGATGTCCGTCGGCAGGAGGTTCCAGAAGAACTGCCGCTTGTCGGCCACCTCAAAAGTCGCGCCCTTCGGCTTGAAGCCGACCGCCCACACGCCCGAGTTCGTCCCGCCGCGGAAGTCGCACAGGAAAAACTTGTCTCGGTACTTCTCGCCCCAGCCGGTGCCGGGGTAGTGAGCGAGCCCGGACGGCCCCGGCGGCGCGTGCCCGACCGGCGGCAGGCACCACGCGGCCGGATGATCGTTCTCCAGGTGCCACATCTTCTCGCTGTTCCAGATGCCCGCGGCGTTCGGCTCGGTCACGAATTGATACCCGACGCGCCACCCCGCATCGAGCCCCTCGACCACGTACACCCACCGCGCGCTGTCGCCCTGGTCGCAGTTGTTATCGCCGGTGAACAGGTTGCCGTAGTCGTCGAACGCCAGCTCCTGCGGGTTGCGCAAACCGGTGGCGACGATCTCCAAATTCGCCCCGTCCGGATCCGAACGGAACACCACGCCCGAATCCGGGTTGTCGAGCCGCTTCCCCTCTTTGGTCGTGAACGAGACGCCGCGGTCGCCGATCGAGTAGTAGAGCTTCCCGTCCGGGCCCATCGCCAGGCCGTGGAGGTCGTGGCCGATGAACTGGTAGTGCACGCCCATCCCGCCCGAGAGCGTTTCCGGCTTCTCGACCTTGGTCGCGGACGCCGTCGGCGCGTCGAACCGGTACAGATGCGGGATGTTCGCGAAGTAGACCGAGTTGCGCCACGCAAGCACGCCCGCCGCGACGCCCGACTCGATCGTGTTGAACCCGTCGAGCATGACGGTCGACTTGTCGGCCTTGCCGTCCCCGTCCGTGTCTTCGACCAGGCGCAGGCGGTCCGAGTCCAGCGTCAAATTGTTCGCGGTTGATGGCGAAACCTTCTTGCTCCACGCGACGCGGTCCTCGACCGTCTTGGCGGCCAAATCGTGGTCCAGCCACCACATGAACTTCCGCATGTCGATCCCGCCGTTGCCCCAGGCGCGGAAGGTTTCGACGACGTGGACCCGCCCCTTCTCGTCCACCGAGATCGCCACCGGCGACACGAGCTGCGGCTCGGCCGCGAACAGCGACAGCTTCAGGTTCTTCGGCACCCGGAATCCCTTGGCCGCCTCTTCCGCCTCCTTGAACGCCGGTGACTTGGTGTCGTCGACCTTTAGGATGGGGATCTTCGGCCACGCCTGCCCGCCCGGGTTCGCCAAGGCGGTGTCGGCGGCCTCGTCGGCGGCAAAGCCGATCGAGCCGGCGATCGACAGGCACACGGCGGCGGCGGCGTAAGCGAGCACGGTGCGGGCGGGCGTCTTGCGCATAGGTCGCAAATCATATGCGCCCGCGAAACCCACACCAGCGCGCGATGGCGACGCGGATCACAAAGGCACGTCACTCCCTCTCCCGGACGCGCTCACAAGTGCCGCGCGCGGCGCCGCACGGCGGCGTCTGGGAGAGGGCATACAGCGAATGACGTGTCGGTCAAATGCGGAGCCAGTCTCGATTGCAAACGCTCTATCTCGTTTCGAACATCGGCGTCATGCCCTCACCCTAACCCTCTCCCAGACGCGGCCACGCCGGCGCGCACAATGGCACATCCGGCGCGTCCGGGAGAGGGGACCGGACGCTCACCCGAACCGCCCCGTGATGTACTCTTCCGTCAGCTTCTTCCCCGGGTTGGTGAACATGCGGTTCGTCCGGTCGAACTCGACCAGCTCGCCCAGGTACATGAACGCCGTGTAGTCGCTGATCCGCGCCGCCTGCTGCATCGAGTGGGTGACGATCACGATCGTGACCCGGCTGCGCAGCTCGTTCATGAGCTCTTCGATCTTGCCGGTCGCGATCGGGTCGAGCGCGCTGGTCGGCTCGTCGAACAGGATGATCTCCGGCTCGGTCGCCAGCGACCGGGCGATGCACAGGCGCTGTTGCTGCCCGCCCGACAGCGCCATGCCGCTCTCGTGCAGGCGGTCCTTGGTCTCGTCCCACAGCGCCGCCCCGCGCAGCGCCCGCTCGACCCGCTCGTCGATCACCGCCCGGCTCGATTCCCCCCGCACGCGCAGCCCGAACGCGACGTTCTCGTAGATGCTCTTCGGGAACGGGTTGGGCCGTTGGAAGACCATCCCGATCCGCATCCGCACGTCGGACGGGTTCACCTTCGGGTCGACGATGTTGAGCGCGTCCGGGTAGAGGTGGATCGCGCCCCCGTACTTGTGATTCGGGTACAGATCGTGCATCCGGTTGAAGCACCGGAGCAGCGTGCTCTTCCCGCACCCGGACGGCCCGATCAGCGCCGTCACCTTGTTGTGGGCGATCGGCAGGTGGATGTTCTTGATCGCCTTGAACGTCCCGTACGAGAAGCTTAACCCGCGGGCGACGGCCTTCACCTTCACGTCCGCCCCGAGCACGGCTTGGGCCGGTGAGATCCCGCCGGTCGCGGTGACCGGGGGCGTGCGATGCGCCGTGCCAGCGCGCGAGGACACGGCCGCGACGCCCGGCAGGCCATTCCCACCCGTCCGCCCGCGCGCCGGCTCCGCTCGACGCGTGTCGTCGTCGGTGCGTCGGCTGTCCTCGGTCTCGCCCTCCCTTGTCGGGCCGCTCACGCTGGTGCTGCTCATCGGTGCCTCCAAGTCTCGGGTGCCGCAGTCTTGCGAACCCTACTCCCGCCTTTTGAAGGCTGTATTAAGATGCGGGCAACGTTGTCCCGCGCCCCCCGGGCGCGCTCGCCTGCGAGCTCGCTTAAGGCTCGCCCTCCGGGTCGCGGCTAAACGGGGGGACCCGACTTTCTCGCTGCTTAACGCGATCTTCACAATTCGTTTGCGGGTCGATAATGCGGGTGGCTACGATCCATCGCGGCATCAAAGAGCCTTGACCGACCCCCAACAGGACGCCGCCCCGATGGTCCGACACTTCGACGAACAGATCCGGGACGTGACCAAGAAGATCGTCCTCATGGGGTCGCTCGCCGAGTCCATGATCGACCTGGCGACGCGCATCCTCGTCGAGCGCGACGAGTCGCTCGCCCGCGAGGTGTACGCCAAGGAGGACGAGGTCAACGCCCTGCAGGTCGAGATCGACGACGAGGCCCTCCGCCTGACCGCCCTCCACCAGCCCGTTGCCCGCGACGTCCGCTTCCTGTTCACGGCCACCAAGATCGTCACCGACCTCGAACGCATCGCCGACCAAGCCAAGAACATCGTCCAGAACGCGAGCTACGTGCTCGCCCAGCCGTCGCTCAAGCCGATGGTCGACTTGCCGATCATGGCCGAGATCGCCCAGAAGATGGTGCGCGACGCGCTGACGGCGGTCGTCAACCGCGACGTGAACATCGCCGAGCGGATCATCGCCGAAGAGTCCAAGGTCGACGCGTTCCGCGACCAGGTCTTCCGCACGCTCCTGACCTACATGGTGGCCGACCCGGGCACGATCCAGCGGGCGCTGTCGCTGATCCTGATCAGCCGGAACATCGAGCGCATCGGCGACCACGCGACGAACATCGCCGAGGAAGCCATCTACATCGTCCAGGGCCGCGACGTGCGACACGCGGCGTCTCAAGCCGCCGCCGCCGCCGCCCGCAACGCCGTCTGACTCGCAACTCGCAACTAACAACTCGCAACTCCCTCATGAACAAAGGCACGATCCTCATCATCGACGACGAGAAGGACCTCATCGAGATGGTCCGCTACAACCTCGAGGACAAGGAGGGCTTCGACGCGATCAGCGCGACCGACGGCCAGTCCGGGCTCGAGATCGCGCAGCGCCACAAGCTCGACCTGATCATCCTCGACCTCATGATGCCCGGCATCGACGGGCTCGAGGTCTGCCGCCGCCTGCGCGCCGACCCGCGCTCGGCCCGCGTCCCGATCATCATGCTCACCGCCAAGGCGACCGAGTCCGACCGCGTCGTCGGGCTCGAGATTGGCGCCGACGACTACATCACCAAACCGTTCAGCCCGCGCGAGCTCGTCGCCCGCGTCCGCGCCATCCTCCGCCGCACCGCCACCCAGGCCGAGCCCGAGCAGGTCATCCGCCAGGGCGATTTGGTCATCGACGTCGCCCGCCACGAGGTGACTGCCGCCGGCCGGCCCGTCTCGCTGACGGCGACCGAGTTCCGCATCCTGCAGTTCCTGGCCTCGCGCCCGGGCCGGGTGCTATCGCGCGACGACATCATCGACGCCGCCCTCGGCCGCGACGCCAACGTGTTCGACCGCACGATCGACGTCCACATCACGGCGATCCGGCGGAAGCTCGGCAAGGCGTCGGACCAGATCGAGACGATCCGCGGGTTCGGGTACAAGTTCCGGGACGTGACGCCGGTGGGGGCGGGGTGAGGCGACCCGTCCCACAGACAACCGCGACCCATCGCGTCGATAACGATTAACGATTAATGCTTAAGAGGACTTTCCCCTCTTAAGCATTAATCGTTAATCGTTACGCTCCCCTCAACGCTCCCGGACCTACCCCCCTTCCCTTGCTCACCTCCCCCCTCTTCCGCCGCCTGTTCATCCCGTACCTCCTGCTCATCTGCGGGGTGACGGCGGCGGTGGGCGTGTTCGCCGCCAACTCGCTCCGCGCCAGCTACCTGGCCCGCGCCGAGGCCGCCCTCCGCCAGCAGGTGCGACTCGTCTCGGCGCAGATCGCCGACGATCTCCGCACCGACGCGCCGACGCCCGCCCTCGCCGCCGACGTCGGGCAGATCTCCGCCGCGACCGGCGTCCGCGTCACCGTCATGCGCGACGACGGCGTCGTCGTCGCCGACTCCGAGGCCGACCCGGCCACCATGGAAAGCCACGCCGGCCGCCCGGAATTCGCCCGCGCCGCCGCCGTCGGCGAGGGCATCGACTCCCGCCCGTCCGCCACGGTCCGCACCCCCCTGCTCTACCTCGCCCAGCCCGTGCGCGACCTGGCCGGCCAAATCGTCCGCACGCCCTCCGGCCGAACCCACTTCGTCCGCCTCGCCTTCCACCTCGACGACCTGGCGCGCGACGTCCGCCTGCTGTACACCGGCCTGGTCACGTTCGCCGGCGTCGCCGTCCTCATCGCCGGCGTCGTCTGCTGGATCTTCGCCCGCCGACACGCCGCCCCCGTCCTCGATTTGACGGACTTCGCCCGCGCCCTGTCGCGCGGGCAGCTCGCGCGGCGGACTTCGCGCCCGGAAAAGGGCGAGATCGCCACGCTCGCCTCGTCCCTCAACACGATGGCCGACTCCCTCCAGGGGTTGATCGAGCAGACGACGCAGGACAAGGCCGAGCTGCTCACGATCCTCTCGTCGATGTCCGAGGGCGTGATCGCGACCGACACGAATCAGCGCGTCGTGCTCGTCAACGAGGCCGCCGGCAAGTTGCTCGGGTTCGAACCGCCCGCCGCCGCCGGCAAGCATTTGTTCGAGGTCGTCCGCAACGACCAGATCCTCAAGGCCGCCGGCGAGGTGCTCGCCAACGCCCAGCGGAAGTTGATCAGCGTGGGCCCGGTCTCGGCGCGGCACCTGGACGTCACGCTCAGCACCTTCCCGACCGAGGGGCGGGCCAAGGGGCTCGTGATCGTCGCCCACGACATCACCCAGTCGTTCCAGTACCAGGAGCTGCGTAAGGAGTTCGTCGCCAACGTCAGCCACGAGCTCCGCACGCCGCTCACGGTCATCAAGGGGTTCGTCGAGACCCTCCAGGACGGCGCCTGGCAGGACGCGCGCAAGGCACCCGAGTTCCTGGCGACGATCGCGCGGCACACGCAGCAACTGACCAACCTCGTGTCGGACATCCTCGAGCTGTCGAAACTCGAGAGCGCCGGCCTGGCCGCGCGCCGGGCCCCGATCGACGTCGACTTCGTCGTCCGCCGGGCGTACGAGCTCCTCGTGCCCGCCGCCCAGACCAAGCACCAGACCCTGACGATCGACCAGCCCGACGACCTCCCCACCCTCAAGGGCAACGCCGACTACGTCGAGCGGGCCGTGTCCAACCTGATCGACAACGCGATCAAGTACACGCCCGACGGCGGCACGGTGCACGTCCGAACCTACGCGACCGTCGCCCACGTGTTCGTCGAAGTGACCGACAACGGCCTGGGCATCCCGGCCGAGGACATCCCGCGCATCTTCGAGCGCTTCTACCGCGTCGACCGCAGCCGCTCGCGCGACATGGGGGGCACTGGGCTCGGGCTGTCGATCGTCAAGCACGTCGCCCAGGTCCACGGCGGCTGCGTCGACGTCGAGTCGACGCCGGGCAAGGGGAGCACGTTCCGGCTGAAGTTCCCGGTGTGAAGTGGCTCAACATTCCTAGTCGTGCCCCGCGTGTCCCTCGATCTCCTTGCCGCAATGCGGGCACACCGCCGGTTCCTTCGGCTTCGCCGCGTCCGCGACCCCCTTCCGCCGCGCGGCCAGTTCCTCCGCCAGGCCCGCCGCCACCACCGCGGTCGGCAGCGCGACGAACCCGATCCCGCACACCGCGATCGCCCCGCCCAGCGCCTTGCCCAGTCCGGTTATGGGGAACACGTCGCCGTACCCGATCGTCGTCAGCGTGATCACCGCCCACCAGAGCGACGCGCCAATGCTCGGGAACTTGTCCGGCTGGGCGGCGTGCTCGGCGTAGTACATCAGCCCCGCCGCGACGACCAGCGTGACCGCCATCAGCAGGACGATCACCGCCAGTTCCTCGGCCCGGCCGCGCACGACCCGCCCGAGCATCGCGATCGCCGACGAGTACCGCCCGATCTTGAGCACGCGGAGGATGCGGAACAGCCGCAGCGCGAGCACGAACCGCATGTCCGCCGCCCCGGCCGTGAACAACTGCACGTAGAACGGCGCGATCGCCAGCAAATCGACGATCGCCATGGGTGAGATCAGGAACCGGGCCCGCCCGCCGAACGGCGCGTACCGCGGGTCCTCCTTGCACGACCAGAGCCGGAGCAGGTATTCGGCCGTAAACACCGCGATCGACGCCGCCTCGAACGCGAACAGCGCCCGCCCGTACTGGCGGTGCACCTCCGGCTCGGTCTCGAGGATGACCGCGACCACGTTGAGGACGATCAGCGCGATCATCCCCACGTCGAACCAGTCGACCCGGTGCCGCCCGTCGGGCGTCCGCGCCGTGAATTCCACCAACTCGTACACCCTGCGTCGGAGCGCGCGCTGCATGGGCGCGGAGTATATCAACGACGCCCGGTCACTGTAGTGACCGAGAGTCGTCGCACGTAAGGTCGTCTCCGAACGAAAAGAAGGAAGCGCCTCGCGGCGCTTCCTTCGTTCGATTCCGATTCGTCGTACCGGTCGATTACGTGTTGTTCGCGTAATCGTAGTACGTCTGGATGCTCCGCCGGTAGTACCCGCCGCCGCGCGCCCGCACGCCGTTCAGCACGACGCCCAGGTGCTCGGCCTTGGTCCGCCGCATCTCCTCGCGCATCCGCTGGAGCAGGCCGCGGTTATTGGTCTTCGCCCGCACCACGCTGACCACGCCGTCCACGCGCGGGGCCATCGCCTGGGCCTCGGCCACGACCATGATCGGGCCCGAGTCGAAGATCACGTGGTCGAACTCCTCCAGCGCCCGCTCGATGAAGTCGATCAGCAGCTGGCTCTCGAACAGCTCGGTCGGGTTGACCGGCCGCGGGCCCGCCGTCATGACGGCCAGGTTGGGCACCTGCGTCTCGCGGAGCACCTCGTCGAACGCCGCCACCGCGTTCAGCACGTCGCTGAACCCCTGGCCGTTCGGGAGGCCGAACACCTTGTGGATCTCCGGCCGGCGGAAGTTCGCGTCGACCAGCAGGATCCGCCGCCCGTTCAGCGCCAGGCCCGCCGCCAGGTTGCACGCGACCGTCGTCTTCCCGTCGCCCGGGCTCGCGCTGGTGACCATGATCGACCGCGTCGTGTCCAGGCTCGCCGTGTGCTGGAGCTTGGTCCGCACGTGGCGGAAGCTCTCGGCCAGCACGCTGTGCGGGGCGTCGAAGATGACCACCGGCAAGCGCGCCCCGGCGCTCTGCGGGTCGTCGCTCTCGTCCGGCACGATCCCGAGCAAGTTGATCTGCCCGACCCGCGCGATGTCCCGCGGGCTCTTGATCGACTGGTCCATCGCCTCACGCAGGAACGCGATGCCCAGGCTCAGCCCGGCCCCGAGCGCGATCGCCACCGCCATCACCATCCACAGCTTCGGGAAGCTGCGGTTCAGCGGCTTCTCCGGCGGGGCGTACAGGACGACCCGCGACGCCTGGCCCTGGGCCGTCAGCGCCATCACGTTCTCGATCTGGTCGCGCACCTGCTTGATCGTCTGCAGCAGCCCGCGCTGCTCGTCCTGCAAATTCATGTACGCGAGCAGCGAGTTGCTCAGTTCGCCCAGGTCCTGCTTGAGGCTCTCGATCCGCTTGCTCATCCCCTCGACCCGGCCTTGGGCCGCCGTGAAGGCCTGCTGCGCCTGCTCCAGCAGGGCCAGCCGCGCCTTGGCGGTCGCGTCGGCCTTCTCCTGCTCGTACGCCGCCTTCAGGATCTGCACCATCGTCAACTGCTGCTTGAACCGCTGGTGCTCCTTGCCCACCTGCTGCTCGAAAATCGCGAGCTGGATCTCGGCCTGCTTCAGCTGGAATAACCCGTTCTGCAAATTCGGGTTGATCTGGTTCGCGAGCATCTCGACGTTCGCCGGATCCTGCCCGGCCTGCATCTGCCCCTGGATCGCCTGGAACCCGCCTTGGGCCTTGCCGAGGTCCATCTGCGCTTCGATCATTTCCCCGGTCAGCTTCGACAGCTCCATTTCCTTCACGCCGATGCGCCCGATGCCGCCGCCCTCGAGGTTCAGCGTGATCGACCGCTGCCGCATTTCCGCGCCCACGTCCTTCAGGCGCGTCTCGGCCTTGATCTTCACGTTGTTCAGCATCGACGTGCGGTCCATCAGCGTCTGCGTCTCGACGCGCTTCTGGTCCTCGAGGTGCGTCGACACCAGGTCCTGGACGATCGTCTTGCAGTCGTCCGGCACCGAGTAGGTGAACCGCACGCGGATCAGCTTCGTGTCCGTGATCGGGTCGACCGACAGGTTCTTTTCGAAGTCTTCCTTCGCCCGCCGCACGTCTTGGTCGAACTGCTTGAACCACTGCGTCTTGCGGACCTCCCCGTTCGGGTTGGTCAGCAGGCGGGTCAGCAGCGAGTCGTGCTTCAGGTACTGGGCCTGCGTGCGCGCCTCGAGCGCCGTCTGCGCAGGGTCGGCGATCGGCGCCTTTGCTTCCTTAACGCTCCCCGGGTCGATCGGCGGGCGCACCTCGATGAACGCTTCCGACGTGAATCGCGGGTGGTACTTTCCGAGATACCAGTTCGCCGCCACCCCGAGGCTGGGCGCCAGGATCCCGGTCACGATCAGGATCATCCAGATGTGCGCGCGGATCACCCGCCACGCCTCATTCCCACCCTGGCCGGGGGCCTGCTGCCCCGCGTGCGGGGCCATCATCCCCCCGCCCGAGCCTTGGTGAAGTTGCATCGCCCCCTGCTGGGGGCGCGGCAACCTGGCGTTCGTCGTCTGCGGTAACGTCGTCATAAGTCTCTACTCCCGCCGGACTCTTGATCCGGCCGGCACGACCCCTGCGATACGAATTGTCGCCCTTCCGGCACACCCGGCACCCGGTCCCGCGCGTCCGTCGCACGACACCTGGCGTCACTCTCCGGGCTTCTCCGACCGCGATCCAGCTCTCTCGTCGTACGGTCCCGGCCGCTCCACCGCCGAGCCCGCATGCCACGTCCCGAACATTACGCGAGCCGCGCCACAATGTTCCCGTGGCCCGCACCGATTACTCTTCACCAAACTCACCCGCAGGGCAAACCGGACTCGGCCGCCGGCGCGTCCGATAACCGACCGGCCCGCTTATCGCTGCGGCGCGGCCGCCGCCCCGGTCGGGCGGCCCGCGTCGATCACGGCCTGCCCGACCTGCAGCAGCGCGGCGTCGACCTTGACCTTCAACGCCTTCAGGTTGGCGTCCGTCGGGTTCTTCTCCAGCTTCTCGCGCACCAGCTCGTCCGCCCGCGTCAGGCTCTTCTTCGCCTCTTCCGGGAACTTCTTCCGCATGAACGCCTCGGCCAGGTGGTAGTGCGACTCGGGCAGGTCGCCGAGCTTCACCGCCCGGTCGAGTTGCTCGATCCCCCGGTCCAGGCTCGGGCCGCCGATCAGCACGAGCACCCAGCCCATCGTGTCCAGGATGGCCGCGTCGCTGCGGCCGCCCTTGGCCAGGACGTCGTTCGCCCGCGTCGCGTACTCCAGCGCCTTGGTCAGGTCGACCGGCTTGGTGTGCTCGGCCAGCAGGCACGCCATGTTGTTCAGGGCCGCGATGTCGTCCGGCCGCTGCTTCAGCAGCGCCTCGTACATCCGCTGGGCCTTCTCGTGCTCGCCGGCGAGCATGTACACCGTGCCCGACACGGTCATGGCCGTGAGTTTGTCCTTCGGGGCCATCTCGTTCAACCGGCCGGCGACGTCCTCGACGGTCGCCACGGCGCCCTTGGCGTCGTTGGCCGTGAACATCAGGTACCCGAGCACCGTCTTCCACCGCAACTGCTCGGTGCCCTTGGTCGTCGCGACCAGGGCCTGGACGCGGGCGATCGCCGAGTCGGCGCCCATGTGCTGCCCGATCCGGTCGACGATCCCGAACAGGACGTCGGAGTTGCCCTGCTCCTGGGCGATGTTGAACGCCTGCTCGAAGTCCTTCATCGCCGCGGCCTTGTCGTTCAGGTTCTTCCGGGCGACGGCGCGCTTCACGTACGCCCACCACCCGTCCTTGGCGACCGCCGGGGCCTTGACGAACAGCTGGTCCACCTCGGCCTGCAGCTGGCCCCAGTTCTTGCCCGCCTCGAGGATGTCGAGGTAGTCGCGGACCAGGTCGCCGCGCTCGGCGTCGGTCCGGGCCGCGGCCAGCGCGTCGCGGATCCGCAGCGCCGCCGCCTCGTGCTGGTTGCGGGCCGACAGCATCTTCGCCGCCATCCGCTTCCACATCGGCTCCTGCGGCTCGAGCTCCTCGGCCTGCCGCAGGTGCCGCTCGACGTCGATCCACAGCGGCGGCTTGGCCGACGCGTAGATCCCGCACAGCGTCACCCGGACGTCGCGCCGCCCCGGGGCCCGGCGGAGCACCTCTTCGAGCTCGCGCGCCGCCGCCTCGGGCTGGAGCTTCTGCCGGTACGTGTCCGCCAGCGCCACCCGCGCCTCGACGTGCCCCGGGTTCGCGTCCCGCAGCGCCGTCAGGTCGCGCATCGCGTCGTCCACCTGCGGGGGCGTCTCGCGCATCCGGATCTGTGCCCGGGCGTACAGCGCCGCCTGGTTCCGCGGGTCGAGCGTGAGCGCCTCGTTCAGCCGCGCGACCGCCGCCTCCTTCTGGCCGCGGTTCAGCTTGACCACGCCCATCAGCGCCTGCAGCTGCGCGTCCTTGGCCCCGTCCCCGGTCAGCAGCCCGCCGAGCGTCTGCTCGGCCTTGTCGAACTCGCCCTTGAGCATCAGGATCTCGACGATCTGCTGCCGGACCATCCGCTCCGGGCTCGCCGCGTCGAGCAGGGCCAGCGCGTCGTCGTACCGCTTGCCCTGGGTGTAGAACGCCGCCAGCTTGCGCCGCAGGTCGACGTTGTCCTTGTGTTTG
>Ga0196963_10001305_pt1 | contig 17411 bp, 23 predicted proteins | sample S1_5metaG_FD_148600 | JGI IMG/M metagenome (GOLD analysis project Ga0196963, IMG submission 148600) | Soil microbial communities from Anza Borrego desert, Southern California, United States - S1_5 | ecosystem: Environmental > Terrestrial > Soil > Desert | place: USA: California | collected... | reverse complement strand
CGGCGCCTCAAGGCATGGTTCGGCAACACCAACCGCAAGCGGATCCAGGCGCTGGTCCTCGACTTCGCCCAGCGCAGCGACACCAGCCCTCTGCTCCAGATGGAAGTCTACCTGGAAGCCGGCGGCGTGGTTTCCGTCACCGGGTCATCCGCCGCCGTCATGGGCCTGGTCGGCTTCGCCGCCGAGCGGGGCGAGATCGGTCTGCTGCGGGTCCAGGAGGCCTGATTCCATGCCGAAGACGATCCTCTCCCCCTCCCATGCCCAGGTCACACGGGCCATGGACCTGTTGCTGGAAGGCATTTACTTCCCCGAGAGCCTGCGGGGCATGGACGGTGTCGGACGCATCGAAGACGACAATGACGGCGACCCGACCCGCAGCATCGCCATCCTCTTCGGCCATGACGGCGACCTGCATGTCGGGACCCGGCTGGGTGAGTTCCGCCGCTTCCGCACCCAGGCCGGCGGCGGGGTCTCGCCACGGGTCTACAACGCCCTGCTGGTGCTGGCCGAGGCCATGCGCCGCGACAACGAGGAGTTCCCCTGCGGCAATCCGAACCCAGAGGGGGCTGCGCGTAACGTAACGGCCCAGCCGGGCCCGCTGAGCAACGCCGACATCCTCAAGCTGGGGCGGAAGTTCGACCTTCAGCCGAACGAGAAGGACGTCGTGATCTGCGGCAGCGAGCTGGCCAGGTTCGCCGTGGCCTGCCTTCAGCGAGCCGGCCGGCCGCAGGACCACCTGTCGGAGGGGGAACTGCTGGAGGTGGCTCATGCCATCCAGAAGGACTGGGACGGGGAGAGCGCCGAGGTCTTGGAGAACAGACAGCTGGTGCGCTTCATCCACCTGGTCGAGGAGGTCGTGGACGGCAAGGTTCAGCTGTCGCAGCTGGCCCGGCCGAAGCGTTCCCGCGAATCGACTGCCCGGAAGTCGTCGGAACCGTAACGTAACGAGATCGAAATGTCGGACGGAATCACGCGGCAACCCATGTCGCTCGGCGAATTCATGAATGTCGGGATGGCGATTTTCCTGGTCACCATGTTCATCTTCGCTCCGATCCTCCTGATGATCATCCGTCACGACCAGGCGCCGGCCATGGTGGATCGGGCACCCACGAGGGAGAAGCAGTGCGCATCCCTGAAGACGCAGGTGCTCGCCGGTACGCTGGGCGCCGCCGACTACCAGGCCGTCGGCTGTGACGCCACCGAGTTGCTGCCACTGCTGGCCAAGCGGGAAGGGGTGGACATGCAGCCCCAAGGGGCCCGGCCATGAGCCCCCGCAGTCCGCTGAAGACGACCGGCCGCCCCATGACCCAGCAGGAAGCCCGGGGTTGGTCGAAGCTCGCCGCCGGCGAAGCGAAGCGGATCCGGGACCGCGGAGGCATCTACGCGCTGGCTGGCCAACTACTTCACCCGCATGGCGGAGGACGCGGCCAAGAGGGAGGCGGCCCGATGACGCAGAAGAACCTGATCCACGTCTGGAACGAGGCGCAACGCACGCCGGCGAGCGTCTATGGCGATGCCAACTACGGCCCGGGCAACTACGAGATCCGGGTGAGCGACGACGCCGCGGGCGCCAGGGACCGCCTGGGTGGCATCGTCTACAATTTCAACGGCGGCAGCGGCGGCCTCGTCGGGCGCGGCCGCTGATCCAGGGGAGCATCAGGAGCATGGCCTACCAGATCATCGACGGCGTCCCGCACCGCATGCGCCGGGGCAAATGGGTGCCGATCCCGCCGGAGTGGCAGGGCCGGGTGACGAGCCGCCAGACCATCCGGGAGCGCCGAGCCGAGGCGGCTGTGCGGAACCAGAAGAAGGTCCGCCGCCCGGCCGGGCTGAAGGACGTGGCGCCCGAGGCCGGGGAATGGAACGAGGTCTAGCCCCATGCGCCAGAGAACCAGGATCGCCGTCGGCGACGTCTTCCGGCAGAAGGGCCCCCAGGGCCGCCTGGTCGAGGTCACCAGGATCCAGAAGCGCTGCGACGAGGCGGCACCGGAGGCCGCCGACCGGATCTACTTCCGGTTCCTGCCGGCCGGCCGGGTCACGCCCTCGCAGTCGCGCAGCTGCTTCACCCGCTGGGCCCAGGCCAAGCTGAACCCGGCCGAAGTGGCGGCACTGGCCGCCCAATGGTAACGTAACGGACACTGCGTCATGCAAGTGCTGGAAGACGGCCACATCTATCTCCTCGATCATGTCGACGGCTGCGGCTCTGAGAAGCTGATCTTCATCAAGCGGAGTGGCGGCGCGGTCACCCACGACGTCGAGCATCCCGGCACCAACACACAGGAGGTGCTGAGGGCGGTGATCGACCGCACCAAGTACCTGGATGCCATCATTCCGGCCGGGGAGAACGACAACGGCCTCTGGCATCTCCGCATGGCGCTGGCCTGCTACGAGGGCAGGGCGCTGCGCCGGAAGCGGGCGAAGCTGAACCGCGAAGCGGGTGTCCACGAGGAGATGGCGCATGACGACGGCGACCTGCCCTTCGACGATTTGGGCTGGATCGGCGACGACCCGAAGAACCGCAACGGCATCGAGCTGCTGCCCACCGGACCCGACGGCCACATCGTCCCGCCGGGCCAGGATGGCCAATATCCCGACGAGAGCGAGCCGCCGGAGGCGCGCAGCGCGCTGCATGCGGAGCGGATGGAGCGGACACCATGAACCGGACCCGAGGCGTGAACGGGCCCAACGCGGCCGCCCTCCATTACGGCCTGCGCGTCCTGGTGCTCGACGTCCGGGCCGGCGAGGCCCGCAAGGCCGAACGCCTGGCCACGCGGCTGGCCGAGTACCGCGACCTGGCACCGGAACAGCTGGACTTCACGGGCCGGGTGGTGCGAGCCGCGCTGGGCGAGCGCCTGGACTGGACCATCGAGCAACTGCAAGGCGGGAGTGAACCGACCGCAGCCGCGGACGTCGCCCTGATCACCGCCCTGCAGGATCTCGACCGCTATCTGTACTGGAACAGGCCGAGCATCGTCCCGGACCGCCCCGTTGTCTGACACCTGGAAACACCCATGGACCTGACCCGCATCCTGGCCGACATCGTCGGCCGCCACCTGCTGCCGACAGAGTTCGCCGACGCCTGCAAGGACGCCTTCGGGCAGGAGTGCCGCATCGTGCCGCCGGGCGGCATCGCCACGCGCGACGTGCAGCCGGCGCCGAAACGGATCTTCACCACAGTGAAGGACGGCGTGGTGGTGGAGGCCAGGTTCGGCTAGAAAGGCTGCGCCGATAACCGATCCGGAAGGGACCTCCGATGGCGCATCTCTACACCAATGCCCAGTGGTTCGTGGACGAGGATTCCGTGGGCACCCTGCAGGTGGGGATCAGCTACGCCTTTGGGGCCCAGCGGCTCCTGGAGACGACACACCGCACCAACGGTACTTTCTACGACTGGCCGCTCCACATGGCCGTCAAGAACTGGGTGGACCTGGAGGCATTTCTGGACGCCTTCCAGAAGGCGATCGACATCCACGCGGCCAAGCTCCCGGACGCCGTGGACCGCCCCATGCTGGAGGCGAGCCTCGTGGAGGCCCGCCGGCTGCGCGCCGGTTAGGATGGACGGGCCGTTCCGCGGCAGCTAGTAGACCAGGCTCGACCGCCGCGCCCTCGCGGTGCCATTGTTCCAGACCGGGTATCCGGCCGAGAACAGCCAGTGCACCCTGCCGGCGCGGCCGGTCCGGCGCTCCGCCAGGCCGCCCTTGATGGCCAGCATCCGTCTCGCACCGCCATAGATCCGCTGGCGTGCCTTGATGTAGCCGTTGCGGGGACCGGTGGAGACCAGCATGCCGCCCTGGGAGCCGCTGGGTCCCTGCAGGGCGGCATCCATCTCGCGCTGGGCGCGGATCATGGCCTGGCTGTTACGGCGTGCCCGCGCCTTCAGGTAACGGCCGAGCGCCGCGCTGAACCGATCGGAGCGGCGCGACCCGAAGTCGGAGGTCGCCTCCGGATCCCCCGGAACGCGCGTCACCATCAAGGGGCGGCCTCTCCGGCGACTCCCGGTCATGCCAGTACCGGGCGCTGCGGGATACCGCCGGCCATGTCCCGGAGCCAGGCCCGGTCCAAGGCGAGATCAGCCTCATCCCCCACCAGCATCCGCAGCTCCTCGACCCAGGCCGCCGCCTGGCGGCTCCCTACGGGGAAGGGGCAGGCGGCGGCCGCGAGAGGGGCGGCTCCCGGCACCAGGCTGGCGTTGAAGGCCTCCAGCGCCGCCGCGCGGGCCTCGCGCAGCAGGTCGGCCGGCTCATCGCTGTCGTGAAGCGGATCCGGAACGGTCATCGCGGGACATCCTTCGGAACGGCGGCGGGTTCACGCGTCGTCACGGCACGGCAGAGCAGGTCGGCGAATGCACCGGACAGCAGGCTGGCCATCGGGGCCACGATGAAGGTGATGGTCCAGCCGGCAAGGCCTTCCAGCCACATATCCCCGCAGCCCGGTCCGGAGCAGTAGAGTGGAAGCCAGGCCAGCGGGCCGCTTGCGGCAGACAGAAGCAGGTGCATCTCTCACCTCACTTCAGGTGCACGATGCCACCCAGGGCCCACTGCCCGGAGCCGACGTTCAGCTGCAGCATCTTCACCTCGAGGGCCGGCACGTTGTTCAGCAGCGGTCCGAACTCGAAGCCCGGCAACTTCGTGGTGAAGGTCCAGGTCATGGGCGGCTTTGAGGGGATGACGGCGGCAACGGCGCCCGCGGCCGCGGCGGCGGCCGGCGGCTGCGCAGTGGAGGGCGGCGCCTCGAAGCCCGGAACGATGTTCATCTGCACCAGGCTGTCGGAGAAGATCTGCTTCATCCGGTAGAGGTCGACGGCGGCGACATCGCCCTGCACCCCCATGGATTTCAGCCTGTCCATGTCGAAGGGCTTGGAGAGCGTGACCTTGCCCGTGTCGATGAAGGGCGGCGCCAGGGACTGGGACACCGCCAGCTGCTCCACGGCCATGATCATGCCCGAACCGTCGTTGGTCCAGCTCACCTGGGCCACGCCGTTCTCGCACCTGGCGGTGTCCAGGACCCAGCCGGGAACCTGGACGAAGATCGCGCCCATGCTGAACCGGCACTCCCGGATCCAGGCGCTCGGCAGCGGCGATGCCGACCAGGCGGTCTTGGGCCTGCTTTCCGCCTCCATCTTCCTGGCCTGCATCTCTGCCGCCAGCTTCTTCCTGTCCGCTTCGCGCTTGGTCGCCAGCACCTGGGAATGCTGGTATTGCATGAATCCCCAGATACCGACGCCAACCACACACATCACAAGGGCGACGCCGACCATGGGGCCGAGCCTCGCCTTGTTGGCCTGGGCCGCGGTGGTGGTGTTGGCGGACAGGGCCTCCAGCCAGCCGATGATGCCCTTCATCGGGCGCAGCGACGCGACCTTGACGGTCGGGTCCACCAGATCCTCGATCTCGCTCTCGACCGCGCCCTGGACGCCCCAGCTGTTCGGGACGACGATGCTGACCTTGACCGCGCCGTCGCCGGTCGCCGACATCAGCGCGCCAAGCTCACGACGGTAGAGTGCCCGGGCCTCGGTCTCGGCCTGCGGGCCGCTCAGGACCTGGTCGCACTCGGGAATGATCTCGCCATTGATGGCGTGGCCAAACCACCAGCGGCCCTCATCCAGCCGCACCACGGCGAGAAAGGTCGGGCCAAGCCCATCCATCACGGCGAGCGCGAGGGACCGCTGGCCCGGCAGATGGCCGTGCCTGCGGTACCCCAGCGCGTACTGGGAGCGGCTGTTGTGCGGAACGGTCAGGAAGTAGTCGGCCCTGACGTCGGGATTGGCCGCCTGCTGCTTGGCCAAGGCGACCAGGCCGCTCGCATCTTCCTCCGATCGCCAGTCCAGGCCCGCCGCATAGAACCGGCGGCCGATCATCACCGTGAAGCCGGACCCGGCACCCGGCCGGGAACGCTTCACGACGGCGGCTTCGTCCCCGGCCGCCGGCCGAAGGCTGTCGGGCTGGTCGACGACCCCGTCCGGCCGGTCCAGCTCCTCCTCGACGGACTGCGTCATGGCGTCACCGGTCATTCGGCACCCCGGGTGTCGGCGGCACCGAACCCGGAATCGGTGATGACGGGCGTGACCAGGACCACGAAGAAGGTGCGCTCGTCGGATGCGGTGCCGCCGCCGCCGAAGAGCCAGAAGTCCTTGTCGAGGGTGCCGCTGTTGTCCTTGGAGACCGAGCGGCGCTCGAACCCGCCAAGCACCAGCGTGTCGCCGGAGCGCATGATGGCGTTCTGGATGCGGCCGGTGGTCGCGATCGTCTCCAGCAGCACCTGGTTGTTTCCGGTGCCGACCTTCACGGGGTTCAGATCGACCAGGTCCTCCAGCGTGAGGGCGTAGTGCATCACGACCCGGTTCCCCGGGGCGACGCTGGGCAGCACGTTCAGCGTGAAGCCGGTGTTGATGACGATGGTCTCGGTCTCTGCCGACACCCCGACGTTGGGGACGGTGGTCTCCTTGATCTTGTTGATGATGCGCTGCTGCACGACGTCCTGGAAGGGCGCCGGCGTATTGTTCATGGCGGTGTTCATGTCCTTGTAGACGCTGGACACGTCGCCTTGGGACTGCAGCGCCTGCACCGCGATCGAAGACCCGTTCAACTGGCCGAGGCGGCCGCTGTTGGAAATGACGTTGCCCCTCACGGTGCCGCCGGCCGAGGTGTCCAGGGCCGGGCCGCTGATGCTGGCGCCCCAGCGCTGGGAGATGCTCTCGAAGACCGCCTGCATGTCCAGGCCGAGCTGGCTGTTCTTCGACTTGGTGATCTTGAGCACCTCGACGCTGACCGTCACCTGGCGGCCGTTCGTCTCGTTGGCATCGGCGATGATCTGCGCCGCGCGGCTCATCTGGGACGGCGTACCGGTGACCGTCACGTCCCGGCTGGCCCGGCTGATCACGACGCCCTTTTCGCCGACGACGGACTGGAGCTTCTTCTCCAGCTCCACCCAGACATCCACGTCCTCGGCCTTGAAATCGACGGTCGTGGCGGTAGAGGTCGCCGTGCCCTTGTCGCCGCCGTTCTCCGACCGGTTCGTCAGGCTGCTGGCGATCTTGGAGGGCAGCGGGGGCACGATGATGGGGAAGGTGCGGGTGATCTTGGCCAGGAAGCGGATGCCGCCGTCCCTGAACTCCCAGGCGCGGTTGAAATGCGCAGCCACCCGGTTGAACAGGACGTCCGCCGGGCCGCTGAAATTGATCATCATGGCGCGGCCCGGCGCGGCCGCGGCCATGGCAGGCCCCGGCGGCTGGCCGCGGCCCGACAGGTCGCCCATGATCCCGTTCGGCGGCGGCGGAAGGCTGTTCGGCACCTGGGCGCTTGCCTGCTGCGTGCCGCCGCCCGGGCCCGCGGTCTCGGGCTCGATCCAGACCGGAATGCCCTTCTCGGCCGAGAACTCCGAGGCGAACTGCTCCAGGGTGAGCGGGTAGTCCTTGCCGAAGCGGATGTCGAGGAGCTTCGTTGGCAGCTGGTCGCCGCTGTTCATCTTGTAGCGCTCGATGCCGATGTAGACCTGGTCGCTCACGGCGACCGTCTCCGGCATCCTGTTCTGGCTCACCGGTGCGCCCGACTGGGGAACCGTGGACATCGCGGCCTCGCCCCGGTGCTGCGTCTTCTCGATGTCCTTCTGGTAGCTGGTGTGGGCAAGGCAGCCGCTCAGCATCGAGCTGACCATCGTGAGGCTGACGAAGCGGCGGAAGGCGGAGTTGAAGCGGATCATCGAGGCACCCGTGCGTGGATCGTTTCCTGACCGGCCTTGGCGGCCGGCGGACGGAAAGGGGAGACGGCGGGCCTCAGCGGGCCGCCGTCTCCTGGATCAGGTCGGTCGCGGGAGCGATGACGATCTGGCGGGTCTTGGTGAAGATGCGGGCCGCGAGCGCCGGCTGGGACCGCTCGAAATGAACCCGGAAGTGCCCGAGCACCTCCAGCGCGATCTGCTGGAAGTCGCCGGTGAAGCAGGCGTCGCCCGTGAAACGGAAGCCGTCCTCGCCCTTCACGATCGGATCCTGCCAGTTCTCCTGGCGGGACCAGGCGAGGAGGACCTCCCGCAGGGTCTGGTCCTTCTTGATGCAGAAGCGGTTGATGACGGGGGGAGCGCCGGCATTGTCGATGGCCACGGTATGGCCGCCGGGCGGCGGCGGCACGAAGTTGCCCGCCGGGGCAACCGTCTGGGAGGCCACCGGTGTCGGCGCCGGCGCCGCGATGCCGAACTGGCCGCTCTGCTGGATCGCCGGCTGCGTCGGCCGCCAGGTGGCCGGGGTCGCCGCGGCCCCGTAGCCGTAGGACGGCTGGCCGGCAACGACCTGCTGCCCGGCCGCCGGCAACGTGCCGGGAACCGGAACCTGGCTCGGGGTGATGCGCCAGACGCCGCCGTCTCCGGGGACGAGCTGCAGGCCGATGGGGAGCAGCGCCGCCCGCAGGACGTCCGGCCAGGGCCGCCCTCCGTACCAGGTCACGATTGCGGAACGGTTCACGATGGGATCGACCGAGACCTTGGCCGATGGCGGGACGATGGAGAGGATGGCGCTTTCCAGCGCGACCTCCTCCCCGAAACCCTGGGCAACCGGCTGCGAGTCCTTACCGGACTGCGCGCCGAGACCCTCCCACCGGATGTCCGCCATGGCCGGAAAGGCACAGGCGGAAGAGGTCAGGACAAGGCAGGAGGCAAAGGCGAGCAGGGGCAGTCGGCTCATGGTTCGATCTCTTCCCGGTGTACGGAACGCCCAGTGGCGAACCGCTTAAATCGTGTCCGTGCTAAGACATACGCAGTTGGATCGGGCACACAAGCAGAACCGCGCGAAAGCTATGGTTAATCGTCATCTTCTCCGAAAAGGCCGCGCAGGTTCGTGGCGGGCGTACGGGCATCGACCGGCCTGGGCGGCTCCACCCCGGCGATCTGTCTCAGCGGCGGCTTGGCGGCCGGTGCCGGGGTGGACGGTGCCGGGGTGGACGCAGGAGCCGGCACGGGAACGGGCTGTGTCGCCGGCGGCTGCGGAACGGGAGCGGGGTGGACGGCCGGCGGCGCGGCGACGGGGCGGGCTGGCGCCGGCGGAACGACGGCGGGTGCACGCGGCGGGTCTCCTGCGGGAGCCGGCTCATCCCCATCGTCCATGTCGAGCAGCTTCGCCCACGTCGGCGGATTGTCCGCGACCCCGGCGGCAAAGACGACGTCGTAGGGGAACACGTCACCGGTATCGCCCAGGGGAATGAGCTCGATGCCATCCTTCAGCGCGCCAGCCTGACGGCGGACGTTCATCCCGAGGAACAGCGTATCGCGCAGCCAGGCCGCCCGGTTGCCGCTCGGAATGCGGGCGAGCGCCCGGAGAAACGCCCGGTGGTGATCCCGGTCGACCGACATCTGGGAGGTCAGGTTTACCCGCTTCCCGGCTGTTCCGGACCGGGGGCGACCCCGCCTCCTTGCCTTTTCTTCCACTAGCTGAGCGCCCATCGGACGCCTCCTTCCCTAGCTGCGTTCGGGTTCGGCATTCCCAGGGCGGTCAGCCCTGGGAGCCGGCCTGCAGCGCGGCGTACTTGAACATTCCGCGGGCGTTGGAGAACTCGGGATCCTCCTGCACGATGCCGTGCGGGTAGATCTGGCTCACCTTCTGGAACAGCTGGGCGCCGCCGCCGACGAAGAGCACGGCGCCCAGGTCGGCGCCGCTGCCGATGGTCCCGGCCACGACGCGCTCGATCTGCGCGCCGATCTCGCGGACGCCCCGGTCGACCAGGTCGGAGACGTCTTCCTTGCGGCCGAAGATCCGCATCTCGCCTTCCCGGACCGCCCGGTCGTACTCCTTGCGCGCCAGCTTCTCCACGCCCTTGAAGCGGGCGGTGATCTCACGCTCCAGGATGCGCTGGACGTCCAGCACGCCCAGATTGACTGAGCCCGACCGGGCGTGGTCGATGCGCGGCTTGCCCTGGTCGAGGATGACCACGGCGAAGTCGGTGGTGCGGCCGCCGATGTCGATGATGCCGACGGGCGCGTCCTCCTCGGTCGCCTCGGGCCGGAACTGCAGGCTCTCGTCGATGGCCCAGTCCACCCAGGCGCAGATGCCCTGGCTGTAGACCGAGACGGAGCTGATCGTGACGTTGTCCTCGGGGCCGGCGTCCAGCGCCCGCACGGGGACCATCAGGTTCGTCTTCTTCTTGTTGATGAAGTCGACGTTCCGCCGGCCGTTGCTGTAGTAGCTCGACAGCGGCAGGCCGCAGATCAGGTCGACCGTCCGGCCGCGGAAGCCGGACTCGTGCAGGGCATGGTGGATGGCGACCCGGTTCAGGGCCGAGACGTGGAAGTCGTCGTACCGGGTGTTCTCGCTCGCCACCAGCGGGCTGGCGTTGAACCGCTGGCCCTCGCTCTCGTAGGAGCCGCGGGCAGCCGAGCCATCCAGGCCGGAGAAGGTGTCGCTGCCCTGGCGCACCGAGGTCAGCAGCAGGCTGCGGGTCACCTCGTCGGCACCCCGGGCGCCCCGGTTCCACAGCTTGGTCTGGGCGTAGCCGTCATCGACCGCCACGATCACGGGAGCGGTCTGCGCCGAGGCGGCGGGGGCGGCGTCGAGGGTCAGTGTGTCAGCCATGGTCGATTCTCCGGTTCTTCTTCCAATAGGGCACGGCCGAACGTATCGGGCCGGCCAGCCACGAGCGCACCGCGCGCCTGCCCGACGCGATGGTCAGGCCCTTCGCTTCGCAGATCCAAAGGACGACCACGCTGGCGACGAAGAGGCCGAGCCGGGTCCAGATGCTTGCCCAGACGAACATCAGCGCGAAGATCAGCAGCGGGAACGCCCAGCCATCGACGAAGATGAAGCGGGGCCGCAGCCCCGTATCGCGGGGATTGCTCATGCCGCCACCCCGTGGATCTCGTCCAGGCGCTGAGCCGACAGCGCGACCGCGTGGAAGTCGTGCTCGGCGATGATGCCCTGGTGATATTTCTCCTCCACCGAGGATGCCATGGAGCGCCCGGCCTGCTTCAGCATCTCGATGAGCAGCGGCGGCCACTTCTCGCTGGAAGTGGCCATCAGCTCCATCCGCATCGCGTGGTCGAAGAACAGGTACTCGTGGGCGGCGCAGCGGCCCGGCCGGTCGACGCGGCGGAAGAGGTTCTGGGTGACCACGCCACGGATGGCGCCTGCCACCTGGGTGGCGCGTGCGGCACGCTCGTTGCCGGGGAACAGGCTCAGCACGCGCTGGAACGTCTCGACCACGCCGTTCGTGTGGCTGGTGGTCCAGGCGGTATGGCCGGTGTTGGCCACCTCGAGCGTGGCGCCCATGGTCTCGGCGTCGCGGCTCTCGCCGATCAGCACCCCGGTCGGTGCGCCGCGCATGGAGTTGCGCACGCCGGCGGCGAAGCTCGGCAGGTCCCTCGGCACCTCGGCCTGGAAGATGCTCGACCGCGGCATGGTGAGGTTGCTGTAGACGAACTCGATCGGCGCCTCGTAGGTGTTGATCGAGTGGCTCTTGTGCTCATCCTCCACCTCGTTGCGGAACAGCGAGGCGATGGTGGTGGTCTTGCCGGAGCCCGTCGGCCCCGTGACGAAGACCACGCCCTGGTGCGGGCAGAAGTTGCGGACGATGATCTCGGGGATGCCGAGATCCTGCCAGAGGGGAATGTCCTGCGGGATGTGGCGCAGGATGATCTTGATGGTGGTGTTGCCCTCCCCCTGGATCTGGGTGGTGTTCACCCGGAAGCGGAGGTAGTCGATGCGCGAGAGCTGGAACTGGTAGGCGGTATCGAGGTCGCTGCCGCCGGCCAGCTTGGAGAGGGCATGGGAACCGCCATAGGTCTCCTGGGCGATCCAGGAGACCTCACCGGCATTCAGCGTGCGCTCGGTCAGCCGGAACTCGACACCGCTGATGCGGGCCCAGACCGGCTGGCCGCCGACGAAGCGGATGTCCGACGCCTTCATCTCCACGCACTTGGCGAGCAGGAAATTGAGCGCGTCGCGGGTGGTGATGCTCACCGGCACCTTGCTGCTTTCCAGCAGCGGCCTGCGCCAGTCGGGCAGCGTGCCCCGCTCGATGATGGCGTGGCTCATTGAGCCGGCTCCTCGATGACATAGGCGCGCCAGTTGCCGGTGCGCGGATCCAGGGCCGCGGGCTCGGTGATGCGGACGGCCTGCTCGCCGATGATCAGCGTCTTGCCGCCTCCCTGGACGCCAAGATCCGTGGCCGAGAGGTAGATGTCCCGGATCAGGCCTCGGGCGACCAGCTCACGGAAGCGGACCATGCCCTCGAAATCCCGGCGCAGGCGGTTCAGATCCAGCTCGAAGATCTCGTCGGCTTGGCGGATACCCAGCTGCCAGCCCTGGTCGACGGCCGCATCCCAGGCCTTCTTCTCTTCCGCCGACCGCGGCAGGAGCAGCGGGTCGGGAACAGCAGGGTTCTGCCAGACCCGGTAGAGATAGTTGCGCCAGTCCGGGGCGATCGAGGCGATCTTGGCGTCGACCAGGATGTCGAACTTCTTCTGGGAGAAGGTCGCCGACTTGCCGTCGCCGGCCACGGCCATGGATCTATCGGCCGCGGTCACCACCGGCGGCACCACGACCGCGAAGGAGCCGGGCACCGCGATGGCCAGGGAACGGAAGGTCCAGATGCGGTCCAGGGTCGCCGCCTGCCCGTCGAGCCGCTGGCACGTCTCCCAGGTGCGCCAGGCGAGGCCGCCGCGCATGCCGTAGGAAAGAGCCGCGTCCCGGTTCTCCTTGATGTCGAGGTTCAGGCCGGCCGTGTCGCTGCCGTCGGACTCCCGGCGCCGGCCCGGGCCCAGGGGGACCTGCTGCTTCAGCGCTTCGAGGGAGAGCGGGGGCGGCCCGAGGCGGTCGCTCAACCCCTGGCAGATCGCGCCGGAGGCGGCGTCGCCCTGCGCCATCGCGGGAGCCGCGACCGCAAGGACCGAGGTCGAGACGAGGAGGCCCAGCAAGGCCGCGCGAAGCGCGGCGCCCACGCGGGACCGCGGACGATCAGCGCAGGCGGCCATTGTTCGCCTCCGAGCCGCTGTAGAAGACCTTCAGGCGCTTCTCGGCGACGTTCGGGACCAGCTGGGCGCGGTTGCCCAGCTGCATCTGGATGTCCTGGATGACCTCGTAGGCCGCCACACCGTTGGCATTGACCGAGACGATCAGGGGGCTGGTCGGCTTGGCGCCGTACTCGGCGACGCCGTAGCCGATGGTGAAGGCGACCTGCTTCAGGGCCTCGAAGGCCGAACCGGTCCAGACCAGCGTGATCGGCTTCTTCACATCCTCCGGCAGCGTCGCCGGATCGACGGATGCCTTGGTCACCGGGGTGCGCTTCTGCTCCACCCGCGACAGCCCCTCCAGGGCCTTGGCGGCGCGGGTGGATGCTTCCGCCAGCTGGGTCAGGATGGGATCCGCCGCCTCCGGCCTGGGCGCGGGTCGCTCGGTCGTGGCGCAGCCGGCCAGCAAGCCCACCGCCAGCAGGGCGGCGCAGGTGCGTCCGGCCGAGCGGGAAGGCGCCTGTGGAAGCATGGACACAATCCGGACCATTGACCGGATAGGGAGGATCGGGGGGTTCTCCATGGGACTCGTCCTGTTCACAACGCGACCGGCGGATCTCCCGCCACGCATAGGAGGTACTGACGGCTCCGGCGGAACCCAAGGAGTTTTCTAAGGGCCGCGATGACATGCCCGCAGAAAATTGAATTCCAGGTCAGCCAGGGCGATCAGGGCAGCCCGGGCATGACCGCAAAATGCGGAAATCCAGGGCATTATGGTCACATAGGGCAGCAAGGTCATGCCCATGCCGCCCTTAAAAAAGCCGATCCAAGGGCAGTAGGTGCATGACCTTAAAAAATTGGCAATCCACTGATATAGCTGCGTTTTCTGCGAAAATTCGCCATCAAACGGGCAAATCCCGACACGGGGTGCCGGCGGCGAGAGGCATTGACGCGCCGGTCAGCGCTGGACGGATGGCGCCATCCTGGTCTCCGGCCAGGCAGGCGTAACCGATGGCGGGGCACCCGGTTACGGATCCGGTTACCAGCTAACTCACGGAAATCGTTCGATGAACTGACGGAGGTAACGCTGTAACGGCGGTAACCGGAAATACACCCCTATAGACAGACACGTCGGCGACGGAGGCCGGACTGGAATCCACAGCCCCGAAGACCGCTCCCTTACGTATCTCCCCTCGAAAAGCGTTACTTCTGTTACCCATACATCAGACGCAATCTGTTCCTTTATATTATTATTATTACCTATCAATAAGATAGATAGATAGATAGAGAGGGGTTTGGGGCGGTAACGCCGGGGGTAACTGGGGGTAACGCGGTTCCGGACGGCGTTACGGGCCGTGGCCGGCCGAGGCGACCAGTCGGGCAGGGTCCTGGGCTCCCGTATGCTTCCCGCAGCTGATCGCTACCGGTCACGCCCGCCCTCGCAGCCGGCTCCACTCGATCCGTGCCGGGGCCAACAAGCGGGAAAGCCGTCGCCGGGCAAATGGGGTGGTCCGGGATGTCGTGCGCCCCTTGATCTCCGGTGATCAATCAGCCGCTTCTTGGCCCCGCCTGGACGCCAGCTCCTCCTGGGCTGAACCCTTCTGGGGGCGGCGGGCGGCGGTTGCCGGGGTGGGGCCCCGGCCCGTCGATAACGGCCGCGGAGGGGGCTGGCGTCCACCGTTATCGGGCATCCGGGAAGTCGTTACCGGGGCGGGGGCGTTCTGGACGCCAGCCGGTAACGGAGCGTGGTCACCGAATTGCCGCAGGTATCGGTCCAGATAAGCGTCGGGCCATGATCCTCTTCGGACAGGAGGCTTGGCCTTAGCGGCACGGCACTTCAGCCAAACTTTTTCCTGAAAAATTTCATTCTGGCGTGGTGCGTTTTCAGTTGGTGGATACATCCTTGAATCTGAGCAATTCCGGACAGTCCTCCGCCACCTTAGCTGATGACCGGTTATGACGCTGGTGTTGTAGGGGTATTTGTCCAGATAAGAAATTCTGGATACATCGAACACAAGTCTTCAGGTACCGGAAATGATGCGGGAATCCGTCCATGCCGAGGTTGTTACGATGACGTCAAGCTAAACGCGTTATCCGCTGTCCGACTAATTGGCCACTACTCCTTATCCGGACAGCTGTTCTTGTCCGACTAATGTGGGGACGCTCGCCGTCCCCACTGCAACGTCGCGCAAAACCCATTGCAGGATCCGATCGTCCGAAAAACCCTGGAAACCGCCCGCCATGATCCAGTCCGAGCCCACGCCCGCCGACATCCAGGCCCAGACCCAGCCCAGCGCAATCCTGGCCTCATCCGGTCAAGGCCCAGCCGCTTCCCGGGCCGGGGGCAAGACCCCCATTCCCGACCTCCTGCCGGAAGTATCCCAGCCCAGCTTTTCCGGGGTCGAGGGCATCACCGTCACGCCCGACACGGCCGAGTTCTACCGTCGCATGGCCCGGCAGTACGCCGAGCGGGCCCGGCGCGAGGGCCGCAGCCCCCAGCGTGGGAACCTGATCGTCGACGGCGCCATGGCTCTCGTCGACGCGGTCTCCACCACCTACTTCAAGACCTTCCTGACCTACCGGGCGGCCTTCCTGCACGTCCTGTCCGAGGATGGCTCTCCCGAAGCCATGGCCGCGCGCGACCGTCTGGCCAGCACATCCAGCGCCGACGCGTCCCGGATCTCGACTTCCGTCCGCCGACGCAAGTCCATGCCGCAGAACGACCTCGAGGCCATCATCGAGGCCGCCATGTCCAGCCGGTCGGAATACGCCAGGCTCCTGGCTGGCTGGCTCCTGGCGGGCAAGCTCACCGGCCTTCGCCCCACCGAGTGGACCAGCGCGCGCTGGGTCGACTATGACCACGACACCGGCATCGGCCCGCTGCTCGTGGTCAAGAACCACAAGACCACCAACGGCCGGTCCACGGGCCCCAGCCGTACCCTGGACCTGTCCCAGCTCGACGATGGCCCGCTCAAGATCATCCAGGGCTTCGCCGCCGCGATCTCGGCCATCTCCAGCCAGCCCGAGGACCCGGACGCATTCGACCGTGCCTACGAGGGCGTCACCCGCCTGCTGCGACGGATAAACGCCCAGCTCTGGCCACGCCGGCGATACGCCTTCACCCTCTACTCGGCCCGGCACGCCTTCGCTGCCAACGCCAAGGCCGTCTACCCGCCCAACAAGGTCGCGGCGCTCATGGGCCAGAACTCGGAGAAGACCGCCAGCGAGCACTACGGCAAGCGCCAGTTCGCAGATCGTCCCTCCGCCGGGGAGCGCCTGGTCGTGCCGAGCCCGATACCCGAGGAGGTCGAGATCGTCGATGCCGCCGAGGCCGCCAGGACCGCACGCCGAGGCCGCGCCCGGAACGCGACCCACCCCTCGAACCCCTCCAAGCCCAAGCCCGCCCAGGAGATCTGACCGATGCCCCGATCGACGAACCTGTTCCAGGAGGACGGCCGCCTGGTGCTCGGCCTGGTCCTGAGGCGCCCCTGCCGCGAGTCCGCGATCCTGTGCGCCGCCATCTCCGACGAGGCCACGGCCGCCAACTACCGGCGCCTCGCCGCCGAGGTGACCGGCTGCCGCGTCGCCCTCTCGGCCGCGGGAGGCCCCGGCAAGGCGCCGGCGCATCTCATCATCGACCACCTGGAGACCGGAACCAATTCCGAAGGGCACCCGCACCAGCTGACCAAGGCCGGGGTGATCGACTTCGGGGACCGTCTCGCCGTCGACTGGGCCAGCGACGGGTCAACGCCCGACCTCGCCCTGGACACGGTCGCCATGCAGGGGGGCGCACTGCAGCCCAAGATCCCGGCGATGTCGACGCTGACCCAGGCCATGGCGATCGCGGCCCGGCTGATCCATGCCAAGGGCGGGCTCCAGGCGACCGACGATCCCGGTCTGGTGGAGGTCACCCTGTGGCGGGCGGAGAGCATCCGGCGGGCCCAGCCGGCGGCATGGATGGCGGAAACGCCCGATGCCCAGTCGGCTTCCCTCCGGTTCCTGGCTTCCGTGTGCCTGATGCTCTCCCGCTTCCGCCTGAACGCCCGGATCGATCCCCGGATCAGCGCCGCCGTCCCGCCGGTGATGGGCCTGCCAACCCTGACCCTCTTCACCCATTGGCAGACCGAGACCCCGCTCTGGGTCCGGCAGCCCGACCGGCTCGAGAGCAAGGCCGCGGGGCTCAACGGGCGGGAGGCCACGAAGCGCACCGCATTCGGCGAGGCCATGCGGAACATGCGGCTCCTGATGCCGATCAGCGCCAAGGACCGTCGCGAGGTCGAGGCGTTCCAGGCCAGGAAGTCGGCGGGCGCCGCGGCGTCAGGCAGCCAGGGCGCACCGGAACCCTGACCGGGGAACCCGGCCGCCGGTTCGCCGGCACGTTTTACCGACAGGCCGCACAAACCACGGGTATTCCGCTGCGTCCATACTAAATCATTCGCAAGCTTAGTCCGGACGGCGGGCGTTGGACCGGCTTTCGCCGGTGCATG
>Ga0196963_10001303_pt1 | contig 17413 bp, 18 predicted proteins | sample S1_5metaG_FD_148600 | JGI IMG/M metagenome (GOLD analysis project Ga0196963, IMG submission 148600) | Soil microbial communities from Anza Borrego desert, Southern California, United States - S1_5 | ecosystem: Environmental > Terrestrial > Soil > Desert | place: USA: California | collected... | reverse complement strand
GCGCCGCGTCACCGACATCATGAGCGAGATCGCCGCGGCCAGCGACGAGCAGTCGGCCGGCATCGAGCAGGTCAACCAGACCATCGTGCAGATGGATGAGTCGACGCAGCAGAACGCGGCGCTCGTGGAACAGGCGTCGGCCGCGGCACGCGTGATGGAATCGCAGGCGGAGGGCCTGGCGCAGGCCGTATCCGCGTTCCGCATCGGCACCGACAACGCGGCACGCGCGTCGGAGAGTGCCGGCAAACGCCATGCCGCGCCGCCACGGCGCACCGCGGCGACGGTCGCGACAAGCGGGCGTGCGCAGCGTCGCGCAGCGGCCGGCGGCAATGAGCATCACTGGGAGGAACTTTGAGCACTCCCGTGGCCAATCAGCGCGAGTTCGCCTATTCGGACCGCGACTTCCGCCGCGTCTGCCAACTCATCTATCAGCGGGCCGGTATCGCCCTCGCCGACAGCAAACGCGACATGGTCTACAGCCGTCTGTCGCGGCGTCTGCGCACGCTCGGCATCGCCACCTTCTCGGAGTATCTCGACCAGCTCGAGCGGAGCGGCGGCGACGAGTGGGAGGCGTTCACCAACGCGCTGACCACCAACCTCACCAGCTTCTTCCGCGAGCCGCACCATTTCGAGATCCTGGAGAAGCACCTGCGCGAGCGCGCCGGCGAAGGCACGCTGCGCATCTGGTGCTCGGCCGCGAGCACCGGCGAGGAGCCATGGTCGCTGGCGATCACCGCCTGCGAGGCGTTCGATAGCTACAACCCGCCGGTCGAGATTCTCGCCACCGACATCGATACCCAGGTGCTGGCCACCGGCGAGCGCGGCGTGTACCCGCTCGACCGGATCAAAGCGCTGTCGACCGAACGCAAGCGCCGCTTTTTCCAGAAGGGCTCGGGGCCGCACGAAGGCATGTGCCGCGTCTCGCCGGCGCTGCGCCATCTGGTCAGCTTCGCCCAGTTGAATCTGCTCGCGCCGAGCTACGGACTGAAAGGCCCGTACACGGCGATCTTCTGCCGCAACGTGATGATCTACTTCGACAAGCCGACGCAGCGCGGCGTGTTGGAGCGGATGGTGCCGCTGCTGGCGCCGGACGGCCTGCTGTTCGCCGGCCACTCGGAGAGCTTCCTGCATGCGGCGGATCTGGTGCGCCCCTGCGGGCGCACCGTGTATTGCCGCGCTGAGGCGCCGCGTTGAAACTTCGCGCCGCCCGCGCCCTCGACCCCGTCGCCTCCGCGCGTTCGCGCGCCTCGCCGCTGCTGTATCGCGACACGCAGCTCAACGCGGACGTGGTCAAGGTGCTGCCCGCGGAATATTTCTGCACCGAGCGCGATCTCGCGCTGATGACCGTGCTCGGCTCCTGCGTCGCCGCCTGCCTGCGCGATCCGGTCGCCAAGATCGGCGGCATGAACCATTTCATGCTGCCCGACGGCGACGCCAGCGAGGGCGTGCCGGCGCGTTACGGCAGCCATGCGATGGAACTGTTGATCAACGAGCTGCTCAAGGCCGGCGCGCATCGCGACCGCATCGAGGCCAAGCTGTTCGGCGGCGGCAACGTGCTGAAGAGCTTCACCTCGCAACCGGTCGGCACGCGCAACGCCGAGTTCGCCGTCAAATACCTCGAGAGCGAACGCATCAACGTCGTCGCGATGGACCTGGGCGGCATCCATCCGCGCAAGGTCTGTTTCTTTCCGGTGACCGGGCGCGCCCTGGTCAAACGCCTGCCGCATGCTCACGACGACGCCATCGCCGCCGAGGAGCGCGCATACAAGGAGCGTCTCAAGGAGACGCCAGTGGCCGGTTCCGTGGAGTTGTTCTGATGCCGATCAAAGTGCTCATCGTCGACGACTCCGCCCTGGTGCGGCAGTTGCTCACCGAAATCCTCAGCGGCGACCCGGACATCGAAGTCGTCGGCAGCGCCGCCGATCCGTTCATCGCCCGCGACCGCATCAAACAGCTCAATCCCGACGTCATCACCCTCGACGTCGAAATGCCGCGGATGGATGGGCTGAAGTTCCTCGAAAACCTGATGCGGCTGCGGCCGATGCCGGTCGTGATGGTGTCGTCGCTGACCGAAAAAGGCGCCGACGTGACGATGGCGGCGCTGGAACTCGGCGCGATCGACTTCGTCACCAAGCCCAAGCTCGATGTCGAGCGCGGTCTGCGCGAATACGGCGGCGAGTTGATCGACAAGGTCAAAGGGGCCGCGCGCGCCCGTGTCGCCAGCGCCAAGCGGCACGAGGCACCGAAGACCGCGCCGGCGGTGCCCACCACCTTCCGCACCACCGACCGCCTGATCGCGCTCGGCGCCTCCACCGGCGGCACCGAGGCGCTGCGCTACGTGCTCACGCAGTTCCCGCCGAACGCGCCGGCCGTGGTCATCGCCCAGCACATCCCCGGCGGCTTCTCGCGCGCGTTCGCGCAGCGCCTGGACCGCGAAACCCCGCTCACCGTCTACGAAGCCAGTGACGGCCAACCGATCACGCCCGGCCATGCCTATGTCGCGCCCGGCGGCTATCACCTGCGCGTGGAACGCAGCGGCGCGCGCTGGTTCTGCCGCATCGGCAGCGACGAGCCGGTGAACCGGCACAAGCCGAGCGTCGACGTGCTGTTCCAGTCGGTCGCCGCCGCAGCCGGCAAGAACGCCGTGTCCGGCATCCTCACCGGCATGGGCGACGACGGCGCGCGCGGCATGCTGGCATTGCGCGATGCAGGGGCGTATACCTTGGCTCAGGACGAGGCCAGCTCGGTCGTGTGGGGCATGCCGGGCAGCGCGGTGAAGATGGGGGCCGTGATCGATATCGTCCCGCTGGAACAGATTGCTAGCCGCTTGCTGGAGCGCGCTGCAAGCTAAAGGCCGTAACGCGTGCGCCGATATGACTCTTAAGACTTGGGGTGAGAATTGACATGGTAGTCCGCATTCTTACGAGACTTGGGGCCGGCTTCTTTCTCACGTTCGCGTTCCTCGCTGCCTATCTGGCAGACGCTCCCGTCTGGGCCACGATGGCACTGGCGGTGGCGATGAGCCTCGCGTATGTGGCCGGTGCGCTCTGGGCCGCGCAGGACTCGCGCCGCCATACCCCCGAAGAAGCCAAATTGCTGCGCGAACAAGAATCGGTGCTGCTCGAACTGCGCAGCTTCGTCTCGCGCGAACTCGAAGGTGGACGCGGCGAGATCGACCGCACCAAGACCCTGATCCGCGACGCCGTGTCGACGCTGTCGTCCAGTTTCGATGCGATGGCGCGGCATTCGCGTGAACAGGGCCAGGCGGTATCGCGCATCGTCGACCGCACCGGCGACCGCGATGGCGAAATGGGCATGCAGCGCTTCGCGCTGGAGGCCTCGCGGCAGATGGAACAACTGGTGCAGGCGCTGGAAGAGGTCAGCGGCCAGAGCTCGACCACGGTCGAGCACATCGACACGATGGTCGAACACCTGGACGGCATCTTCGCCCTGTTGGAAGACGTCAAATCCATCGCCGATCAGACCAACCTGCTCGCGCTGAACGCCGCGATCGAAGCCGCCCGCGCCGGCGAGGCGGGTCGCGGCTTCGCCGTGGTGGCGGATGAGGTGCGCAACCTGTCCGAGCGCTCCACCGCGTTCAACGAACAGATCCGCAAGCTGGCGCACTCCTCGCGCGACGTCGTCACCAAGGTGCGCGACTCGGTGCAGCGCATGGCCAGCCGCGACATCTCCCGCTCGCAGGAAGCCAAGCACGAATCGGCGCGGCTGATGCAGCAGGTCAGCACGATGAACACGGCGCTGTCGACCGGCATCCAGGAAATCAGCGGCGCCGGCCGCGCGATCGACAGCGCCGTCGCCGAAGCGGTGCGCTCGCTACAGTTCGAAGACATCGCCACCCAGGCGCTGGGCTCGGCCCTGGTGCACATGGAACGCCTACAGGCGATCAACCGCGAGGCCACCGCGCTGCAGGAACTGCTGCACCGCACCGGCGGCCCGCGCAGTGAGGAACTGCTCGACGCACTGCGCGCCATCGCCAAGCGCGTGCGCGATTACCGCGGCGAATGGGAACGCCCGCCGCACAAGCCAGTCACGCAGATGGACATGGGCTCCGGCAGCATCGATCTGTTCTGAGTTCTGTGTCCATGCAAAGCAAAAGCGCCGCCCGAGGGCGGCGCTTTCGTTTCAGGGCTATGCCCGCGCGGATCGCAAGGGCGGCGGCGCCAGCGACGCGCGCCTTCCGCTCGCAGCTCGCCGGTCACCCGGCGCTGCGATCAATGCTGATGACCGCCCGGCCCATGCGCATGGCCATGCGCCAGCTCTTCCGCCGTCGCCTCGCGCACCTCGACGATCTCCACCTCGAAGCGCAGGTCCTTGCCGGCGAGCGGGTGGTTCATGTCGACGTCGACGACGCTGGCGCCGACCTTCACCACCTTCACCGGACGCGGCCCGTGGTTGGTGTTCACCACGGTCTGCATCCCCGGGCGCAAGCGCTCGGCGTCACGGAAGTATTTCTTCGGCACGCGCTGGGTGAGATCGGCGCGGAACTCGCCATAGGCCTCGGCCGCCGCGACGGTCACTTCGAACTTGTCACCGGCCACATGGCCCATCATCGCGGCCTCCAGGCCGGGAATCAGGCCGCCATGGCCGAGCAGCGCCACCAGCGGCTCTCGCCCCTGCGAGGATTCGATCGCTTCGCCGCCGGCCTCGGCCACGGCGTAATGAAAACGGACAACACTGTCCTGGGAAATCTGCATTTATCGGCACTCCGGCATGGGCAGGCGCGCGATGCTACGGGCTTTGCCCGTCACGAGCAAAGTCTGCTGGCATCCGCCGACCGCGAGCGCCTATGCTTGACGTGGTCACGCTGCTCGAACGCAAAGGAGCGCAAGGCGCCGTGAGGCTCAACACCAAGATCGGCCTGATCCTCGGCCTGCCGATGCTGATCGTGTTCGGCCTGCTCGGCACCGTGATGCATGCCGCGGTGATGCAACGCTTCGAAACGCTCGAGCGCCGCGAGATCGAACAGAACCACGGCCGCCTGCTCGAGGCGCTGAACAACGAGTTCCTCGAGCTCGAGCGCCTGGCCGTCGACTGGTCGGTCTGGGACGAGACCTACAACTACATGCGCGGGACCAACCCCGGCTTCCGCGTCGCCAACTTCACCCCGGCCACGTTCGAAAACCTCTCGCTCGACGGCCTGCTGATCTACGACCCGCAGCACCGGCTGTTCGACGACTTCACCTTCGACGCCGCGCGGCAGCAGTTCGTCAAGCAGGACCCGGCGCTGATCGACGCGCTGGCCGAGGCCCTGCGGCGCACCGGCGACGAGCGTCAGGGCCACGGTATCGTCGAGTTCAACGGCCGCATTTTGCAGGTGGGGATGAGCAGCATCCTCGACAGCAATGGCGAGGGCGAACCGCAGGGCACGCTGATCATGATGCGCTGGCTCGGCGATACCAAGGTCGATGCGCTGGCCAAGCGCATCCGCCTTGAACTCGCGTTCCATCGCCTCGGCGACGACGGCAACAACCAGCCGCAACTGCAGGCGCCGCTGGCGCAACTCGCGCACACGGATCTTTACATCCGTGCCGATGCCGAGCGCATCGCCGCCTATTCGCTGCTCACCGATCTCGCCGGCAGCCCCGCGGTGCTGATGCAGGTCAGCATGCCGCGCGTCATCGTCCGCGAGGGCCGCGAAGCCGTGCGGCAACTGCTCGGCGCCTCGCTCGGCATCCTCGTGCTGTTCACGATCGGCATCTTCCTCGCCGTGCGCCAGGTGGCGCTGAAGCGCCTGTCGCGGATGAGCCGCGCGCTGGTCAACATCGGCAGCGACGGCGGCAACGACGTGCGTCTCACCGTCAAGGGCAATGACGAGATCGACCGTCTCGCCAAGTCGGTCAACGTGATGCTCGACGGTCTCGACCGCGCCTACAACCAGCGTCGCCAGGCCGCCGAGCGCCAGCGCGAGCTGAACGCGCTGCTGGTGCGCATCGCCACCGACGAGGCGCTGGCGCATGGCGACGCCGACGCGCTGTTCCGCGTGATCGGCGGCTCGCTGAGCGCGGGCGCCGCGCTCGATCGCTGGAGCCTGTGGCTCACCGACGAAGAGGGCCAGATGCAATGCCTGCGGCAGACGGCCATCGTCGACGGCGCGCCCGCCGCACCCGACTGCGCGGCGATCGTCGCGGCGCTCGCGCAATGGGACGGCCGCTCCGGCGCCCCGCTGCAGCACGATGCGTTGGGCCATCCCTGTCTGGTCTTCCCGTTCGCCGTCGAACAGCGGCGCGGCGCGCTATGTGTCGAGGCGCTCACCCCGAACGCGCTGCAGCAGGAGGACGAGCTGAACTTCCTCGCCGCGGCGACACAGCTGATCGAACGCTCGCTGCGCTCGCACTTCCAGCGCCAACGCGAGGAAGCGCTGCGCCAGCAGGCCGAATTCGACGCGCTGACCGGCCTCGCCAACCGGCCGATCTTCGAGCGCCGGCTGCGCCGCGCGCTGCAGCAGCGCGCGACCGGCGTGACGATCGCCGTGCTGTTCATCGACCTCGACCGTTTCAAGCCGGTCAACGACCAGTACGGCCACGCGATGGGCGACTGGCTGCTGTATCAGGTCGCGCAGCGCCTGAAAGAGCGCGTGCGCAGCAACGACCTCGTCGCCCGCCTCGGCGGCGACGAGTTCACCGTCATCCTCACCGGCCTCAAGGAGCCTGGCGCCGCCGGGCGCGTCGCCAGCAAGCTGGTCGAGGCGCTGCACGAACCGTTCGTGCATCCGCAAGCCACCTTGCATATCGGCTGCAGCATCGGCCTGGCCTGGGCGCCGACGCACGGCGAGGATTTCGACAGCCTGGTGCAGGCCGCCGATCACGCCATGTATGCCGCCAAGCAGGCCGGGCGCAATGCATGGCGAGCCGCACCGGAGCCGAGCGCCGTCCCCGCCAGCTGAGCCCAACCATCGGTCCAAGCGGACTCAGCCGCGTAGCGGCATGCAATTTGCTCGATGGCAGCCAAGCCCTTCGGCATTCATGAGCATCGCCGCCATGACCAAGACCTTCGACCGCCTCGCCACCGCGATCTCCAACAGCGCCGGCCATCCCCTCGCCTTTCTCGCCGCCATCGTCATCATCGTCGTCTGGGCCCTGCTCGGCCCCGTGTTCGGCTTCAGCGACACCTGGCAGTTGATCGTCAACACGCTGACGACGATCGTCACCTTCCTGATGGTGTTCCTGATCCAGAACGCGCAGATGCGCGACACCTGCGCGCTGCAGATCAAGCTCGACGAGCTGATCCGTGCGATCGACCAGGCGGATAACGCGACACTCGACCTGGAAGACCTCGACGCGCAGACGCTGGCGCGGATTCGTGCCCGCTACAGCCGGCTGGCGGCACGGGCACGGGACCGCGGCGACGGCCAGACCTCGAGCCCGGCCCACTGATCAGCGCACCTCGTCCATCTGCGTCCGCCGGCCGCGCACGCAGACGAATGTCGTGCTGATGCCGTAGCCTCGCGACTTTCCTCGCGAGCCTGGGTCCAATCGTCGATGTCCCGCGGCATGCCGGCCTCCGGCGGGCTGGGGACGAGCCCAGGAGGACAACGCGTATGCCGATACTGGTCGTCGGCGGCACCGGGACGGTGGGTTCGCAGGTAGTGCGCGCGCTGCTCGCGAGCGATGCAGACGTGCAGGTACTCACACGCAAGGCCGACAGCGCGAAGCAACTGCCCGACGGCGCGCAAGCCGTGATTGGCGATCTTCTGATCCCGAGCACGGTGCGCAGCGTGTTCCGTGGCGTCGATGGCGTGTTCATGCTCAACGCGGTCAGCCCGACCGAAACGCACGAAGGCCTGCTGGCACTGAACGGCATGTGCGAGGCGGGCATCAAGCGCCTGGTCTACCTGTCGGTGCACCATCTCGATCGCGCCCCACACCTGCCGCATTTCGGCGCCAAACTGGCGATCGAGTCCGTGGTGAGGCGTTACGGGATTCCCTACACCATCCTGCGCCCAAACAACTTCTTCCAGAACGACTACTGGTTCAAGGACGCCCTGCTCCAGCATGGCATTTATCCGCAGCCGATCGGCGATATCGGCCTATCCCGCGTCGACGTGCGCGACATCGCCGAGATCGCAGCCAAAGCGCTGCTCGAAGACGGTCACGAGGGTCAGACCTACGATCTGGTCGGGCCGGATGTGCTCAGCGGCCCACGCGTGGCCGAAATCTGGAGCCAGGCGCTCGGCAAACCGGTGCGCTACGGCGGGAACGACCTCGACCGCTGGGAGCAACAGGCGCTGCAATCGCTACCGGATTGGATGGCGTTCGACTTCCGCCTGATGTACGCGTTTTTCCAGGCGCAGGGCTTCGCCGGTACGCCGGCAGACGTGGCGCGGCTGTCCGCGCTACTCGGCCACCCACCGCGCAGCTTCGCCGCCTTCGCCGAGGAAACCGCGGCGCAATGGCGCGCTTGAGCGCCCCAACCATGCGAGACCCCGTCATGGCGATGTATCGACGCCCCTCAACAGCCAAAGCGGCGCCCCTGCGCGCCGTGTTGCTCGCGCTCGTTGCGAGCGCCCTGCCCGCCCCTGGCATCGCGCAAACCGCCTCCTCTCAGCTCGATCCCAACCTGGTGGAACGCGGCCGCTATCTGGTCAGGATCGCCGGCTGCAACGATTGCCATACCCCAGGCTATGCAGTCAGCGGCGGCGACGTCCGCGAGCAGCAATGGCTGATCGGCGACACGCTCGGCTGGCGCGGCCCCTGGGGCACGACGTATGCGGTGAATCTGCGCTTGTACATGCAGGGCATGTCGGAGGCGCAATGGGTGACGGTGGCCAAGACCCTGCGCAGCCGCCCACCGATGCCGTGGTTCGCGCTGCGCGACATGCACGAGACCGATCTGCGCGCGATCTACCAGTTCACCCGCTCGCTCGGTCCGGGCGGCGACGCCGCACCGGCCTATCTGCCGCCGGAGCAGGAACCGGCCGGCCCTTACGTGCAGTTCCCGCCACTACCGCCACCGTAGCGAGGCGCGGCTAGCCATCGGCCAGCGCCGCTTCCTCCACCCGGTTGCGCCCACCACGCTTGGCGCGATACAGCGCGTCATCGGCGCGCGCCACCAGCGCATCCAGGCTCTCGCCCGGCTGCCATTGCGCCACGCCGATGCTGAGCGTGTAGCTGATCACCTGCCCCTCGTACGGCGTTTGCGTCGACGCCACGCGCTCGGCCAGCCGCTGCGCGACCTGCGTCGCCTCATCCAACACAGCACCCGGCATCAGCACGGCGAACTCCTCGCCGCCCAGGCGCCCGGCGATGTCACCGGCACGCAGCTGCGTGCGCACCACATCCGCCAGTGCACGAATCGCAGCATCGCCGCCGCCATGCCCATAACGGTCGTTGATCGACTTGAAGTAATCGATGTCGATCATCAGCAACGCCAGTGACTCGCCCGAACGCGCGTGCCGCGCGAGTTCGGTCTCGCCGATCTCGTAGAACGCGCGCCGATTGATCAACTCGGTGAGCATATCGATACTGGCCAGGCGCTCGGCCCGATCACGCGCCTGCTGCAGGTCGTAGGCCAGGCGGTAGGTGCGACCGAAGAAATAGCGCAGCGTGCGCACCGAACGAAAACTGGCGGCGATGAACATCAGCGCGACGAAGGCCAGCGCGCGATGGAAGGTATCCGGCTGCAGCGCGAACGCGATGGTGATCGGCAGCGCCAGCGCCAGCACCCCTAACACAACGGTCGGCCCATGCACCGAGTAGCTCGCGGTATGGCCGCCCGCCATCAGCATTACGAAGGCGAACACGATCGCGCTCTCGGTACCCGCGCCCGGCACGATCAGGAACAGCGCGCCGATGCCCCACCACAGGTCGACCAGCATGATCGAGCCGATGTAGATCCACTCCCAGCGACGCAACGCCGACCCGCTCGGCACCGGCCGCGGGAACATGCGGGTGGCCAGCACGCGCTGCACCGCGATCAGCAGCAAGCCGCCGGTGAACACCATCAGCCGCATCGCCTCCACCGTGTTCCACAGCGTGACGCTGAGGATCAGCGCCGCCACCGGACTGAAGATGATCGGCAGCTTCGACTGGATCAACACGAAGCGCAGCCGCTCCGCGCGGATGTATTCGGCAAGCGCCGCATCGGAGCCGGCGGGAATGCGCGCGATATCCTCTTCTGCCATGCCCCGCAGTCTAGCCCGCTTCGCCGCGATCCCGCCGGATCAGTAACCCCGACAATCCGTCCAGGTCACACCCGCCGCGCGCGTCTGCGCCAGCAGCCAGGGCACCGCGGTTTCGGCCTTCGCATGCGTGTCGTGGAACAAGATCGCCGACTGCTGCCAGTTCGCTGCATGCTGATGCGAAACATGGGTCCAGCCGTGCAGCGCGACACATTGCTCGGCATAGGTGTCAGCCAGCGCTTCGCTCGGCTGCGCCTGCGCGCGCTGCTGCAGGCGCTCGCCCAGCACATAAAAGCTGCCGTGGATGCCTTGATCGCGCAGCACCGCGAGCCGCTTGTTGGTGCTACCGCCGTGCACGCTCGGCCCGTCGTCGAAGGTCAGCAGGAACTGGCCATCCGCCAGCTCGAAGCCAGTGGGCTCGCCGCCATGGTAGGTATCGATCTAGCTGCTTACGCGCGGGAACAGCGCCGCCAGCCGCACCAGCTCGCCGGCATACAGGCGATGGAAGCGCTGCGCATTGGGTAGCCAGCCGGCGTAGGGCGCCGGCACCTGCGCCAACGCTGCACGCGCCGCATCGGCCAGCGCGCTGGGCGTGTCGGCCACCAGGCAGAACGGTTGCATCTCGGCACAATCCGCGCTCGCCGCCCGGTAGTTGTCGAGCAGCAATTGCACCAGGCGTTCGCGCACCCGCTGCACCGAGCCGACATCCGCCGACTTGATGCGCAGCTCAGCCTTCAACCCGGCCTCGTCCAAGCTCGCGACCTCGGCCAGCGCCACGGTGAACACCAGGATCTCGGCCCGCGACGCAGGGTTGTAGGCCACCGTTGAATCCAGCGCCTCCGGCCACAGCGCGCGCTCGGCCCGCGCCACGCTTTCGGGCCGGCGGCGCACGCCGACCCGCAGACGAGGCACAGCAGCACCGCGTACACGCAGTTCAGCCGACGCGACCGCGTCGTCATCCACGTCACCGAGCGCCCGCCACGACTCACTGCAGCTGCGCCCGCACGCGCTCGATCGCCTTGTCGTAGACGGGATTGGCCTTCTCGCGCTTGGCCGATTCGTAGTGTGTCAGCGCATCGCTATGCTGACCGGCGGCCTCGTAGATGCGCGCGATGTTGTAGTAAGAACTGGCACGCACAGAGTTGGCGGTTGAACCGCTGGCCAGGGCGATCGCCTTGCGGTTGGCCCAGATCGCCTGGGCTGTGCGTCCAGCCTTCTGATAGGCCAGCCCGAGGTTGCTGTACGCCTGCCCGTAATTGGTATCCAGCTCGATCGCCTGCTCCAGTTCGCCGCGAGGTTCATCCCCGCATGCGCGGGGAACGCCGCGCCGAGACGTGCGTGACATGGGCGCTCGTCGGTTCATCCCCGCATGCGCAGGGAACGCGCGCGAAACGTTCGAGTGCGGGCATCGTCGCTCCGGTTCATTCCCGCATGCGCGGGGAACGCACCTTTGCCCACCACATCGCGCAGTGGTACGCCGGTTCATCCCCGCATGCGCGGGGAACGCGGCACGTTGGTGCTTCGCGCCGGACACAAGACCGGTTCATCCCCGCATGCGCGGGGAACGCCCGTTCAAGGCGAATAATCTCCCCGTGGTCGGCTGGTTCATCCCCGCATGCGCGGGGAACGCGAAAGCGTTGCGCAGAAAGCCTTGCGTGACGGCGGTTCATCCCCGCATGCGCGGGGAACGCCGTTAGGTAGGTGAATCGCCCACTTGGCAACCCGGTTCATCCCCGCATGCGCGGGGAACGCGGGAGCTGGCGAATCGGCCCGCTGCGCTTTGACGGTTCATCCCCGCATGCGCGGGGAACGCACCAGCGGTCTGCTCCGGATCTTCGCGTCGATCGGTTCATCCCCGCATGCGCGGGGAACGCGGAGACTGAGACATGTCCACCCTCCCGAAGTCCGGTTCATCCCCGCATGCGCGGGGAACGCTCTTCCCTGTCTCCCATCACTTGCGCAGTTTGCGGTTCATCCCCGCATGCGCGGGGAACGCCTGTCGGCCTCTTTGGCTTGGCGGTTGCTCATCGGTTCATCCCCGCATGCGCGGGGAACGCCCGCGCAGCACGCCGAACTCAAACGTCCACGCCGGTTCATCCCCGCATGCGCGGGGAACGCGGTGCTATCACCGCGCCGCTCGAACGCGCGATCGGTTCATCCCCGCATGCGCGGGGAACGCTGCGTGCAGCGGCACGTTGCGGCGATCGCCTGCGGTTCATCCCCGCATGCGCGGGGAACGCGCCAGTGCGGCTTGCCCGACGATTCCTGACGACGGTTCATCCCCGCATGCGCGGGGAACGCGCCGCAGCGTCCATCATCGACTGAACCGCCTCCCGGTTCATCCCCGCATGCGCGGGGAACGCTTGGGAGTGTCGTGGTCAACCACTTGGTAAGTCGGTTCATCCCCGCATGCGCGGGGAACGCGCGATACCGACGACGAACGGAGCTATGCGCGGCGGTTCATCCCCGCATGCGCGGGGAACGCGGCCGCTGCGTGAACACGGCATCCGCTTGTTCCGGTTCATCCCCGCATGCGCGGGGAACGCACGACGATGCCGCCCGGCTTCTTGGGCACGGTCGGTTCATCCCCGCATGCGCGGGGAACGCTGCTCCGCCTCCATCCGTAGCTGGTGCGGGGTCGGTTCATCCCCGCATGCGCGGGGAACGCGGACGAGATCGTCACCTCGGTGCGCCGCGTCACGGTTCATCCCCGCATGCGCGGGGAACGCGCCTCAGCGCGCATGTCACGATCGGCGCGCGCCGGTTCATCCCCGCATGCGCGGGGAACGCGACATCACGTTCATCGCAGGGCAGACCGACTACGGTTCATCCCCGCATGCGCGGGGAACGCGGCTCATATCAGCGTGTGCGCCGCTTGTTCGACAGGTTCATCCCCGCATGCGCGGGGAACGCCGGCTTCACAGTAGTCATCTTTGCCCGATAGTGCGGTTCATCCCCGCATGCGCGGGGAACGCCGCGACGCGGGGGCCGAGCGTTCAATGGCGCGCGGTTCATCCCCGCATGCGCGGGGAACGCCCGGGCGCGCCGGTTATTCGGCTGCGCTACAGCGGTTCATCCCCGCATGCGCGGGGAACGCCGGTGCGCTTGGCATACAGTCCGCTTGCAGCGCGGTTCATCCCCGCATGCGCGGGGAACGCAAAAGCCACTGCGGTGTGCTCCACACGTCCGTCGGTTCATCCCCGCATGCGCGGGGAACGCGCCGACACTGGCTGACAGCGTTGCGGCCGTGCGCGGTTCATCCCCGCATGCGCGGGGAACGCGTCGTCGCTCAGACGCAAAGCTGCGCGGGTGTCGGTTCATCCCCGCATGCGCGGGGAACGCGATCGCGCGGCCGGGCGTCGTCAGAAGATAGCCGGTTCATCCCCGCATGCGCGGGGAACGCGCGGCGCGTGCTGCTCTCGCGCGAGGGCAGGGCGGTTCATCCCCGCATGCGCGGGGAACGCCGGCCCCGGCGTATGCGCGCTCATGCCGCCCCCCGGTTCATCCCCGCATGCGCGGGGAACGCTTTCGCCAGTGCGCGGCGAATCGGTCCGCCGCCGGTTCATCCCCGCATGCGCGGGGAACGCGGCTCGACCACTGGCACGCCAGCGGCAAGTTCGCGGTTCATCCCCGCATGCGCGGGGAACGCAAGTTGCGCGCGACTCACTTCGCCTTCGCAGGCGGTTCATCCCCGCATGCGCGGGGAACGCGTCACCGTGCTAAATCGCTCAAGGACTTCCTCCGGTTCATCCCCGCATGCGCGGGGAACGCGCTCCGCGTGGACGACTGCGCTTTCCTGTGGTCGGTTCATCCCCGCATGCGCGGGGAACGCGGGCGGCCTGGAGGCGGTCAGCCGGCGAGAGACGGTTCATCCCCGCATGCGCGGGGAACGCGACATCGACGATCAGCCACGCTTGGTGCTTACCGGTTCATCCCCGCATGCGCGGGGAACGCATCCGCTGCGCGGTCGTTCAACGCGGCGTTAGCGGTTCATCCCCGCATGCGCGGGGAACGCCGCGTCCGGCAGTCGGCCAATCACTGACCGAACGGTTCATCCCCGCATGCGCGGGGAACGCGCCGCAATCCCTGCTGCCAGCATCTCTTGCACCGGTTCATCCCCGCATGCGCGGGGAACGCTCCTTTCACCGACGGTTCACTGGCCGGTGCGTCGGTTCATCCCCGCATGCGCGGGGAACGCCAACGGGACCGAGCTGTGGGTCAGCGCGCGTACGGTTCATCCCCGCATGCGCGGGGAACGCCACGGCGCGCAGCAACACGCGCGCGTTCACCGCGGTTCATCCCCGCATGCGCGGGGAACGCGTCGCTCATGTTGCCGTTGCCGATCAGCGAGGCGGTTCATCCCCGCATGCGCGGGGAACGCGTCGCTCATGTTGCCGTTGCCGATCAGCGAGGCGGTTCATCCCCGCATGCGCGGGGAACGCGATCTGCGCGCGATCCGCTACGACCGCTGGGGCGGTTCATCCCCGCATGCGCGGGGAACGCGAGCAGACAGCTCGAAGCGATGGCCGCGCGTGACGGTTCATCCCCGCATGCGCGGGGAACGCCGCTCGCCGCGCGTCGGCTCTGCCGGCGTCAGCGGTTCATCCCCGCATGCGCGGGGAACGCTTCGACCTAGAAGACGGCAAGCCACCGGTCTGCGGTTCATCCCCGCATGCGCGGGGAACGCCTCAACGGTCGTCCGTACGAGATCAACGACGACGGTTCATCCCCGCATGCGCGGGGAACGCCCCGTCGCCGACTGCCCGCCAGGGGTCGAGCGCGGTTCATCCCCGCATGCGCGGGGAACGCGGCGACTGCGGGAGCGACCAGGCTGGGGACGGCGGTTCATCCCCGCATGCGCGGGGAACGCGAGCTGCTCGCCGCGGATCTGCCAGCTGCCGGCGGTTCATCCCCGCATGCGCGGGGAACGCCAACTCATCCATGCCGACCGCAGCGCCGGAGCCGGTTCATCCCCGCATGCGCGGGGAACGCGTCCGCCTGAGATCAAGACAAGCAGATGAGGGCGGTTCATCCCCGCATGCGCGGGGAACGCGCGACGATCAGGTCGCAAGGGCTGCTCCAAAACGGTTCATCCCCGCATGCGCGGGGAACGCGGTAGAGAGCGCGGTCGCGCGCTCCTGCTCTGCGGTTCATCCCCGCATGCGCGGGGAACGCGCGCAGGAAGGCACGCAGGGCCAAAACGCCACCGGTTCATCCCCGCATGCGCGGGGAACGCGGCGCTGCGAAGGCAGCGCTGGCGGCGAAGCCGGGTTCATCCCCGCATGCGCGGGGAACGCGCCGACCATCACGCCGGAGTTCTGGGCTGACTACGGTTCATCCCCGCATGCGCGGGGAACGCTCTCCCAGCTGCGTCTTTGTCGCCATCGACTGCGGTTCATCCCCGCATGCGCGGGGAACGCGACCAGGTCGCGCAGGCCGGCGGGTTGACGCGCGGTTCATCCCCGCATGCGCGGGGAACGCGCGATGCGATTGGCGGGGATGCGATTGGTGGGCGGTTCATCCCCGCATGCGCGGGGAACGCGCGCGCTCAAGCTCACGATGCGGCAGCGGGAACGGTTCATCCCCGCATGCGCGGGGAACGCGACCAACGCGCTGGCCATAGGCGACGTCATCACGGTTCATCCCCGCATGCGCGGGGAACGCCGGGTGAAAGTGTTCGCCACGACGCACCGTGCCGGTTCATCCCCGCATGCGCGGGGAACGCACGAAGTGATTACCGAGCCGGTGTTTCGCAAGCGGTTCATCCCCGCATGCGCGGGGAACGCGAATACGGGCATTGATGTCTGCCCGCTCGCCTCGGTTCATCCCCGCATGCGCGGGGAACGCACTTCTTCTAACCTAATGATCCGACACTACTTTTCCGGCGGCCAAATTTCTACCAACCTGAACCGGCTTCATCGTAGCGGTGCAGTTGCTTGCGGTTGTGTTTTCACAGAGCGACAAGGGTAGCGAAGCGGTCAGGTGGTCGGCACGGCCTGTTCGGGGAGGAACTGGACGAGGCGCACGCCGTCCATCTCGACCGGCACGCGCCGGTTCTTGCCTACGGTTTCGAACTGGAAGCCGGATTCCTGGCCGGGGTCGCGCCAGGCGATGACGGCGTTGCCGTCTTCGATGCCTTCGCAGACCTGCAGCCAGAGGTACTCACGGATGCGGCGGTTGTAGTCGCCGAGGTAGACGCCGGCGCGGACTTCGAGCATCCAGATGGCCATGCGGCCGCGCAGCCTGGGCGGGGCATTCTCAAGCACGATGACAATCATCCTGCGCTCCGATGGCCGGGATCGCCGAGAGATTCCGGGTTGGGAATGGCCGGTTCGATCTGGTCCGGATGAGGCGCTGGTGGGGACAGGCCGCCAGCGGCGAGGATCGATTCGATGTCCGGGATGATGCGTTCGAGCAGGCGCGTCTTGCGGAACACGTCGCGGCATTGCAGGCGGACCTGTTGCTCGGCGTTTTCCGGCGCACGTGCGGCGACGGCGAACGCAACCGGCACCACGGTTTCGAACTTGTAGATATCGGCCACGTCGTAGACGAAGGACAGCGGCTTGCCGGTATGGATGAAGCCGATTGCCGGTGCATAGCCCGCGGCGAGCACCGCCGCTTCGCAGATGCCGTACAAACATGCCGTTGCAGCGGACAGACAGCGGTTGGGCAGATCGCCGGCGTTCCAGGCTTCGACGTCGTAGTCGCGATGCTTCCACTGCACGCCGTACTTGCGGGCCAGCAGCTTGTAGGTTTCGCGCACACGGGCGCCTTCGATGCCACGCAGTTGCTCGACGTTGCGGCGTTGCGGCGGCTCGGCGCCGAACCGCCGCCGGTACATCTCGCGCACCACGTTCAGCCGGGCGGTTTCATCTAATGCCAAGGCCGCCTGATACAGCAGGCGATCCGCGGGTGCACCGCCCGGCTGGCCGGCCGAATAGAAGCGCACGCCAGCTTCGCCCACCCAGACCAGCAAGGTGCCGACTTGCGCGGCCAGCCGCACCGCTGCGTGCGAGATGCGCGTGCCCACCTCCAGCATCAGGCAGGCCACGCCCCCGATGGGGATGTGCTTGCGCACCCGTTCGGAGTCGATCAGCACGAACGCGCCATCGACAACATCGAGCTGACCCTTGGTGACAAACAGGATCGACAGGCGCTCCTTCACCGGAATGGGCTTGAGTGCAGGCAGCAGATCCGTCATGACATGTCCCCCTCGCCGGCCCGGCGCAGTGCCTCGGCAATGACCGGGCCGGACAGGAAATAGCCCGAGCGGAC
>Ga0196963_10001302_pt1 | contig 17419 bp, 19 predicted proteins | sample S1_5metaG_FD_148600 | JGI IMG/M metagenome (GOLD analysis project Ga0196963, IMG submission 148600) | Soil microbial communities from Anza Borrego desert, Southern California, United States - S1_5 | ecosystem: Environmental > Terrestrial > Soil > Desert | place: USA: California | collected... | reverse complement strand
CGGTGCAACCCTGGCCGGGTGAGGCACCATGACGCGGTGGGACTCGGGGACGCGCCGGCGGACGTGCTGTCGCTCTCGAAGGCGAGTGTGTGCCGTCTGAGCGAGCGGTTCTCCTCGAACGGCGAGGACCTGTGGGCGGACGTGCGCGGGTTGGCGGCCAAGTTCGGAGAGAGCGTGCCTGGCACGCCGGGGTGGTCGGCGTCCTGGCATCACCTGCTGCTCGCCGTCGGCAACTTCAAGCGTCAAGGTGGCACCCGCCTGTACCCACCACAGCTGTCCGGCCTGCCGACTACATCGGTACCGAACGAGGTCATCATTCCCGCCCGGCCCGGCGCCGCCGACCTGGTGTGCGACGGACCCGGCGCGGTCGAAAGCTGGCAGCGGCTGATGGACGGCACCGAGGGCCTCGCGACAGCGACGACGACGACGCTGCTCGCAGCGCTGTGGCCGGCACACCACTTCGTCTTCGACGTACGCGTCCGCAACGCCGCCAACGGGCTTCGACTCCTCGCCAACCAGGCGCCGATGGACGGTGTCGTCGCTGTGTCGCACCGCTCGCCGCCGACGACCCTCCTGCGATACGAGCAGGTCCGTGAATGGGTCCTCGCAACGGCGTCACACCTCGACGTGTCGGTCACGCACGTGGAGCGAGCGCTGTACATCGCCGACATCGACACCGGGCGCGTCGCCGGGCGATCGTGGACGGCGTACGCAGCCGAGCTCGCGAAGGTAGTGCGGTGAACCTCGGCGGCGTGTTCCCCTTCGGTCAGCCGTCGACCGAACGGCCCCCTCGTCGGCCCGCCGGCCCCGCCGACGCATTCGTGCTCGGCGTCTACCCGAGCGCGCTGCATGTGCGCTGGCAGCCGCCGGCGTACTGGGCCGGTCGTCAAGCCCGAACCGTCTCCGCGATGGCTGTCGATGTTGAGCCCGTTGTGTTCTGGGACGGCGCCAACCCCGACCCATCAACGCTGATCGCTGCATGGAAGGACGCCGTCGGCTTCGTCGATGGCGATGACGTCGGTTGCGACGGCCACGTGGGTGACGTCGCGACGAACGGATCCTCCGGCCTGCTCGTGTCGGCGCTGACGCTCGAGCCGCTCGGCATCGACCCCGCCTCAGTGTGGATGACCGACGCCGTCCCGTGGCTCTTCGTCAAGTACGGGACGAAGACCAAGCGCGAGCAAGGCGACGTCCTCGCCGAGGTCTACAACCCGTTCGCCTTGGTGCAAGGGCGTCAGCTGGCGACGCTCCCGCGACGACCGACCTCGGTCGTCGCACACGCAGCCGAGCACGAGCGCAGCCGGCTGCGGAGCGAGCTGCTCGAGAGCGGAGCGCCGGTAGTGCTCACCTTCGGAGAGGAAGCCCGCCAGGTTCTCGAACGGATCGTGGACGCCGCGGCCGGGCCGCCGACGCGCAAGCTCGACGCTGAGGACTACGGCAGCGTCGGCAGCATCACCGTCGAAGGTCGCAACATCGCGTGGCATGCGCTCGTCCATCCCGGTCAGCGCGCGCTGCGCTGGACCCGCGCGCATGGCCTGTGGACGGGGACATGGGCGGACTGAACGCCGACCGGTCCTGGCACTGGGAGGGCAACGTCCAGACCGCCCTCGAACGTCACCTCCTCGCAGAGGGCTGGACGGTCACCGAGGTCGCCGACACCGAGTCGAAGGCTCCCGGGATCGACCTCGTCGCCCGACGTGAGGGTCGATGGCTGGCCGTCGAGGTCAAGGGCTACCCGTCAACGACGTACGAGCACGGGCCCAAGCGTGGTCAGCCGAAGCCCACGCAGCCGAGCAACCAGGCTCGGCAGTGGTTCTCGCACGCGCTGCTCGGGATGATGTTGCTTCTCGATCGACGGCCTGATGCCGAGATCGCCATCGCGTTCGCGGACTTCCCCACCTACCGCAACCTCATCAGCCGCACCCGCTTCAGCTTCGGCTTGCTCGGCTTCGGCGTCTACCTCGTCGCCGCCGACGGCACCGTCGACCTCGTCGTCCCGCACGCACCGGTCGCTCCGGCGTAGCGCCGGGCCCCGAGGCGCTTGGGAGGCGGAGTCCCGGCGACGGCTCGGACGCAGCGGTGACTTCTACAGTCGTGTCGGCTCCGGGACGTCTCCGGGGTCCGGCGGCCGGAGGGGCGCGTTGACGAAGAAGAAGATGTACGTCGAGTACGACGACGACGGCGACCTCTCCGAGTCACGCAAGGACCCGGGCAAGCGGAGTCCGCTCGTCCGCGACGCCGACGGAAACCTGATCGGCCATGTCCGGCTCAGCGAGATCGACGACGAGGACGATGACGTCAGCAGCTACTCGTCGCCGGACGACGACGACGGCGGTGGTTCGGAGCTCGCGCGTGAGCTCGGCGAGCTCCTCGGCGTGCTCGTCGTCGCCATCCTCACGTCCGAACAGACGAAGCGGTGGTGGGAGGAGCACGCGCTCCCGGCGCTCCGCGCGACGAGGGACTCCGCCCGCAGGAGGTTGCCGAGGCTGCGGCGGTCCAGGCGCAAGGGCGGCGAGAGCGTCGAGGTCGTGACCGCGAGGGAACTCGGCGTCGGCGACGTGGTCGAGGCGTCGCCCGCCGAGCAGAGTCCGGTCATGAGCAGTGACGAGGCGCAGCAGCGACTGCTTGCGGCGCTCGCTGCGAGAGCGTTCAGCGACGAGCAGCTGCGGATCTTGCTCGGCGCCCAGATCGGTGAGTCCGATCCCGGCATGGATCTCCGAGACGCCTTGGAGCAGCTCGTGCCCGCCGAGATCGAGCAGCAGGTCACCTCCATGCTTGACGCCAACCCAGGGCTGCTCGACGAGTTCACCAAGGTGTTCTGGAACACCGGACTCGATCGGCGAGCGCTGATCACGAGAAGCGACGGCGGAGCGATCGAGCTGCCGCCTGCTGCTTCGGAGGACTAGCCCCTCCCGGCTCCTCCCGTCGGGCGGCGCGGGAGATCCTCGTCGATGACGTGCTTGCGGTGTCGCCGACCCTCAGCGTCAGCCGCAGCGTCCGACGAGCCACGTCGAGCCGTTCCATGCGGCCTGGTGTTCCTCGTCATGGTGGAGGTCGTCGTCGTGGGGCGTCCGCGTGCAGGTCCGCACGACTCGGTGGTTGCCACGCTCGCACCGACCCTCGAACACCGAGCCACACACGATCCTCTTGATCTCGTACATGGGCCGGAGGGCAGCACATCTGGCTCGAGCCGCGCTGCAGATCGTGCAGGTTTCTCGCTGAGACAACGCCGCCGCCGGCCCCTTTCTACTGCACGACCTTCACCCAGCGACGACCCTTGTGGGGCCGGCCGCTGTCGTCGGCCTCGTAGCCGCCGAGACGCATCAGGCCCTCGGCGCGACTGACGAGCGTCGGCTCCTGTTCAACGAGTGCCGGCTCGGCGTTCGCGCATCGCGAGAAGCTCGTCCAGCCGCCCGGGAAGTCGCGAGCCCCGGAGAGGCGGAAGAACACGTCGACGTAGGCCTCGAACGTCGCTTCCCGGTCACCGGGGTAGCGGGCCCGGTATTTCTCAACCTCCTCGGGCTTGTCGAGGGCCTGCGACGTCCCGCCCTGCCTCGACCCGCTCGTCGACCTCCCCGCTTCCTTTCCGGAGCAGATGACGCAGGTGCCGGCGAGCTGGTCGTGGATGCACCACTCGTCAGTCATCGACACCAGCATGGCCTTCTGCCTCGCCGCAGTCGTGGCGCGGTGAAACGCATCACGCGTCAGTCGAGACGACAAGGTCCTCGAGTGCGGAGGACGAGGCGACGACGATGCCTGTGAAGATCCCTCTGCTCAGGTCGGGCCGCCACGTCGGGAAGATGCGCAGGCGACATTCGCCATCGAGTTCCTCGAGGAAGACGCCGCGGTGCGGGTGCCACACGGCGTCGTCGAGCGCCTCGTCGAGCGCCAGCGAGCGACGACGCGGTGCCTCTGACTTCGGCAGGCGCATGTACCGGTTCGGACCGATCAACCGGACACTCGCTTCGGTCTCCACGTGGACGCAGCGCAGGATCTCGAGCCGGCCCATCACGCCTTCTCGCTCTCGCGGGCATCCCCGCAGGTCGTGTCGTCGGCACCGTGCGTGCGGTTGGGCATCTGCCTCGGCCGTCGTGCCGCGCGACGCTCACGGTGCTGGATGAAGGTGTCGAGCGACTCGCGCGTGATGTAGCGGCCTCCACGCGAGTCGGTCTCCTCGTCGAGCACCAGGTCCCCGGACTCGAGCAGCTTGTTGACGGTCGTCCTGTACACGCCGAGGATCGTGGCGGCGTCTCCAGCACGTACGGACCGCTGTCGCAGACGAGCGATGCGCTCGACCTCCTTCCGCAGCCGCTTGACGTCCTTGTCCGCGATCACCAGGACACCCCATGCGGGGTGCTTGGAGGCGGCGATCTCCTTGGCTCGGATCTTCTCGAAGAGGACGTCCCGCGAGATGCCGAGGTCATCGGAAACGTTGGCGACCGTGGCGAGCTGGTCGATGTCGCCCCGCAGTCGATCGACATCCTCAGCATCGAGGATGTACCCGTTCGACCCGACGGTCCGGCCGACGATCCCGACCTTCCCCTCGCGAGCCCACCGACGAAGCGTGCTTGTCGCCAAGCCGAGTAGGTCGGCTGCAATCGCGAGGGGGTATCCCGAGTTGTCGGCGGAGGTGATCTCGACCCGCCGCGTGGCGAGGCCGTCCACGACCGGCCCTTCGCCGACGTCCGACGCAATGAACGTCGCAAGAGCGTTCTCGGCGAGCGTTCGACGAGCGTGTCGCAACGCTTCGTCGAAACGGTCGACGGACCGATAGGGGTCGCTTGGCGTCGCGTCGAGGCCGTACAAGCGCGCGGCGTGATCTGTGTATGCGCGTGCCGAAAGTCCGTCGCCGTTCGGCACCAACGGCAGGAGTAGCGAGCCGACGTCCCTTCGGATTCGCTTGTCGAGCCTCTTGACGGCCTTGAGGAACGGGCTCATCTCTGCGACGTCGTGGGTGTAAGAGATGCGCGTGACGGAGCTTTCGCCAGCCTCCATCGGCGGTTGCTGACGAAGCAGCTGGGTCACGACCGAGCCCGCGATCCGGTCGATCTTCTTGCTCTCGGTCGAGTAGGAGCGACGGCCGTCGTGAGTCGAGATGTGGAACTGAACAGCGTCGTAGTCGAGCCCCACGTATCGGAGCACGCGGGTGAGTGCCTCGTACAACGTCGTCTGGGAAGCGTCCCTCCCGTTGAAACCGACGACCACCTTCGCGTCCTGGTCGACGAGCCCCTGCTCATCCGCGATGTACTCAGCGAGATACCACCGGTAGTACTCCATGAACGTCGGCGGAAACCACGCGGGAGCGCCTCGAGCCTCGCGCTTGAGCTCATCCGTCGCCTTGACCGAAACGGCTTCGCCGGTCTCCGGATCCCAGCGCTTGAACGTCTTGCCGCCGAGCTCCTCGATGTTGATGATGCCGAAGTCGCCGTAGTCGAGGACGTGGCGCACTCGAACGCCGAACGCTTCGCTGATGGTGAGTCCGCCGACTCTCATGAGCCAGAGCGCCACTTGAAGACGCGGATGGAGGAGCGCAGCGATCAGTGCAGACTCAGCGAGGGTGATCGCGCGCCGCCTGCGACGATCGGGCTGCTTCAACGCCACGCGCGGATTCGTCTTCTTCGCGTGGACGGTGGCCGCCGGGTTCGGCCCGCTGTAGATCCCCTCGGCAATGAGGAAGTCGAACATGCGTCGTAGGTAGCCGAGTAGCTCCTCGGTGACGTTCTTGGAGAGCCCGGTTCGCGCGACTCGCCTCCTACGGGTCGTGCTGGACGCGACAGCGATGGCAGGAATCGCCCAGATCTGACGGCCGCGTTCGCTTCGGACGAGGCGTGAGCCGGGCAGGCGCCCGTCGCGGACCATCCGCTTGATCGTGCCCTTGCTGACCTCTGCGAGCTCTGCTGCCTGGCTCACCGTCAGCCATTCCGAGGGCTCGAAACCTCGAGCATCACCACGCTCTACGGCCTTCGTTGCTGCCGAGGTGTAGGCGCCTCTGCCCTGCTTCAGATCACGAAAGTCCTTCACGTGACGGCGCTTGATGGCGTTCACGTCGTCCGGTGCCAGCGGTGCGAAGAACGGCCGGAGGTGGTTGTCGATGTCGGCGCGGATCCCGTCGATCGTGTCGGGCTGCTGATCGAAGGAACCGCCGTACTCGTCCTCGAGCCACAGGTCGATCCCGGCATCGAAGCCGACCGTGGTCGTGGGCGGACGCCGCTCCGCGGTGCGCTGCTGCTTGTACGCGGCGGGATCCGGCGGCGGCCCCTCTCGGCTGTCGAGCCACTTGTCCCAGTCGTCGTGGAACCGCTGACCGGCGATCACGTCGGATCCGAACCCGAACTCGTGGTAGCCGCTGCCATCGGCGCGCGCGACGCTCACACAGAAGGCGTTGCCGCGGAACCACTCGCCCTTCCGCTTCGCAGGCTTCGTCACGATGCCTCCCGCAGCGACCGGCCGGTCGCGAGCTCCAGCGACAGCTGCGTCACTCGTTCCAGGTGGCGCTCGAGCGCCTCGTTGTGGAGACGCATGCCGCGAAGCTCCGCCTCGGCGGCTGCGAGGCGAAGGCGGACGTCGTTGTCGCCTTCTACCGAGCGTGGCGCTTCGCGCTCGGGCTCCGCCTCGAGATCGACCAGGCCGGCGATCACGAGCGCCGACAGCGGGATCCGCCACTCGCCGTTGGGGGGCGGGCCATCGCGGAAGGCTCCGACGAGCTTCCCGTCCTTGAGCTTGCGGCGGATGGTGTCCGTTGAACAGCCCGAGCGGAGTGCCGCCTCCGTCGGGCTGTACACGGCTTCGTTGCTAGTCACGCGAGTTGCTCCTCCCGTCTGACAGATGGACAGAGGGAGTAAGCCCTTGAGTGGTCGCACTGGTCGCCGTCCGGGCTGTCGTCGCCCTGGGCACCCGTCGTCGCCCACGGCAACCCGAGCACGCGCGCAGGGCGGCTGTCGGAACGGCAACGCTCGCAGGCGCAGCGGAACCTCGCGGTGCCCTACGCGCCGCGGCGACCTGCATGGGCGGGTTCCGGAGGATCTTCCGAGAACGGGCTCTAGGTGAGCCGTGGCCTCCGCAACGCAGATGCGAAACCGCTGGTAAACGGGCCGTGCCTAGGGCACGGCCCGTTCCGAGTGGAGCGGACGACGGGATTCGAACCCGCGACCCTCACCTTGGCAAGGTGATGCTCTACCAGCTGAGCCACGTCCGCGTGGGCTGACGAGGGTACCAGGAGTCGTTCTGAGCGGGATCATCCCGAGGGTGAGCGTGGTGCGGAAGATCGGGACGGCCCGGCGGATCGCCGTGGCTGCGGTCAGGCGGCGGCCGGTGGTGCTCTGCTACCACCGGGTGGCTGCGGTGGCGCACGACCCGTGGGAGCTGGCGGTGACAGCCGAGGACTTCGACGGCCACCTCGGGGTGCTCGCGGCGACCGGGCGGCCGGTGCTGCCGCTGGACGAGCTGCAGCGGCGGACGGCCGAGGGTCGGGCGCCCCGGGGCGCGGTCGCCATCACGTTCGACGACGGCTACGTGGACAACCTGACCGAAGCCGCACCGATCCTCGAGCGGCACGGGGCGCACGCCACGATGTTCGTGGTGACGGGGTCGATCGGCTCGACCACCACGATGTGGTGGGACCGGCTGGCGGCCATCGCGGCCACCAGGAGCGACATCGACATCGACGTCGACGCGCACTGGGACGGGCTCCAGCGCATGGCTCCGGACGAGCGCGACCGGGAGCTCGACCGCCTCGCCGGCGAGCCGACCGAGCCGACCGAGCCGACCGAGCGCATGATGACGGCGGACGAGCTCGCCCGGCTCGACGCGCTCGACCACGTCACCGTCGGCTCGCACACCGTGACCCACCCCAAGCTGACGGTCACGGACCGGCGGACCCACGAAGGCGAGCTCACCGAGTCGAAGGCGACGCTCGAGGAGATCCTCGGCCGCGACGTCGACCTCCTCGCCTACCCCCACGGCGCCGCCGACCCCGAGATCGCCGCCACCGCACGACGGGCCGGCTACCGGCTCGCGGTGACGACCGAGGGCCGGCCGCTGCGCAAGGACGACCACCCGCTCCTGCTCCCCCGCCTCACCGTCGGCAGCTGGTCGCCCGAGCGCTTCGCCCGCGTCCTCCGCTCGTTCGGGTGACGGCACCGTGACCGTCCACCGCTCGATCATCGACGTCATCGGCGACACACCGTGCGTCGACCTCGCCCGCACCGTCGCGGCGCACGGCGTCGACGGCCGCCTCGTCTGCAAGCTCGAGTACCTCAACCCCGGCTTCAGCAAGAAGGACCGCATCGCGCTGGAGATGGTGCGCGACGCACGCGAGGACGGGCGCCTCGGCGAGGGCCAGCCCGTGGTCGAGCTGACGAGCGGCAACACCGGCACCGGCCTCGCCATCGTGTGCGCCGCGCTCGGCCACCCGTTCGTCGCCGTGATGTCGCGCGGCAACAGCGTGGAGCGGGCGCGCATGATGCGCGCCCTCGGCGCCGAGGTCGTGCTCGTCGACCAGGTGCCAGGCGCGGCGCCCGGTCAGGTGAGCGGCGACGACCTCGCCCTCGTCGAGGCCCGCGCCCGCGAGATCACCCGAGAGCGAAACGCCTTCCGCGCCGACCAGTTCACGCTCGCGTCCAGCGCGCTCGCCCACGAGCGCCACACCGGTCCCGAGCTGTGGGCGCAGACCGAGCACCGGCTCGACGTGTTCGTCGACTTCATCGGCTCCGGCGGCTCCTTCGCCGGCGTCACCCGCTACCTGCGATCGGTGCAGCCCGGCACCCGCGCCTACGTCATCGACCCGTCGAGCCCGCACCATCGCATCCAGGGCGGCGGCTACGACATGCCCGACCTGCCGCTGCTCGACGACGACCTCGTCACCGGCCGGCTCACCGTCACCGACGACGAGGCCATCGCCCACGCACGCGGCCTCGCCACCCGCGAGGGCATCTTCGCCGGCCTCTCCACGGGCGCGTGCGTCGCCGCCGCCCTCGAGCTCCTCCGAACGACCGAGCGCGGCCGCACGATCGCGTTCCTCGCCGCCGACTCCGGCCTCAAGTACCTCAGCACCGACCTCTGGCCGGCGTAGACGGAGCAAACCCCTACGCGCCCGCCGCCTTCTTGAGCTCGCGCGCCGCCTCCGGCACCAGCGCCGCGAGGTGGTCGACATCGGGGATCATGTCCGGGCACGCCACCAGGCCGAAGTGGATCTGGCCGAGGTACGAGATCAGCGTCATGTTCAGGCCGGCGCCGTCGTTCAGCGGGCCCATGGGGTACATCGCCAGCATCTTCGCCCCCGACATGTAGAGCGGGAACTGCGGGCCCGGAACGTTGGAGATCACCGTGTTGTAGAGCGGGCGGTGGCGGTCGGCGACCTTCATCCGCGAGTACAGGCGCATCGCCGACGCGGCCACCGCCGGCGCCGCGAACTCCGCCCAGTTCATGAGCGTGTCGGCACCGATGGCGTTGGCCTGGTCCTTGGCGTGCTTGGTCGACTCCTGGATGACGCGCACGCGCTCGACCGGATCGGTGAGGTTCGACGCCAGCGACACCAGCATCGAGCTGATCTGGTTGCCCAGCGCCGACTTGTCCGCCTCGGATCGCACCGAGATCGGGCACATGGCGACGAGCGGCTCCTCGGGCAGGTTCTGCTTCTCGTCGAGGTAGGTGCGCAGCGCGCCCGAGCAGATGGCGAGCACGATGTCGTTGACCGTGCCGCCCAGCGCCTTGCGGATCGCCTTCACGTCATCGAGCGGCACGTCGGCCATGCCGAAGGAGCGCCGGCCGGTGATGGCGCCGTTGAGCATCGTGCGCGGCGCGCTGAACGGCGCCGGCGGCGGGGTCACGTCGGGCTGGCGGTTGCGCTGCCGGATGTTGAGGGCGGCCTCGGTCGTGCGGCGCATCGCCTTCAGCGCCGAGATCGGCTGCCGGGCGAGCGACTGCGCGGCATAGCCCACGAGCTCGAAGTCGCTCGGGATGCGGTCGGGCACCCACTCCTTCTCCGGCGGCGGCACCGGCTGCTCCTCGGCGCTGAGGTCGAGCAGGTTCACCGTGATGTCCATGCCCGACGCCCCGTCGATGGCGGCGTGGTGGGTCCGGGAGACGACGGCGATGTTGCCGTCCTCCAGGCCCTCGATCACCGTCATGTCCCACAGCGGCCGGCTGCGGTCCATCGGCCGGCCCATGAGGTCACCGGCGACCTCGGCCAGCTCCTCGCGGGTGCCGGTCCGGAGCGCGGTCTGCGTCACGTGGTGGTCGAGGTCGAAGTCGGGGTCCTCGATCCACAGCGGGTGGTGGAGCTGAAACGGGACCTCCTTCAGCCGCCGACGGAAGGGCGGGACGAGGTGGAGCCGACGCTCGATCTCGTACTTGAGCCGCTCGGCGTCCCACCGCTCGGTCATCTCCGAGGGGTCGTAGATGTTGAGGCCCGCCACGTGCATGTGCGACGTCGGCGTCTCCAGGTAGAGGAAGCTGGCATCGAGGCCCGTCAGTCGCTGCATAGGTCCGTGAGCCTCTCGCAGAACGTCACGGACTCGCAACGAGGCAAACCCGCGCCGGTGGCAGAAAGTGTTCCCCGATGTGGCGGCATCGGGGTCTCCCCGCCATCGTGCTGCTGGCCGTCATCGCGGCCGGGCTCCTCGTCGCGCCGGCGCCGCCGACCGGCGCCCTCCCCACGCCGCCGACCGGGACCTACCGCAACCCCGTCGTCGCCGCCGACTTCCCCGACCCCTACGTCTTCAACGACCACGGCACCTACGTGGCCATGGCCACCAACGCCAACGGGCCGAACATCCAGATCCTCACCTCACCGGACCTGCGCACCTGGGTGCTGCACCGTGACGCGCTCCCGGCGCTGCCGCGGTGGGCGGTCCCCGGCCGGACGTGGGCGCCGTCGATGGTCAGGGCCAGCACCGGCTACGTCCTCTACTACACCGCCCACCACCGCACCGGCGGCATCAGCTGCATCGGTCGGGCGCACGCACTCAGCGCCGTCGGGCCCTTCGTCGACACGAACCCGGTTCCGCTCGTCTGCCAGTCCGGCTACCGCGGCGGTTCGATCGATCCCAGCCCGTACGTCGACAAGTACGGCCGGCCGTGGCTGGTCTGGAAGTCCGAGGGCACCGCCGGCATCGAGCCGACGCGCATCTGGTCGCGCCCGCTGCGTCTCGACGGCCTCGAGTTCGAGGGACCCGCGACCGAGCTGCTGCGCACGGACCAGGCGTGGGAGGGGCCGATCATCGAGAACCCGTCGTTCGTCCACGCCGGCGGCAAGCTGCTGCTCTTCTACTCCGGTGGTCGGTGGCAGGACGGCAGCTACGCCGTGAACTGGGCGCACTGCCACGGACTCGCCGGGCCGTGCACGAAGAACGCCGGCCCCTGGCTCCGCACCGGCCCGGTCGCCGCCGGTCCCGGCGGCCAGGACTTCTTCCGCGATCCGGGCGGCCGGCTCTGGATGAGCTACCACGCGTGGGATCCCGGTCGCGTCGGCTACGCGAACGGCGGCGTCCGGTCGCTGCGCATCGACCGCGTCGTCATGCAGAACGGCGCGCCCGTGCTCTACGGGCCGACGCACACCCCGGTCCCGTTCGGCTAGAGCCAGCGCGCCGTGGTCGCCTCGACGTTGGCGACGAGGTCGGGCAGCCACTCGGGGTGGACGCGGAGGTTGAAGTCGAGCACGCCGAGGGTGTGACTGGCGCTGAGCAGCGCGAGCACCTCGGGCTCGCACGCCTCCTCGACGGCGTCCACGAAGATCCTCGTCGCCGAGTCCGGGACCTGGTCGAGCCACGAGCTCCAGCACGCGAGGTTGACGAGGTCGGCCCGCCAGTCCCCCGCCGAGGCCATCTCCCAGTCGAAGACGCCGGTGATCTCGTCGCCCACGGCGAGGAAGTTGCGGTGGTGGAAGTCGCCGTGCACGACGTCGCACCGCCGGAGCGCGACGTCCTCGGTCGCCGCGATCACCTCGAGCATGCGGGTCGCCAGCGACGCCGTCGGCTCGTGGGCGACGAGCCGCCCGCCGGCGTCACCGATGACCCTCCGGAAGCGCTCGCGCGTGTCGCCCTCGCGGTCGGACGCGTCGGCGTGCCGGCGCACGAGCCGCAGGAGCTCAGCCGCATGCGCATCGCTCATGCGCTCGGGGATCTCGCCGGGCAGGAGCGTCTGCAGCGACCAGGTGGCCCCGGCGGCGACGCCGGTGCCGATGTACTCGGGGGCGGGGTAGTCGTCGCCGCGCACGAGCGTGCACATGGCGGCGCCGTTGGCGAACACCGGCGCCCACTCCACGCCCTCGAACGCCTTCAGCACGAGGTCCCGCCCCTCACGGTCGCACACGAGCACGGCGCCGAACTCCCCACCGCCGAGCGTCCCGGTGATCTCGACGCCGATCTCCGCCGCCACCTTCGGGAGGATCCCGTCGACGCGCACGCCGGTCATTCGGTCGCGACGCGCACGCCGAACGCGACGAGGATCGTGCCGGTCACCACGTCGAGCGTGCGTCGCACCGCCGGTCGCTGCAACACGGTTCGCACCGACTGCAGCACGAGGGCGTAGAGGTTCAGCCAGCCGACACCCATGGCGATGTGGATGGCGACGAGCAGCGCGATCGTGGGCGTCTCCGGCGCGCCCTCGGGCACGAGCTGCGGCAGCAGGCTCGTGTAGAAGACGGCGATCTTCGGGTTGAGCAGGTTGCTGGTCAACCCGGTCCGGAACGAGTCCCGCGTGACGCGCACGCCGGCGGTGTCGTCGGCGTTCCGTCGCCGCAGCACCGTCTGCACGCCGAGCACGACGAGGTACGCGGCGCCGGCGACCTTCACGAGGGCGTACGCCTCGGCCGACGCCGCCTGGATCGCCGCCAGCCCGAGGGCGGTGAGCACACCCCAGGCCGCGAGCCCGGTGACGATGCCGAGCGCGGCACGCGACGCCGCGGCGCGGCCATCCGCGATGGCGACCTTGGTGATGACGGCCATGTCGGGTCCGGGCAGGATCGTGAGCAGGGCGAGGACGCCGATGGCGGCGATCACAGCGATGCCACCGCGCGCCGCACGAGCTCGGCACCGTGCTCGTCGTAGGCGAGACCGGCGGCGGCCTCGTGGCCGGCCGGGGTCATCTTCCGCAGCGTCTTGGCGAGGATGTCGACGAGGTGGTCGTCGTCGACCTTCTCGTTCAGCTCGGCGAGCTGGGTCTCGAGGAACACGAGGGCGAGGGCGTCCTCGAGCGACTGCACGTCGGGATCGGAGCGGAGCCGCTCCTTCTTCACGATCGACTGCACCCGCTCGACGTCGAAGCCCGAGCCGGCCAACACCCGGCCGAGCACGTCGGCGTGGTGCTGCTGCAGGCGCCGCTTCCACCGCAGGTAGCCGGCCCGGCCCTCGGGCTCCTCGGCGCGGGGGATCTCCCAGCGGCGCACGTGGTGGCCACGCGCCGCCAGCAGCAGCTCGGGGGACGCGTCGGGCCGCAGCCGGCGGATCCAGCCCACCGCCCGCTCGGCGTGATCGAGCTCCTTGCCGACGGGGTCCTCGGCGTTCTCGGCGTCGATCGCTGCGAACGCCTCCTCGAGGTTCACCCCTCCAGCTTCAGGACTTGGGCCGGAGGTCGACCCGGAGCGTGAGGATGCCGTCGTCGAGGCTCGCCTCGGCGTCACCGATGATGGCGAAGTCCATGTAGTCCTGCTGCGCCTGCTCGATGAACTTCGCCCGCTCCTCGCCCGCGATGGGCGGGAGCGGCCGGTCCTTCACGGCGTGAGCCCGCTCCTGGAACCGCTTGACCAGCGCGTCGACGTCCAGCGTGTCGGCCATGTCTCTAGAACGTAGCCGTGCGGCCCTCGCGCCTCGTCGGGCCGGCTTCCGCGCTGCTCGCCGTCATCGGGAGACCGCGCCGTCCTTCGCCGCTCGCAGCTTCGGATCGGTGATCCGCCAGAACCACCACGTCACGCCGCTGAGCACGATGGCGATGAGGAGCAGCGCACCCACGATCAGCCGGACGATCGTGTCGGTCGACAGCCCGTCGCCCCCGCCGTCCTCGGGCGGTGCGATCGACGTCGTGGTCGCGAACATCGACGTCGTCGTCGGCAACGTGTCGAGCACGGGGCCCGGCTCCGAGGTGGTCGTCGGCAGCGTCGAGGACGTGGTGGTCGTCTCCTCGTCCTCGTCCTCGGTCGTCGTGGTCGTCTCGAAGTCGCCGAACGTCGTGGTCGTGCTCTCCGGGGGCGTCGGCAGCGGCAGGAGCGTGGACTCCGTCGTGGTCGTCGTCGCCTCGGTCGTGGTCGTCGTCTCCTCGAAGATCGTCGAGGTGGTCGTCGACGACTCGTCCTGCGCACCGGCGGGGTCGTGCGTGAGGACGGCGACCGCGAGCAGGATGGTCACCGGCAGCGCGGCGAGCCACCGGCGAGACATGGCGGCGGACGCTATCGACGTCAGCGCTGGTGGTCGGGGCAGGACCACGTGGTCCGGCCCCCGATCGTGCGCCGGATCAGCTCGGCGCCGTCGCGCGGGCACCGGCCGCCCGGCACGCGGTGCGCCTGGAGGCGCCCGGTGTGCGACCCGCCGCCGCTGAGGAGGTCCTCGAAGGTGCGCAGCAGCGTGCGGTGGAGCTTGCGGACCTCGGCGGCGTCGAGCGAGCCCGCCTCCCGCGCCGGATCGAGGCCGGCCCGCCAGAGCAGCTCGTCGGCGGCGAGGTTGCCGACACCGGCGACGCGGGCCTGGTCCATGAGCCGGGCCTTCAACGGCGCCCGGCTCTTCGCCAGCGCGGCGCGCAGGTCGGCGAGCGTGAGGGCTTGGGCGTCGACGCCGAGCCGGGCCTCGTCGGGATCGAACAGCACGCCGCCGAGCCGACGGGGATCGCGCACCCGCAGGTCGCCGCCGCCGGCGAAGTGGAACGTCACCCGGTCCCACGCGGGCTCGTCGCGCATCGACGAGTAGAGGAGCTCGTCGACGCCGCGGCCGCCGTCCACGAGCAGCACCCCGGTCATGCCGAACCGCAGCCCGACCACGGGCCCGTCGCCGCTCGTGTCGAGCAGCAGCAGCTTGCCGATGCGACGCGTCGCGGTGAACGAGCGGCCGACGACGGCGGTGCGCAGCGCGCGGGCGGTCAGCCCGGCCTTGAGGAACCAGGGGTCGGGCGCGCTCACCTTGGTGATCTCGCGACCGAGCGCGGTGTCGGCCAGCCGCCGGTAGTACTCGACCTCGGCGAGCTCCGGCACTAATGGTTCTGGAGGATGGCGTCGTCGGCGAAGTCGACGAAGAGGCTGGTCGCCTCGGGCTGGCGCACGAACACGACCGACGCGCTGCCGACGGTGCCGACGCGCGCCGGCATCGTGTAGTTGCGCACCTGGCTCGGGTCGATCTGCAGCGTCATCCAGCCGAGCCGGTAGAGGTCGGTGGAATCGATGCCCACGGTGCGCACGTTCCGGAAGAGCACGTCGAGGTAGTCGATGACGTCGAGCGGCGACGTCCCCTTCTTCCGCAGCTCGGCGAGGCCGTGGATGATGAGCTGGCCCTGGTTGCCGGTGCGCGCGATGTCGCCGTCGGGGATGTGGCGGTTGCGGCTGAAGGCGAGCGCCCGCTCCCCCGTCATGCGCACCGGGCCGGGGTTGAAGGCGGCGCCGGAGTTGGGATCGCTCATCAGGTACGGGACGTCCACCTCGACGCCGCCGAGCGCGTCGATCATGGCGATGAAGCCGGCGAAGGTCGTGGTGAAGACGTAGCTGATCGGCGCGCCGGTGAGGCGGCGCACGGTCTCGGCCTGCAGCTCGGCGCCGCCGTAGCGGTACGCCTCGTTGACGCGGCCCTCGCCGTGACCGGGGATGTCCACCCACGTGTCGCGCGGGATGTTCAGGATCGTCGCCCGGCCTGCCTTGGCGTTGAGGCCGACCACGTGCAGGCCGTCGCCGCGAGCGCCGTCGAGACCGGCGCGCTCGTCGCTGCCGATGAGGAGCACGAACGTGGTGTCGGTCCAGCGGCCGGGGTTGTAGCCGGCGATGCCGGTGGGCTCGACCTTGTAGAGGACCATGCCGGCGGACGCGTGATCGCGCCAGAGGCCGGCGGCCCAGATCATGCCGAGCGCGACGACGACGGCGAGCAGGCGGCGGATCACTCGTCGGGCTCCGTGGTGGCGGTGGTGGTCGTCGTCGACTCGTCGACGGTGCGCGTGACGACGATCGTGTAGGCGCCGATCTTCCAGTCGCCGTCGTCGGGCACCAGGTGCAGCTGGCCCTCGCGCACGATGCGGTCCTTCGGGCGCTCGGCGCTGCGCACGTCCCAGCGGAACGTCGCGATCACCAGCTCGGTGGCCGGGTCCATCGAACCGGCGAGACCGGTCATGGCCACCGTCGCCGTCTCGGTCGTCAGCTCGCCGAAGCGGGGCACGCCCTCGTCGAAGATCGCCGCCCGGTCGGTGTTGGCGGCGCGGGCACCGGCATCGGCGGTGAACAGGTCGGCGAACCCGCCGCCGGTCTTGCCCTCGACCAGCGGTGTCGCCGACGTCACGAGCAGCAGGTCCTCGACCACGCCGGTCACCGCGTCGCGCGTGGCGGCGTCGAGGTCGCGGCGCGCCTGGTGCGGGCTGACGAGGTGGGCGCGCGTCACCTCGAGCTCGACGCTGGCGCGCTCGAACTCGGTCGACGACGTGTCGGTGTCGTCGGTGGCGTCGTCGTCATCGTCGCCGCCGGAGCAACCGCTCACGGCGAGCGCGAACGCGACCGCGATCGCTGCCAGTCGTGTGGGGGGCACGAGGCCCCCAGGATTACACGCGATCGAGGGCCTGATGGATGTCCTCGATGAGGTCCGCCGGATCCTCGAGGCCGACGGAGTAGCGGATCAGGCCCTCGTCGATGCCCATCGCCGCTCGTTCCTCCTGCGTGAGGTTGGCGGCGGTGGTGCTGGCGACGTGGGTCACGAGCGTCTCCGGCCCGCCGAAGCTCGGCGCCAGGTGGGCGAGGCGCAGCGCCTCCGCGACCGCCTTGCCCGCGTCCCACCCGCCGGCGACCTCGAAGCTGAGCACGCCGCCGCCCATCGTCATCTGCCGCTTGGCGAGGTCGTACTGCGGGTGGCTCGTGAGGCCCGGGTAGTGCACGCGCCGCACCTTCGGGTGCTCCTCGAGGTCCTCGGCGATGCGCTGGGCCGCGCTCGACTGCGCCCTCGTGCGGACGCCGAGGGTGCGGATGCCGCGCAGGCCGTTCATGGCGTCGAACGGGCTCGCGGTCGCGCCGTGGATCGTGTGGTAGCTCCAGATCCAGCTGATGAGATCGTTCGGCCCGGCGACGACGCCGAGGGTGGCGTCGTTGTGACCGGCGATCGACTTGGTGGCGCTGTGCATCACGAGGTCGAAGCCGTGCTCGAGCGGGCGCTGGATCATCGGGCCGCCCATCGTGCTGTCGCAGACCTTGATGGGTCCGGGGATGGCGGCGACGGCGTCGAGGTCGACGATGTTCAGCAGCGGGTTGGCG
>Ga0196963_10001301_pt1 | contig 17419 bp, 14 predicted proteins | sample S1_5metaG_FD_148600 | JGI IMG/M metagenome (GOLD analysis project Ga0196963, IMG submission 148600) | Soil microbial communities from Anza Borrego desert, Southern California, United States - S1_5 | ecosystem: Environmental > Terrestrial > Soil > Desert | place: USA: California | collected... | reverse complement strand
AAGGTTGATGGATAAGTGGGTGCGAGTTTCGTTCTCAACTGTTGACCGATTTCCGCTATTCGTAGCGTAAGGCCAGAATCGGATCGATCCTGCTGGCCTTGCCGGCGGGAATCAAACCCGCCGCGACCGACACGATTGACAACAGAGCAACCGTCGCCACCGCGATCCATGGATCGTTCGGCTGAATTCCATACAGCTGCGACGAGACGTACCGACCCAGGCCGATCGCAGTCGGCACGCCGATAGCGAGCCCGATCGCCAGCAGGATCAGCACCTCTTTCATCACAATCCAGAGAACGCCTGCCGGCTCGGCGCCCAGCGCCAGCCGCAACCCAAGTTCCTTCCGGCGACGCGCGACGATGAACGCCATCACGCCGTACAGGCCGATCGAAGCCAGCAAGGTCGCAAGCATGCCGAATCCGGCCGACAGCAGGGCGATCAGACGATCGGTCAGCAGCGTTTCATCGAGCTGCCCCTGTACGGTCTTCATGTCATAGACCGGCATCGACCCATCCAGGCGCTTCACTTCGTTTCGGATCATGTTGAACGCGCCCGCTGACGCATCGGTGGTGCGCACGTAAAAGGCGACGCCGCTGTTGCCCCATGACGGCCAGAACACCTGCCGGTGCACGCCTTCGCGCGGTCCCTCGTAAAGCGAGTCCTCGACGACGCCGATGATCTCGACGTTGAATTTGGTGTTCGGGCCCGTGCCGCGGCCGATGCGTTTGCCGATGGCGCTCTTGTCACCGAAGAAATGCTGCGCGAACTTGCGGTTGACGATCGCGACGGTCGGATTTTCCTTCGCATCGAGCGGCGTAAAATCCCGCCCCTCGAGAAACCGGATCCCCATCGTCGAAAAGTAGCCGGGCGACAGCGCGTTCATGAATGCCTGCATGTCCTCGCCGTCCTTCGCCTGATGGCCCTCGACCGAGGTGCTGCTGTCCCACTCGTCGCCGGCAAGGAGAGAGACGGCAGCGGTGCCCGCTCCCGTTACTCCGGCGGAGCCGCGGAGGCGATCGAGCAGCTCGCTGTAAAAATTGTTGGCGCGTTCGTGGCTGTAGCCGCTCAGCGCCGGATTGAGCCGGAACATCACCAGGTTGTCGAGCTGCATGCCGGTGTCGGTGGTCTGCAGGTTCTGCAGACTGCGCACGAACAGGCCGGCGCCGAACAGCAGGAGGAAGCTCAGCGCCACCTGCGCGGCGACGAGGCTCTTCCGGAGGAACAGCGAACCGCCGCTGCCGGCGATTCCGCCAACCGTATCTTTGAGGGTGCCCCACTGATCGGGATTGCTGGCGCGCAGCGCCGGCAATAAGCCGAAGACGACGCCGGTGAGCAGCGTGAGCGCGAACGTAAACGACAGGATTCGCAAGTCCGGTGTCGGGACGATCAGTAGTGGCTGCTGCTGCGGAATCAAGGCGATCAACCCGCGCGTCAGCGCGATGGACAGTCCGACGCCGATCAGGCCGCCGACCAACGACAACAGGACGCTTTCCGTCAACAGCTGCCGCACCAGCTGTCCACGCGTCGCGCCGAGCGAGAGGCGAACGGCGATCTCCCGCTGGCGCATGAACCCGCGCGCGATCAGCAGATTCGCCACATTGGCGCACGCAATCAACAGCACCAGGCCGACCATGGCCATCAGCACGATCAAGGCGGTGGAAAAATCGTTGCGCAACGGCGAGTAGCCGACGTCGGCCTTCTCGACGTTCAGCTTGCCTTGCATGAAGCGCTCACGAGTGAACGCCGACCAGTTCTTCGCGCCAGGCAGCGTCATCTCATGCTGGCGGATCTGCAGGAACAGTCCCTGCAACGGCGCCTGCGCTGCCTCCACGGTGACGCCGGGCTTCAGGCGGGCGAACACTTGCACCCAACGCGAGCGCTCGTCATCCATGCGCAGCCACGCCCATTCGGGGACGATCACCGGCTTCATCAAAATCGGCACGCGCATCTGCGGCGCGCGCGCCGGGTCGATGCCGGCGAACCCTTGCGCGGAGACGCCGACGATGGTCATCGGGTAGTTGTTGACGAGGATCTTCTTGCCGACAACCGATGGATCGCGATTGAAGCGGCGATTCCAGTAGTCGTAGCTGAGCACCACCACCGGATGTCCCTGGTAAATCTGATCGTCTTCCTGTGAATTGAACACGCGGCCCGCCGCCGGACCGACGCCGAGCATCGTGAAGAAATTACCGGAAACCATTTCGATCTCGACGCGCTCGGTCTGGTTGTCGACGCTGACCGACGCATCGGCCAGCCGCCGCGCTAGGACTTCGGCCAGCGGCTCCGCACGCTTTTGATACTCCTGGTAAATCGGGTACGAATGCATCCGCGCACCCATGTTGCTGCCGCTATGCGGACCCGACTGATAGAGCATGACGAGCTCCTCAGGGTTTTCGACGGGCAGCTTGCGCAGCAGAATCTGGTCGATCAGCGTGAAGATCGCGGTGTTGGCGCCGATGCCAAGCGCGAGGGACATTACCGCCACGATCGAGAACAGCGGGTTACGGAAGAGGCCGCGGACGGCCAGCTTGAGATCGTTCGTCGGTAACGTCATATCGCGGTGTTAGACGGGCCGTACCCGGCCGAGAGTTGGGCGCGCCGCGCAAAAATATCCTGCCAACCATGAACTCTTCGAATCCGTCTCACGTATCAAGAAAAGCGGAGGGTCCATGTCGTTTCTGAGTCGTTTGCTGGGTAAGGACGAAGCACCGAAGACACGAGTTCAGGTGTGCGTTGAATGTGGTATGCCAGTTGCCGACCACAAGCAGTGGTGTTCCATCCTCAGGGGCCAGAACGAGTTGAAACTAAAGGCGGTCGAGAAGAAGTCGGCGTAACTGGGTTACGATCGGGTCCTCCCCCTTCCGAATGCGCGATGCGCCACGGCGACATCGCTGATGACAGTGCGGAGGGACCCCCGTGCAGGACCACCCGAACGATCTCGATAGCCGCGTCGGGCGGCTCGATGCTTCCGTCGAGCGCCTGACGTCCGAAGTCACGTCGCTCAAACTCGAGCTCGCCGCATTGGTCGGCGCGTTGCGCGAGCTGCAGCCCACTGAATCCGTCCTGCCGCCGCGCCGGCTGCCGACGCGCGCGTCCACTCACAAACCCTCGATAGTCCCCGCAGCCGTCGTTGTCGTGATAGCCGGGTCCCTGTTGCTTTGGCAGTTGATGGTGACGCCCCGCCCAGACCGGCCCGAGGCATCGAGCGCCCGAACGGCGGCAGCCACACGTGTCTCCCCGCAAGTGGGCGGGCCGCCAGCAGCTGCGGCAGTGAACCCAACTCCCGAACCGGCGACATCAGTGGTTGCGCAGCCGACCGTCTATCGCGGCACGCTTGCCGTGAACGCCGACTTGCCAGACGCCGCGGTTTTCGTCAATCGTCGGCCGGTCGGTACGACCCCGGTTCGCGTTCCCAATCTCCGTGCCGGGGCGCACCTGGTCTGGGTCGAGCGCGATGGGTATCGCCGCTGGACACGCGTGGTCACGGTCCCGGCCGAACGAGTGACGCGGGTCTCCGCGGATCTCGAACCCGTCACCGAAGAGCGGTAACGGCACGCGATTGGCATTGCGAGGCCTCTGGCGGAGGCCGCAGTGTCGCAACCCAACCACGATCCCATCGTCGACGTCGATCCGCTGCTCGCCTTCACGACGGAGACGGCGCGGAAAAGTGGGGATTCATCGCACGATTCGCCGTCTGATGCGATGGCCACCCGTCTCGCCGAGCTCGAGCAGTCCATCGATCAATCGAAACAGCACCTGTCGGACCTGCGGGCCGAAGTCGCGACATTAGTCCGCGTCGTAGCGGACATCAAGCAGCGGATGAGCCGTCGGGCGCCGCCTTCGCCGCCGATCGCACCGGTGGCACGCGCCGGATGGCAGCAGGCTGCGTCGGCCGTCGCCGGCATCGCGATCGGAGTGGCGATTGGCGCGCTATTGTTGACGGCGGGTTGATGGCTTGTTGCGGATTGGTTGCTCCGGGTGGAACTACAAACACTGGCGCGGGCCCGTCTACCCGGCGGCGATGCCCGCGCGACTGTGGTTCGATCATTACGTCACGCTGTTCGACACCGTAGAAATCAACAACTCGTTCTACCGGCTGCCGGAACCGTCAACCTTTGCGGCCTGGCGCGAGCGTGCGCCCGATGATTTTCTCTACGCGATCAAGGCGAGCCGTTTTCTGACGCACTTGAAGCGCTTGCGGGAGCCGGAAGAACCGGTGGCACGCCTGTTCGAGCATGCGCGCGAGCTGCATGATCATTTCGGTCCAATCCTTTACCAGCTGCCCGGAAGCTTTCATCGCGACTTGCAGCGGCTCGATGACTTTCTGGGAGTCCTGCCGCGCACGCTGGGCGAGCTCGGCGCGAAGCCGGCCGCCCATCAACTCCAGCATGTCGTCGAATTCAGGCATCCGTCCTGGTACGTGGAAGAAACCTACGAAGTGCTCGATGCCCACGCGGCTGCCATGTGCCTCCACGACATGCGCGGCTCGGCGATCACCTCACCGTTCGTCGGCCCGTTCACCTACGTCCGATTTCACGGGCCGAGTGGACGGTATTTCGGCAGGTACGACATCACGAGACTCGACATGTGGGCGGCGCGCCTGCACGAGCAGCTCCAGGACGGCCGGCCGGTGTACGCGTACTTCAATAACGATCCAGAGGGCATGGCTGTCGCCAACGCGGTGGAGTTGAAGCAATTGATGGCCGCGAGAATGGAGAATGAATGAGGTAAGCTACCGGTCCTCTATGAGCCATGCCGAATTGACGGTATCCGAGCTGACGACGTCGCTGTTCGGATCGTCCGACGCTCGCGCGATCGCGACGCCGGCGCTGATCCAGGCGATGCTGGATTCGGGTGACGGCATCAGCGACCTCGTGTTCTCGCCGGGGCGGCCGCCGCAAGTCGAACGGTATGGCGAGCTGACCGTGGTGCCGATCGCGCAGCTGCCATCGCTGCGACCCGAGGACACCGCCGCGATTGCGCGGGATCTGATTCGCGATAACGAAATCGTCTTACGCACGCTGAAGAACCAGGGCGCGTGCGACCTGTCGTATGCGTTGCCGGACCGCTGCCGGTTTCGCGTCAACGTGTTTCGACAGCGAGGCAGCTTCGCGATCGTCATGCGCATGATCGCGCAGCGCATCCCGTCGATTGCGGAGCTCGGACTGCCGCCGCACCTCGCCGAACTGGGGGCGTTGAAGAACGGCATCGTGCTGGTGACCGGTCCGACGGGGTCGGGTAAGTCGTCGACGCTCGCGGCGATCATCGATCTCATCAACGAGAGTCGGGCGGATCACATCTTGACGATCGAGGATCCGGTTGAATTTCTTCACAACCACAAAAAGGGCACGGTGCATCAGCGGGAATTGCACACCGACACGCCGACCTTTGCGTTGGCGCTGCGCGCCGCGCTGCGCCAGGCGCCCAAGGTGATCCTCGTCGGCGAAATGCGCGATCGCGAGACGATCGAGATTGCGCTGACCGCTGCTGAGACGGGTCACCTCGTGTTCTCGACGCTCCACACCATCGACGCATCGAAGACCGTCGAGCGCATTGTCGGTACGTTCGAGGTGTCTGATCAGCAAGCGGTGCGGAGCCGGCTGGCCGCGTCGTTCCGCTATTTCATCGCGCAGCGTCTGATTCCGCGGCGCGAGGGCGGCCGGATGGCCATCCTCGAGATCCTCAAGGCGACGATGCGCACCCGCGAATACATCGAGACCGGCGAGCGCGAAGGCAAGACGCTGCTCGATGCCATGCGCGACGGATCCCTGGATGGCATGCAGTACTTCGACGGTGAGCTGGAAAAGCTGGTGCGCAACGGCACCATCTCCCTCAACACCGCGTTGGCCTACGCGACCAACGCCGGCAACCTCAAGGTGGCGCTGGCCGACGTGCCGGACGAAGATTCGCTGATCATCCGGTAACCCGCCGCGGCACCCCGGCGCCGGACTTATTCGGACCTCAGCGCTTCCATCACATCCACACGCGACGCTCGCGTCGCGGGCATCAGCGACGCGACGACGGCGGCGGCGATCAGCACCGCGGCCGCGCCGGCAAGCGGCATCACGCCTGGCACTTCGATCTCGCCAAAAAAGCCGCCGGCGAAGCGCAGCAACGCAAATCCGGCGATGATCCCCGTGACGATGCCGGCAGCAGCGATGAGCGCGCCTTCCTTCAATATCCGCGTCAGCAGGTCCGAGGGTGTCGATCCGATGGCGAGGCGGACGCCGAACTCTCGCATGCGCGCGCTGACCGAGAACGCCAACACGCCCGCGACGCCGACGATCGCGATCGTCAGCGCGACCAGCGCGAACCCGCCAAACACCAGAGTGTTGACGCGATTGGGCGCGAGCACTTCGGCGCGAACGTCCTCGAGCGTCGCCGCTCGCTCGACAGGCTGCTCGGCGGAGATGTCGCGGATGATCTTCGTGATGGGCGTGACCAGCGTGTAGGGATCCACCTTCGCGTGCACGAACAGCCGGCCGCCGCCGAACTCCTGCTCCATCGGGTGATAGACGGTCAGCTTCGGTCCCGGAACAATGTTTTCATCGTCTAGGTCCGCCGCGATGCCGACGATGCGGCGTCCGCCGGTCGAAATGCCGATGAACTTCATCACGGGATCGGTCCACATCAACTTGCGGTTGACGACTTCCTGGGTGTTGAACATCCGCCGCGCCACGCTCTCGCTGATGATTACGACCTTTTCGGTGTCGGACCGATCGTTGTCGTTGAAGTCGCGGCCGGCGATGATCGGGACACCGAGCGAGCGGAAAAATCCGGGCGACACGGTCCGGAAGCTCGCGCGCGGATCGTCCTCGCCGTCGGCTTTCTGATAACCCTCGACGGTGAACTGCGCGTCGAAGAAGGCCCCCGCCTCGCGCCACGGCACGATGGTGCCGACCGCCACCTGTTCGACGCCGGGCAAATCGCCGATCTTACGGATCGCTTCGCGATACAACGGCAGCGTCTGTTCGGGCGGCCGCTCGAAATTCAACGGAACGTGCACTGCGAGCACGTTGCGGAGGTCGACCCCGGTATTCTGTCGCTGCAGGGCGATCAGGGTCGCCAGCAACGCGCCGGCACCCGCCAGCAGCACGAACGACGCGGCGATCTGCGTCACGGCAAACGCTTGCAGGCGGCGATTGGTGCCGCTGGTGACGCGGACGCTGCCCGTTGACAATCCGAGGCCCGCTGCCGAATCCGCCGAGGGCAGCCGCGGCACAAACGCCAGCAGCACCGACGAGATCAACGCGAGCGTGACGCCCACCCACAACAGTGTGGAATCGACGGTCAGATCGAGCGCGCGCACCGAGTAGCGAGACGCGTAGCGAGCGATGACGTTCAACATCGGTCGCGCGATGAGGACGCCAAGAACAGCGCCGGCGCCGCACAGCAAGACACTTTCCGCGAGCAGCGTGCGCCGCAGGGCGCCGACGCCGGCGCCAAGGGCGGCGCGCACCGCGAGCTCGCCCTCGCGGCGCACCGATCGCGCGAGGATCAGGTTGGCGACGTTCGAACACGCGATGATGAAGATCAAGCCAGACGCGCCGAGCAGTACCAGCAGGATGGTGCGCGCGGGAGACGTGATCTGATCGCGCAGCCTGACGGCGTTGATTCTGAAATCATCGCGCGGCGGATAAGCTTCCTTGTGCGCTGCCATCATTGCGGCATGCACCGTGCGCAGCTCGGCGACCGCCTGCTCGAGACTCGCGCCCGGCACCAGCCGGCCGAACAACTCCGTCATGCGATGCACGCGGCCGTCCTGCATGGTCGCCGACATGTGATGTGAGCTGGTCACGACGTTGGCGATCAGTTGCGTTTCCGCGGGATACGGCACCGACGGCTCGAGTATGCCGATGATCGTCGAGGCGCGATCGCCGAGCTTGATCTGCTTGCCAAGCAGCGTCTCGTCGCTGCCCAGCGATTCCGTCCAGAAGCGATGCGTCAGTACCGTAACGCTGGCAGCCTGCGGGCCGTCGTCGGTGGCATCGATCAACCGGCCGCGAATCGGCTGCAGACCCATCACCGGGAAAAACGATCCGCTCACGACACCGGCGCGGACTACGCGCGGTTCGCCGAGGCCGACCAACGTGAAATCGATGGTCGAGAAATCGCCCAACTTGCCGATGGTCTTGAGCCCCGCCTGAAGGTCGTTGATCTCGGGAACCGAGAAGTTGACGTTTTCCGCGCCGCGCCCCGGCGCGCTCTGGCGAATGTAGACGAGCCGCTCTTCGTCGTCATTGACGAGCGGCGCCAGCAACACGCCGCGCACGACGGAGAAAATCGCCGCATTGGCGCCGATGCCAAGGGCGAGCGTCACAATCACGGTCAGAGCCAGCCCGCGCGCGCGGGCGAGCGAACGAATCGCGTATCGGAAGTCGGTCAGCAGTCCCATGACAGATCCATTCAACGTCTGGCGATGAAGTTATTACGTCGAGCTCGTCGCTCACTATGTGGCGAGCGCAACGCGTATTCAAGCGATCTACGCATCGTCATCGAGCCATGCCGGCCAAGGCACCGGCTCCTGCTTAGACGTCGAACGGGAATCGTCAGGATCGACAGGGTGTTTCTGCATCAACCGGCGCTTAGTGCACGCCAATTATCGCAAGCTAACCCATTTAGGTTCAGCAACTTAAGTCAATCTTGGCCCGCCTCAGGCAACAGCGCTTCTCAACGCTCTGGTCATCAGGGGCGCCGTTCGGCCGCAGCAGCGCGGGTGGCCGCCTCGCCAAACAATTCCGTGTGCGCACGCGCCCGCTCGCGATCGATCTGCTCGGCCGTCGCGCCCAATCGCGACAGCAGATCCTCGACGAACGCCAGTGCCACTTCGCCTTCGCCGGCGAAGACGGTATCGGCGCCGGCTTCCCGGAGTTCCGCCAGGTCACGCAAGTACGGGGCGCGCGCCAGCACGCGGATGCGCGGGTTGGTCTCGCGTGCCGCGCGGATCACTTCACTGCTGTTGGCCATTCCGGCGGACGTCAGGATGAGCGTGTTGGCGCCGTCGACGCCGGCCTCGATCAGCGTTTCCGGCCGCGTCGCGTCGCCGTAGACGGCGTCGAGGCCCTCATCGCGGATGGCGCGGACAGTCTCGATATTGAGCTCGATGATCGTCGGCTCGATGCCGCTTTCTTTCAGCAGTCGGGCAACGGTCTTTCCAGTCGGGCCGTAACCGACCAGCACCGCCCGGTGCGCCTTCCGTGCTGTACGCATCTCGCGTGACACTTCGCCCCCGTCGAGCGGCGCCGCCCGGTCGAGTAGCGAGCGCAGGCGCGCGTGGCGGGTGACCCACGCCACGATCGGCTCCACCGTCCGGAACAGCAGCGGGTTGACGACGATGGACACGATCGAAGCGGCAACGATGGTGTTGGTGGCCTCGATCGTCAACAACCCGAGGTCGCGTCCGAGTGTCGAGAGAATGAAGGAGAACTCGCCGATTTGCGCGAGCGCGATGGCGACGGTGATCGAGTCTCTGAATGGCTGCCGCAGCAGCCACATCACCACGAACGCCGTCACAGGGGTCGCGATCAGGATAATCGCCAGCGTTCCGGCGAACAGCATCGGCGCGTCGAATAGTGAGGCCGGATCCAGCAGCAGACCGACGGACACAAAAAACAATACGGCAAACGCGTCGCGCATCGGCAACGCATCCGATGCGGCGCGTAGACTGAAATCCGATCGGCCGACGATCATGCCGGCGAGGAACGCGCCGAGCGCCATCGACACGCCGAATACCACCGACGAACCCACCGCGATCCCGAGTGCGATGACGAGGACCGTCAACGTAAACAACTCGCGCGACCGCGTGACGGCGACACGTTCGAGCACCCATGGGATGACACGCGAGCCGACGAATCCTGTGAAGAACACGAGTCCCGAGACTTTCAGGATCGTCCACCCGACCGCCATCCAGATCGGCCGGCCGGTGTCGACGCCCCCGACGACGGCCGGCAACAGGACGATCGCCAGCACCGTCAGCAGGTCTTCGACGACGAGCCATCCGACGGCGATGTGCCCGGCAGGCGTGTGGAGCGTATTGTTGTCGGAAAGGACGCGCACCACGACCACGGTGCTCGCGACCGCGAGGGCAATGCCGAACACGATGCCGGCGCCCCAGCTCCACCCAAACGACGTCGCCAGCATCGCGCCAAGCAGCGTTGCCACGCTGCATTGCACCAGCGCGCCGGGCACCGCGACGCCGCGGACGGCGAGGAGCTCTTCGAGGTGGAATTGCAGGCCGACCCCGAACATCAGCAGGATGACGCCAATTTCCGCGAGCTGCTGCGCCAGTTCCGCGTCGACTGTCAGTCCGGGCGTGTTCGGACCGACGACCATGCCGGCAAGCAGGTAGCCGACGATGGGCGACAGGCCGAGTCGCTGAGTGATGTAGCCGAGGAGGAGCGCCCCGGCAAGCCCGGCCGTGAGCGTGACGATCAGCTCGTACTCATGCATCAGCGCATGTAGTCTGACAGATGCGCGCCGCGCAGGTTAGCCGAGCCGCTGGCGGATTCGTTCAATCTGCGCGAGGTGCATCAGGTCGTGACCGGCGTAGAGCCGGACCAGATAACCGGCGCTCTCCTCACCGCGTTCCGCGTGGACACCGACGCGCTTCAAGTCATCCGGGGTTGCGCGCTCGATCAGCCGCAAGTTGTCGCGCCGCAACACCGCGAAAGTTTCGAGCGACTCGTTCGGATCGGCGTTGGCATAATCAAGCCGCTCGGCCCATAGATCCTGATCGAAACCGGTGATCGGCGGCCGGTCCTGCGCGAGAATCAGCCTCATCCGCCATCCCCACACGACATCGGCGTCTGCCAGGTGGCGCAGGACGTGCGCAATTGACCACTTTCCGGGCGCTTCCGGCGTCCGGATCTTCTCCGGCGTCAGCGTCGCGATGGCGCGCGCCGCCGCGCCCGGCGTGTCACGGAGGACATCGACCGGCGGCCGATCGCCCACCAGCGCGAGGACCGCGGATGCGTATTGCGCCCTCAGTTCCGGGGCGTCCTTCGACGTATTGCTGAACACAGACATTTTTCGTCCCTCCGACGACACCACGAGGCCGCTAACCGTTTTCTCCCCACATCGTCTAAGGGGAGCATGAAGCAGACTCCACTGCCCCTGCTGCAGGGCACTCTCGACCTGCTGGTTCTTAGATGCCTGTCCAGCGGCAGCCGCCACGGTTACGCGATTGCGACGATGGTACGCGAACAGACGGATGGCGATTTGTCGCTCGAAGACGCGGCGCTCTATCAGGCACTGCACCGTCTGCATCGACAGCATCTGGTCGATGCCGAGTGGGGGCCATCTGAAAACAACCGGCGCGCGCGCTTCTACACCCTGACGCCGGCCGGCCGGACACGACTCCGAGAGCAGACGGCGAACTGGCGGCGCTACTCACGCGCGGTCGACGCGGTGTTGCAGGGGGCGTGACGTGCGGCACAAACCATTTTGGTACCTGCGGCGCCGGTCGGTCGCGTCAGACATTGACCAAGAACTGGCCATGCACATCGACATGCGCGTCGACGAGCTGGTTCGGGAAGGATTATCCGCGGACGAGGCCAGGCGAGTTGCCCTCAAGCAGTTCGGCGATCTCGCGGCCACGCGCCGCTATTGCCTTCGGCAGGATGAGACACGGGAGAAAACCATGCAGCGGTCGTTATCTTTACAGGATGTGACGCAGGACTTGCGCATCGGCGTGCGCAGCTTGTTGCGCGTGCCACTGTTGACGGCAACGATCGTCGCCACCGTAGGTGTCGGCATCGGCGCCACCGCGTCGATCTTCAGCGCCATCGACGCGGCGTTGTTGCGCCCCCTGCCTTACCCCGGATCCGCGCAGCTGGTGCGCATCTATACCGATTCGCCGCCCTTCAAGTTCCGCTTCTCGGCGGCCGATTACCTCGCCTTTACCGAACAACAGACACGATTCGAGCGCCACGCGACGTTCACCGATCGATCGGTGACGTTCAGCAACGGCGAGATCGCCGAGTTGCTGCGCGCGCGAGTCGTGTCGTGGGGCTTCTTCTCGGTGCTTCGTATTCATCCGGCGATCGGACGCGATTTCGCTGAGTCCGACGGGCGGCCGGGGAGTCCGTTGGTCGCTCTTGCCAGTCACGCCTTCTGGCAGCAACGGCTCGGCGGCCGCGCCGACGCCGTCGGCCGGACGGTCGCGCTCGACGGCGCGGAATATGTGATCGTCGGCGTGCTGCCGCCGGCGGTGGGTCCGCTCGAACGACGCTTCGATCTGTTTCTGATTCAGCAGTTTTCGCCGCCCCCGCGCAAGGGACCGTTTCTGTATTCGGTGATCGCGCGCCTGCCGGCCGGAGCCGATCGTGGCCTCGCGACGGCCGAACTTAGGACGATCAACCGGGCGCTGTTTCCGATCTGGAAAGCCTCGTATCAGGACGAGAAAGCCACTTGGGGTATGGAAGATCTCAAGATCAGTCTCGTCGGCAACGTCGGTCCGCTGGCCGGCATGGCTCTCGCGGCGGTCGCCCTGGTCTGGTTGATCGCGTGCGCGAACGCGTCGAACCTGCTAATCGCGCGCGTCACCAGCCGCCGGCAGGAGCTGGCGGTACGAGCCGCGCTCGGCGCTTCACGGTCGCGCGTCATTCGGTATCTGCTCGTCGAGAGCAGCCTGCTTGCTGCCGCCGCGGCGGTGCTCGGCGTGGGCGTGACCGTCGCTGGAATGCGCTTGCTGCAGACGCTCGGTGCCGCCTACTTCCCGAGGACGAGCGAGATTGCGTTCAGCTCGTCGCTTGGATGGGTGATGTTTGCGCTGGCCGTGAGCAGCGCGTTGTTGTTCGGCCTGGTGCCCGCGCTCAATGCAACGGGCGGCAGCGTCGATCAGTCGCTGCGCTCGACGCGATCGGCGACCGCGAGCGTCGCCGTCCGCCGGATGCGTCGCGCCCTCGTCGGCGCGCAGTTTGCGATCGCGACGCCGTTGCTGATTGCCGCCGGCTTGCTGTTGGCGAGCCTGAACGAGTTGAAAACCGTCGATCTCGGGTTCGACGGCAGCCGCATTCTCAGCGCGTCGGTGCGCCTGCCGGCAGCGCAGTACCGCGAGCCTGCGGCCGTCGAATCATTCTGGAGCGAGCTGAAAGCGCGGCTCGAGTCGCAACCGGGAATCGACGGCGTTGCGTATGCCGACGGCAAGCCCCCGAGCCAGGCAGGGCAGCACAACAACTTCGATCTCGAGCAGTACCCCGCGGGCGCTGGCGGAACACAGCCAGTCACCGCGTGGCTTGCGGTCTCTCCCGAGTATGCGGACGTGATGGGCATTCGCCTCCTCGAGGGACGGTTTCTCGAAGAACGCGACGCACAACCGGACGCACCGCCTTCGATCGTGGTCGATCGGGCGTGGGCACGCCGCTTTTTTCCGAACGAGTCCGCCGTTGGCAAGCGATTGAAGTCGGGCGGTTGCACCACCTGCAACTGGATCACCGTCGTCGGCGTCGTCGATGACGTTCCCTACGACGGACTTGCGCAACCCAAGCAAGGCACCGTGTACATGTCGATGGCGGGGCAGCTGTCTCGATATCTGGTGGTCAGAGCGAAGGGCGATCCGCTCCATGAAGCCGCCACCGTCGGCCGTATCGTGCGCGAGCTGGATCCTGGTGCGCCCGTCGCGGAAGTGTCTACCGTGGATCAATTGATCGAGCAGTCATTGGTGCGGCCGCAATCGCTGTCGTTGCTCGTGGCGATCTTCGCCGCCGTCGCGCTGATTCTGTCGATCATCGGCATTTACGGCGTCATGGGTTACTACGTCCAACAACATCTCAAGGACATCAGTATTCGCATGGCGCTTGGCGGCAGCCGCGGCGACGTCGCGAAGCTGATCGTCGGACAGGGGATGATCGTTGCGGCGGGCGGCGTGATCGTGGGCGTGGTTCTGGCGCTGGCTGGTACGCGCCTGATGACAACGTTGTTGTTCAACGTCAGCGCTGCCGACCCCGCTACATTCGCTGGTGTAGCGGCGCTGATGGTGACCGTGGCGCTACTCGCATGCGCCGTTCCGGCATGGCGGGCGATGCGCTTGCAGCCGGCGACGGTCCTGAGAAACGAATGACCTCAAGCTCGCGCGAGGCGTTCCTTCTCGATGAGGATACGGCGCAGGATCTTTCCTGACGGCGATTTTGGGATCGCGTCGACGAACTCGACGTGCTTGACGCGCTTGTAGTGCGCCACTTGCGGCAACAGGAACTGGATCACTTCGTCCGCCGTCAGTGGCCCCTTTGGGACGACTACGGCCTTCGGCACTTCGCCCGACTCTTCGTCCGACACGGGAATCACAGCGACGTCGGCGATCCTCGGGTGCTTGAGCAGCAGCGATTCGAGTTCGGCGGGAGCGACCTGGTACCCTTTGACCTTGATCAACTCCTTGAGCCGGTCGACAACCGTCAGGTAGCCATCGTCGTCGACGATGGCGATGTCGCCGGTGTGCAGCCAACCCTCGGCATCGACGGTGCGTGCCGTCGCCTCCGGATTGTTCAAATAACTCTTCATGACTTGGGGACCGCGCACCCAGACTTCGCCGCGTTCGCCGGCGGGCGCGTCTCGGCCGGTTTCGACATCGACGATCCGGCACTCGGTGCTTGGCATCAGCAGACCGACGGCGCCGCACCGTTCTTCGCCCGCGCAGGTGTAATGCGTCGCGGGGCTGGCCTCGGTCATGCCATAGCCCTGGCGAATCTTGACGTTGAGCCGCTTCTCGACCGCCTCGGTCAGCTCGGCTCCGAGCGGTGCCGCGCCGGAGAACAGGTACTTCAACCGGGGGAAGCGGTAATTGTCGACCGCGGGGTGCTTGCCGAGAGCGACGGCGATCGGCGGCACGATGTGCGCGCTGACAATCGGCCAGTCTGCAGCACTTTCAGAAACGACTCGAACTCGAATCTTTGCATCGTCACGATCTCGAGCCGCGCATCAGCCCGTGCATCATGATGATGACCATTGCCCACTTTCTCGATCGCGTCGAGCTGGTGCAATTGCGCCACGACGTTGCGGGGCATCAGCATGACGCCCTTCGGCAACCCCGTCGTGCCAGACGAATAGGGCAGCACGCACACGTCGTTCGCTGGATCGATGTCGGCTGCCGGCGGTTGCTGGTCTACCTGAATCGACTGCAGCGATGGGAGCCCTGCGACTTCATCGATCGTGATGAGGTCGATCGTCTTCCCCGATTCGGCGATCGCGACTCCCGCCTTGTCGATCAACGCGCTGACGGTGAAGAGGATCTTCGCGTCGCTGTCCTTGAGCTGATACGCAAGCTCCTCGGGCGTGCTGGCCGGATGCGACGCGTGGACAATCGCGCCGCTCGATGACGCCGAAAAACACCACCGGCCATTCGGGCAGGTTCGGCGACGCGTAGGTGATGGTGCGGCGGGTTAGACCGCCCATCATGGCAAGCGCCTCGCTCCGGGCGGGCGGCGTTGGGGAGCACGGTTTTGCTCAACGATTGCGCCGGAACGGCGATGTCAGGATACGGACTGCGGTACGGCATGGCCGCGGGATTATAGTGTAGCGATGGTTCGAATACTTGCGGTTGTTGCTCTTGCCCTCTTTGGCGGAATCCAGCTTTCCGGCCAATCATCCACACTCCGTTCCCAGCACCACGACTACCGGGTCGTCCCGTTTGTCGAAGCTCTTGTCCAGCCGTGGTCAATCGCGTTTCTGCCCGGCGGCGACACGCTGATCACCGAACGCCCCGGCCGGCTGCGCATCGTCAGGAACGGCAAGTTGTTGCCGAACGCCGTCGAAGGTGTCCCTGCGGTCGTGCATACTCGGCAGGGCGGCCTGCTGGAGGTCGCGCCTCACCCGAATTTCGCCACCAATCGGCTGCTCTACCTGACCTATACAAAGAAGCTCGGTGAGCCGGCGACGCCCAAAGACGACGTCCCCGCGACGACCGCGCTGATTCGCGGCCGCTTTGAAAACGATCGGTTGACTAACGTCGAGCAGCTGTTCGAATCAGTCTCGAAGGGCGCCGGCCACTTTGGCGGGAAGATCGCTTTCGATAACAAAGGCTACGTTTACCTGTCGCTCGGCGATCGCCAGGTGCCGCCGTCCGGCAATCTCGAAGCGCATCCTGCGCAGGACCTGACGAATCATCACGGCAAGACGATTCGGCTTCATGACGATGGCAAGGTGCCGGCGGACAATCCATTTGTCAGCCGTCCGGACGCGAAACCCGAGATTTGGAGCTACGGGCACCGTAACGTCCAGGGCCTGGCGATTCATCCGGAAACCGGTGAGGTGTGGGCCAACGAGCATGGACCGCAAGGCGGTGACGAAATCAATCAGATCAAGCCGGGAGCGAACTACGGATGGCCGGTGATCGGATTCGGCGTCAATTACACGACCGGGCTCGCGATTCATTCGGGCACGCATCGCCCGGGAATGGAGCAGCCGCGCGCGGTGTGGGTGCCGTCGATCGGCATATCCGGACTGATGATCTACACCGGCGATCGGTTCCCGATGTGGCGGGGTAACTTCTTCGTTGGCGGCATGGCAGGCGGGCACCAGCAGGTCGTTCGTCTGGCTTACGATGCGAAGCGCGGCTTTTCACAACGCGAATCGCTCGCCAGCGACATGGGCCGCGTTCGCGACGTGCGACAGGGACTCGACGGGCTGATTTATCTGGTCACCGAAGATCGCGACGGCAAGCCGACACCGGTCCTCCGCATGGAGCCGGTCGAGCGTCAGACGAATCGCTGAACATGGTGCAACCGTCGACGCCCGGCCCGCGGCGTCGACGTCGCGGCGGTCGCGCGACTACCCGGATCGCGCCACCGCTCGCGCGCGTTTGACGAGCACGAAGCCGCGCCACGTGCCCGCTGCCCACACCAGCGTCACGATGGCCCCGGCCAGGTACGGATGGGCGCGCAGTAACGCGCCCGCCGCCATGCCGCCGAGCAGGACCGCGAGCGCCGCCAGCGTCAATGGCGCCTGCGGATGTCGACGCCGCTCTGGCTGTCGGAACACGACAGGCCGAACACGCGTGCTTCGCCACGTGTCAGCCGCGTCATCCCCAGCAGCACTTTCATCGCGGTGGTCTTGCCGGCGCCGTTACGGCCCAGGAAACCGAAGATCGATCGGGCTGGAACGCGCAAGTCCAATCCGCGCAGCGCCTCCACATCGTCATAGCGTTTCCACAGCTGTGTGGTTTCGATGGCCGCGCTCTCAGTCACGACGTTTTCCTTCCGTAGGCCTGCCGGAGGCAGGTGTGCCGGTGTGGTTGATGCCCGCAAGCTCCGCCTCGACGAGCCGGCGGATTTCCTCGTCAGTGATGCCTTTGGCGCGCACCTTCTCGATGGTCACGGCAACCGAGGCTTGCGCCGCGCGCAGCCGGTCCGCGTCACGCTTGCTGGATGCATGCCCCGCCACGAACGCTCCCGCGCCCTGCCGCAATTCGATGACGCCTTCGTGCTCG
>Ga0196963_10001300_pt1 | contig 17427 bp, 17 predicted proteins | sample S1_5metaG_FD_148600 | JGI IMG/M metagenome (GOLD analysis project Ga0196963, IMG submission 148600) | Soil microbial communities from Anza Borrego desert, Southern California, United States - S1_5 | ecosystem: Environmental > Terrestrial > Soil > Desert | place: USA: California | collected... | reverse complement strand
ATGCTCGACGTCGATGCCGAACTTGGCGAAGGTGCGGTCCAGCAGCGGGAACTGCTCGGCCGCGCCGTTGTGCACCGCCACGTCGCCACCGGTGATGGCGCTGAGCGCGAGGAAGGTGGCGACCTCGTGGAAATCGTCGACGAAGGTGTATTCGGCGCCGCCCAGCGCCTCGACGCCTTCGATGCGCAGCTGCGAGCTGCCCTGGCCGTCGATGCGCGCACCCATCAGCGTCAGCACGCGGCAGAACTCCTGCACGTGCGGCTCGCAGGCGGCATTGGTCAGGCGCGAATGGCCGCGCGCGGTGACCGCGCAGAGCACGAAGTTTTCAGTGGCGGTGACGGACGCGTAGTCCATCCAGTGGTTGGTGGCCTGAAGGCGCTTGGGCGCGCGGACGGTGACCGCGCCCGGCTCCTGCTGCACGTCGGCGCCGAAGGCCTGGAAGGCCTCGATGTGGGGGTCCAGCTCGCGCACGCCCAGCGTGCAGCCGGTGACGTCGTCTTCCAGCCGGGCGCGGCCGAAGCGGTGCAGCATGGCCGGCACCAGCATCACGGATGAGCGCATGCGCGCCGGCAGCGGCACGGTGCTGGCATCGATGCCGCTGCCGTGCTGCAGCTTCAGCGTGCCGGTGGCGAAATCCATGTCCACCGAGGAGCCTAAAGCGCGGAAGAACTCCAGCAGCTTGCGCACGTCGGTGATGTCCGGCACGCGGTGCAGCGTGATGGGCGCTTCGGTCAGCAGCGTGGCGCACAGCACCGGCAGCACGGCATTCTTGTTGGCGGAGGGCTTGACGCTGCCGCGCAGCGGGCGGCCTCCGTTGACGATCAGGTGGCTCATGGGAAAAACGGGGGAATCCGGGCCGGAGGAGGCCCCGATTTGACCTTAGAAGTGCAAGCACCGCGGGAAACCAGCCGAAAGCACCGGAACCGTCTGGCTCAGCGCGGCCGGCACCCGGCCGTTGCGAAGCGGCCGTGCCACCCGCTTGGGCGGCGGTCCCGCGCACCCGCGGGACCGGTGCCTCACAGGCTCACACCTTGATGTAGATGCGCCGCCGGTCCAGCCACGCCGCCAGCGCCCAGTAGGCCGCCACGTTGACCAACGCGAACAGCAGCGAGCCCACGCGCGGATCCGGCGCGATGGGCTCCAGCGCGCGCGCCAGCCAGCCCATCGGCGTCAACCAGCGCGGGCGGCCCTGCTCGTCGACGTGGGTCTGCCAGCGCAGCAGCAGGTCCAGGCGCGGGACCAGGCCGCTCATCACGTAGACGAAGAAGGCGTTCTTGCCGAAGGCCTCGCAGAAGCGCGCCCAGCCGGGCAGCGGCAGCGCACCGGCCGGCGCGGCGGCGTTGAAGCCCGGCGGAGACAGGTCCAGCCGCCGCACCAGCAGCGCGATGGCCGCGATCGCCAGGCCGGTCGTCAGCAACACGTACGAGCTGGTCCAGATCTTCTTGTTGATCGGCATCGTCAGCTGCCACAAGTAGGCCAGCACGCCGAAGGCGCAGGCGGCGACGAGCAGGTCGGCCAGCTGCAGGAACGAAGGCGGCGCGCGGCGCAGCCGGTCGCCCACCCACGCGCCCAGCAGCACCTGCGCGATGGCGGGCAGCGTGCTGCCCAGGCCTTCGGGGTCGAAGGGCACGCCCTCGCCGCGGTACAGGTGCTTCGGTCCCAGCAGCGCGCGGTCGAGCTGCGTGCCGAAGAAGCCTTCCAGGCTGTACGGATCACCCGGCGCGCCGAACAGCACGCACAGGCCCCAGTAGGCCAGCAGCAGCACGGCGGCGGCCGGCAGCGCCCGCGCCATGCCGGCAAAGCGCAGGATCAGCGCGGCGCCGCACCAGGCCAGCGCAATGCGCTGCAGCACGCCCATCAACCGCAGGTTCTCCCAGGTGCGCGGCACCAGCGTGCCGTCCGGCCCCCAACTCACGAAAGGAGCGGCATTGAGCAGCAGGCCGATGACGAAGATCAGCAGCGTGCGCTTGAAGAGCTTGGTCCAGAAGGCGGAAGGCGGCCCGCGCTCGAAGCCCGGCATCACGAAGGCCAGCGCATTGCCCACCGCGAACAGGAAGAACGGGAACACCAGGTCGGTGGGCGTGCAGCCGTGCCACGTGGCATGCGCCAGCGGCGGGAACAGGTGCGTCCAGCTGCCGGGGTTGTTGACGCCGATCATCAGCGCGACGGTGGCGCCGCGGAAGACGTCCAGCGCGCGGAAGCGTGCGGCGGCCGGCCCCATGGGTGCCTCGGAGGCGGCGGGCATGGCCGCGCGCGCCGACGCGTCGGCTGTGCCTTGGGCAGCCCCCGTCATGCCGCCGCGAGCCCGCGCAGCGCCTGGCGGTAGACCTGCTCGGAGCGGAACAGCACCATCTCCTTCCAGTCGTCATGCGGTGGGAAGAAGTGGTCGCGCACCGCCTGGCGGATGGGCGCTGCCTCGGGGCCGCGCGGATCGCCGTGGCGCCACAGCCAGGCGTCGTCGCGCAGCACCCGGGCGCCGCGGGGCGGCGGGTAGGTGCCGAACTCCAGCGCGACGAACGCGATGTCGGCATGCGCCAGCGCACGTTCATAGCCGAATTCGGTGAGGCCGGATTTCTCCTGCGAGCTGGAGGTGCCGAGCAGCGGCTCGGTCACGCTCTCGCCCCACCAGGCGCGGGCACGCTGCACGCGCTCGCTGCCGGGCGCATGGTTGCAGATCGGCTCGCCGTAGCCGTAGGGGCCGAGGCCGGTGTGCATGTCGACGATGGCCACGGTGAGCCGGCGGCCGCTCGCGCGCGGCGCCAGGTGCTGCTGCAGGATGGCCTCGCTGGTGCGGCGCGCCCAGGTCGGGCCGTTGCCGCCGTAGAACAGGCCGTCGGCGTGCGTGTACTGGCCGGAGGACCGCGCCACGCGTTCGGCATGCTGGCCGTGCCGCTGGCGGTAGGCCTCGATGGCGGCGTCGCAGGCGGCGAGGGTGGCCGCGTCGAGCGACGCCGGCGCGTAGTGCTCGTGCAGCTCGGCATAACCCGGGTTGGCCGGCAGCGGCTGGCTGAAGTCGATCCAGTTGCGGTTGAGGTCGACGTTTTCTTCCGTCACCCGGCGCTGCCAGGCGAAGCCGTGCGGATTGACCGCATGCATCAGCAGCACGCCGGTGTCCGGCGGCAACTGCTGCGATAGCGGCCCGCGCAGGAAGGCGATCTGCGGGCCGGAGCCGGCATAGGCCTCGACGCCGTGCGTGCCGGAGATGATGACCAGCGCGCGGCTCGCATCGGCCGGGCCCAGCCAGGCACTGTCGCAGGCCAGCGCCTCGCCGTGCGGACCGCGCAGCGGGTGCGGCCAGTGGGTGACGATGGCGCCGCGGCGGGCGGCGGCGGCCAGGAATTCATCGCGCGCCTCGATGTGGTTGATCGAGAAGCTGCTGAGGTCCAGGTTCATGCGACCGATGTCCATGCGGCCCATTGTGGCCGCCGCTGGTTACAGGCCGCGTGCAAGGAAATGCGGGTTTTCCAGGCCCGGCTTGCCGTAGCGCAGCGGCAGGCCATCAAGGTCCAGCACCGCGCCGCCGGCGGCCGACAGCACGGCGTGGCCGGCCGCGATGTCCCATTCCATCGTGCGGCTGTGGCGCGGGTACAGGTCGGCCTCGCCGGAGGCGATCAGGCACAGCTTCAAGGACGAGCCGGCGTGCACGATGCCCGCGACTTGCCGGCCGGACAGGTACTGGCGCAGCGCCTGCTCGTCGCCATGCGAACGGCTGGCGAGCACGGTGACGCCCTCGGCCGGCACCGGGCGGCAGGCGATGGCGCGCCGGCCTTGGCGCTCGTCCTGCACCCAGGCGCCCTGCCCGCGCGCGCCGGCGTAGACCCGGCCCCGCACCGGGATGCCGACGACGCCCAGCACCGGCTCGCCATGCTCGATCAGCGCCACGTTGACGGTGAACTCGCCATTGCGGCTGACGAACTCCCGCGTGCCGTCCAGCGGGTCGACGAGCCAGAAGCGTTCGCCGCAGCTCGGCACGCAGCCGGCGGCGGCCACCGCTTCTTCGGCCACCAGCGGAATGTCGGGCGCCAGGCGCTGCAGGCCGGCGGTGATCAGCGCCTCGGCCTGCACGTCCGCCTCGGTGACGGGCGAGGCATCGGCCTTGGCGTTGACGGCGAAGCCGGACTCGTAGATCGACAGCACCAGCGCGTTCGCCTCGCGCACCAGCGCGGCCACGGCGTCGAGCAGGGCGGGGGTGGCGCGCGTGGTGGCGTCGGCTTCGGTGGTGGGGTTGGTCATGCTGCGATGCTAGTGCAGGCGACACCCTGGACATCAGCGCCGGAGCAGCGCCCCTGGTCCTTGGCGCGGCCGCTGCAGGCGCACAGAATGACCCCAAGGACCAAGGACATCCCGCGGCGCCGGCGCGAACGGGGACGCTCCTTTCACTCGTCAGGCGCCGCAACCAACCTGGAGCCAGCGATGAGCATGTTCACCTTGGAACGAACCGTGTTGTTCGGCGACTGCGATCCCGCCGGCGCCCTCTACACGCCACGGGCGGCGCACTATGTCGTCGAGGCGGTGATGGCGTTCCAGGCGTCCAGGCTGGGTGGGCCTGCAGCCCGAAGGATCATCGAGATGGGCGTCCTGCCTCCGGCCAGGAACCTGGCGATCGAATTCATGGCGCCCCTGACCTGGGACGATCGGATCGCGTTGCAGGTGCTGTGCACCGCGGTGGGCACGACCTCGTTCACTTGCGAGGTGACGGCAAGGCGCGCCGACCAGCAGGTGGCCTTTCGGGGAACGCTCACGCAGGTCTGCGTGTCCCCCGAGACGAAGCGACCGGTCCCGCTTCCCGAGAGCCTCAGGTCTGCGTTGCGGGGCGAGGGATGAGGAACACATCCCGCTCGCGCCCGTCGGGAAAGCCCCGGCGCTGCAGGAACGTGCCGCCGAGGCTCAGCACCAGGGCCCGCGCCGCGTCGTTCTCGTCGTTCATGTAGCTCGTGACCTCTTCCCACGCGAACACGTCGTAGGCCTGGGCCACGGCTGCCAGCGAACTCTCCTTGGCCAGGCCCTGCCCGCGGGCCTCGGGCAGCAGCCACCAGGTCAGCTCCCTGGGCCAGCCCTTGCCCTGCCAGAAGCCGCAGGTGCCGACGATCTCGTCGTCCGACTTGCGCTGGATCGCCCAGACGCCAAAGCCTTGCAGGTGCCAGGAGCCCAGGTCGGCAGCCAGCCGAGCCCGGGCGGCAGCGGCCGTGATCGGTCCACCGTAGGCGCGGGATGCGGCCTCGTCCGTGTAGAAACGGTGATAGGCGGCGTCGCACGCCATGCTGGGAGGCAGCAGGCGCAGCCTGGGTGTGTCGAGTGTCGGAATCAGCATGGGAACCGTCCTGGGGCCAGGCGTGCATGTCGACGCGGGCGTCCGGAACGCGGACGGACTCCCGGGAAGTTCCGCATGCAGGCTGGGTTTCGGTTGGGCTTCGAGCAATCCGCCGGGCTTCAGAGCCGGGGGTGCCGCCGCGTTCGCCGGCGCGGCAGCTTCAAAGTTCTGCATAGATCTCCAGCACGTTGCCGTCGGGGTCGCGGAAGAAAAGTGTCCGGTGTCCGAACGCCTGGTCGGTCGGCGGCGAGACGATGGTCACGCCCGCGGCCGCCAGCTCGGCGGCGCAGGCATCGACCAGGCTGGGCGCGACGCGGAAGGCCAGCTGAAGCGACAGCGCACCCGGCGCCGTCGGCGGATCGTCGAAGCGCCCGCCCCGCACGGTCAACGCCAGCGTGTTCGATCCAACCTGGTATTCCACCCACCGGGGACTGAGCTCGCGCAGCAGGGGGAAGCGCATGACGTTCCCGTAGAAGTGGCGCATGGCCGCCAGGTCTCGGGCAAAGATGACCGTGTAGTCGATCTGGCGGATGGTCGACAGTCCCATGGTTCCCCCTCTATTCGGTCCAGCCGCGGGGCCAGTTCCGGATGCGATATCGAAGCCGGACAGGCACCGATGGCAAATGCCCAGTTGGAAGGAGCGGCAGCGGCACGGCGTGGATCCCTCTGCGGCGAGCCGATGCTGGCGGCAGTCTACGTCCGCATGAACTGCCGCCTGAACGCCCCCGGCGGCACGCCGAACTCGCGCTGGAAGTGACGTATGAAGTGAGCGGCATCGGCGAAGCCGCATTCGTAGGCCACCGCGCTGATCGGCGTGTCGCCCGCGGTCAGCAGCCAGCGGCCATAGCGCAGGCGCATCTGGCGGTAGTAGTCGGCGGGCGTGGTGCCGGTCTCTTCGCTGAACTGGCGCTCGAGCTGGCGCGTGCTGCAGCCCACCACCTCGGCGAGCGTGGCCACGTTCAGCGGCGCCGACAGGTGCTCTTCCATCAGCATCACCGCGCGGCGCACGCGGTCGCTGTCGAAGTTGGCAAAGCCCAGCACGGTGCGGCGGTCGACGTAGGACCGGCCCTGCGCCGGCGTGACCGTCATCTGGTGCACCACCTTGGCCGCCCGATCGGGGCCGCAGTGGTCCCGGATCAGCCGTGACGCGAACGCGATGACGGACGTGCCGCCGGCCACCGTGAGGCGCGCGCCGTCGATCAGGAAATCGGTGTCGGTGACGCAGCGCAGCGCGGGAAAACGCCGCTGCCAATCCGCCACGTGGAAGGGATGCACGCAGGCCGTGCTGTGCTCCATCAGCCCCAGCTGCGCCAGCACGAAGCTGCCGGTGCACAGGCCGATCAGCGGCACGCCGCGCTCGGCGCTGGCGAGCACGAAGTCGGCATAACGCGGGTCGGCGGTGTGCAGGTCGGGCAACAGGCCGCCGATGACGGCCAGGTAGTCGAAGGCGGGTGCGCGCTGCAGCGGCGTCTGCACCGGCACGGCCACGCCGCAGCTGGAGCTGACCGATTCGCCGCCCACCCCCAGCACGGTCCAGGTGCAGCGCAGCTGGCGGCTCTGGTCACCCACGTCGGCCGCATGGCGCAGCGCGTCGCTCAGCCCGGCCAGCGACAGCAGCGGAAAACGCGGCCACAGCAGGATGCCGACCGACAGCTCCACGCCGCCGCGCGGCCGGCGTGCGACATCGCGCGCGGCATCCAGGCGCTGCACCAGCGCCGGGCCCGAGGCCAAGGACCCCGCCGGCATGGGCGCTGAATTCCGGGTTTTTCCGTTGTTTGCCGAAGCGGCCATGGGGGCCGATGCTGCCTTGCCCCGGCCCTGCGCGCAATGTCGCAAATATTCAATCCAGCGGGACGGTCCTGCAATACGCGGCGGACACATCTGCCTACATTGAGGCCACGCTCATCGCCCGATGGGCGTCCTTCCAGCCCACCCGGAGTCCCCTCCCATGAACGAGCCGCTCTCCTCCCGCCGCCCCCTGGCCGCCGCGCTGGCGGCGCTGGCCCTGGCCTGGGCGGCGCCGGCCTTCGCGCAGGCACCGAGCACGGTCGAGAAAGGCCGCTTCACCGTCGCCTTCACCGGCGACATGCCGGGCACCGGCTTCCAGGACGGCAGGCTGATCGGCTACGACGGCGAGATCCTGCAGCGCGTGGCCGATGCGCTGCAGCTGAAGGTGACCCCCGCGCTGATGGAATGGTCCGGCACCATCGCGTCGGTGCAATCGCGCCGGGTCGACGTGATGGCCGGCACCATGGGCTGGACCGAGCAGCGCGCCAAGATCATGGCGCTGAGCGATCCGATCCACTACTTCAAGAACGGCATCACGCAGAAGGACGCGACGAACTGGACGCGGCTGAAGGACCTGGAAGGCAAGAAGGTCGGCACCATCACCGGCTTCTCATTCATCCCCGAGCTGCGCAAGCTCAACGGCGTGCAGCTGTCGCTGTACGACACGTCCGATGCGGCGATGCGCGACCTGATCGCCGGCCGCATCGACGCGCTGATCGGGGACCCGCCGGTGGTGCAGTACGCGATCTCGCGCAACCCAGCCTGGAAGCTGCGCTTCAACGCCTTCACCGACCAGAATCCGGACTTTCCGCTGCTGACCGGCCTGGGCCAGGTGGTGTTCGGGCTGCACAAGGACAACCCCGAGCTGGCGCGGGCGGTGAACGCCGAGATCGCCAAGCTGTGGCAGGGCTGCGAGCTGCGCCGCATCGGCAAGACCTATGGCCTGGTGCAGGACGTGTGGTACGTGCCGGTGGGCCAGAACTTCCGCGCCGGCGTCGACCGGCCGGCGGACTGGAAGCTGCCGGGCTGCAAGGCGCCCGCCTGACGCCGCGAAGCGCCACGCGATGTCCGCCCTGCCCACCTCCGCCGGCCCGGGGGCCGCGCGCGCCGCCGGCACTGGCGCCCCGATCACGCTCACCGCGGCGCAGCGCGGCATGCAGCAGCGCAGCACGGCGGCACCGCCGCTGCTGCAGGTCGACGGCCTGCGCAAGCGCTACGGCAGCGCCGAGGTGCTGCGCGGCCTGTCGTTCCAGCTGCAGCCGCAGGAGACGCTGGCGCTGATCGGCCCCAGCGGCTCGGGCAAGTCGACCTGCCTGCGCTGCATCAACCTGCTGGAGAAGCCCGACGAAGGCCGCGTGGTGCTGGACGGCGAAGTGATCGGCCAGCGTGGCGAGGCCGTGCCCGGCAAGCCGCCGCGCTGGATGACCGACCGCCAGCTGGCGCCGCAGCGCCGCCACATGGGCATGGTGTTCCAGCACTTCCACCTATGGCCGCACCTCACGGTGCGCGAGAACGTGGCGCTGGCACCCCTGCGTGCCCAGGGCCTGGACCGCCGCACGGCCGAGTCGCTGGCCGACGCGATGCTCGACAAGGTGCAGATGGCGCACAAGGCGCGCGCGTACCCCGAGTGCCTGTCCGGCGGCCAGCAGCAGCGCGTGGCCATCGCCCGCGCGCTGGCGCAGCGGCCCAAGCTGATGCTGTTCGACGAGCCCACGTCCGCGCTCGACCCGGAGCTGGTGGGCGAGGTGCTGGGCGTGATCCGCGCACTGGCGCGCGAGGGCACCGCGATGCTGCTGGTCACGCACGAGATCCGCTTCGCCCGCGAGGTGGCGGACCGGGTGGTCTTCATGGATGGCGGCGTCATCGTCGAGCAAGGCCCGGCGCGGGCGCTGATCGACGCACCGCGCACGCCGCGGCTGGCGCAGTTCCTCAGGCAGATGCCGGACGCCGCGCCCGTCGCCGCCTGCACGCAGGAGCCGTGCTGATGTCCGGCCCGCTGCTGCAGCGCTTTGCCGACGTGATGCCGCTGCTGCTGGCCGGCGCGCGCACGGCGGTGCTGATCGCCTTGGGCGCGGCACTGCTCGCGGCCATGCTGGGCACCGCATTGGCGCTGCTGCGCACCTTCAGCCGCTCGCGCGGCGTGCTGCTGGCGATCGCGGCCTTCACCGAATGGCAGCGCAACGTGCCCGGCGTGGCCCACCTCTTCATCCTGTACTTCGGCCTGCCGGCGATCGGCATCAAGCTGGCGCCGGTGCTGGCCGCTATCGTCGGCCTGGGCCTGGTGGGCGCCGCGTCGGTGGGCGACATCCTGGCCAATGCGCTGCGCACGCTGCCCGCCGGCCAGCGCGAGGCGGCGCTGGCCACCGGCCTGGCGCCGTGGCAGGCCATCCGCCACGTGCTGCTGCCGCAGGCGCTGCGCCTGGCCTGGCCGGGCTTCGGCAACAGCGCCTGCCAACTCCTGAAAGACACGTCCATTGCATCGGCCATCGCCGCGCCGGAGATCATGTTCTTCGCCCGCAACCTGGTCACCTCCACCTTCGACACCACGCTGATCTACCTGGCGGTGCTGGTGCTGTACGCCGCGATGCTGGTGCCCCTGGGCGCCGGCTTCGTGTGGGTCGAGCGGCGCTGGCGCCGGGCGTCGTCCGCGCCATGAGCGAATCCATGAACCCGATGCCTGCCCCGCAGGAGCTGGCCGGCTTCTTCGCCGCCTTCGCCGAACACGGGGCCGAGTGGGGACCGCGGCTGGCCGCCGGCGCGCTGGTGACGGCGCAGCTGTCGCTGCTGGGATTCATGCTCGCCGTGCTCGGCGGCAGCGCGCTGGCCGCGGCACTGGGCAGCCGCGCCGCCGTGCTCCGCCTGCCCGCGCAGGCCCTGGTGCAGGCGATGCGCAGCGTGCCGCTGCTGGCGCTGCTGCTGTTGCTGTACTTCGGCCTGCCGCCGCTGGGCGTCACGATGTCCAGCTTCGTCACCGGCGTGCTGGGCCTGGGCCTGTACGGCGCGGCATCCATCGCGGTGATCATGCAGGGCGGCCTGGCCGCGGTGCCGCGCGGCCAGCGCGAAGCCGCCCTGGCCGCCGGCCTCACGCCCGCGGCCGCGCTGCGCCACGTGCTGCTGCCGCAGGCGCTGCGCGTGATGACGGCGCCGCTGCTCAACGCCTACGTCGCGCTGCTGAAGGACAGCTCGCTGTGCGCGCTGATCGCCTCCAACGAGCTGATGCTGGCCGCGCGCGGGATGGCGTCCGAATACTTCCTGCCGATGCAGGTCTTCCTGCTGGCGGGCCTCTTCTACTTCGTGATCGCGTTTCCGCTGTCGCTGCTCGCCCGCTGGCTCGACCGGCGCCTGGGCAACGGCCGGCGCGGCGTGGGATCTCCCGCATGACACTGCCCGGCATCGACCTGCCCTGGTCAGCCTCGCTGGTCGACGCCGGCCGCGCGCTGCGCGACCGGCGCTGCAGCAGCGAACAGCTGGTGTCGCGCTGCCTGGAGCGCATCGAGGCCTTGGACGGGCAACTGCATGCCTTCGTCGAGGTGTACCGCGACGAGGCGCTGGCCACCGCGCGGGCGATGGACGGCCTGTTCGCCGCCGGCGTGCGGCTCGGCCCGCTGCAAGGCCTGCCGATCGCGGTGAAGGACCTGTTCGAGATCGAGGGCCGCCGCATCACCGGCGGATCGATCGCCGAGCCGCCGCGCGTCTCCACCATCACCGCCGCCGCGGTGCAGCGCCTGCGCGAGGCGGGCGCCGTGATCATCGGCAAGACGCACACGGTCGAATTCGCCTTCGGCGGCTGGGGCACGAACGCGGTGATGGGCACGCCCTGGAACCCCTGGGACCTGAAGACGCACCGCGTGCCCGGCGGCTCCAGCAGCGGATCGGCGGTGGCGGTGGCGGCCGGCATGGCCATGGCGGCACTGGGCACCGACACCGGCGGCTCGGTGCGCATCCCCGCCGGCATGTGCGGCCTGGTGGGGCTGAAGACCACCGGCGGCGCCATCAGCCGGGCCGGCCTGCTCGACCTGTGCCCGACGCACGACACCGTCGGCGCGCTGTGCCGCAGCGCCGAAGACGCGGCCTTGCTCTTCGATGTCCTGAGCGGCCGCGACGGCCATGAGGCAGCGCCCTGGCCCGGGCACGCCGATGCCACCTCGCCGCAACTCGCTGGCGCCCTGGACAGGGTGCGCGGCCTGCGCGCCTGGGTGCTGCCCGCCGACGAGCGCGAGGCCATCGAACCCGCGGTGCTGGCCGCCTGCGACGCGGCGCTGGACACCCTGGCCGCACACGGCGTGCAACGCGTGGCCGCGCCCTTGCCGCAGTCCCTCGCTCGGCACATGGCGATCGCCGGCGACCTGATGAGCGCCGAAGGCTATGCGCAGCTGGGGCCGCTGTTCGAGCGCGAGGACCTGCGCTTCGACCCGCACGTGCGCCGCCGCGTGCTGGCCGGGCGCGACGTGTCCGCCGCGGCCTACCTGCGCCTGAAGCGCGAGCGCCAGCTGGCCCAGCACGCCATGGCCCGGGCGATGGAGCCGGTGGACGTCTGCATGTTCCCGACCAACCCGGTCACCGCGATCCCGGTGGCCGAGGTGGACGAGTCGCGCACGCCGCTGGCGCTGCTGGGCCGCTTCGTCAACCTGCTGGACCTGTGCTCCGTGGCGGTGCCGGTGGGCCTGTCCCCCGCGGGCCTGCCGGTGTCGATGCAGGTCATCGGCCGGCCGCATGCGGAAGCGCTGGTGCTGCGCCTGGCGCATGCCTACCAGCAGGTGTCCGGCTGGCACAGGCTGACGCCGCCGGGCTTGAACTCCGGCTGAACCGGCTCACCACAAGCCTGGCACCCCAGCTCGTCAAGTACGCGGCCATTCCGGCCCGCGCGGGCGCAGCCATGCCCGCATCACCCAGGAGAACGACCATGAAAACCGATTGCCCTGACGCCGCGCCGCCCGCCGGCTGCCGTACCCGCCGCCTCGCCAGCCTGCCGGCGCGCTGGTGGACGCCCACGCTGCTGACCCTGCTGGCCGGCCTGGCCGCCTGCGGCGGCAGCGACGACACGCCGCCACCGGCGCCGCCGGTCGCCAAGGCCGCGACACCCGGCGTGGCCGCGTCGGCAGCGGGTTATGCCGGCGGTGTGGTCGCGGTGTCGCATCCGCTGGCCGCGCAGGTCGGCGCCGAGGTGCTGGCCCAGGGCGGCAATGCCTTCGACGCGGCCGCGGCGATCCAGTTCGCGCTGAACGTGGTGGAGCCGCAAAGCTCGGGCCTCGGCGGCGGCGCCTTCATGGTGGCCTACGTGGCGAAGGAGCAGCGCGTGGTGGTGCTGGACGGGCGCGAGAAGGCCCCGGCCGCCGCCACGCCGACGATGTTCGGCAACCTGAGCTTCGAGGACGCGTCCACCACCGGCATCGCGGTCGGCGTGCCGGGCACGCTGCAGCTTTTCAGCACGGCACTGCGCCAGTGGGGCAGCTGGAGCCTGGCAAAGGCGCTGGCACCGGCCACCGCCTTGGCCGAGAACGGCATCGTCGTCGGGCCGGCGCTGGCCGCGGACATCGTCAACACCAGCGACCGCGGCTTCCAGATGACGAACCTGCAGCCGGAGACAGCGGCTCTCTTCCGCCCCGGCGGCGTGCCGCTGAAGGCGGGTGACCGGCTGCGCCAGCCCGACCTGGCGAAGACCTTCCGCCTGATCGCGTCGCAGGGGCCCGAGGCGTTCTACAAGGGCGAGATCGCGCGCGCCATCGTCGCAGCCCAGGCCCGCGCCACCACCACCGGCGCCGCCGGCCCCATGCTGACGCAGGGTGCCCCCGGCCGCATGACGCTGGCCGACCTGGCCAACTACAACGTGGCGCAGCGCCAGCCGCTGATGGGCAGCTACCGCGGCTACACCGTCGCGACGATGCCGGCGCCCTCCAGCGGCGGCATCACCGCGCTGCAGCAGCTGAAGATGCTGGAGCGGTTTCCGCTCGGCGACAAAGCCAAGGGCTTCGGCTTCGGCGAGAAGAACACGCTGCACGTGCTGATCGAAGGCATGCGCCTGTCCTTCGCCGACCGCAACACGTATGAGGGCGACGCCGACTTCGTGAAGGTACCGGTGGCCGGCCTGCTGGACAGCGGCTACCTGGCCGCGCGCGGCGCGCTGGTGAAGCTGGACTCGGCGCTGCCGCTGTCAGCCATCAAGCCCGGCAACCCCTTCCCGGGCGACGTGGCGCTGGCCGCGCCCGCCGCCGCGCGCACGTCCTCGAGCGACCCGAAGGAAGGCACGCACACCACGCACTTCGTCGTCGCCGACCGCGAGGGCAACGTGGTGAGCCTGACCACCACGGTCGAATCGCTGTTCGGCTCCGGCATCCTGGTGCCCGGCTACGGCTTCCTGCTGAACAACGAGCTGACCGACTTCAACTGGCCACCCAGCTTCAACCTGGCCTCGGGCGACATCGGCGCCAACGACGTGGCGCCCTACAAGCGCCCACGCAGCAGCATGACGCCGACGCTGCTGTTGAAGGACGGCAAGCCTTTCGCCGCGCTCGGCTCGGCCGGCGGCGCCAAGATCATCAACGCCGTGGTGCAGATCACCAGCAACCTGCTGGACCACGGCATGAGCGTGGAGCAGGCCATCGACGCGCCGCGCATCTCGGCCCGCACCAGCGACACGGTCTTTTGCGAAACCGGCCCTTTCACGCCCACCGGCTTCACGCCGGCGCCGGCCTTCTCTGCATCGGTGATCAATGCGGTGAATGCGATGCGTGAACCGGCGATCGGCATGCCGCCCTGCTCGGGCAATGAAGTCAACGGAGCCAACCTGTCGGCGCAGGCGCTGGTGATCGACTGGAACGCGGGGCTGAAATACGGCGCCGCCGACAAGCGGCGCGAAGGCACCGTGGCCGGCGTGCGCTGACGCAGCCGATCGGCCAGGGGCCGCGGCCGAGCGCATCCCGCCGCTGAAGCCGCTGGCCATCGGTACCGTGGGCGGCGGCCGCACGGCAGCGTCGCCGCCCCAGCGCCCAGGATGAGCGGCCACACGGGCCGCCGGTCAGCGTTCCGGCTGCGGCTGGCCGTGCACCTTGAAGTGCCGCGTGAAACCCAGCCGCCGGTGCACGCCGCGCGGCTCGCTGATCAGCGGCAGCCGCACCGCCGGCTCGTCGAGCAGCTCCACCACCCACTCGGTGCCGCCGAAGAAGCGGAAGCGCACCGAGCGCGGCGGCTCCATGCCGATGAGTGCGAAGCTGCCCGTCGAGTACATGGAGGACAGCGTGGCGCTGTCGAGCAATTGCTGCCGCTCGTCGAGCAGGTGCACCTGCAGCGCGTCTTCGTGCGGCACGTCGTCGGTCAGGAACAGCAGCGTGCGGCCATCGCATTCGAAGGCGGCTTCCAGCACGGCGCCGGGCACTGGCTGCGGTACGGGGCGGCCCTTCACGGCCAGCTCGGCCATCGGGCCGGCGTCCTCGGCCACGGGCAGCCGCCGCAGCGTGACGGCGCCTTCAGGCAGCGCGTGGATCATGCGCCGCGCCTCACCAGAACGAGCTGACGCCGAAGGCTGCCAGCGCGCCGCCGACGAAGGCGCCCACCGCCACGCACACCGGCGCGCCGGGCCCGCAGGCCAGGCCCGCCAGCGCCCCACCGGCGATGCCGCCGCCGATGCCGGCACCTGTGATGGCCACCTCACGCGCTGCCGCCTGGCCCTTGTTCTCCGCCGTGGCCACGGTGTAGACCGACAGCGCGAGCGACACGAACAGCAGGCCGCGTCCGGCGTGCGACAGCCGCCGCATCGCCGTCGTCACCCGGGGGTTCGACCGCCCGGCCGAGGCCACGATCTCGGCGTAGACGGCGTTGCGCTGGTTCGGCGTCAGCGCGTCGAAGCGCACGCCGTTGCCGTACATCTGCTGCGCCTTGCGCGCGATGAGGTCGTTGAGCGTGCGCCCCTCGCGCTTCAGTTGCTCGGCCATCGCGCGGCCCACCGGCGTGCTGCGGCCGCGAATGACTTCCATGATGACGTTGCGCGTCTCCTGCGCCTGCTGCGCGGCCTGCGCCCAGGTGATGCGGCCGCTGCTGGCCGCGGCCCGCAGCTCGGCCGCCATCTGCGCGATCTGCCGCGAATAGGACTGCCGCGCCGCGGAGTCCAGCGCCAGGTGAGCGCCGGCGTTGGCGATGTCCGCCTCCAGCCCGCGGATCGCGTTCTCAAATGCGCTGCGGTCCGCAGCGTTGCCCTGGGTCATGCGTGCTCCAGCCTGTCGACGAGAAGGCACGAAGTGTCCAGCGCGGCCGGTGGCGCAAGCCGCAGCGGAACGCATGACCTGCAGCCAAAGGTAACCCGACCGCCCCCTGTTTCAGGGGGTCTCAGGCCGCGGCGCGCGCGAAAGCCTCGTCCAGCTGCGCGATCCAGGGCGCCTTGCGTTCGGCCGACACGAAGCTCGCCTCGAAGCTGTTGCGCAGCAGCTGGTGCGCTTCACGCGCGCCGAGCTGCGGCAGCGCCTCGAAGGTCTCGACCAGGTTCTGGTTCAGGTAACCGCCGAAGTACGCGGGGTCGTCGCTGTTGACCATGGCGCACAGGCCCGCGTCCAGCAGCGCCGGCAGGTTGTGCTGCGACAGGTCCTTGAAGACGCAGAGCTTGACGTTCGACAGCGGGCACACCGTCAGCGGCACGCGGTCGCGCGCCAGGCGCTGCACCAGCGCCGGGTCCTCCAGGCTGCGCACGCCGTGGTCGATGCGTTCCACGTTCAGGATGTCGAGCGCCTGGTGGATGTACTCGGGCGGCCCCTCCTCGCCGGCATGGGCGACGAGGTGCAGGCCCAGTTCGCGCGCCTTCGCGAACACGCGGGTGAACTTTTCCGGCGGATGGCCTTGCTCGCTGCTGTCCAGCCCCACGCCGATGAAGTGCTCGCGGTACGGCAGCGCGGCGTCCAGCGTGGCCAGCGCGTCGTCTTCGCTCAGGTGGCGCAGGAAGCACAGGATCAGGTCGGCGCTGATGCCGAGCTCGGCATGTGCGCGCTGGCAGGCGTGGTGCAAGCCGCGGATCACGATGCCGATGTCCACGCCGCGCGCGGTGTGCGTCTGCGGGTCGAAGAACAGCTCGGCGCGGACGATGTTGTCGGACGAGGCTTTCTCGAAATAGGCCCAGGCCATCTCGAAGAAGTCTTCCTCCTTCAGCAGCACGCTGGCGCCGGCGTAGTAGATGTCGAGGAAGCTCTGCAGGTCGGTGAAGGCATAGGCCGCCTTCAGCGCCTCGACGCTGGGGTAGGCCAGTTCGACGTTGTTGCGCTTCGCCAGCTTGAAGATCAGCTCCGGCTCCAGCGAGCCTTCGATGTGGATGTGCAGCTCGGCCTTGGGCGCGGTGCGCAGCAGGGCCGCGAGCTTGTCACGGGGGATGGCGTCGAAATTGATCATGGACACGTCCTTCAACGGCGTGCGGAAAACGGCTCGCAGGATACAGGGCTTCCGTCGAGGGACACCGGCAGGAGAAGCAAGCGGCGCGCCACGCCGGCAGCCGGCCGGCGTCGGGCCGCCACCGGAAAAGATTGCCTGCACGGCGGCAACGCCGGCCGGCAGAATGGCGCGCGGAGGGGTCGCGCGCCGTGAACACCATCGACAAGATCCTGCTCTTCGGCGCGGCGCCGGCGGTGCTGCTGCTGTCCTTGCTCGAAGGCGTCGTGTTGTCCCGCCGCGGGCACTACGACTGGCGCGCCTGCGGCGTCTCGCTGTTCGACTTCGTCGGCCGCATCGCGGTGACGCTGTTCCTGCCGCTGTCCATCGCGTCGCCACTGGTCACCTGGGTGGAAAAGCACCGCCTGACGACGCTGGCCGTCGATTCGGTCGGCAACGCGCTGCTGCTGTTCATCACGCTGGAGTTCTTCTACCACTGGCTGCACCGCGCCGGCCACCGCGTGCGCTGGTTCCGGTGCAACCACGCCGTGCACCACACGCCCAACCAGCTGGACCTGGGCGCCTCCCTGCGCATCGGCATGTTCGGCAAGCTGACCGGCAACGTCATCTTCCTGCTGCCCCTGCTGTGGATCGGCTTCGACCTGCGCCCTCGGCTCCACGCGTTTCGTACCCGATAAGCGGCCGTTCAGGGCCTCTGGCGGTCGGCCGGTTCCTGCCATTCGATGCACGGAAATGGGCGACAGGACAGTGCCCATAGCTGAAGTTGGCCTGCAGCCAACAGAAGCGTCGAAGGCTTGTGGAGCCCTTCATAATCAAAACCTGACCCCCGATTGTTCGAGATGCCGGCCCTTCATCATGGATAAATTCTCCTGATTCGCGACATGGCTCAGCCACGCCCGGTGTGGCTCATGATTTGAGCCAGCGCAGGTCGACGATGAGCGCACCAACTCCTGGGGTGCGTCATG
>Ga0196963_10001299_pt1 | contig 17431 bp, 15 predicted proteins | sample S1_5metaG_FD_148600 | JGI IMG/M metagenome (GOLD analysis project Ga0196963, IMG submission 148600) | Soil microbial communities from Anza Borrego desert, Southern California, United States - S1_5 | ecosystem: Environmental > Terrestrial > Soil > Desert | place: USA: California | collected... | reverse complement strand
GGTCAACTGAAATGGACGGCTACGGCCGCGTGCTTTACCTCACGAAAGACGTGTGGCCCAACTTCATCTCCTGCGTGTTGGCAGTCCATGAAGACGCCATTAAAAACAATCGCTCTGACGTTCAGGCCTTGGTGGACGGGATCGCCAAAAGCGGCAAGTGGCTAGACACTGGGATCGAGAACCGCATGAACGCCTCGGAGTTCGTCGGCAAACACTATTACAACCAGAACCCCGAACTCTTAAAGTTCGTGCTGAGCAAGCCACCCGATCGCGTCAAATACACAAACCTGAAGCCATTGCAGAAAGACTTTGAGGAGATCGAGCGCCTTGCTGTGGAGTCCGGCATCCTGGCCGGCACCGTCCACTTCAACGACTACGCCGACCCCTCGTTCGTCCCGGACGAAGCCGACATCATCCCCCACGCGTGGCCCGCTCCAACTTTGACAAACACCACAACCAAATCCACTGCCAGCACCCGTTGACGATTTCTGGGGCTTGCAGGGAAGTCGAGGCTGGTTAGAGCGAGTGTGCCAGCTTCGCTGCAACAGAGCCACTAAGGCCCGGTTTACTTCATCGGCCCGATCAACTCGATGAACGTTCCATCGGGATCCTGGATCAATGCAAAATGGCTATTGCTGCCCAATGGCACTGGCGTCTCACCTAGAAACTTAATCTGCCGCTCTTTGATTCGCTTCACGATCGGCGTGAGATCCTTAACCATGATCGTGATGTAACGCATCCCCGTCCGATTGTGGATGAACGGATCCTTCTGCGTTTTTGCTTTGTCTCCGAACGACATCAACTTCCATTGGGTGGCATCCTCGCCCTTCCCCAGGCGCAGGATTTTCACCTTTGTGGGCTGCCCATCCGTGAGTCCGGATTTCTTGGAGAAATCCTCTTTGATCTCAAATTCCCCCGTTTGAACCATGCCGATGATGTTCGTGTAGAACTCCATCGATTTCTCCAGATCAGTCACCACAACGCCGATGCTAATGGTCGGTGTGGCGAACTCCTCAGGAGCGCTAAAGGTTGGGAGTGTCAGCAGAGCGCTGAGGGCGAAAATGGATAACGCGCGTTTCATTTAAAAAGTGTAACTCTTCAACCGTCTCTCAGTAAATGGGGGGGAGAACTCAGGGCAACAATTTGCCAACCAAAGCGCTCACCGACTTCCCATCAGCGCGTCCGGCCGCTTTGGCTTGCACAGCTTTAATGACTGCGCCCATCTCCTTTTTGCTGGTGGCGCCAACCTCCTGGATTGTCGCCTTCACCAACTCTTCCAGTTCCCCGCTCGATAACGGCTGTGGCAGGAAGGACTCCAGCGCCGACACCTCAGCGCGTTCTTTTGCCGCAAGCTCAGGCCTTCCGCCCTGCTCAAATTGCTCGATTGAATCCTTCCGCTTCTTGATCTCTTTTTGGGCAACGGCGATAAAATCCGCATCGCTCAAGGAATCGACCTTCTTCTCGATTTGAGCGTAGCCAGCAGCCGATTTCAGCATGCGAAGCGCGTTCAGCCGATCCGCGTCCTTCGCGATCATCGCCGCCTTGATTTCCTGCCCGAGCCGTTCGTTAAGCGTCATTGGCGGATGTTGTATCTAGCGTGCGAATCGCGTCACGCACTAAAGCTGCCTGCTCGTAGTCTTCGCGCTTCACAGCTTCAGCGAGCGCCACCTCAAGCTTTTCCCGGGCTGATAATGGGCGGTTGCTGCGAAGCTCCTGCAGCCAGCTTTCCAGCGAATGCAGCTCCCCGCTCATGTCGATCAAGTCAGGCCGCGCGACTTCCTGGTAGAACCCGCGAATCTGATCCAGGCCCTCTTCGACGACCGCAATGGCGCGATCGTACGCTTCCTCCGTGAGCACCTGCGCGCCTCGTGCCCGAATCTGCATCATCAGCAGTTGCGGCTTGAGCTGTTGCAACGCCCACGAAAGCTCCGGCGACTCCGCATGTTTGGAAACGAAATCAAAAACGCGGAGGTTTCGCTCCGTGTCACGAAGCACCCCGGTGTAATCCTTCAGTTGATAAAGGCAGATGTAACGATGATGAAACTGAATCGCCTCCTGCTGCAATTTTGAGCAATCTTCAGCGCTCAGCTTGAACCCTTCCGCGGATCCTGTCTCAGTAGTGTGCCGCTCCAGCCGATGCTGGAAGTGCTCGAAGAGGGTGGGGTGCCCGAACGGCAGCTTGCCGTCTGGACGCCCTTCCGCGTTCATTTGCAGGATGCCCAAATCAACACGTAGTTGAATCTTCTCACTCCCATCCTTTGCCTTAAACTTTCGGACAGCGATCTGGCCCGGCAGATATTCCCATTCCTCCAAGAGGCGCGAGATATCAGAATTCATAGAGTCATTATGAAGCGCCGAGGCGCCAGCCGCAATTCCATTTGCCCGAATAGCCCAATAAATACTAACTAACCGCGTGCACGGCTCCTCCCGAAATTTCGCATGGGCCAAGATCCATGTTCATCCCGCAGAACTACCCGCTGCGGTTGAAAACGAGTTTGCCCGTGGTTTGCAGTTGCGCTCGCTCAACCCAAAATTCCTCTACAACACCCCAGGCCAGGCGGCCCTTTGGCTCAATCTGCATCAACGCCTCTCTCCGGCCCATCGCGACGACTCGGCGCTGCGAGCGTACACGGCGGTTTTCGATCAAATCGCCTCGTTCACGCCGGACCAGCCAGTTGAAGTCATCGGCCTGAGCGCCGGCAGCGCATGGAAGGAGGCGCACCTGCTCCAGCGTTTGTCGCCACGCGCCAGCTTCACCGCCGTCGATGTCAGCCTGGATTTGCTCCTTCACGCTTTGGAAAACACCGCTCCTTTCCCCCAAACGTCAGCGGTCCTCTGCGACGCTGCTCATTGGGAAACTCTTCTCCACGATCGCGCTGAAAGGCCTCTGCCACGTGTGCTTACCTTCTTTGGAACAATCCACAATTTCGAGCCGGCGGACATCTTCCCACGCCTACGCGGCTTGCTGCGGCCGGGCGATCTTCTTGTTGTCGGCGCAAACCTGGCTCCGGCGTCGCACTATGCTGAGGCTATGGCCGCCATCCTCGCCCAATACAACAATGCGCCCACAAAAGAGTGGTTAGGTGGAGCCCTGCGAGCCCGCGGCGCCGTCGGTGAGACCAATGTTCATCTGGACTCTGCTGGCGGGGCCGATGGGCTGGAACGAATCGCAGCGGACTTTGCTTTCAGCTCTGTCGTGGAGATTCGCGCATCGAGCCAAGGCATTCGGTTTGCTCCAGGCGAGCGCTTTCCCATATTCTTCTCTTACCGATACACCGTTGAGAAACTCACGTCCCTAGCCGCACAGCACGGCCTCGTCTGCCAGGCGTCCGCCACCAGCGCTGCTGAAGATGAAGGAGTCTTCCTCTTTACCCTAAAATAGCAACGGACCGCCGAAGCGGTCCGTTTAAAACTCTCTGGAGACGCTGGTTACTTCTTGTCTTCAGGGCGATGCGCGTTGTGGCAAGCCTTGCAGTTCACAGCCTCTTTATACTTCTCGAGCGCGCCAGCTTCGCCAGCGTTCAAGGCTTTGGCCGCCTTTAGCAAAGCCGTTGTCTTCGCTTCCCAACTCGCTTTGTCACCCTTCTCGATTGGGTTCAGAGGGAGCGACTCATAGTACTCAACCAGCTTCGCGAAATCTTCCTTCGTCCCGTTGCCTTGCAGGATTTTCTTGCCGGTGTTCGTTTCACCCTTGTGCAGGGCTTCCATCACTTCAGATGTTGTGTATTTCGGCTTTTTGTCAGCGGCATTAACGAACACCGTCAGCGCAGCCAGGGCCACGGCGGTCAGAGGGACGAGAAATTGGTTTTTCATTGGCCATCCTTAAACCTCGGCTTGGCAAAATTGGCAAATACAAAACGGCCGATGCGGCCCCACGGTTGCCCAAAAGCTGCTCGAAGGTTAAAACTAGCCCATGCTGCGGATCACTTCGCTCCTTCGCGCCCTTACGGCTGCCGCTCTCGTTTCCATGGCTCCCGCATGGGCAGCGACGTTCACCACCGATTTCACAACCTTGCCTGCGCAGGCTGCGACGTTCGGTTCAGCCGCGACCCAGAATGGTGTTCTTCAACTCGCCATTGGCGCAGGCCAGGTTGGCTCATTGGTCATTGACGATCTCGAAGGCGGCGGAGCCGTCGCGGGGTTCACCGCGGAATTTAAACTCAAGGCGCCTGCCGCTCCCGCAGGGTTCGCCTTTAGCTTCGCGCCGGACGTTGAGGATGCTCCGTTCGGTGAAACCGGCTCCGGCGCTGGATTCACGATCTCTTTCATCACCGGCCAGGGCAGCGCCACCGCGCAAATTAGGCGTGGCGGCGCTCTTCTTTGGGAAGGCGCGGCGACTCTTCCCACTGCGCAGTTTGTTCCAGTCAAGATTGACGTCCGGACCGACGGAGCGCTCACGCTCACGGTGAACAACCAGGAGTTGCTCAAAGACCTCTTTGCCTACGTGCCCATCCCTGGCCGCTTCGGGTTCGGCGCGCGCAGCGGCGATTCCGGCGGCGAGTTTGCCATTGATGATCTACGCATCTCCACCATTCCCCAAACCGGTCCTTTCGTGATCGCGGCCAGCCCCACTGGGCCTGGCGCCAGCCCTGCCAGCGTCATCACCATTGAGCTTCAGGACTTCAGCGCCGAAGTTGATCCTGCGTCCATCCGCTTATCGCTCAACAGCGGTGTGCATGTTCCAACGGTCAGCAAAGAGGGGAGCATCACCAGCATCTCGTTTGACCCGCCCGGCAACCTTTCCGCCGGCTCCGACAATGTAGTTGTCCTGACTTACACAGCAGGCGGGCAGACCTACACAGCCCAATACGCTTTCAGAGTCACAGTGGTGGCTACCCTCACCTCCGCCATGGCCCACGCCACCGTGGACACCAACGCTCCCGGATTCCGCCTGCGCGTGGTGCAAGCCGCCGCCGCGCCCATTCTGACCAACACCCTGCTGCGCGCGGAGGCCCAACTGGCTGGAACCCTCACCAACGAGGCCACCGGCCAGCCGTACGTGAATGAAGCGAACCTCTCCGCGGCGGGTCCAAATGGCTTCATCCAGGAAACCGGCGTCATCAATTATGCCAGCGGTGGAACCGCTGGGTTCTTTGCCAATGACGAAGGCATTCCCGGCATTCCTGGCAATACTGGCCACGCCAACAACTTCGCCACAGAAGTCATCACCTGGCTTTACCTGCCAGCGGGCGGCTATCGCATGGGCGTTAACAGCGACGATGGCTTCCAACTGCGCGCCGGGTTGAACGCGCGCGATGCCACCTCCGATGTGCTCGGCTTTTTCGAAGGCACGCGCGCGGGCGGGGAGACACGGATGGATTTCATCGTGGAGCAAGCGGGCTACTATTCCTTCCGGTTGCTCTGGTTCCAGGGCGAGGGAAGCGCTCACCTCGAATGGTACTCCATCGATCTCACCACCGGCGAGCGGGTCTTGATTAACGACCCCGCAAATCCAAAAGCGATCCGCGCCTACCGCTCAGGCCCTTCCACACCGTACCTCGCATTTGCCAGCCCGATGCCGCGCTCCATCGTCGAAACTAACGCCACCATCTCCTTGCTCCTCGCTCCGGGTGACTCCCCCATCTGGGCGGAGACTGTGCAACTGAGGCTGAACAACCAACTGGTGAACGCCACCGTCAAACCTGCCGCGAACAACCAGACGTCGGTTGAGTTCACCCCGACCACTCCGTTTCCGGCCGGCTCCGTGCAGACAGTCCGGTTGAACTATTCGGACACGCAGCACCTCGACTACTCCCACCAATTTACCTTCTCTGTTCGGGCCACTGAGACTCCGCGTCTTTCCATTGCTTTATCGCCGACTGGCCAGGTCACGGTCACTTGGCCAGGTGGCGGAACCCTGGAAGAAACAACAGATCTAAAGCAGACCGCAACCACCTGGACTCCCGTTGCGGGCAATCCCTCCGGGACTTACACCACCACCGCCACCGGGACGAAGCGCTTCTTCCGTCTGCGCTTCTAATTCACCGTCCAGCCTTGCGGAAAGTTGTCGAATGGCAGGCCCAGTCACCCGACCGAGCCTCCTTCTTTATGCCAACAAACCTTTAATCACCTCACCATGAACATCGGTCAGGCGGAAGTCGCGTCCTTGAAAACGGAACGTAAGCTTCGTGTGCTCGAGCCCAAGCAGATGCATGATGGTCGCATGAATGTCATGCACATGGCAGCGGTCCTCGATTGGGTTGAATCCTAACTCATCGGTTTTGCCGATGATGTGCCCGGCCTTCACGCCGCCGCCCGCGAACCACATGGTGAACGCATCAATATGATGATTTCGGCCGCTCGTTTCGCGGTTCTCGCCCATTGGTGTTCGGCCAAACTCACCACCCCAGATCACGAGCGTATCTTCGAGCAAGCCGCGCGCCTTCAAGTCTTTCACCAACGCCGCCTGGCCTTGATCCACTTCACGGCACACTTTCTCGAAATCGCCCTGCAGGTTTTCGCCAGGTCCGCCATGGCTGTCCCAATTGGTGTGATAAAGCTGCACGAAGCGCACGCCGCGCTCCACCAATCGGCGGGCCAGCAAACAATTCCGCGCGAATGATGGCTTGTCCTTCTCAATGCCGTACAGGCTCAGCGTCGCTTCGCTCTCACCAGAAAGATCGATCAACTCCGGCGCGCTGCTCTGCATCTTGTAAGCCATCTCGTAGGAAGCGATGCGCGTGTGAATCTCCGCATCCCCCGTTTCCACCGCTCGCTTCAAATTGAGCGCGTTGATGGCGTCGATCGTTTGGCGTTGGCGTTCCGCAGTGATGCCCTCCGGGGTGGTGAGATTCAGAATCGGCTCGCCGTTCCCGCGCAAAGGCACCCCTTGATAACTGGTCGGTAGGAAACCGCTGCCCCAGTTCACCGCGCCGCCCCGTGGGCCGCGCGGGCCGGACTGCAGCACCACAAAGCCAGGCAAATTGCTGCATTCACTGCCAATGCCATAGGTCACCCATGAACCCATGCTTGGCCGGCCGAACTGGCCCGAGCCCGTGTTCATGAACAGCTTCGCTGGCGCATGATTGAACAGGCTCGCCGCGCAGCTCTGCACCAGCGTGATGTCATCAACAATCCCAGCCGTGTGCGGGAACAACTCCGAAACCCATGCGCCGGATTGGCCATGCTGCTTGAAGGCGCGGCGCGTTCCCAGAAGGTTGGTTCCATGGCTGCTGTCCATGAAGGCAAAGCGTTTCCCCTCGATGAATGATTGCGGGATCGGTTTGCCATTCAGCTCAACGAGCTTCGGCTTGTAATCAAATAGCTCCAGTTGGCTTGGGCCACCTGCCATAAAGAGGTAAATGACATTCTTCGCCTTCGCTTTGTGATGCCCAGCCCGCGGGGCCATCGGATTGGCAGGTTGAGCCCCGGAGCTGGAAAGCATTCCCGCCTTGTTCATCAGCGACGCGAGCGCGATGCCGCCAATGTTCATCCCGCAACGGCTGAAGAACTGGCGCCGCGTTGCGCGCTGCAAAGGGTTCATGCTTTCAAGGGAATCCATGGCTATTCGCGGGTGATTGTTTCGTCCAGGTTCAGCAACGTCCGCGCCACGAGTGTCCAGGCGCCTTCCCTGGTGTTCCCTTGCGACGCTGCCGCAAGGGTGCGCTGCAAAATCGCGCGCTCCTCCGCATCGGGCTTGCGCGACAGGCAAAGTTGAAATGCTTTTTCCAGGCGCTGGCCATCATTCTCCGCAGGCATCTCCAGCAAGCGTCCCGCAAAGAGCGTGGCCATCTCATAGAACTGCGCGTCGTTCAGCAATGTGAGCGCTTGCAGTGGGGTATTGGAACGATTCCGCCTCGTGCAGGTCGCGAATGAGTCCGGGGCATCAAAGACCGCGAGGGCAGGGTGCGGTGTCGCCCTCCAAAAATGGGTGTACATCCCGCGCCGAAACCGCTCGTCCCCTTTGCTCACATTCCATGCGCGACGCTGCTGGCCGAGGTTCATCACGCCATCGGGTTGCGGTGGGAACACGCTCGGTCCGCCAATCTCCCGGTTTAATAAACCGCTCGCCGTAAGAATGGAGTCGCGCACCAATTCCGCGTCCAGGCGGAGCCGCTTTTGCCGCGCGAGCAGCTTGTTCATGGCATCGCGCTGCTCCAGGTCGGGCCGGCCGCGTGAGCTTTGGCGATAGGTCGCGGAGGTGACAATCAGTCGATGAATATGTTTCTGGCTCCAGGCGTTCTTTGAGCCTTCTGAGCCCATGAATTCTGTGGCCAACCAATCGAGCAATTCGGGGTGCGTCGGCAGTGACCCTTGCGTGCCGAAATCGTTCTCAGTCTCCACCAGCCCTCTGCCAAAGTATTGCTGCCAGATCCGATTCACCGTCACTCGAGCGAGCAGGGGATTCTCGCGATCGACAATCCAGTTGGCTAGGTCGAGCCGGTTGGTTGTGCCGGTCGGCTTCAGCGGATGAAGCACGCCCGGGACACTCGGCTCGACCTCACCCCCATCGCGGGTGAAATCACCTTTCACAAACAAATAGCTTCGGCGCGGCTTGGCCCGTTCCTGCAGGACGAGTGTCGTGTCGAACTTCGGCTTCTTCGCCCGAATCGCGCGCAGGTCGCTTTGCGCTTTCTTGTTCTCGGAACCTTTCTCAATGAAGGCGGTCAGCAGCAGCAGCTTGTGCGCCTCGGTCCGCTCGGTGGGCTTCACATCGAACGCCATCCGCACCTGCTCTGACATCGCCTGGCGTTCGCCCAGGGGCAGCTTTTCCTCCCAGGCCCGGAGCTTCGTCCAGATCTCGGGGTCCTTCTCAGGAATGGCCGCAATGTAAGCTGCGGCCTTCTCTTCAATCTCCTTGGCCGCGGCCAGTTGCTCCTCCGTCGCGAGCGGCAGCGTCGGTTCATCCGCGTTGTTCAGGAACGCATACAAGCCGAAGAAATCTTTTTGGGGCAGGGGATCAAACTTGTGATCGTGGCATTGGCTGCACGCAATCGTCAGCCCAAGGAAAGCGGACCCGGTCGTGCTCACGCGATCAATGATCGATTCAATCCGGAACTGCTCCTTATCGATGCCCCCTTCCTCATTGATCTGGGTGTTGCGGTGAAAACCTGTCGCGATTTTCTGCTCGATCGTGGCGTTGGGCAGCATGTCACCAGCCATCTGCTCGACGACGAACTGGTCGAACGGCTTGTCCGCGTTCATGGCGTCGATGACCCAATCGCGGTACTTCCAGATCTGGCGCGGCGCATCAATGCTGTACCCGTTCGAATCCGCGTAGCGGGCCACATCCAGCCAGTGCCGGCCCCAACGCTCCCCAAAATGCGGTGACCGCAGCAACCGCTCAACCACTCGCTCGTAAGCGAAGGGGCTGGTGTCTTCCACAAACGCTTCCACCTCCTCAACCGTGGGCGGCAGGCCAATTAGATCCAGCGACACCCGCCGAATTAGCGTCACACGATCCGCTTCCGGCGAAGGCTTCAGCCCCTCTGATTCCAAACGCGCCTGGACAAAATGGTCGATGGCATTTTTCGCAGCGGCTGGATTTTTCAGAGGCGGAACCGACGGCCGCTTGGGCGCTATGAATGCCCAATGCTTCTCATACTCCGCCCCTTCTTTGATCCAGCGTTTGAGAATGTCGATCTGCTCCGGCGTCACCTTCTTGCCCAGCTTGGGGGGCGGCATCAGATCATCCTCATCCGTCGTGACGAGCCGCTTGATCAATTCGCTTTCATCCGCTGAGCCCGGAACAACCGCGGACTTCACCGCCCCTTCGCGTGTGTCCAGGCGCAGCTTCCCTTTGCGATCATTCTCGTCCGGCCCATGGCAAGCGAAGCAGTTGTCTGAGAGAATCGGCCGCACATCGCGATTGAAATTCACCCCGGCCTGCTCCGCTCCGGCAAGCTTTGGAGCGCTGATGAAAGCAAGCGCAGCCACCGTGACGCTGACGAAAAGCGCCACCTGGCTTCTGGTGCGCAAGTTAGGTTTAGCAGGGATCAATTTGACGCCCATTCTCGGTTGAAAAGACTCATACTTCAAGAGGCCTTTGCAGACGGAACGACGGCAGTTGCGGCCCTGCACGCCCTCAGAGAACAGGATCGTGGATGATTGGCGCCATAGAGAATATAGACCTTAAAGATCGGGCTCGGCTGATGCGGCGTAGCTTGTTGAAATCAGGCTCAACGCCGCACCGAATCTGCAGGCGATTTCCCGCAGAGCCGCCAGGATGCAGTGGTGGAAAGCCAATTTATGACGATTCCGCCCCGCACAGGCGAGGCAAGTGATGAGTTGCCGGAGAGCATGCATTGGCTTGCAAGAAGAAGATCATGGGAAGAATGGGGATGGGGTTTCTGGGCGTGGAGGGGGTTCGATGAGGTCGGAGCGCGGGCCGAAAATCTTTTCGCGCGCGGCCCAGATCTTGTCTTCGTTGTCGGTGGAGGTATTGCTGCAGATGGTCGCGATTTCCTGCTGATGAATGATGGCCTGGCGAGCGGCGTTGAACTCGAATTTCCGGGTTTCCAGAGCGAGGCGGGCGCGCAGAAGCTCCAGCTCTTCTTTGCGATACTCCGCCTCCTTCAGGCGCAGCATCCATCGACCGAGCGTTGCGACGGTGGCGGGATCGCTTTGATGAAGCATGGCGTTGTGGAGAGTGGCTTCGCGCAGCTTATGCAAGGTGAGCTGATCAGAGTTGTTGAGCCCGGGCTTGTGGCTGGGCGGGAGGTCGCTGATGTCCTCGGTGAGTTGGCTTTGGAAACGCCAGCGGGCGCGCAGGTGAAAGCGGCGGAGGGTCGTTATATGCGTTTTGAGCCCGAACCCTTCAGGCGGGGGCGCGGCGACCATTTCAAGAACTTGTTTGACTGAATGGGTCTCGAGCCAATCGAAGAGGATTTGCTGCTGCGCGGGGGTGAGGGCGTTCAAGGAGCAGTTCCCCTTGATGTGGATTGGCGTAAATTCTGGCGGCTCCGGGGTCTCGTCGGAAGGTGTTTTCATGGGAAAATATTTTTTAGGTGCTTTTCAGGCCGTTTAGTGTGTTTTCCTTAGGAAACCAACGTGTTTTGCAATGTGTTTTCGAATGTGTTCGCAACGTGTTCTGGAATGTGTTTTGCACGTTGAGAGGGGTGGAAGTTGGCGGGATTTCGGTGCGGAGAAAGGGTCCATGTCGCGAGGGTGAGGAGGCAATCGAGCAGGCAAATGTAAACGCGCACGAGGTTTGGGGCATTTTCGCAGAGGTTTAAGGTGAGTCCACGCCCTTTGCTTTCCGTGTGCACCCCCTCTGCACTGCTCTTGCAGACCCTCTGGCCTACCACTTCTCCGCTGGGCATCGCTCAGCTCTAAGCCAAGTCTTTGCCCGCAGGAAGCATCCGCAAGCCGCATGGCCGCATCTGCCCGACTCGGCCACGTAAGCTTCGCAGTTCTCGCAAACGCCTTTTCGCCTCTCGATCTCCGCGTCGTCAGCCTTTAACGGGTTCCCGCTCGCCACGGCCGCTGCCGATCTCACCACCGCCCCCGCCGCGTTCTTCGCGAGCGCCACGGGCCCAGGCATCTTCCTCTGGCCGCCGATGCTCACCACCTGCCTTCCGATCGGAAACTTCATATCAGTGGAACGGTGATAAAGAATCCCGGACCCGCCACGAGGTTCAAGGTCGTCGAAGCCTGGCTAAAGTTGGCGCAGGGCGTTTGGGCGATGTCCACACCACGCCCGGCGGTAAACGTCCCTGGTGGCGCATTCCCGGCGTCCAGGGTGCCCGATGAGATCAAAACGTATTTCTCACTCACGACCTCCTCATCAGCGAATGACCTCCAGCCGATCGTCCCGTCGTGCAGGAAAGGTGTGCAGCCTGGCCCGTTTCCGCCTGCCTCGCAGCAATCCGACTCGGCCACGCTGGTCGCCTGCACACGCGCATGCCACACAATCTTCGTTTCCAGTGCTAAGAACCCGCCGAGAGACGAGATCTGATCCCGCCAGCTCAAGGGGATTGCCTCCTGCCAGCCCTCCGCCAGCTTCACGTTGTAGTTTACGCGAGACCGGTTGGTACGGATCGCGTAACCCCCATCTAGGCAGAATCCCAGTGCCGCTGTAGTCGCCGCTCCGATCGCAGTGGTGTTGCTGTCGCAGGATCCTGGCAGTGACGAAACCAGCCCACCTAACCCGGAAGGCGGCGTGCCCGTCCAGAGCACCTTCCATCCTGGGTCGGCCGTGTCGCACGGCATCACAGGACCTGCGGGCCAGTCCGGGGTGATCGCCTGGTAATCAAACGAGGATAGGTCTGTGCATTCCAGCTCCCACGGAAGCATCACCCGCGCAGTCGTCAGCAAGTTGACCGCTCGGACGTACTGATTGAAAACCTCTGCGTAAGCGATCGTGTTCGGCATCGGCCCCATGCTGAACGGCTGATCCGGACGCACACTCTCCGGGAACATGCTGAAGTGGCGGCCGCCAAACGCCTCGAGGCAAAGATTCTCGAACCGGTAATCAAACAGCCGCCCCTCACCGGCTGCTTGGCTAACCTTGCTAGTGGTCACACCATCGACGAATCCCTCGCACATGGCGCGGATCCGGATCTCCATTTGCGCCATTAGCAACGCATCGCCGCGCGCATCGCTTAGCTCCCCCGAATCGTCACGGTCCTCGTAGACCTCCGGCTCCAGCCGCACGAACATAAAGTGCGGAAGGCACGATCCAAACGGGTTATCAGGGTTCCCGTTAATGCTGCTATTCGTGCCATTGTCCCCGGTCTTAACACTGCAACTGCGGCCCTGAACTTGCAACCGCATGTATTCGCGCAGCGCATTGTCATCCGTGCGGTAATCCTCGTTCCACAGAGCGGTCACCTCGTCACTGCTCCAGGCTGTTGGATCACTGCTCACGGACGCTGGCGCATCCTCATGCGAGTGAAACCGCCCTGTGAACACCAGCTTCACAATCTCTTCACCGCCTTCGAATTCCACCGTCGCGCTCTCGACCTCGTAAGGCGGTTGGTAAACCAGGCAGCTCTTGAAGAACTCCTCACTCGATCCAGCGTTGTTTGACCCGTGCGCATAGTTGTAGCCGGTAGGCGCTTCGGGAGCGACGTACTCGGCCTGCACCCGTGGGTGGTTCAAATAACGGCGGATCGTGCTCTCGCTCTCCTCCAGGCTCACGCTGTGGTTGTAGTTAACATGCCGCCGAAAACCGGTGTGGTTGGCGCTCCCGCTGTGGAAGTGACAACGATTGTTCCAGGTGTAGTAATCGCCATAAGCGTCCGCCTTCCATAGCGAGGTGTTGCTAAATGTAAATCGATGCGTCTGCAGGAAGCACACCCATTGATTTGTCGCGCCGCGCTTGATTGCTGACCTCCTGATCCCGTCCCGCACATACAGCTTCGCATCGCCCGACTCCTGGAAGTCGGCGGAAGCGCCAGCGGTAAAGCTCTGTTCGTTCACATATGCCGCCCCTTGGTAAACGATGTAGCCGGAGGTCGCGCGAACGATGTAAGTCTCACCTTCCATCAGCTCGCCCGAGGTCAACGCCTGGTGCGCAGGAGCCAGGCCCCAGAAGAGATCCACTTTCTCGTTCTGCATTCCGAACGCGTAGCGCTTAAACCGCACGATGCTCTTGCCTCCGGTGACCTCGTAGCTCAAGAACTGCCGCCGAGGAATGATGTGCACCATCTCCCTGCTGAGCCGCCGAGCTGTGTCGAATACCGGGTTGAAGTTCACCCAGCTGTCGTTTTCGCTCTTCGGTCCGGCCGCGATTGGGTTCGCGATCACCCCGTAGTTTTTGTAGATGCTCCAGAAGTCCGGCGCGTTGCTTACATCGATGCCGCGATTGTCAGTGGAGTGGCTTATCTCATCGCCGCCCTTCGTCGCGAAGAGGCGCAGCAACATGTAGGCGTCCCACACCTGCGGCTTATATTCGAGCAGCTCTGCGAACTCGACGTTGATTTGCCCTGGCCCTGAGAACCTCAGCCCGTTCGGGATCCGCACCATCATTCCGTCCCACGGCTCTTTGAAGTACTCCGCTGTTTCTGCCACCCCGTTGTCAGCAGCGGTTAGCTTGAGTGTGCGCTTCAGCTCGCCCGCTGGCGTCCGCAGCTCCACGGTCACACTGCCGAATAACCCGTCTACCCGCACATACACTCCCGCCAGCACGAACCCCGGCCGAGCGAAATAAATCGGCCCCGTGCCAGTGTTCACAAACTCAAGGTCGGTCCCCTGCGGAATCTCCGCTGGCCCACGCCAGGCAGCCACCGGGTAGATGGCTTGCAATTGCTCGGCTTCATATCTGCCGATCGCTGGCGCGAGCAAATACTGGCGGGTCATAAACTCTTGGAAGTCGAAGCCCACGTTCTCGATCTCAAACTCAGATGTGGCGGTGTCCACGCGCTGCCCAGGGCTGCCGCGAAACTCGGCCGCATAATACGCCACCATGCGCGGCAAGTGCCCTCCGTCCGCGCGTTGCAAGTGGCCTTCGCCGGTGTACGGGCCTTCCACCCAATCAGCCGCTTCATAAGCATCGATCCAATATCCGAGCCCCGGCCCTTGGCTCACCACCACGTAAAACATCGAGCTAAACCCAAAGATCCCCAGCACATGGCCTGTGTCAGAGAACTCAGCGCCCTCGGGGCAGCTTCCAGCGTAGGTGATGCTCGGCAACCCATCGTCGTTATAACTGATCGTGCCGTGGTAGCCGCCCACACTGACGTCCGCCCGCAGCGCCGTGAATTTGATCTGATAGCTCGGGATGTTCGTGTTTTCCGCGCTGCCGCAGCTGCTCAGCAGCTCCACTGGCGTCGGGAAATAGCCGCCATAGCTCTTGCCGTGCGGGCTGTAGGATGGGAAAGCGAACTGCGTGGCCGATTGTGCGGCCGCGAGCGCAGGCACGTTTTGCAGACCCGTTTCAGGGTCAATAACACCACGTTGCAATTTGCCCAGCTCCCAGAAGTCTCCCCACGTCTGCGGCTGCCGTGAGTCCGCAACGCTGCCCAGGCGCAGCGCTGGCCCGCCTCCATCCTCCGCCAGCCGTAAGTATTCAGGGAACGTGTCACCAATGCCGAACACGAACTGCATTATCGGATTGGCAAGGTTGGCGCCTTCCACCCCGCCAGCGGGAGTGACTGGCCAAGCGATATCCCGCTCCGGATCCAAACCTTGGTAAATCTCCCAGAACTCACCCTGCGCTGGGAACACAAACCCGCTTTCGTCAGGGAGCCGCACCTGGCGGAAGAGGTTGAACCACCACATGGCGATGCGATAAGCGCCATCACCGATGCCGCTGCGCAGCCGGTCATTGATCGCCCGCGCCAGCTTGTTCTGCTGAAGGCTCGTTGGCGCTTCTCCTGGCGCCACTTCAATCGCTCGTGTGAAACTGATTGCCATAGAAAAAAGGGACGCCGGCAAGCGTCCCTGTAACGGTCTGTTTAGGCGGTTAGCTCACGGTGCCGACCGCATGCACTTGGAGCTTGATCGGCGCTGTGCTTGCCGCCGCCCAAAGATTCTGCGCTTGCGTCGGTGTTACGGCGCTCGGGATCAGCGCAGATTTGCCAGGCTTGATCCGCGCGAAGGTGTAAGTGGTGCCGCCCGACTTAATTTTGATGTCCACGTAATTGGTCGCGTCCAAGTTCTTCAGGTGGATATAGCTCACACCTTCAGTAATCAGATCCGCGGCGAATGCGATCTCGGTGTCCGTCGTCGCGATCGTCTGCACCGTCAGCGAGCGTTGGCTGCCCGTCGGGCTCAGGCTGAAGCTGCATTCCGCTGTCGTGTTCACGCCGTCCTTGTTCATGGACAGCTTCGTTGTGACTGAAATTTCATTTGCCATGGTTCGTTCTCCTTAAATTCGTAAGTTGGCGAGCACGCACTCAGGACCAACGCATCTGCGTGCTTCCCTTCGTTGTTTTCGTCTGCACCACTTTCCCTCGCGTGCGAATCGGCCGGCGCATCACCCCGCGCGAGGTCCAGCTCGTCAGCATTCCAGGAGCGCTCTGTGGAGCCACGCTCTTCATCTGCTGCTGCATCGCAGCCATTTGCCTTTTCAGCCTGCCAATCATTGTGGATCTCCGTAGCTGAACTTGTCGTAGTCATCCGCGTGCCACCACTCCTGCGTGATTTGCCACTTATCAATCGCCACCAGGGTGCGCGTTGGTGTCCTTTTCAGCCAAATTCCGTCCGGCAGGTCGAAGCCGAGGTCATCAGGAATGTTCTCAAAGCTCGCCATTGTCCGGGTGTAGAGCAGTTGGCCAACATAGCTGTAGGCTGGGCGGATGTTCGTGTAACGCGGCACGACAATTTCCCGTCGCAGCACGTATTGGCTCACCGTGAAGGCTTCGACACCCCGCGCTAAGGCGCCAAGGAATTCGGAAAGCACGAACGTGTCGAAGCCGACTCCGATGTCGCTGGCGAATTGCAATATCTCTGCTTGAGTCGGCTTAAACTCCTCCTCGTTGTCATCCACAACGGTGGTCCCGGAGATGAACGCTTCAATCATCTGGCGCAGTGTGATTGCCTTGTCCGGATCCGTGATCAACGCGAGCTGGCGCGAAATTTTTGGGTGCTCCCAGATGCTCTTCTCAAGGTCATTGCCGTCCAGCGTCCAAACCGTCGTCAGTTCTCCATCGCCATGCGATTCAGGAATGCCCGTCGCGCGCAGGATCGACCAGCCGCCCTCCTCATCATGCTCCACGTCGGTCTGCATCCCGCGCGACCGCATGAACGGCTCCTGCGCGATGATGTCAGCTTTGGCGCCTTTCCATTTGCGAGTAACGGTGAGCCCGCTCTGAGGATCCCACCGATAGTCTGGATCCAGCTCAGTTATCAGCTCTGCTGGCCCGTACGTGCTCATTTGCACTCCTTCAAGATCTGCCGCAGCAAGCTCTCTTGCTTCGTCAGGATTTGGATCTGCCGCTGCAGGTGCACGCGCGTCTGGTCAGCCCCGCCGCGCACCAAGCCAATCCGCGCCAATTGGTCAACCGCCGCGAGAGCCCCCACACCGCCGCCCCCTGCGCCTGGCTTCTTCAAGCCTTTCAGTTGCTGCGAGAGTTTGAGTTCCTCCGCGACCAGCTCCTCCCGCTTCAAGGCATCCTTCTCACCGACGATCTGTTGTTGGAGTTTTAGCCGGTCGGCTAACAGCTTGTTGATCTTCTCCTGCGTGCCCAGCTCCTCAAAGGCCATCTCGGCCATTTCAGCCTGGTTTTTCTTCCGCAGCTCCTCGATCTGCTTCAGCCGCTCCCTGTCCTCCACCGGGTCAGATCCCGTTGTGCTCTTTGCTTTATCCTTCTGCTCGAAAGCCGATCGCACTTTCTCCGCCGCGTCCTGCGCTTGTTGCAGCGCCTGGCTTGCGCTCACCCCTTTGGCGCTGTACGCACCCAGGAACTCCTCAATGAACACCTTGGTTGTGGCCATCCGCACCATTAGGCCGGAGAACACGGACGCAATGGTTGCCACCACCGGGGCGAACGCAGCCTTGGACCTTGCCGCTAGCAGCTCCATGGTGTCCCCGGCATCGTCCAATTGT
>Ga0196963_10001298_pt1 | contig 17444 bp, 14 predicted proteins | sample S1_5metaG_FD_148600 | JGI IMG/M metagenome (GOLD analysis project Ga0196963, IMG submission 148600) | Soil microbial communities from Anza Borrego desert, Southern California, United States - S1_5 | ecosystem: Environmental > Terrestrial > Soil > Desert | place: USA: California | collected... | reverse complement strand
CGCATCAATATGCCTCTCGAGTATCTGAGTGGTCGGTAATCCTGACTTACGGAGCGTGTTCACCGTTTTACCGCCTTTAACGGTATCTTGAATGCGATGATGCCAGGACCCGTTGCTTCGGTGTGTAATCGGCAAGTCTGGCACCGGTCCGGCAGCGACGCGCTCGCGCGAAACCGTACCTTCATCGAGGTTCCGTTTTTCGCAATCTCTCAACCTCAGCCAGCAGTGCGGCGTAGGTCTCCATTGCTTGCCTGCTCCAGATGTCATTGTGACCCGTCATGATCTCCTCAGGACACCGCATGATCCAATAACTCGACTGGAGCTGTCCTGAGCCTGTTAATGCGGCGTGTCCCTTATACGTTGACCATTTCGGGTCTGGTGGCTGCATGGTCATACGCCAGACGGAACGCGGGTCGCCTTCTTTCCTTGGCGTCGTGGTGAAGGTTTTTGGTGGAATCTCGCCCGTTGGCTTCAGATCGATGTTCTGCTGAAAAGCATTGCCCGGAGCAACCCTTACAGGTTCCTCTGACTTCACGATCCAATGATTCACGAGGAGTGGGTTATGCCCCGGAGTTCGTTGATAGTAATAGTGTTGGGGCACTTTCTCCATAGTATTAGTATCTGCTAGGATGAAATCTTTTCCCTCGTATGAACGCCAGAGGCTGGGTTTTAATGGTGCGAACGTGTTTGCGATTTTGTGAGCTGTAGCCGTCGCCTGGTCCGCTTCGGACGTTAAGGAGATCACGAGAGGCGCGTCTGAGCCAACTACTTTGTGGCGTGCTAAGGCCTCGCGATGAGCGACCATCGCCCCATGATACTGTTTCGCGTAAATCGACGGGGCTGCTGAATTAACGAGCAGAGTGAGGTCAAACGGTAAGGGATTGATCCGGGCCTTGCTCCTCATGTCCTCATTCTCCCATGGCCATTCTGCCGTGAGACTGGCCAGAGACGCGGGAGCGAAGGATTGCTCAAGCATGAGAGCACCGAATGAATGACCGAGAAGGAACGCACGGTTCTCCCGACCTTTCATGCTGTAGTGCTGCACCGTTTGACCAATAGTGTAAACACTGCGGATGAGCGAAACCCCTGATACTTTGTCCTCCGCAGCTCCTTTGCGATTCCAGTAACTGACCTGCTCTGGGATCCAAAGGAGCGGCTTCAGAAATCCTCGGCGAGCGTAGCTCCGATTGACGATCGGATTTCCATCAAATACCTCTCTAGTTTTCCGAAACGCCTCTGAGGCTTCATCCAGTGAGTGACGGAAGGCGTTCCCACGCCAAGCAAAGTAAACGCCATGTACTCGAAAGCCACCATCCCGCACAAAGCGTGTGTTCGTGAGTTCTCGCAAGAAATTGTTAAACTCCACCACATCGCCTGAATGAGAGTTGTTTTTCCAACCGTGGACGTAGAGAATTACCATGAGCCGCTCTCCTGACTTTGAGAGTGCCTGGATTCGCTGGTAGGCGTTGGTATGTTGACCGAAATCCAAATAATCCCCCCGTTCATCGAATTCAATAAACGAACAGGAGAATGGCTTTGCTCCGCTGCTTGCTTGGCTTTCGATGTACGCGGAGGTCGCAGGTGGAACCCGCCGATAGACGGTCGGAACCTCTCGCAAAGCTCTACCGCGTGGCGCGCACCCGACGAGAAGAAGGGCGGTTAAGCTAAGCAGCGCTAGGAATATGCCTGCTGTGTGAGTAGTGTTCATGGTTTGGCTGGTTTGATTTCGTAATCCACGTAGGTTTTTTCTGGATCGGTTCTGATCCCAAAGGTCTCAGCGTCTTTCGGCAGTTTTCGTTTTCTGTCGGAAAGCACTACACGTCCGTTCGTTTTCTGAAGGAGCCGTTCGTAGAGGGGCTTCGCAGGCATGTCCCAACCCTTCGGTTTGTCGGTTTTTGGATCTTTCCGCCCCTGCATGCTGGCGGTTTCGCAATCGAGGGGAACGAAGGCCACGAGTTTGTCGCTCTCCATAAGCTCCAGGCCCCCACTTTTCATCGTCGCGTTATGGCTGCAATGGTGGCCCACTTTGTAAAACACTGTGCGCCGAATGAGATCATGTGCAGCGACGTGAGAACCGTCAGGCTTTTTGAAGGTAACGGTTCCCCATGATTGCCAGTTGCCAACTTGGGCATCTCCAACAAAGAGGAGCACCTCTCCTGTCGAGACAAACTCGAAGGCGAGAACAAGGCTTGTATTGTTTGTGTCGTTATCGAGATGGAGTGCCAGTTGACCAAAAGCGCCCAACCAATCCTCGTCAATCTGACGCCAGTCGTGCTTAGGTGCATCATAGGACGCGCTGACAAACTCTTCGATGTGCTTAAAGCATGGAGAGTTCCGACTGATCCGATGCTGCGCGGCGAAGGGATGGTACCTCTCCGCCAAAAGATCATTACCCGCTGTTCCGACACTCACAGCAGCATCGAGTGCTGCAAGGCCGTCGAGCCCGAGACGTGCAAGATGGTAAATCACGGATTCGCGCTTCATCCTCTCCGTCACTCCGCTGCGCTTGAGGAGCGTCGGATCTTTGGGTGGCCCCAAGACATAGACGCGTACATCGTCTACCTCAGGCAATTCGATTGGGCCTTCTCCAGGGCTCAGATATCTCGTGTTCGGTCCACCTCGCTTTTTGAGATATTGTAGGGCTTCAGCTATCGTTCCAGTCCCAGGGAGTTCGTCATCTTCGAAGCCAAGAAGGCCTCTCACGTTCGTCAAAACTGCGGAATCAGCAAACGGGCTTCGCAGTGCGTTGTGGAGCTTTTTGAGCACAGCCTTCTTTGCTGATTTCAGTGCTGAAGCCTCGGCTTCCGAAAGGTTTTCTGTCCAACCCATCCATACCGCCCCTATTTCGATGGAGTCGAAGATGTCTCTCGCCTGATTGAACCCGCAGAGGTGATCTTTGTGCTCATGCGTAGCAACGACGAGATCGATGCGGGCCTTTTCCCCTTGTGTTACGGAGGCTTTTATATGTTCCGCAAGAGCCTCCATCTGCTCCTTCGTTCGATTTAGGGCGCCGCAATCTATGAGAATATTGAAGAGCGTGCCGTCCTTCTTCGGAAACGAGAGGAGAAAACAATCACCTAGGCCGTGCCGGTACATCCGTACTCTCGGGAACGTCTGCCTAGTGGCTGCCGATGTGCGGCGAGAGTGACGGCGCCGTGATGAAACTGGAGATTTTCTCCGGGAGTTCTGTGTTGCCATATGCCTATTCGTGAGTGGTGTGGAGGGCGGCGAAGATTTCACCAGACGACCCAAAATAGGTCGCTGCGAGCGCGCTCTTCGACTCGGTCTGCTTCTTGTACTCTCGGGTTCTCTCAATCCGCTCCGTGTCGCTCAACCCCTTGCGAATCGCGTAGGAAACCTCTCCTCTGTCCAAATCGAGCACTAGTGTGCAACCACACCGGAACGAGAATTTCTCTCCATCAAAGATGAGCCTTTGATTCTGAAGGATCGTGACAAACGCTTGGTTGAGCACACGCCCGTCTTCGCGTTCTCGACGTGCCTCCCGAACCGCATGCACTTCGAAGGTGGGATCACCACCGACGTCAACCCGCACACCTGCATTGCGACCCCAACGGTGAAGCTCAAGTCCCGTTAACTCTTTTAGGGCCTGTGCTTTATCGAAATGAGCTTTGATTGTGCCATGGATATTGAACTGAATCTCCTGCGTTCTCTCCCAGAGATCCCTGCGCGTCTTCAGATGTCGCATCTTGTCCACCTCCGCGCTCAATGCACGGAACAGTGGCTGTAGTGGTCCTTCCAAATCCTCAGCGGAAACATTTGGGTCTTCTTTTGGCCGGGCCCATCGCAAGGAGTCTTCGGACAGCACCCGGAGATTTTGGGGAAATATGCCGCGTCGTCGGAACGCCTCGATAAACGCGATGCGATAATTGTGACGATCCTCCGGCATGAGATCCATGTCGGCAGTGATAAGAGCGCGCAGATACTCACCGAACGTGAGATCAACAGGCGGGCAATAGTCGAGCGCGCGGATACACATATTCAGCACGTGGCTCGCCGCTTTTGACGCGTCGTTCGCCAGCCGATTGATCAAATCAGGGTGAAGCTCTCCCCTCGCGAGTTCCCCGGTCCCATTGCTCGCCAACCGGATGAGGTCGCGTGTTCGAGAACGGTAGATGGACAAAAAAGCGTCAAACACTGCGGCCACAAGGATAGCGCCGCGTTCATGCACCTCGGACGTCCGTTCCAGCTCAGTTGGATCCACATTGTGAGGGACCCATCGCCGCTTTTTCTTATCGAACTTACCGATCGCATCACGAAGGGCACCATGTGTCCCACGCGCGTGGCCAAACTGTGTTGCGAGCTGTGCCAGGAGGTTTTCACTTCCGAGGTCCCCGCGAGTTTTTGCTATTTGGTGTCGCAACACCTCCGGAAACGTGAAGTGCTGAAACAGCGCAACGATGTCAGCGAAGGCCTCGTGAAATGCTAAAACGTCCGCGTTCGTTTCATCCATGAAGTGCTCATGAAAGCCGTCCAAAAGAGCGTGCGTCGTCTCATGTGCGATGACGTCGTGGGACAGACACGTGAAAACAATCCCGCCAGGGAATTGGCCAGATGAGCGATCAGATGTTGCCGGAAAATACCCGAAGAGGAGCGCGCGCTTGTCCCTGCTGTAATAGGCGTTAGCTTGCCTTAGGGCGTGCGGATAAATTCGGAGGTGCTCAACGAATCCCTTCTGCCGCTTGCCATCCCGAGTCTCCCATTTACCAGCCCAGAACGCTTTTCTGCCCAAAGCTCTCTCGAAGCGGTCAATGACGGTCATGGACACGGCATACACCATTTGCTGGTGGAACTGCGGATTGCCCTCTGAAGGGGCAAGTCCATTCGTAGCGAGGACCTCCGGTGCATTGAGATCCACCGGCGCGTAGAAGCAGCCGCTTGCGGGATCGTAGTCAATGACCTCGACATACTCGCCACGCAGCACACCGCACGAAAGCTCCTCCCACGGAACACGATAAGTGATCTCGCTCACCAATGCCGTATCAAGGCTTGTAGCGAGACTTGGATCAAAAGCGTAGCCGCGCAGAGCGCGGTGCGTCGGAGGCGCAGGTGTCCACGGAAGATCAACACGAGCTTTCCGCCCAGGATTTAAGGTCAGTGACACACCCTTAATACGACGGGTGAGCACTGAATCTTTCACTAAAACAGAAGAAATCTTTTGAACGCTTGCGCGGGTAAGGGTTCTCCAACCGAAAACGTCCGGGGGTTGAGGAGAGCGATCGACGGAGGATTGCCGAAGTCCCTGGTCAAGTCGTGCCGGTCACAAGCTACTTCACCTCCAATTCACACGAGCTTCATCTGATTGCTGGTATAATGGAGGAAGACTTGTTCTTGAGAGTTCCCGTTTCGGCGGCAGCGGTTCGGGTGCTCCTTTGAGTCCCATCCCCTGCCGCTGCACGTCTTCTCTTCCTGCAAGTTTTTGGTTTTGCTGAAGAGTGCCGTCCGTGCTTCCAGCGAAAGTAACCCTTAACCGGAAGCAAGCTGCTTACGACAGCCGGACGGCAACAATGAAAGTAACATGGAAGAACTACCACTATTCAAGAGTGAATCACCACCTGGACGACAGAAGCCAAAGCGTAGTCCGAAGGAGTGGAAGGTTGTGGCGCTGCGTGACTGCCCCTTACCTGAAACTCTCACGTTGTGTGATCGACCGGAGCTTGCGGTTGAATACTGGCGCAGACACATCGAGACTGAGGCACGGTTTAATGGTGAGGTCGAGTGTCTTGTTGTATTGCATCTGAATACTAGAAGACGGGTTCGGGGGCATCATCTCGTTGCCACAGGTACCATGGACACCCTCTTGGTTCATCCACGGGAGGTGTTTAGGGCTGCTGTTGTGGCTGGATCGTCTGCGATCCTCCTCATGCACAATCATCCTTCTGGGGATCCGACTCCTTCAGAAGCTGATATCAAGGTTACGCGCGACCTTATCCGCGCCGGGCAGCTCATGAAGATTGAGGTGCTTGATCATGTGGTGGTCGGGAGACCGAAGCACGTTTCATTGCGGGAGCTGGGATATTTTTACATATGAGTAGATTGCCTCCACCTTTCCGGTGGAGGCTTTTGACAAAAATGATCGGAAGACATTTGAACCGGGGTAGGCCTTGGAGATCAACGCAAATTACGCAGACTTGATGGGCACTACACCCCCAACAGTTACAAGGGACTGTCTTTTAACCCAGCAGCCGCGATTTGTCTCCAAACATCCCTCAACGCGACCTCAGCGTTTCCGCAGGTTCGAGCAGCAAAAAGGGTAGTGACACCCTTGCGAGGTTTATGTATAATGTTCGCATGGCTAATGAAAAGCAAAGCGCGAAGCCGGCTGTAAGGGCTTTCGTAATCGGAGTAGCATTAATAACTGTCTTTACCGCCGGGTTCCTTTTGCTGCGGACTAATAATCAGAAGGATAGACCCGGTGCTAACCTTGAGCGTGTAGTAATTAATCAGGCCGCGAATGTTCTACTCTATTTACCATTGTACATCGCACAAGATAAAGGGTTTTTCGAGCAAGAGGGCATTCTTGTTGAAATAGTCACCGGTGGAGGAGATTCCCAAGCATTTGCTGCAGTGTTGAGTGGGAGCGCTGATATCGCGCAAGGCGACCCGATGATGGTTCCGATTTCGCGGGCTCAGGGCGGACCTGGGAAGATCGTTGGGACTGTTGTGTCAAGGGTTGCGTTTTGGGGCGTTACATTGAAGGATCAGGTGCCTGAGATCCGCGACCCGAGTCAGTTTCGAAATATTCGAGTCGTTACGTACCCTGCCCCGAACACGATCTATGCCCTGCAGAAACGGAATCTCGAGAAAGGGAAGCTCACGGAGGAGGACAGCCCCATTATTCAAGCACAATTCGGTCACGAGCTTGCGCCAATCTTCGCAGGGCAAGCAGAAGTAGCCATGACACTTGAACCCGTTGTGTCTCAGGCACTAGCGAATGGTGCAAGGGTGGTTTTCTCCTTCCCCGAACAGTATGGCGAGTTCGCCCTGACAGGTTTAATTACCACGGAGGATAAAATAAAGAGCAATCCTCGGCGGATTCGGAGCGTGGTCCGCGGAATACAAGCTGCACTAAACTACGCTCACACCGATCCTGAAGGCGCAGTCGCTGTTGCGATGAAGCGGTTCCCTGATGTTCCTAAAGGAGTGCTGCGAGCTGCCGTTCTCAGGATGCTAAGTGAAGGAACACTCCCTAAGGACGTCTCTGTCTCAGACAAAGGCTACATGGAGGCGATGCGGGTGCGCAGGGACATAGGGGATTTAGCCAAGGACATCTCGTTCCTAGAGGCGGTCGATAATACATTCGCCTCAGAGGCGACGCTGAGGTCTGTGCGCCCTTGAAAGCCGATGCCGATTACATCCCTAAAGTTACAGAACCTCCGAAAGCGCTTTCATAGTAATCCAGTTGTTCTCAGCCTGGAGAGTCTTTCGCTCTATGATGGAATGGTGACATGCATCCTTGGACCCACCGGCTGTGGCAAGTCCACCTTGATGAGCATGCTTGCCGGCATCGACCTTGATTACGAAGGCACGATAATAGCAGACACCAGCGGGCATTTCAGGATTAGCTATCAGTTTCAAACAGACTTATTGTTGCCGTGGAGGAATGTAACGGGAAATATCCTGCTTCCTTTTGAGGTCTCCTCGCAGAAATGTGCCCCCGAGAAGCTCGAAGGACTGATAAAAAGCCTCTGGTTAGAGGACGTGCAAGAGAAGTTTCCTGAAGAGCTGTCCACAGGGACAAGACAGCGCGTCGCGTTAGCACGCGCATTGATTGTGGACGCAGACTTGCGCATCTTTGATGAGCCATTGAGTGCTCAAGACTTTGCATCCAGGCTCCATCTAGAAGCGGTATTACGTTCGGAACTCCGTCGTTCCGATAAGATTAGTATAATTGTGACTCATAACGTGGAGGAAGCCATTGTTCTTGGAGACCGCGTGCTCGTCCTCGGCGGCAGCCCCACCCGAGTGGTCGCCGATTTCCACATAAGTGGTTTACCAGAAATAAACCGCCCTGTTGCTGCGCGTAAGTCCGACGCTTTCGCTTCGTACGTGGCCCAAGCTTCCGCAGCATTAGTGAGCAAGGCTCCGCCTTCAAGATGAGAGATCACCTTCCGAACCAGCTGCTGCGCGTAATTCCCTTGTTAGTGCTTCTCTCAGCATGGGAGATATTGGCAACAACTAGTTCCCGTATCGCCTTCTTGTTTGGACGCCCGACAACGACGTTCACGGTCTTGATAAGCCGCACTTTCGATGGGACTTTGTTACTCGATGCGGCTGCCACTCTCATCCCCCTGCTGTCAGGGTTTCTGATAGGCAATTTGACAGGTGCAGCACTTGGTCTGTTAGTATGGCGCTTTCCGAGATTCGGGTTTCTGGCCCAGCCATATTTGACGGGCTTAGGTGCCTTGCCTGCCTTTATATTAGCTCCTTTGCTGATTGTCTGGTTTGGCACTGGGGCAGCGATGAAGACGCTGATCGTCATAATGTCAACGATGTTTATAGCTGCGAGCCACACAACCAGTGGTGCTCGCGATATTGACAGACGTTTTTTTCAGCTTTTTAGGAGCTTTGGTGCCGGTGACGCTATGATCTTTCGATTACTCGTGCTCCCAAGCATTGCATCATGGGTATTCTCGAGCCTTCGTTTAAATGCAGGCGCGGCATTATTAGGTGTCTTCATGGCGGAGTTCATTTCGTCCGGGCGGGGGCTCGCTCATCGAACGTTAATGGATGCTGGCCTCTACAACATCTCGGCCGTTTGGGCAGGAGCTCTCTGTGTCGTCGCCATTGCACTTGTGCTGGACGGTTGTATAACCATTTTGCAGCGCGCTGGTAGACCTCCACTATCCCGTTCTGGAGGGTATCACGCACCGACTTATGATCGCACCGTAGCCCGCTAGACTTCGGACATATGACGAAATACTGCTTCTTCCTTCCAGCAGAAACATCTCTGTTCTTGCATATTTATCATGCGTTCGACGAGTACTTACCTCGTCGTTATAGACGTCAGATCACTCCGTGCACCTTCGATGAGTCTGCTGCCGCTGACGATTCGGTCCTCGCAGCCCGAATAGCGGGAAAGACTCGGTATAAAGGAATGGAGATTCTTGGGGGCATCTGCGATCCCCGACAGGCCGCGTTAAACGGATTGAATGTCTACGCCTCGGCCGTGAAGCGACTTGGCTTTTACCTCGTCCTGCCTCACAAACGAGGAGCAGCTATCCTGAAGGGACGACCGAATCCTGTCATTGTCTATGGCCACGGCGGCACGTTCGATCCAAACAAGCCCCCCGTCTCGGCGCTAACCAGCACGTCTCAAGCGCTTGCGAGGTCCGTCGCCGCGGTGCTCGGTAGACCAGAGGTCCGATCAAAACCCTTTGATGATTTATATCTCAAAGACGGAGAGATGGCCGTATCCTGCAATCTTCCCTTAGCATTCGCCCTGGAGGCTCTAGCGCTAGTTGACTTGGTTCCCCTCGCAGATTTATTCCCAGAGTGGTCAAGGCTTTTTGTTAGTGCTATTGTTGCGCCTGGATGGGATCGAATACCTTCTGCGCTCGTGGAGGCCCTCATAAGTGCTGTGCAATACTCGTGCCGGGACCTCAGGTTTAACAAAAGTGTCGAGGACGTTGGCAGTTTACTCCGGAAACGTTTCCCTGCGGAGTTCGACGTAGCTAAGATCCAGGCCAACGCCCATGCATTCGGCTATAAAGGATCTGTAGCGGGCCTTGACTTACCTATCCGCACCGCGAAAGCCCTTCGCGAGCTAAGAATTATTCCGAGCAACGTTGAGACCACTAGACTGGGTTCGCACCTCACGGATGCTCTTTGGACTTCAGAGAAGCTCACGCGCACTTGCTTGTACACACAAGACGAACGCCTCGACCTCCTCGACCGGAACAACTCTAAATCTGCACAGCCTCCCACTGTTGCGGTGCTCGACGGAGCGATCAGCACCAACGCGCGGGAAAAACAAAATCGTGAATTCCTACCACTGTACCTGGCAAGTAAACGTAATGTCAACGATGCCGCCCCAGCCGACGTTGCGATTCTCACTGCACTAAGCGAGGAATTGATGCCCGTCCGGCAATTGATCAGGAAAGCAAAGCTAATCCAGAACAGGAACGAGCACCTCCACTCCTGCTATGGCGCAGAGTTACTGGTTCCGGAATCGGACGATGTTCCGCGCCGTGTTATTCTCGCAACCCCAGAGAAGCAAGGACGACTCCTGTCTTCTCTTCTGACGTCATATGTCCTAGATCGTTGGAAGCCAAGAGTGATAATTCTGGCCGGCATCGCAGCCGGGATCCGCCATCCTGACATGACTGACAAAGACCCGTTCTTTGGGGATATCCTTTTACCGGATAACATCAAAGACTATGAGGGCCAGAAGGTAACTGACACGAAGACTTCTCGAACCAAACAGAGCCAGGAGACCATGGGTGCGGCCCAACATTACACCGCAACCTTTAGAACCGAGGCGTACGAGGTCAACGCACGGTTGCTTCGGCTTGCTAAAACTCTCAGTCCAAGTTTGTGGCATAGGAGTATCGGGTGTGAAAGGCCTGCATCAAAGAACCCCAGGAGTCATCCGAACGTCCTGTATATTGATAAGCCCAGCTCGATCCTTTGCGGAGACAAGGTTGTTAGCAGCTCGTTCTTTTTAAAAGATCTCATCAATCAGGTCCCTAATGCGATTGGCTTGGAAATGGAATCAGCTGGCGTCGCAGCCGCAATCCGGGCCGACGGAGGTCGATGTTCTTTGATCGTAGTCAAAGCCGTCTCTGACTTCGCGAACGTAAAAAAGGGAAGTAAGACAACTGCTATGTGGCGTAAGTATGCGCTAGCCTCGTCGGCTGCCTTCGCCTTTCAGCTCTGCAAGCATCCTAGCTTGTTATGACGCGTTCTCTCGACTACAGACAAGGCGGAAGACTAAGGGATCGCCCACTCGGATCGAAACGGTCTACGCCTGCTGCGGTCGAACGTTGGTAGTCTGCGCATTGGAAGCCAACCAGCGAGGAAGGATGTAATCATGGTCGTACACCCGATCTACTGAGTTAAGACGCAGGGCGGCCTTTGCGCGCATGAGAGAGGCCGTTATCCAACGGTGACCTTAACAGCCGGAAAATCGTCAGCCGGACAATGAGCCCCGAAGACTTAGCCCTTCCAGTCCATGAATTACAAGGCGCGAACGGCGCAGTGACGTAGGAAAGAGTGTCGCTTTATCTTGTGCATGAATAGCCACATAGCCTCCCTGCGGAGTCGTCACCGCAGCGGTAGACGTTTCCGACGGGCTCTTCGATGTGTAAGATAGGGTCGGCCTGAGATTGAATACCGACGCGAAAACAAACTGAGCTTTTTCGGAGGGACTACAGGTATTCCCTTAAAGGTTCATGATTAGGTTAGGTCTAGTCGTTACGGGGTGGGTCGGTTGGCAGCGTTGACTTTGGGCCCCCTGCCTCCTCATTCTTTGCTACGGCTTCGTATAATTCTGTCAGGCGCCGTTCCTCCGCTTCCCTAAACTCTCTCTCGCTAATTGTACGAACTAGTGGGGACTTAAAACCTGCACAAATCTCGTGGAGACTGCGAGCAATTTTCTCGAGCTCACCAACAATCTCGTGCTGACCTTTCCGAGAGGTGTAGAGAATGCCGCTAAGTATGGCGAGGTCAGAGAAAAGGACGTCTGAATATCGCCTCTTGCGAGGGGGCCCGGTTTCGTAGGTTACAGTACTCGTAAATTTAAGGTTTGGGTAGGCTTTTTCTACCTCACTCCAGCTCCCCAGCAACGCTCGGATTGTTCTTGCGGGGGAAAGCATAGGCAGGCCTTCTTCGATGAAAGTTAGAGGTCCATGGCCGCTCCGGATTAAACAGCGAATCGCAGGCGACGTCGTTATTCTGACGTTGTAGGCAGGAGTTTGGCCGGTGTTGCTGAGCTGGGCATAAACAAGCCCTCTTTCGGCGACGACTTCGAAAAGCACGAACGGTCTTGTTCGGCTCTGCTCTAGTTCAGAGGCTAGGTCGAGCTGTTTGCGTGCGAGCAATGCCAGCCACAGAGTGGCCGCCACATACACGAGTGTAAGCACGACGAGCGCAAACCCGTCATTCGTGTTACCCCAAGTGACGAGCGATTTGATGCTCTCCATCGGCTATGGGTTTTTATCCAGGCCCATCAGGGTCGCTGAAAAGTGTAGCACGTACGCGCAGCGCTTGCACACAAGCAGGAGTGTGTTAACGGTGGGGCCCGGGATTAGGGCTTTGCCTCCTTGGATTACGGGCGTTGCAACGAGTTCTTCCGCACTTAGTTCTTCATGCGAACAAAACGGGCAGCGCGGGCGGATGCCGCGAATTGTGAAATAATGGTTTAACGTCTCGACTTGGCTTTTAGTTAATCCCATAGCGAGCACACCCTAAGGAGAGTCGTTGGATAGTCAAGCAAGCTCTACGGAGCACGTCCTTTGCGGATAGACGCCTCCGATCGAGTGGAGCGTTCGCTCGCGTCCAAGGAATTGCTCCTTGGGTCGGGCTAAAGGGGGTGGGAAAGGCCTCTTGCGGTCGCGATATGACAGAGCATCATAAGTGTAAGGGGACAAGTCGTCCATGACCGTGATCGAGGCTACGGTTCTACTCTCTCTCCGATCGGCCGCTCGTAGAGCCTCCTAGACCCACGCATCTTTTCGGCAGCCCATAACCCGATAGCCCGATCGAAGCTCCCCCGTTTCGTGAGTGCTAGCCGTTGTAGCCGGACAACAGCAGATAAGAATCACATGGCGTAGTCCGTTCTGATACCAGCGCAATCCAACTGAGTGTTCTAAGGATATAGACTAGTGTCCTGTTAGCGGCATAAGTCCCATAAGTCCTTGCCCTTTTTGGCGCTATCTGATTTAACCGGGCACGCGCACCGGACGACCCACCATTCAGATTGAACTTTCCTCAGGCGAGACCGAGCAACTGGAAGCCTTTGTCCGCCGGGCAAAGGCTCCCCAATCGGAAGCCGTCCGGGCGCGGGCGGTCCTGGCCTTTGCAAAAGGGTTGAACAACAAACAAGTCTCCGGAAAGGTCGGCTTGTGTCCGCACTCGACCGGCAAGCTTCGCCGGCGTTTTCATTTGGAGCGGCTGCAAGGACTGTTTTATTTGCCGCGCCCTGGGGCGCCGCGCACCATCAGTGATGAAAAGGTCGCCGAGGTGATTCGTATTACGTTGGAGAGCAAACCGGCGCATGCCACCCAATGGAGCACCCGGTTCATGGGCCAGCCGGCAGGCTTGTCCAATGAAAGCATCTCCGGATCTGGCGCACTTTCGGGCTGCAGCCTCACCGCACTGAAACCGTTCAGCTCTCGACCGATCCCCAGTTTGTGGACAAGGTGCGCGATGTCGTCGGGCTGTACGTCAGCCCGCCGCAGAACGCGCTCGTCCTGTGCGTGGACGAGAAGAGCCAGATTCAAGCCTTGGAGCGCAGCCAACCGATCCTGCCGTTGCGCCCGGCCAGAACGGCACACCGCCGACGCTATTTTCGCCACGGGACAATCTCCTTATTCGCGGCGCTGGACGTCGCCACCGGAAAAGTCTACGCACGATGCCAAAAGCGCCATCGGCACCAGGAGTTGCTCGCCTTCTTAAAGCAGGTCGACGACCAAACGCCCGCAGGCTTGGAAATTCATATGATCTTGGACAACTATGCCGCCCACAAAACGCCGGCCGTCCGCCGGTGGATCGTGCGACACCAGCGCTGGAGAATACATTTCATCCCCACGCATAGCAGTTGGCTCAATCGGTGGAACGCTTCTTCGCCCAGATCACGGAACGGCGGTTGCGGCGGGAAAGTTTTCAGAGCGTCCGTCAACTGCGCGAAACGATTGCGGCTTATATTAACAACCATAACCAAACGGCAAAACCCTTCGTGTGGACGGCCTCGGCGGAACTGATCCTCGGCAAGGTCGAATACGTCTGTAACTCACTTCGCTCACAGGACACTAATACAGGCAGAGCCTCAGAGCGCCTCCCATCGATTACCGTCCTAATCACATTGCTGTGTCTTGATGCACCCACTAGCTATCTTCCCAATTGTTACTCAAGAGGCGGAGCTCTGAGATTGCGCGATTCCGGCTGTTGATCAAGGAATTGAAGTTCACACGGAGCGAGGCCTGCGCCTGTTGGTTTCAAGGTGGGCTGGACTGGGGCTGCGAGTTGCTCGCAGTGGCCGAGGTTAGAGAAGCTGCGTTGTTTGTGCCTGCGGGCCTGTTTGTTGCTGGAAGAGTGGGTGAGTTGCTCAGATATAGCGTGGAGTTCGTAATTACTGCGGCGCCATTCGTGTGTCCTTGATCTGTGGCGCTACTTTCCTTCGGTTCAGACAAATAGGCGACCAGGAATGTAAAGATCAGCAGGTAAACGAGCCACACCGAGCCGTAAAGGTTTCGCTTAAACCTGATCGTCTGAACGGTGAGGTTATATTCGTCATCCTTGTTAAAGACTGCGTCCAGGTCTCTTTTGTCTAAGAGGTCTGCGTATCGTTTACGAATGTTGCCATATGCGGTTCCCATAACTCGGACTTCTCGGTTTAGCATTAAAACGCTCCCGACTAAATGAGCTAGCGAAGCACAAAGAAGCGCATAAGCAATCGCAGCCACTTTCGGAGTGAAACTGCCTGTGAAGTCCTTGTCAGAAACAGCTTTTACGACGAGGACCGAAAGAAAGAACGAAACGAAGGCAACGAAATTCTTTGCCAAAGTATTCCCCAACTCTTCTCCAAGCTTTGACGCTTTGCGAGACAGTTCTGTGAGGAAGTCGATGAGCTTGTTCTTAACCTCGATATATTGTTTAACGTTGTCCTTAAGGTAGATCTGGTACCCGGATGTTATCGAGTCGTATAGGTGTTCATCGACGTTGGTGATGTCCAGTCCCTTGCTGTGAAGGGAAATGAGGTTCCGGGCCAGTCCCGCCTTATCGGCAGCGATCCCGCCCTCGTAAATCCAGCGATAAACCTTGAATAATACCCCTGCCGACTTTCCTGAAACATCGCGCCAAGCGATCTCTCCAGTGATGGACTTATATCCCTTCAGCTTGAACGACAATCGTCCATTAGTCTCAAACCGAGAAACATCCGTGATGTAAACCACGCATAAGGCGGCGCATGCTCTGTCAAGGAAGTGCGCAAGCTGATGGCTGCTGCGTTTTGTCAGATAAAAGTCGTCCTGAATTACTTGTATCTCGGAGGCGTTCTCGCAGTGGCAAAGCTCATTCCGTCTCGCAAGAATAGTCTCTCGATTAATATTTGTGGTTCTAGCCACGTGGCCGGAGGCCGGTTTGGTAAAAGCAAGCGTCTCGGATTCAAACTCATCGAGGAGGTCGAAGCAGAAAAACTGAATCGCTGAGCCTCCGTTAAACAGACTAGCAAAGGACACAAACACATCCTTAAGAGGAAGTGCTTCAAGCCATTCAAGAAGAGCCGTCGTTTTGTAGATGTTACGTTGGGCGCCAGCAGCCTTGACGATACTAAAGTTCAACCTACATGGCGGATTCTGCCCGGATAACCGAAGTATTCCTTCGAGGAATGTGAGTTCTTCATCTATATTTTCCGGGCGATTCGAGTGGAACGATACAGGCTCGTTCTCCCCAACTGTTACATCCAGGTGTAACACATCACCCGCCGGAATTCTCGCCCAAGCATCCTTCACCCGCTCGGCACTCGGCAAAACGATGTTTGCAGAGGTGGAAAAGGAAACGGATTCGAAATCCTCTTCATAATTCTGGGGCGCAACGTCGGCCGAAACGAACACCTTTAGTATTGACTGAAGCACCTGCATTTACTGCCGACGCTTAAAGGTCTCGTAACCTTCATCGCTCCTAATGAACACGCCTTTTTTTCCAGCAATTTCGCGGGCCTCAATTGAGTTGCCCATATCTTGTGCATCTTCAGCCAATTCGAGTTTAATCTTGTCGGTGAGTTCAATCACGCGTTTGAACCTCCGCTTGACTGCGTCCTGCACCACATCAAACGATGCATCAAACCCTTTTTTCTCTGGCAAAGCTGCAATGCTCGCACGCAGCTTTTCCATATTCACCTCTTTGTCGAGGGGTTTATATGTACCAAAAGCATATTCTGTGAAATCCTCCATGTTGAAGTTTCGTTGCGTTTGAAAGTAGCTGACCACATTGCGGCGGAGGTGAGTGAAATCGGCAGGTGAAGAGGCCTTTAACCGTTTCGACAATGCGTCGTCAATGGCGAGAAACGCGTTCTTTGTGTTTTCTTCATTGGTAATAACCGCTTCAAGTTCGAGGAACTGTCCCCACCAATATTCGGCGTTGTTTTTACACGTTAAAGTCACCTTCCGCACATGACGACGAGCGTCAAACTGCATAAGGCACGTTTTTAGCACCCGCTTTTCGAACGGCAAACCTGCATGCCTTTGAAAATCTTCCTCGTCTAAAAACGGATGAGAATCAACTTTTGCGATGAGCATCATTTCAACGCCATCCTTCCTAAAGACGACTTGGAACAAGCTGCCTTTTTGCATCTGAATGCCCAGCTTGTTAACCCGTTCTTGGGCAGATTGTTCCTGTCGTAAGAGCCTCTCCGCAATTATTTGAGCGTCGTTCCCACAGTTTTTTTCACCAGCCATTCGCTTGACGGCTTCATGGACCTCAGTCGTTGCGCTTGGAAATCTGTATTCACGCTGGTCTGCGGACGCCAGAACCTTTTCGACCAAATCAAATGCGTAGCTCGCCGCGTCACTTTTCTTACCGATCTGAATGGGTTCGATCTTTTTACTGGTCAATTCGATTGGATGATACGAAATGAAGTGCTGCGCGATGTTACTCATAGGCGATGATCCGGGATTGTTGAGGAAAGACGCTAGCCTTGCAAGCGAATACATCAGCTCCTCTTATCGCCCTGCCTCCACCAATCTATTCGAGCCTACCAAATCTCATCCCTCTTCTGTTGTCCTGTGAATAGAAGAACCCTTACTTACCTCTACGCTACCAGGGTCTGAAAAGTGTTCGTATAGTCACCTTTCGGAACTCTGTTCGGAGGCGGGAGGCCAGTGCCTCCCATTCGTTTAAGTTCTGATATACCCGCTGTTTGCGGCCAGCTCCGTTGCCACTCCCACCCCCGAATTCCCCGGAACCCGGAGTGTCCAACCGTGGAATGGTGGCGAGGGTACAACTTATCATGCGAATACGTCCTTTATCCTTCAATGGGTGTCCGTTACTTGTCCAATAGTCATTGTTGTCATTCCCGTCCAAAAGAACTGAGGATAACCTCTTGCAGTCCCAAAGTGGTTCCTCCGTGAGGATAACCCGGTGTTCCGAACCCGTGATCCGTGCGGATCAACTCGTTGGTCTCGATCCGAAGGATAACCCGTTGTCTTTCGGAGAACTGGTTCATCCGTGAGGATAACCCGTTGGTCTCCGGAACCCGTTCATCCGTG
>Ga0196963_10001297_pt1 | contig 17463 bp, 12 predicted proteins | sample S1_5metaG_FD_148600 | JGI IMG/M metagenome (GOLD analysis project Ga0196963, IMG submission 148600) | Soil microbial communities from Anza Borrego desert, Southern California, United States - S1_5 | ecosystem: Environmental > Terrestrial > Soil > Desert | place: USA: California | collected... | reverse complement strand
CTGAACCGCAACCCCTCGCCCGCCAACTTATCCAGCACCGGCGTCCGAATCTTCTTCTGCCCGTAGCACCCCAGATCCCCGTACCCAAGGTCGTCCGCCAAAATGAACACAATGTTCGGCTGATCCGGCGGCGCGGCAAGAGTGACGACGGTAACCAGCGCGAGCGCGATAAACATGAGCGGGCGGACGATCATGAATGAAAGTATCGCGCCAATCAGATGTCGTTGGAAGCCCGACGACCCCTCTCCTCCTTTGCGCCCTTTGCGTCTTTGCGGCAACCCGTCTTCTCCGCCGTGCCTCCCACCCTACAATGCCCACGCATGCACCACCTCACCCCCCGCCAGATCGTCGCCGAACTCGACCGCTACATCGTCGGCCAGGCCGACGCCAAGCGCGCCGTCGCCGTCGCGATCCGCAACCGCTGGCGCCGACAGCAGCTCCCCGAGGCCATGCGTCAGGACGTCTCCCCCAAGAACATCATCATGATCGGCCCGACCGGCGTCGGTAAAACCGAGATCGCCCGCCGCCTCGCCGGCCTCGTCGCCGCCCCGTTCGTCAAGGTCGAGGCCACCAAGTACACCGAGGTCGGCTACCACGGCCGCGACGTCGAATCGATGGTCCGCGACCTCCTCGACACCGCCATGCAGCTCGTCCGCGAGGAGATGACCGAGTCCGTCAAACCCGAGGCCGAGCGCCAGGTCGAAGAGCGCCTGATCGACCTCCTCCTGCCGCTCCCCGCCGGCTACGCCGTCCCCGATGACGACGAGGCCAAGCAGAAGCGCGAGCGAAACCGCGACAAGATCCGCGAGCAACTCCGCTCCGGCTCACTCGAAGAACGCCTGGTCGAAGTGAACACCGAGGACCGCCCCACCGTCGCCGGCGTCCTCGGCACCGCCGGCATGGGCATGGACATCGAGTTCCAGAACATGTTCGAGAAGATGCTCCCCGTGAAGCGCGAGTCCAAGCGCGTCCCCGTCGCCGACGCGCGCAAGCTGTTGCTCGCCCAGGAGGCCGAGAAGCTGATCGACAAGGACCGCATCACCCGCGCCGCCATCGAGCGCACCGAGCAGTCCGGCATCATCTTCCTCGACGAGATCGACAAGGTCTGCGGCACCGAATCCAAGCAGGGCCCCGACGTCTCCCGCCAAGGCGTCCAGCGCGACCTCCTGCCCATCGTCGAGGGCTCGACCGTCATGACCAAGTACGGCCCGGTCAAGACCGACCACGTCCTGTTCATCGCCGCCGGCGCCTTCCACAGCTCCAAGCCGTCCGACCTCATGCCCGAGCTCCAGGGCCGCTTCCCCATCCGCGTCGAGCTACAGGACCTCACCAAAGACGACTTCGTCCGCATCCTCAAGGAACCCCAGAACGCCCTGACCAAGCAGACCTCGGCCCTCCTCGAAACCGAGGGCCTGCAAGTCGACTTCGCCGACGACGCCATCGACGCGATCGCCCAGATTGCGTTCGACGTCAACCGCCGCACGATGAACATCGGCGCCCGCCGCCTCTACACGATCCTCGAGCGCGTCTTCGAAGAGATCAGCTTCAACGCCCCGGACCTCGAAGAAAAGAAGATCCGTGTCACCGGCGAATTGGTGCGCGAGCGCCTCGGCGAGGCGCTCAAGGACGAGGACCTGTCCAAGTTCATCCTCTGATTTCAGTCGGCGACGGATTCGTCGATCAACCGCTTGTACGCGCGCCGCGCGTGCTCGTACGCCGCCTCCGCCTCCGCCATCTCCGCCGGCGCGTAGAACCGCTTCTTCTGCGACCAGCACTGCTCGACGCCCTTCAAGCACCACTCCGCGGACCGCCGGCTCGCGCGCACCGGTTTATCCTCGACGATCACGAAAATGGGGTTCGTATGGCTCGACGGAAACACGCGCAGCGCCACCCACGACGACCGCTCGATCGACAGTTCGAAGCTGACGTCGCGCGGAGTCCCGTCCGCGGTGATGACCTGCTCCGCCACCGCCTGCCCGTTCACGATCGCCTCGACCTTCACCGTCCGCACGCCCGGCTGCCGCGCCCGCTCGATCGACCACACAGGCTCGCGCTTGCGCGGCGGCGGCGGCGCCACCTCCGGCATCCACGCCGCCAAATTCGCCTTGAGCGTCACCTTGCCGTCCTTCGCCAGCCGCAACTCCGATTCGCCCTCGCCCATCAGCGCCGACCGCCCCTCCGCCGTCGCCGTCATGTCGATCAAGTGCGAGTACCCGTCCGACACGTAATTCGAGCCCTTCCGAATCCCCTCGCACCACGCGTCGTAGTTCAGTGGCCCGGCGAGCCTCACGTACGACCGGCCCATCCCGACGCGCTCGCCGTAGATGCACGGGAAGTCCGTCTCGCCGCTCGCCCGCACGCGGTACCCGCAGTTGAGCACGTGGTACCACATGTTCAGCTCGGCCTTCGGCTCCGTGTCCACCGTCGAGATGAAGTCGACCGCCGGGACCGGCTTGCCGTCCGGCCCCGGCACGTCGTGCGTCACGTCGACGATGAACTCGTTCGCCCCGATCCCGTTGTAGTCCGGCACCTCGTAGCTCGGCAGCTTTCCGTCCTTCACCGCGATCCCGTTCCCACTGTGCGCCGGCCCCGTCACCGCGCCCTGCCGCTTCGCCCACTTGAGCGTGTTCAGGCCGAGCGTGGGCCAGTGGTTCTTCGAATCGCCGCCCGGGTAGATCTGCTCCTTCAGCCGCAGCAAACAAAGGTGCCCCGAGCGGTGCGACCCGAACCCCGACACCTCGATGTCGTACCGGAGCAGGTACGGGTGGGTCGACACCTTGTCGTCGGCCCCGGTGAAGAACTGCTTCTGAAAATCGAAGCAGGGGCCCCACGTCAGGTTGCACCCGACCTTCAAATCTTCGCCCAGGATGTGCCGCATCATATGTTCCGCGAGCACGCCCTCGGTCGGCTGCGTGTAATGCGCGCACCCCGCGGCGTGAATGTGGTGGTCGCCCGACCAGTACCCGCGTTGGGCCGGGTCGATCCACCGCTTGAGCGCGATCTCGACCGCCGGCATCCCCTCGGCCACCACCAGCGGTCTCGATTGCGGCAGATACTCCGGCCCGCGCGTCACCTCCAGCGTGTACGCCCCGTCCGGCAGTTTCACCGTCTCGCCGTCCGCCCGATACACCTGCTGTTGGAAGAAGAAGTCCGGCGCCAGCCGCTTGGCCTGCGACGGGTACACGTGCCCCGCCTTGTCGCGGATCACCAGCGCGGCGGTCGTCGGCTTCCCATGCTCATCCTTGACACTGAACTTCACCTCCCGCGCCGCATCGGCCGTGAACATCACCGCGAGCTCGCTCCGAAACCCCAAATCCTGATTCCCCTGCCCCGCCAGGAACACCAGCGTCGCCTGCCGCCGCCCCGCGTCCCGCGAGTACATCTGCACGACTCGGTACTCGACCTCCAGCCCCGAAAGCTTGTCCGCCAGCGGCTTGGCGGTGTACCGCGCGATCTCCAGCCACCGGTCGCGCACCTGATCCGCCGGCGAGTTCGCCAGCGGCTTGGCCTGCGGCGACTCGACCTTCAAATCCCCCGTCAGCCCCGCCTGATTGTGCACCTTGATCAGAAACGTCCGCCAGCCCGCCTCCATCAGCCGCGGCGTCGCCGGCCCCGCCGCCACCTTCACCCGCGCCTCCGGATTGATGTCCACCACCGCGATACACAACGGGTCCAGCGCGGCCTGAATCGCCCGCACGCCCGCCGCCTCGTCCTTCGCACCGGCCGCCGACTGGACCGCCCTCCGCGCCTCCTCCGGCAGGGGGGCCCCGGTGAACTCCAGCGCCTCGGCCAGCGCCCGCGCGTGCGCCGCGAGCGGCTGCAGCGCGACGTTCTCCACGGCCGACACGGGCTGGTCGGCCGCGGCCGCCGGACGATGTCCGAGCAGGCAGCCGAGAATCGTCATCAACGTCCCCCACCAGAACCCAGCGCGGTGCGTCATCGAGATCCTCCGCAGAAGTGAGGACCCGAGCATACCCGCGCTCGGACGCGACGCCACCGAATTCCCGACGTCTCGGACGACGCACCGCCCGCCCTCACGCCGCCGCGTGTTCCGCCGCTTCTTCCTTGATCCGCCCCTGGTTGTCGACCTGGTCGAACTTGACCGCCACGCGCTTGGACACGCCCTGTTCCTGCATGGTCACGCCGTACAGCACGTCGGCGATCTGCATCGTCCGCTTGTGGTGCGTGATCACGATGAACTGCGACGTGTCCAGGAACTCCTGGATGATCATCCCGAACCGCTGGTTGTTCGCCTCGTCCAGCGGCGCGTCCACCTCGTCCAAAATGCAGAACGGGCTCGGCTTGCTCTTGAAGATCGACATCAGGAGGCTGATGCACGTCATCGCCTTCTCGCCGCCGCTCAACTGACTGATGCTCACCGGCTTCTTGCCCGGCGGGCGCGCGATGATCTCGATCCCCGCCTCCAGCACGTCCACCTTCTTCGTCACCATCTCGTCCACCGTCCGCACCGTCCCGTCCTCCAGCGTGATCTCGCGCTTCACCTTCTCCTGCACCTCGGTCTCCAGGAAGATGTCGGCCGCCCCGCCGCCGAAGATCTTGCGGAACATCGCCGCGAAGTTCTCGCGCACCGCGTTGAAGGTTTGCTCGAACCGCACGCCCGACTCGGCGTTGATCGTCTCGATCAACTCCTCGAGTTGCCGCTTGCTCTCGATCAAATCGTTCACCTGGCCGACCAGGAACCCGGCCCGCTGCTCGAGCTCGTCCTGCTCGGCGATCGCGTCGACGTTCACGTTCCCCAGGCGGTGGATCTTCTCGCGCAGCTCCTTGATCTCGTCGCCCACCTCGTCCCAGTCCATGTCGGCCGGCACGTACCCGCCCTCGACGGCCTGGGCCTCGGCGTACCGCGCGGGCAAATCGAGCTGCAATTCGTCCATCGTCCGCTGCACGAGCCCCTCGAGCCGCACGCGCACCTCGCCGACCTTCACCTGCACCTGGTGGAAGTCCTGCTCGATCTCGGCGTGCGCCTCGCGCCGCTGGTCGACCGCGCTGGTCAGTTGCCGCACCACGTTAGCCACGTCGGCGACCTGCTGCTCCAACTCCTCCAACGCCCCCGCGAGTTCCTGCTGCTGCTGAACCAGCTCCTCTTCCTTCTCCTTCGCGACGACCAGCTCTTCCTCCACCCCGCCGCGCCGCGCCGCGAGCGACCCGGCCGACTGCTCGATCCGCCGGGCCTGTTGCTCCAGCTCTTCCGCCATCGCGGACAGCCGCTGCACGGCCTGCTGCGCCCCGAGCTGCTTTTCCTGCACCTGCCCGAGGTGAATCCGGCGGGTGGTCAGCTCTTCGCCCCACTCGCGGAGCGTCTCTTCGAGCTCCTTCTGCGTCGCCGCCAATTCGTCCACCTTCGCCTGTCGGTCGGCCTGCTCGGTCTCGAACTCGGCGCGCTTGGCCGCGAGCGTCTGCTCCTCGGCCGCGAGCTTGTCGACCTGCTGGGCGAACTGTCCCAGCTCGCGCTCCAGCACCGGTTGCTCGCGGTCCAGCGCCGCCTGCCGGTCCGCGTTCTGCGCCACCTGGCTGCTCAGTTCCACCTTCGTTTCGTTGGCCTGATAGATCGCCTGCCGCAGTTCGTTCTGCGACTGCTCCAGCCCCTTGGCCTGCGAGTTCCCCTCGGTCAGCCGCGACACGAGCTCGGCGATCCGCTGGTCGACCTCGGCCACCTGGTGCCCGATCGCCTCCAGCTCCGACCGCCGCGACAGGATGCCCATCGCCGCCGTCATCGGCCCCGCCCGGAACGTCCCGTCCGCCTCGACCACCTCGCCCGCGTGCGTCACGTACCGCCAGCCGTCGAACCCGCACCGGTGGTAGTACTTGGCGACGTCGATCGAGTCGACGACGGCGGTCCGGCCGAGCAGCCGCGCCGCGACCTCGTAGTCTTCCGGCTCCACGCGCACCAGGTCGATCGCAAGGCGGAGGCGGTGGGGGTGGGCGTTCCAGTCAATTGTGGCATGGGCATCCTGCCCGTGCATGAGGGCTTCGTAGTCGGATGATCCCGCTTCTTCGGACGCGCCCTGCATGGGCAGGATGCCCATGCCACCAACACGCCCGCGCACGACCACGTTCACCCGTCCCTCAAGCTCTTCGAAGGCCTCGCGCGCCCCCGCCACCGAATCCAAGTCCTCCGCGACCAGCCACTGGTCCCGGCCGTCCAGCGCCGCCTCGATCACGTGCGCGTGTTCGACGTCCACCTTGATCACGTCCGCCACCAGCCCGCGGACGAACGGGAACTTGTCCTCCCGCTGCCGCAGCACACTCTTGACGCCCTCGGAGACGCCCTCGCGCTTGGCTTCGAGTTGCTCCAAGAGCTTCTGCCGCGAGACGAGCCCCGACCGGTGTTCGCGCGCGCTGCCGAGTTGCTCGCTCACCTGCGCGATCTGCTGCCCCAGCGCCTTGGCCTGCTCGCGCCGGTCCTCCAGCGCCGCCTGCTGTTCGGCGATGTGCGCCTTGGCCTGCTCCAGCCGCTCTTCGAGCCCGGCCCGCGCGGCCTGCAGGTTTTCCAGCTCCGTGACAACCATCTGTCGCCGCTGGGCGACGCGCTCCTGCTGGGCCGCGAGGTTCTTCCGTTCGATCTCGATCGCGCCCAGCCGGCTGTTCACGCTCGCCAACCGCCGCATCAATTCGAGGATCGCGCTCTTGTTCTGATCGATCTCCGACAGCGCCCCGTTCAGCCGGTGCTGGCCGTCTCGGAACTGCTGTTGCCGCTCCTCGATCATCGACTTGTGCTCGGCCAGCTCGTTGGTGAATTGCTCCAACGCTTCCCGCTGCTGCTCGAGCGACTCCGCGACCTCCGCCGTCTTGTGCTCGTTGCTCGCCCGGTCCTGTTCGAACTGCCGCAACTGCTCGGCGATCTGCTCGAGTTGCTGGGCCGCGAACTGCTGCCGCTGCCGGGCGCTGTTCACGTCGGCCTTGGCCTGCACCAGCGCGTGCTGCGTCCGCTGCTTCTGCTGCGATAGCTCGTCGAACCCCGCCCGGTTCACCGCCAGCTCGTTCTGCGCTTTCGCGAGCGTTTGAGAGAGCTCTTCAAGCCGCTCGGCCGCCTCGGCCTGCCGCCCCTCGAGCGTCGCCAGCTCGGCCGCGAACTTGTGGTACTCCTGCAGCGAGTATTGCAGCCGCAGCTCTTTCAGCCGCTCGGAATATTCCTGGTACGACCGCGCCTTACCGGCCTGCAGCTTCACGCTCCGCAGCCGCTTCTCGACCTCTTCCACGATGTCGTTCACGCGGACCAGGTTCAGGTCGACCTTCTCGAGCTTGCGGACGGCCTCTTTCTTTTTGGCCTTGAACTTCGAGATGCCGGCCGCCTCTTCGAAGATCAGCCGCCGCTCGGCCGGGTTGGCCTCCAGCAGCGCGGCGACGCGGCCCTGTTCGATCACGCTGTACGCGTCCACGCCAACGCCCGTGTCCAGGAACATCTCGCGGATGTCCTTGAGCCGGCTGGTGGCGTTGTTGACCTGGTATTCGGAGGTGCCGTCGCGGAACAGCCGCCGGCCGACGGAGACTTCGTCCGTGTCGACGTGCAGCAGGCGCGTGCCGTCCTCGCGCTTGGGGTTGTCGAAGACGAGGACGACCTCCGCCATGCCCGCCGGCTTGCGCACGGACGAGCCGTTGAAGATCACGTCGAGCATGGCGTCGCCGCGCAGGCTCTTGGCGGACTGCTCCCCGAGCACCCACTTGAACCCGTCGACGACGTTGGACTTGCCGCAGCCGTTGGGGCCGACGATGCCGGTGATGGGGGAATCGAACGCGAACTCGGTACGGTCCGCGAACGATTTGAACCCGTTGAGGACGAGCTTCTTGAGACGCATGCGTCGGAGGTCCTCCTGACCTTCACAACCCTAACCGGCGCGCGGGGCAGTGTGCACTTCAGTGCCACGGAGGCCCGCGCATCCTCAGTTCGGTCGCCCGCCCGCCGCGGGAGCATTCCCGTTCGGGCGCGGCGCGTTCGTCAGGTTCACTACCTGACCGGGCGGCGGCGCCATCGGCGACGTCCCGGCTAACCCGGTGGCCGGCTGCGGGGTGGCCGGTTGGGCCTCGCCCACCGACCGACCGCTCGACGCGTCGGCGATGTCCCCGAACTGCTCTTCCAGCCCCGGGATGTCCTGCAAGACGAACGACGACGCTACTTTGCCGGTGTCCGCCATTGTTTGCAACATGGCGACAATCTCCCCGTAGCTGAACCGGAACTTGTCGTCCGAACCTCCGCCCAGCCGGGCGGCCAATTCCACGATCAGCGGCCGCGACAGCGCCGCCACCGGCTCCTGCATCTCCTCACCCCGATAGAACACCGATAACAGTTGCGGCTTGCGGGCGTCCTGCGTGATCGTCAGCCGGGTGTCGAACGCCGAGAACGTGATCGGCAGCCTGATCTGGCTCCGGCTCCCGAAGACCGCGATCCGCGGCTCGCCGACGCGCGTCGCGTAGACCATCGGCTTGCCGGTCGTCTCGATGACGTCGAGGATGAACGAGTCGTGAATTTTCCGCGACATCACCGGGTTGGGGATCCGGGCGTCGTCGATCTGGGACAGCACCTTGTACGCCGCGATCCGCACCTGGGCGTCGTCGGCGTCGAGGCACGGGGACACCGCGCGGGCCACGGCCGGGCTCGGCGGGACGTCGCCCAGCACCTGGATCGCGTCGACCCGGAACGGGTGACCGGCGGTCTGGGCCATTCGGCCCAGCGCGATTTCGGACGCGGCGTCCCCGAGGTACGTCCCCGCCTTGGCCGCGGCGAACGCCACGTCGGGCGACGGGTGGGTCAGCAGCTCGCCGATGTACGGGATCGCGACGGTCCCGAGACCCTCGAGGGCGTACGAGATGTCGGCCAGCAGCGCCTCGGGCTTCTTGGCCTCGGCGACCAGTTCCCGGGCCTTCATGGCGGCGGCGGCGGGGTTGACGGTCAGGTACAGGTGATTGACGACCGCGACGAAGTGCTCCCAGTTCTTCTGGTATTTCGCCGGGACGTACAGGTTGATGTAGCCCTCGTCCTGGGCCTCGGCGACGCACATGCCCTGGCCGTTGGCGCGGGGCTTATCGGCGACGGTCTGGAACCGCTCGTTGATGATCTGCTCGACGACCTTGGCGACGTTCCACTGGGGCGTGCGCAGGCGGAGGTGGATCGGGCGGTCGGTCGTGCAGACGCCGCCGCCGAGGATCGTGCCGACGCGCGACCCGGTCCGGTTCTCGCCGCCGCCGCCGCCAGCGCCGGGCGTCGGGACTTCCAGCGCGAACGCCGGGTTGATGAAGACGGGGCCGCGCGCGGCGATGTGCGCGTTGACCGACCCGCCCGGGTTGAGGGCGTTGGCCCCGAGCAGTCGGAGCTCGCACTGGTAGAGGGTGGCCCCGGCGAGGCTCGCGGTGTCGCTGCCCGGCAGGGCCTGGACGACCACGTCCGTGCGCTGCCCGACGCGCGCGCCGGGCGGGACGTAGGCGCCGACCATGACGACCGCCACCCGCTTGTCCTGGAGGACCTGCTCGGGCTGGAGCCGCCGGAGGTCGCTGAACCCCGTGGCCCGGCCGAAGCCCAGGCGGTACATCTCCTTGATCATCCACTCGCGGACCGGCACCGGGGCGCGCGTGTCGCCGGGGTACCGGAGGTTGACCGCCAGGCCGAAGGAGGTCACCGCCATCTGGCCGGTGTTGCCGACCTCGACGCGCTCCATGACGGTGCCCTGGAGGAACCCGGGCGTGTTCGGCCGCAGCCCGAGGTTGGCGTACGGCTGCCGCCCGGGCGGGGCGGGCTCCTGCGTTTTCCCGCACCCGCCGCCCGCGATGAGCGCGAGGGTCGCCAGGCCGGCGACGAGCCCGCGCTTCACCGCGTTCTTGTTGTTCAGAGCGCGACCGGTCGATTCGCTGCTTAGGTACATCGAGCCCTCGTCGTGGTGTCGATCCATTAGGTGTGAAACTCTCGAGCCGCCGTCCGCCGATGCCGAAGCGGTTTGCCGATCGCGGAACCGAGGGCTGCCGCCCGCGGCTTTTACGTTGATCCGCTAATCGACCGACTGCCGCTCCAGCGCCTTTTCCTTGCCGCGCTTCACCTTCCCGCCCGGGAGCGGCAGGGGAAGTTGCGCCTCTTGGCGGGTCGTCTTGCCTGGCCTGGCACGGGCGCCGCGCCCGTTCGTCTCGTCGCCCGAACCCGCGGCCGGCGCCGTCGCCTCGACGAACAGCCGGCCCTGCCCGGGCACCTCGTAACGCTGCGCGTCCAGGACCGCCTTGGCCTCGTCGACGAGGTCTTCGAGCGTCTTGAACTGGCGGTATACACTGGCGAACCGGACGTAAGCGACCTGATCCACGCGCCGCAGACGGTCGCTGACGAGCCTGCCGATGTCCACGCTCGGCACTTCCTTGTCGTGGGAGCGGAAGATTTCGTCCTCGACTTCCTCGACGATCCGCTGCATCTCCGAGGCCTCGACCGGCCGCTTGTAGCACGCCCGTTCGAGCCCCGACATGATCCGGGCCCGGTCCCATGGCACCCGGCTCCCGTCCTTCTTGATGACGGTGAGCTTGACCTGGTCTTCGATGCGCTCGTAGGTGGTGAACCGCTTGGTGCAGTGGAGGCACTCGCGCCGCCGGCGGATCGCCCGCCCGCCCTCGCAGGCGCGAGAGTCGATCACCTTCAAACTCTCTTTGTCGGCGTCACAGAAGGGGCAGCGCATGAATCGCTAAATGTACCGGTCGGTCGATACAAACGCAAAATCTGCCGACCCGCGCGCCCGACAGGGGGTACAGGTAGTGTAACGCCCGTCGCAGCCCTCACTTGGGCTGTACCCGTCTCAAGAGCGCGTACGAGACGCCGTTTGCAGGTTTGCCGCGGTGCCGCCAAGCGACTGCCCGAGCGGGCGTCTGGGGGCGGAACCTGCACGGCACCCGCTTTGACTCCGCTCCCGCACACGACGGAGTCCGATTATGCCAACTCTCCCCATTGCCGTCGGCACCGACGGTGCCCGTGCCGTCCTGCTCACGGAAGCACCGTTCGCCGATCACGTCGAACTTCAGCTCGATACCGGCCAGCGCGTCCGCGTGCCGGCGTCCCTGCTTAGTCGTCAAGCCGACGGCACGTACCGCCTCGCGCTTTCGCGAGACGAACTTCTCAGCCCCATCTCATCGAAGTCCGACAAGAACGTCGCGCAGGTTACCCAAAGTGTCACCCTTCCGGTGGTCGAGGAGCGGGTAACGGTCGGCAAGCGCGAAATCGAAACGGGTCGGGTGGCCGTACACGTCACGCCCCAAGTGCGGCGAGAGGTGATCGACGTCCCGGTGACGGATCAGACGCTGGAAGTTCAGCGGGTGCCGGTCGGGCGGTTCGTGGAGGCCGCGGAGCCGGCACGGGAAGAGGGGGACGTGACGATCGTGCCGGTGTACGAGGAGGTCGTCGTCGTCGAACGGCGGTTGATGCTCAAGGAGGAGATTCACATCCACCGCAAACGGACGCAGCGGCACGAGCGGCACGAGATCGAGCTTCGGAGCGAAGAGGCGCACGTCCTCCGCACGAACCCGGACGCGCCGCCGTCCGGGGCGCCCGCGCGTGCGCGCGGCGATCAAATCGGGCGCGACTGACGGGGCATTCGCGCGCCCGGACGCGGCCAAGCGCGGGGGGGGTCGCATCCGACGATTGCGCGCCCGCCCACGGATCGATCCCGCGCAATCTATCGGCGCGACGCGGGGGCGGGCGTGGAGAGGGCACACCCGTTGCACACGTCCCGGCCCGAGCGGGTCGAGCGGTCACTGGAGTGACCGCACCGCGCGTTTTCATCATCGAACACAACGATAGAGGAGACCAGTCATGGCCGACAAAGTGGTAGCGTTTTTCCAGACGAAGCAACAGGCCGAGGCCGCGCGCGACGAGCTCCGGGCGGCCGGGTACGACCGGGACGACACGAAGATCTTCGGCGGGGACGGGCCGGGGTTCTGGCAGAACATGAAAGAGGCGTTCGGGTTCGCGGACGCGGAAGACCAGTACATGTACGAGGAGGCGGCCCGGCGTGGGGCGTACGGCCTGCTGGTCGAGCTCGACGACGCCGACGCCCCGAGCGCGCAGACGGCCGTGACGATCCTCCAGCGGCACCAGCCGCTCGACCTCGACACGCAGGCCCAGCAGTGGCGGCAGGAAGGGTGGAAGGGCGGGGCCTCGACCCAGACGGCGTCGACCGATACGGCCGCCGCGGCCCGCACGCAGGTGAGCGCCGGCCAGCAGCAACACCACGCGGCCGCCCAGACGCAGAACCTGGCCGAGGGCCAGCAGGCGATCCCGGTCGTGGAAGAGCAACTGCGGGTCGGCAAGCGGGCGGTGAACCGCGGCGGGCTGCGGATCCACAGCCGGGTGACCGAGGTCCCAGTGCAGGAGCAGGTGCACCTCCGGCAGGAGCGAGCCGTGGTCGAGCGCCGCCCGGTCGATCGCCCGCTCGGCGCCGGCGACAGCGCGTTCCAGGAACGGAACATCGAGGTGACCGAGCGCGGCGAGGAAGCGGTCATCGGTAAGGAAGCCCGCGTGGTCGAAGAGGTCGTGGTCGGCAAGCAGGTCGAGGACCGTACGGAGACGGTCCGCGACACGGTCCGCCGGCAGGACGTCGAGGTCGAAAAGCTCAACCCGAATCATGCGGCTGGGACCGGCCGGGCGTTCTCGGCCGACGAGTACACGACCGAGCTGTACCGCGACCAGCGGTTCGCCGGGCGCGACTGGACGACGGTCGAGAGCGACGTGCGGACGGATTACGAGCGGCGCTACGGCCACACCGGCAGCACGTGGGAGAACGTGAAGGACTCGATCTCCCGCGGGTGGCAGAACCTCAAGGCGAAGGTCTGACCCGACGACCGCCGCGGGCGCCCATGTGCGGCGCCGGCATGAAACTCTCCCTTCCCTGAAGCGGCGCGTCCGTTGCCCCGGGCGCGCCGCTTCCTTTGCGCGCGGTTCGCGCGTCAGAATACAGGGCCGCTGAAGCGGCCCTGCCGTCTCGGACGAGCGCCTGGAAGTTATCGCACCCGCCGCAGCGCTTCGTAAACCCCCACGCCGACGGCAGTCGACAGGTTCAGACATCGCTCGCCCGCGATCTGGGGGATGCGCACGCGCCGCTCGGGCGGGAAGCGGGCGCGGACGGCGTCGATGACGCCGCGGCCTTCGTTGCCGAACACGAGCAGGTCGCCGGGCGCGAACGCCGCGTCCCAGAGTGGGGTCTCGCCGTGGGACGTGAACAGCCAGGCGCGCCGATCGGCCGTCGCGGCGAAGAACGCCGTGTCGTCGTCGTGGACGGTCAGCCGCAGGCGGGCCCAGTAGTCCATTCCGCTCCGCCGGAGTTGCTTGTCGTCGAGCACGAAGCCGAGCGGGCGGACGAGGTGCAGTTCGGCCCCGGTGGCGACGCAGAGCCGGCCGACGTTGCCGGTGTTGGGCGCGATCTCCGGTTGGAGCAGCGCGACGGCGAGGTTGTGCGCGGGATTGACGTGCGTCACGACCGGGGCGTCAGACTTCCACGAGTTTCCCGAAGTGGTCGGCCTGCACGAACTCGCCGGAGTCCGCGCAGAACGCGGTGAGCCGGCCCTGCGTGTTCAGCGCCGCACCCGTGTCGAGCAGGACCATCCGCTCGCCGGCGATCGGGATCAACGCCAATTCGCCGCCGAGCTGACTGGCGGCGTAGGCGTAGACCGGCGTGTGGCCGAAGTAGCCGGTGCGCTTCCAAGCCTTGACGCGGCCGATCTCGTCTTCGGCGTACCGGCCCCAGATCAGTTTGTGGCGCGCCCCGGCCTTGGGCGCGACCCGCCCGGCGAGGTCGGGCGGGTGGTCGGGCTCGTCGGGGTCCCACCACGCGTGGACGATGAACAAGTCGTCGTCCTCGATGACCGGCGGCAGCTCGCGGAAAAATGTGCGGTGCGCCTCGGGCACCGGCGCGATGATCTTCTCGAGCCGCTCGCTCGTCGGCCGGTCTCGGCACTGCTCGAGCGCGGCCAGATCGATCCCGTAGCTCATGAAGGTGTCGTCGAGCCCGTGCTGCATGAACCACTGGAACGCGACGAGCCGGTCCGAGTCGGACGCGTTGGTCGCGTAGCTCTTGCCGTGCAGGATCTCGTCGAAGATGTCGTCGTGGTTGCCGCGGACGAACTTGGCCCCGTCTTCGCGGCCCAGCGCGATCAGCAGGTCGACCACCTCGCGCGAGCTCGGCCCCCGGTTGACGTAGTCGCCGACGAAGTAGAACCGGGCCTTCGGATCGACGCGCCGCACCTCGGCGAGCAACGTCTCGAGGGGGCGCAGCATGCCGTGCACGTCACCGATGATCCAACGCATGGGGTGAGCGAGTTGTCGGGGCAAGCGCGTGCGTTGTCAACGCACCGAATACCGTGGCACTGAAGCGCCACGGCCCGTCCGGAGAATTGCGCGTGACATCGCGGCCCGCGCGCCGATACGCTTCCCGCATGGCGCTCCAACCCTCCGACCTCGTCGCGAAGCAGTGCACCGCCTGCACGTCCGAGACGCCCGCGCTTCCCGAAGCCGCGGTGCGACAGACGATCGCCGGGATGCCCGGGTGGGCGCTGTCGACGTCGCCCCGCCCGGAGATCGCGCGGACGTTCAAGTTCGCCAACTTCCACGAGACGATGGCGTTCGTGAACGCCGTGGCCTGGGTCGCGCACCGTGAAGACCACCACCCGGACATGGTGGTCGGCTACAACCGGTGCGTGGTGCGATACTCCACGCACTCGATCGGGGGCATCTCCGAAAACGACCTCATCTGTGCGGCGAAGGTCGACGCCTTGATCGGATAGGAATTTTCCCTGAGCGACACCCACGCCGCCCCGCGCCGCCTCCTGCAGGGTTTGCCCAAACAGCCGAACTTTTCGGCCCGTTTGGCGGTAAGCCTATGGACGTTCGGTTGACGCCAACGTCCGATATCGCGATGATCCCGCGGCGGTCGCCGCGCAAGTTCTGACAAGGCCGCGATGTCCGAGGAGAGGGAGTGTCCGTGCGATCGATGTCGAAACTGGGAATAGGGGGTCTCGCCCTGGCCGTGTGCGCCGCGCCGGCGCCGGTCGTCCGCGCGCGGATCACGTTCGAGTTCGATTACTCGCGCGACTCGACCACCTTTTTCGACGCCAACACCGCCGACGGATTGGCCGCCCGCGCCGCCCTTGAGCGTGCCGCCCGCGTTTACTCCGACCGGCTGCTGGATGGCTTGTCGGCCATCGCGCCGACGTCGAACTCTTGGCAGGCGACGTTCGCCGACCCGCGCACGAGCACGACGCTCGCCGTCACCGATCTGGCGGTCGCCGCCGACACGATCAAGATCTACGTCGGCGCCCGCGGGCTCGGGCCGGACGTGGCGCGGGGCAGCGCGGGCGGGTACAACGTGTTCACGTCCAACCAGGCGCTCGCCACGGCGATCCGCACGCGCGGGCAGGCGGGGGTGGACGCCTCCACGCCCTCGGACTTCGGGCCCTGGGGGGGCAGCGTGACGCTCAACGCGTTCGTGTCGGGCGGATGGCACACCGGGGCGGCCGCGCCCGGCGCGGGCCAGTACGACTTGCAGACCGTCGCCCTTCATGAACTGGGCCACGTGCTCGGCGTCGGGACCGCCGAATCCTGGAAGACGCACCTCGCGGCGACGGTGACGCCGTTCGGCGACCTCCAGTACGTCGGGCCGTTCACGGGGCCCAAGTCGGTCGCGATTTACGGGGCGAACGTGCCGCTGGAGGCGCCGCCGACCCCCGCGTCCGCCGGCGCGACCGTGCCGCTGGAGGCGCCGCCGACCCCCGCGTCCGCCGGCGCGACCGTGCAGCACGCGAGTCACTTCGCGGCCGGTATCGTCGGGACGGTGGGGACTTCGGCAAACCAGCCCGCCCTCTTCGGCGCGACGATCCCCGCGGGCGTCCGACGGCAACTGACCGAACTCGACTGGGCCGCGCTGGACGACCTCGGGTGGTCCCTCGCCCGCCCCGGTGACGCCGACGCGAACGGTGTCGTCGCACTCAACGACCTGGTCGTCCTCGCGAACAATTACGGGCGCTCCGCCGGCGACGCCACCTGGGCCGACGGCGACTTCGACTACGACGGGAACGTGTCGCTCAACGACCTGGTCGTGCTGGCGAACGCTTACGGCACGGTCGGCGGTCTCGGCGAGGTCCCGCCCCCCAGTCCCGCGCTCGATTTCGCCGCGGATTGGGCGTACGTGACGGGGACGACGGTTCCCGAGCCGGCGGGGATGTGCGGGCTGGCGCTGGTCGGGCTCGCCACTCTGACCCGCAGACGCCGCTAACAAGCGCGAGTCGACTCAAGCCGGGTAGAGTGCGCGAGCGCTGTCCCAAATGCCGCTCCGAAGCCGATCGCACTATCCGACGGTGAAAACGAAACCAGCCCGGCGCGCGACGCGCCGGGCTGGCTGAGTTCTATGCAGGTCGACCGCTTACTTGGCGCTGACTTCGACGAAGTCCGCAACGCTGTTCAGGTCCTTGGCGGACTGAGGCGTGACCTTGACGGTCGCCGAGACGCCCTTGACCAGTTCCGGGTGGATCTTGTTGACGCGCTTGGTCCAGATCGTCCCGCCGCGGCGCTTGGGCAGGGGGATGAAGTTCTTGCTCCGCGCTTCCAGCGGACCCGCGATGGCGTGATCCTTCATGAAGAGCCGCTCAATCGTCTTGAGGGCGGCGGCGCGGTTCACGTGTCTGGCGATAGTGACCCGGACGGTCTGACCGGGCTTGACGTCGATGGCCATGATTTCTCCGATGCTCGTTCGTGCTAAGTATGGAAGGGCGGAAAGTATAGCGATCGGGGCGCGGGGAGCAAGGGCTCGACTCGCGCAATCCGTGATGGCCGGTAATGACTCGATCTCGCGCCCGCGTATAATGGCACACCCCGCGACGGTCGGGGGAACTCGGACACCAGCGTTTTTCGAGCAGGAGCGGGGTCGCCGGCATGGTTCTGCTGATCATCTGCCTGTTATTCATCTTTGACGCGTTCCTGCTCGTCTGGGCGGACCGACGGCTCAGGCCGCTGAAGCGGGCCACGTTGTGGCGCACCGTTTCGGCGACCTTGATCGTTGCGCAGATCGTTGGCCTTGCGCTCATGCTCATGCCGACCGATGTCAAAGCGGCGCTGGGCGCGAGCTTCTGGCGGCCGGTATCGACGTGGCTTTACGTATGGCACCTGCTGGTCGTGCCGGTCACGGTCGTGGCGATGGTGCTGAGCTACCTGGGCATCGGAGTCGCTTGGTTGGTGAATCGGCGCCCGCCGGTCGAGGCCGCGCCAATCGCAGCTACGCCGGCGGCCAGTGTCGGGGCGGCGCTCACCAGTCGCCGGCGGTTCCTTGGCGCGGCCGCGGCGCTGGCGCCGCAGGTCGGGCTCGGGGCGGCTTTGGTGGAGTCGGAGCGGCAAGCCGGCGCGTTCCGCGTTCGTGACCTGACCGTCAACATCCCCGGGCTGCCTCGGGCGCTCGACGGCATGGTGATCGCGCATTTGTCCGACTCCCATGCCGGGCG
>Ga0196963_10001296_pt1 | contig 17468 bp, 9 predicted proteins | sample S1_5metaG_FD_148600 | JGI IMG/M metagenome (GOLD analysis project Ga0196963, IMG submission 148600) | Soil microbial communities from Anza Borrego desert, Southern California, United States - S1_5 | ecosystem: Environmental > Terrestrial > Soil > Desert | place: USA: California | collected... | reverse complement strand
TGGTACCACCCACCGCTAAGTCACCGTCGCTCACCTTGTAGGTGAGGGTGACTGAACCGTTGGAGTTGGCATCTGGGGTGATGGTGAAGCTGCCATCTTCGTTCTCCACAACGCTGCCGTTGCTGGTTACAAAGTCAGTGATGGACAGGTTCGTGCTATCGACATCACTGAATCCTTGTAGCAGTTGCGCTTTGGTGATGGTGTAAGCCGTGTCTTCAGTGCCGGCTGGCAGTACTGCTGTCGCAGAGCCAGTGGGCGCATCGTTAACTGGAGCAATGGAGAAGGACTGGGTTATAGCTACTGAACCACCCTTACCATCGACCACGCTATAGCTGAGAGAAACAGGGCCATTGATGTTGGCATCAGGAGTAAATGTCCAAGTACCATTGCCGTTGTTAACCAGGCTGCCGTTGGTAACGGTCAAACCAGAGACGGAGAGAATATCTCCATCAACATCTGTAAAGCCTTGTAATAGGCTAGCGGCTGTAATGGTGTAAGCAGTATCTTCTGTGCCAGATGCCAGCGATGCTTTAGTGCCAGTCAAGGCAGGGGCATCATTGACAGGAGTGATGCTAGTATTGATGGTGTTGGTGGTGGCAGAAATTGCGGTTGTACCACCATTGGTGCTGGTGTTGACTGAGATACGAGTGCCGCCGCTTGTAAAACCAGCAGCATAGGTGTTGTCTAAGGCTCGAACGGTAAGGTTAGGTGGTGTGCCGTTGTAGTTGGCAACAGGAACAAATCGGACAAGGGTACTGGCAGACAGAGCTAATGCCGTTGAACCATCGGCAACTGCACCCACATCGAACCAATTTGTACCACTATTTGTTGAATATTGCCATTTGCCTTGGGTGGTTGCATTTGCCGTATTACCAACAATGGCAACACCGCTTAGACTCGCCCCGGCATCTGGATCACTGAACAGTCCATTAAACAAATTGGTAACTGTGCTACCTGCGGGACTAATCGTGTCTTCTGCAACGGCAGCTAGGTTAGCATTGGCTGTAAACACAGGAGCGTCGTTGACAGCAGTGACACTAACAGTTGAGATGCGGGAAATGCTGGTTGCACCACTGATATCTGTAACCACAAAGCTGATGTTGCGATCTGTGGTATTTGGGCTTTGGGAAGTGTTGTTGTAGGTAACAGTTCGCAGCACCGTCTCATAAACTGATGCAGCAGCTCCGCCCGTTAAGGTGAGCGTTCCGGTAGCAGAGTTATAGGACGCTGTAATGCCTGTACCTGATGTATCAGCGGCTAGCAACTCCGCAGTGCCATCAAGCCGGTTAGTAATGGTGATGGTAGCCGAGAGAATGGCTTGGCCATCAAGTTCGGTTAAAGTCAATCCATTATTGCCTGTTCTAACAATACTGGTGGCCCCTGCATCTTCAATGAAGGCAGCAGTGAAATCGTTTCCACCAACATTACCATTTAGGTCAAGCACTGGAGGCTCGAAGATACGAGCAAACACCCCATTAGAATCGCCAGGGCCATTGCCATACCAGGTCACGGCTAGATTGCCATTGGCAAGCTGATCGACACTGTATGCACCATTGACATAAGTTTGATTCGACTGATTACCAGTGGTGGTCTGGTTGATTAAAAACTCAGTGCCAACGGCAGCGCCACTGGAGTTATAGCGTTGCCCATAGATGCCGTAACCACTGCCATCTTGTCCTAAAGATGACCAGGTGACGACAAAGCCACCATCCGACAACGCCGTTACTGAGGAATAGATCTGGTCATTAGCGGTGTTAGTGTTGATGCGAAACTCAGTGCCAACGGTAGCTCCACTGGCGTTATAGCGTTGCCCATAGATGCCGTAACCACTGCCATCTTGTCCATTGGATTGCCAGGTGACGACAAAGCCACCATCCGACAATGCCGTTACTGAGGAATAGATCTGGTCATTAGCGGTGTTAGTGTTGATGCGAAACTCAGTGCCAACGGTAACTCCACTGGCGTTATAGCGTTGCCCATAGATGCCGTTACCACTGCCATCTTGTCCAGAGGATTGCCAAGTGACGACAAAGCCACCACCCGACAATGCCGTTACTGAGGAATAGAGCTGGTCACTAGCGGTGTTAGTGTTGATACGAAACTCAGTGCCAACGGTAACTCCACTGGCGTTATAGCGCTGTCCATAGATGCCCCAACCACTGCCGTCTTGTCCGTTAGAGGACCAGGTGACAACAAAGCCACCATCCGACAGCGCCATTACTGAAGAATAGGACTGCTCATTGGCAGTAGTCGTATTGACGCGAAATTCAGAACCAACTGTTGCACCACTGGCGCTATAGCGTTGCCCATAGATACCGTAACTACTACCATCTTGCAGATTGGATGACCAGGTGACGACAAAGCCACCATCCGACAACGTCGTTACTGAGGAATATAGCTGCTCATTGGCAGTAGTCGTATTGATGCGAAATTCAGAACCAACTGTTGCACCACTGGCGTTATAGCGCTGTCCATAGATGCCCCAACTACTACCGTCTTGTCCATTGGATAGCCAGGTGACGACAAAGCCACCATTCGACAATGCCGTTACTGAGGAAAAGCTCTGGTCACTATTGACAAAGCCTGTGGAAGTATTAACGCGAAATTCGTTCCCTAGAGTTGCCTGGTATTGCGCCAACGCAGAAGGCAAAAAGGCAAACTTGGGGCTGATAAACGCTATTGCGATCTCCAGTTCCCAGGTTCCACCTTGAGCCACAGAACCAACCTTGCCTCTTGCCGCTGCAACCTTCGCTCTGGTCAGCCGTTCTAGTTCTGCAACAAACTGAGCGCTCTGTCCCACTTCACAGCTATACAGGGCGATCTCTTCCACGCCCCATTCTTGTAGCAGGTGCGATCGCTTCTGCAATTCCTCCAGATTCAGGGGAGTTGCGCCGATGTGAACCACACCCGGTTCCCCGTGAGCCACGATCGCAAGTCGCTTTGCGCCTGTCTCAGTTAACAGTCGGGTAATACTGCTCAGGGCATCTTCGTTTGGTGCTAATACCTGGGGAATTGCTTCTGCAACTACGGCATTTAGCAATATAGGCAGATCTGAAACCCGACTATCGAAAACTACCAGCACATCGCTGGTTGGGTTGATTTTATGGCTTTCAAGCTTCAGAGCGATCGCTGGATTGACTAAAGGGGAATTGTTCACGTGGATTTGTGTATTAGTATTCATTATTAAATTGAAGAACTCTTCAGTGAAGGACATAAGGAGAGTAGAATTACCTGATCTATATGCAGAAGACAAAAACATCTATCCAGAGATTGATGTCTCATCTTAATGCTTCTCTCTAAGAATCTAGGGAAGTTTCAGAAAATTTTTATCTAAAAAATAAATTTCATCTATCTAAATAAAGATTATGTAAAGTAGAGGAAAGCCGCCCAAAACCTGGGAATCATAGATGTTGACCCCGGTTAGGCTGACCACGACGAAATCAAATCTGATACCTTGGCTCAGAGATTGGGTAAAGGCATGGCGGCAAATTTAGGAAATGAGGCGCGTTTCAAGTAGTGCAGTTGACAATCAAAGCTCTGGCTACAAAAGTCAGAAACCGCGAGATAAAGAGAAAATTGAGCGATATGAGGGTATGACAATCAGAGCCTCCAAGATGTTTTGATCACCTGAGGCTCTATCCATCGGTGTTGCACCTATAACTGATAATCAATCCCTTATTTTTTGCCAATAAGCCAGTAAGTTGTCATTTCTCCTCTTCCCTTAACATCAATTGTTCCCCTGGCTTCCAATACATATTTATCTTTTAAATATTCATAAGTCGCAGCAGTAACTTGAATGCTACCTGGGAGACCATGAGACTCCATACGAGATGCTACATTCACGGCATCTCCCCACAAGTCATAAATAAACTTTTTAATCCCGATCACGCCAGCAATCACTGATCCAGTATTGATTCCAATGCGAATTTGGAATGACTCTCCCAGTTCATCGCTGAACTTTGCCATATAAGCTTGCATCTCTAATGCCATTTCTGCCACGGCTTCTGCATGATCTAGGCGAGGGATGGGCAAGCCTCCCACAACCATATAGGCATCACCAATCGTTTTAATCTTTTCTAGATTGTGTTTCTCAGCTAATCGGTCAAAAGCTGAGAAAATTTGGTTGAGCAAACTGACGAGTTCTTGGGGAGTTAAACGAGCAGAGAGAGGCGTAAAACCTACAATGTCAGCAAATAGGATAGTTGCTTCTTCAAAGTTTTCTGCGATCGCGCCGTTTGATTGCTTTAATTGATCAGCAATCGGTTTCGGTAGAACATTGAGGAGCAATTGTTCAGATTTTTCCTTCTCCAACCACAAATCGGCTGTCCGTTCTTCAACGCGCTGTTCTAACTCTTCATTAGCTTTTTCCAAAGCTGCAAAGGAAGCTTGCAATTGCACAAAAGATTCCTTTAGCTGTCCTGCCATGCGGTTGAAGGAACTCGACAGCGTATCGACTTCTGTAATTCGACTGGAGGTAACGTGCTGATCGAGATTACCCTGAGCTAGTTCGTCAGATGCCTGGGAAACTCGCAGAAGGGGATGAGTAACCCAGCGAGAGGTGAGGATACCGATCGCGATCGCAACTCCTAGTGCTCCCACACACAGCAAAACCGTATTGCGCGTATTGGCATTGATTTGTGCCATGAAGTCAGCTTCAGGTACAACCACCACAATCAGCCAGTTAAGCCCATATTCATCCCTCAAAGGAGACACTTCCAGAAAGTAGCGTTGACCATCTAGCTGAAAATCTAACTGGGTAGTTTCTTGGATATTACCCAAATCCTTGAGGCGTGCCTTCAGAGAGTTCATACTCCGACGCATAATCGGATTACTGCTTTCTTGAGCAGTCAATCGCTTTTGGGTCTTACCTGTACCTACTGTCAGGGGTTGGTTCGCCAAGGAAGTAGCAATTAATTCTCCAGATGGCTCAATCACGAATACTTGACCCGATCGACCAACCTGTAGCGTTTGCAAAAAGCTGCGAATTTGATCCAGCCCCATCTGACAAGTGAACACACCCATCAAGTTTCCTAGCGTATCGTAGTACGGAGAACTGGCATTAATTTGCAACGAACCATAGCCAAAGTTGATATAAACATCACTCCAAGCCGCTCGATTGTGCTTGAGAACAGCCGTGTAAAGCGGGCGCTGACGCACATCGTAGTTGGGCGTGGTTTTAGCAATCTTGGTGGGATTGCCTTTTTTATCTAGTTTGTAATAAATTAAATCGCCAGTTCCCAGCTTGAGTTGCTGAGCAAGTTGAGGTTCTTCGGAGGCAACCCAACGGTTCACCCAACCAACGCGCAGATATTGACCTTTCTCATTAGCGAGTCCAGCGTGACCAATAGATTTAAAGCGGAGAACCTGTTTCCAAAGATAGCTCCGAGAACTTTCAAGATCATTGAAATCTAATACCCCCAACCGAGCAGCATCCTCATTAATCTGATTAACCAAATGGGGAGCTTCTAAGTAGACTTGAACCCGTTCCTTCACTCTGGAACTAATTTCATACTGTAGTTGACCCACAAGGTCATTCACAGACTGTTGACCATTGCGGAAGGAGAGATACCCTACCAGCCCAACTGTCGTTACAATTTGCAGAACAAAAGGCACTACCAGAGTCGTACGGAGGCGGAATTTACGGCAGGTGGTGTTGGCTTGAGTCTGACTCTTAGTACGGATTGCCTGTTTGGAGGTAATCATATATTAGATACTTTAATCGAGATTTAAAATAGCCTTTCTGTATACAGGGCTACTCCAACACCTAGCTGTCTGTGATTTAAAAATAAAATTATATACTACTAAGATTCAATACATTATATCTGTCGTATCTTCAGGAGAATTTTTCTGAAGTAATTATTAATTTGAGTAGATAGATCTATTTAAATTTATTTAATGAATATTCTTTGAATTGAATAAGGCAGCAAATATAATCTCGGATTAAGGAGATTTATTTACTGTCCTAAACTTCGATACTTAATTTACAAAATAAATAGTGGAAATAATAACTTAAAACCATAACATACTAAGCAGCAGAAGGTTGAACGAGTAGCAGGTTTCTCTGCATTTTTGGTTCCTGCTTCGCAAGTTCTATCAAGCGAGGAATTTCAATCCAAAACTCTGTGCCTTCCCCAGGCTTCGACTCGCAACGCAATATACCTTGATGCTTATCTACTACAATTTGATAGCTAATCGATAATCCTAACCCTGTTCCTTCGCCTACAGGCTTTGTAGTAAAAAATGGCTCAAATACTTTTGTCTTTATATCTTCTGGAATACCAGAACCATTGTCTTTAATACAGATTGCTACCCAATTATTATCTCTAGCTTGAGTGGAGATAGTAATTGTAGGAATTCGTCCAGTGGCTTGCAATATATCCATCGATTCTTTCAAAGCATCAATCCCATTGCTGATAATGTTCATGAATACTTGATTAATCTGCCCTGCATAGCATTCAACTTGGGGTAATTCTCCATATTCTTTAACAATTTGTACGGCAGGACGATCGGGTTTAGTTTTAAGACGATTCTGTAATATTACTAGTGTACTGTCGATACCTTCGTGGATATTGACAGGTTTCATCTCCGCTTCTTCAAGCCTAGAGAAATTGCGTAAAGTTAGAACAATTTGGCAGATGCGTTCTGCACCTATTTTCATAGATAACAGAAGCTTCGGCAAATCATCAACTAAAAATTCTAAATCAATATCTTGTGTCAGTTGTTGAATTTCTTGATCTGGTTTAGAGTAGTGTTCTTGATAGAGTTTAATGAGATGGAGAATGTCGTCAATATAATCACTAGCGTGATCGATATTACCGTAGATAAAATTGACAGGATTATTAATTTCGTGAGCAACACCAGCTACTAATTGACCCAAGCTAGACATTTTTTCTGTCTGAATAAGTTGGGATTGAGCTTGTTGCAGGTTCGCTAATGCTTGACTTAATTCCTGAGTACGTTCTTCTAAACGCTTTTCGGCAGCATTACGTTTCAGTAAGTTAGTATAAGCATTAGAATGATAGCGAATGCGGGCAACCAATTCAACTTGATCGGGAAGCTTTACTAAATAGTCATTTGCGCCATATCCAAATGCTTCTGCTTTCACAATAGCTTCTTCTTTCGTGGAAAGCATAATAATTGGAATCTCACGGGTTTTAGAGTTAGCGCGAAAAAAACGCAACAATAATAACCCATCAATATCCGGCATGACTAAATCTTGTAGGATTACTGTAGGAGAAACCTCTATGGCTTTCTGAATTGCTTGGGTTGGATCACTACAGTAGTCAAAAATAATATCTTCTTCAGAAGATAACATCCGTCGCACTGCTTCACCAATAATCTGCTGGTCGTCAATCAATAGAACTTTTATAGGTTCTGCTGTTAAAGATGAAATATAATTGCTATCTTGAGTAGCCTGTCCCCTTGGATTGGTTGTTGTATCTAAAATTACACTCATAGGGAAGTTCCTTTAAAAATTGACCCTTTATTAGGCTTCTACTCGTATAACTGTTCAATTTTTTATTCTTGGCATTAACTACTGATTCCTACAAGGAATTAAATAAACAATATAGACGTTATGCATATACTTTATTATCTAACGAATGCGAGCTTTACCAGTCAAGGGGAATTACACGCAAATATCATTGCTCGTTACAAAAAGGTTGAACTATTATATAAATTTTAACAATCACCTCCCAAGCAGGACGATTAATCAGGATTGAAATATAAAAAATTAATTAATAGTAAATAGATCTTTGGTAAACTTAATGAATGCGCGGTCGCTCAAGATGGTATTTAGGAAAGTTGATCGCGCGGCTACAGGCAGCAGCGATCGCATCAATAGGCAATACCTCTAAAGCGGCGTCTAAATCTACGGCTGCTTTAGGCATACCGTAAACGACGCAAGTTTCTTTATTTTGAGCAATGGTCTGCCAACCAGCCGCTTTTAACAGACTCAAGCCTTCTGCACCGTCCTTACCCATGCCAGTCAATAATATCCCTACTCCTTGACCGGGATAGTTGGTGGCGACGCTACTAAAAAAAGTATCCACCGAGGGACGATACACAGTATCAAGCGGGTCGGGGGTGTAATTGAATGTCAGATTCGAGTTTAAGATCAAGTGATCGTTGGTGGCGGCGATCGCTACTTTACCGATGGTTAAAGGAGAACCAGCTTGGGCTACTTCCACTGATAAAGGTGTTTGCTGATTCAACCAACTAATTAAGCTAGGGGCAAATTGTGCATCAACGTGTTGCACAACTACAATTGCGGCATTAAAACTAGCTGGTAATTGGGAAAGAATCGTTGCTAGTGCTTTTGGGCCGCCTGTAGAAGCACCAATAACGACTAAAGGAGGAATGGATCTAGATCTAAGAGTAGGTTTTGGCGGTGAGATTAATTTGGATTTGTGGCTGGTTAACTTGCGCGATTTCCCGATCAATTTTCTAATTGTGGCGACTTTAGCTAAAAGTTCGGCACCGCCCTCAGCATAGTGATCTCTAGAACCCAAAATAGGGGTATTGACTGCATCTAATGCTCCATATCCCATGGCTTCAAAAACCCCAGAAGCATTACCGTTAACGGTAGTAGTCACCATAATGATCGCGCAGGGACATTCGTTCATAATCCGGCGAGTTGCTTCTGCCCCACCCATACGCGGCATAAATAAATCCATTAAAATTACATCTGGAGTATCCGCCGCACATTTGGCGATTGCTTCGGTACCGTCACGAGCAATCCAAGCAATTTCATAATCTGGTACTGTGATTAAAACGCGCCGTAACGCTTCAATCGCCATCTGCATATCATTAACAATGGCAATTCTCATCTAGTCCTTTGTTATTGCTACAGAACCGGGAACAAAGGACAAATTAGGCATTTAGACGACCTCTCTTAGGTAATGACTGCATCTGTTTGGATTCTAGCGGTTTTTAAATATCAACCGCTTAAAGTTCCATCTTCAGCTAGACTGCTTCACCAATTAAATCATTGACGGCTTTTATTAACGTATTATCATGAAAACTACTTTTAGTTAAGTAATAATTTGCACCGACTTCCAATCCGCGAATTCGGTCTTCTTCTCTGTCTTTATAAGAAACAATAATTACAGGAATATTTTTTAATTTTTGATTGCTTTTGATTTGATTGACTAGCTCAATTCCATTCATACGCGGCATATCAATATCAGTCACAACCAAGTTGTAATCTTCAGTACGGAGAGCATTCCAACCATCCATACCATTGACGGCTACTTCAACTTCGTAGCCTTTGTTTTCTAATAATTTTCGCTCCATCTCTCTGACAGTAATGGAATCGTCAACGACGAGAATGCGTTTAGCAGCCTTTTGGGTAACTGTATCGGTAGTATTGCTAACTTTGTTGATTTGACCGTTGGCGAAGAGATTATCAATTGAGCGAATGATATCTTCAACATCAATCAGCAGAACAGGCGTGCCGTCTTCCATTAAGGCTGCCGCACTAATATCTTTAACTTTACCTAAACGCGCATCTAAAGGTCTGACTACTAATTTACGTTCGCCCAAAAATTTATCAACGACTACGCCGTAACGACTTAGGCGATCGCTCAGGATGACAACGGGCAAAGCTTCGGAATTAAGAGGCGTTTCCTCTAGTTCTAGAACTTGATGAGCGGCAACTAAGCCAATATTCTGTTGATCTAAGGTGAAGTATTGACGATTTTCCGCAAGTGCGATCGCACTTTTAGGAAGCATTAAAATCTGTTCAATCCGCGTCAGTGGGAAAGCATAAGGTTCACCCGATATTTCTACTAACAAAGTACGAATGACCGATAGCGTTAGCGGCAATTGCAAATGAAAGCTCATACCTTTATCGGGCTGGGATACAGCACGCAGCACGCCGCCCACCTCCTGTACCATGCTTTGAGCAACGTCCAAACCAAAGCCGCGCCCAGAAACTTCGGTGATTTTGTTGGCGGTAGAAAAGCCAGGGAGAAACAGAAACTCCATCAGTTCAGCTTCGGTTAGCTGCACCGCCATATCTGCACTGATCATGTTTTTGGCGACAACTTTCTGGCGTAATTCCTCTAATTTCACGCCACGTCCGTCGTCAGAAATGGCAATTAATAACATTCCAGCCCGATGAGATGCCTCGATCCGTACCGTTCCGGTGGCAGGTTTTCCTGCCTCAATTCGTGCTTGAGGTGTCTCAATACCGTGATCGAGTGCATTGCGGAGAATATGCGTCAGCGGTGCTTCTAGCTTTTCCAGAATATCTCGGTCTACTTGGGTAGATTTACCAATAATCTCTAGCGTGACTTGCTTGCCAAGTTGTCTTGCCAAATCTCGTACCATGCGCGGAAAAGCTTGTACGCCATCAGCAAACGGGCGCATATGACTGGCAATGACTTCTCGATACAACCGATCAGAAAGATTGGCGGAACGACGAGCGAAAAGTTCTAATTCGCCCAGGCGATCGCCCAGAACTTGCCTGCATTCGTTAGCTTTTTGCCTTGCTACGCTGAGATGTTCGGCAGAAGCTTGATTAACGGGCAAATCGGGGAGTGATTCTTCCAGCTTTTCTAGCAAACTTGATAGTTCGGCTTGTTTGCTTCTCAGCTTCATCAACGAATCTGCAAACGGCTGAAGCCAATTGGCTTCGACTAGAGATTCGCCTGCTAAACCCATTAAGCGGTTTAAATTTTCTGCACTGACTCGCACTACCCGATCTGCCGATTTGGAATCAGGGATTTTAGATTGCGTAGGAGGAATGAAATTGGGCGGGAGCAATCCAGCTTTTACTCCCGATGCGATCGCGGGTTGAATGGCGGGTGAGAGAACAACGCTATCTATTGGGGAAGTGTCCTGTACGATTAGTTCTGGCTGACGAGATGAGAGTACTAAAGCGGTTGGTAATTCCTGACCGCTTAGAATTGCTGAGATGGCTGCAACAAGGGTTTCAATTTCTGAGTAATGTGCTGTAAGCCAACTGCCTACTTGGGTTTCAGAAACTTGCGAGAGTCGGAGTAGTAAATCTACAGCTTCCAGCAGGACGTCGATGTCATCGGACTCTAAAGAGATTTCGCCTTTCTGAGCAGCAGTAAAATAGTCTTCCATAACGTGAGCGAGTTTCACGGCGGCATCAAGGCCGACAATTCGCGCTGCACCTTTAATGGAATGGGCGGCTCGCATTGAGGATTCGATCGCTTCCTTAGCATGGGGATTGCTTTCTAGTGCCAGCAAACCTGCGTTGAGAACTGCGGCTTGAGATTCAGCTTCCATGCGAAACAAGTGCAGCATTGATAAGTCGCTGAGGTTCAAGCTGACAGGCAATGAAATTGTAGGAGTTACGTCTGTGGGTTCGGGGGATGGTGTTAGAGAAGGTTCAGCATTCTCCGCGATGGATTGGAGTTGAGGCGATATATCTGCAATCGTTTCTAGTGGCGGCAGTTGAGGTGGGTTAGTTGGCTGTTGAGCCGAGATGGATGCGATCGCGACTAACGTGCGTTCAACCTCTTGCTGATGCTCTGACAACCAAGCCTCTTGTTCTGCTTCCTCAACTTGAGCAATCTGCACTAATAAATCTACTGCTTGCAACAGTAGGTCGATATTACCTGCTGTTAAAGCGATTCCTCCTTGGGCAGCAACAAAGCAAGTTTCCAAAGCAGAGGCAACTGCGATCGCTGGTGGTATTTGCACGATCTTGGCAGCACCTTTAATCGAACGTGCAGCGCTTCTTAAAGATTCTAAGGTTTTTGCCAGGTTGGAGCTGCTTTCTATTGCCAATATATTATTAGTCAATATAGCGGCTTGGTTTTCTGTCTCTAAGCGGAATAAGTCCAGCATAGATAATTCGTTTGTATAGCGATGATTAATCATTTTCCGGAGAGGGGATTGGCGCTGTCTAAATATTCATGTTTTAAATGTGAAATTATTTATAATTGCACTCTTAAATCTTAATTGTTTGTGATTACAGAATCTGACGACTAAGTGTATAAAACAACAACTCATCATCTAAATAACTGACATGCTTATCCTGCCAGCGAATCATTCCTTTTGTATAACTATTAGGTGATTGAGATACATTGATCGGAACATTGATTAATTCTTCAGGTGGCAAGCGATGAACACCATAAATTTCATCGGCTGGAAACACCCAAGAATTTCCGTCTTTTTCCACGACTACCATACGTTTATAGACAACATGACTACTACTTTGACTGGCAGTAGCTGTTGAATCTATGCCTAAAAGCGCTGTCAAAGAGATACACATCTGAAGTTCTCCTCGGATATTCACTAACCCTAAGAAAACAGAGTTACTGCGGTGGGGTAGCTTGTGAATAGATGAAACTTGATTGACTTCCTTGAATAGGTTAGCTGGTAGGGCTAACCACTCTCCGCCTAGCCGAAAGATTGCTACCGAAATAGTAGCTAATGTTTGTAAAGAATGACCATTCGTATTCGCTTTTTCTTTAGCTATTAGTTGAGTCCATTCGCTAATGTAAGCGCTCGAAACTTCCCGTTCTAGCAAATTACGCCCGCTAGTAGAATAAACAGGACAGTTACGGCAATGAGTATGATTATTCAATTCAGAGCAAGAGCGATCGCCCCAAACTCCGATCTTGCTCCAACACTGACTTTGGCTATTATTCATCGTCTTAGGTGAGACTAATTTTAAATTTTATTGACTTGGCAAAACTTAGAAATAGCAAAGCGCTAATTAAAGCAATTTTTAATCTTGCACTTTAAAGCGAGCTATTTCCATTCTTAACCCGTTAGCCGCCTCATTAAGTTGTTCAATCGCACGATTAATCTCCTGTAAAGATTCAGCCGTTTGAGATGAAGTTTCGCTTAGCTGAACCATTGCTTCACTAATTTGTCCTGCACCTTGAGACTGTGCTTCCATTCCTTGATTTACTGCCTGAAATCTTGGAGTTAAACCTTGGATTTGTTGAATAATCTCACCAATTTGAGAGCTAATTTTGCGAACGTCTTGGAATCCCCGCTTTACTTCCTTGGAAAACTTATCCATTTCCATGACACCCGTAGAAACGGCTGATTGCATTTCTTTAACCATATTTTCAATATCAAGAGTAGCCACAGCCGTTCGATCTGCAAGTCTTCTAATTTCTCTCGCTACAACAGCAAAACCTAGTCCATACTCTCCAGCTTTTTCAGCTTCAATCGCAGCATTGAGTGATAACAAATTAGTTTGATCGGCTACCGCAGTAATCGTTGTGATGATGCTGTTAATATTATTTGCCTTTTCGCTAATTGCCCCCAACCTAGTAGAGATAGAATTAGTTGCTTGTGCCAATTGACGCATACTGGCTTCCATTCGTACTAAATCTTTTTGACCGTTAGCTGCCGCTTGTGTGGTGGTTTGGGACATAGAGGCAACTTCTTCCATTGTGTGTACCAGTTGTCCAGAAGTAGCTGCAATCTCTTTAGCGGTAGCTACAACTTCATTAGTAGAAGCAAGTTGTTCTGTAAAAGTAGCTTCCAATTGTTTGCCAGAAGCTGCAATTTGTGTCGTTGAGGTAGTAACTTGAATGCCAGAATGTTGGATTTGACGAACGAGAGAATTTAAGTTTTTAGTCATTGTACGGAAAGCTTCCAATAACTTGCCAACTTCGTCATTTGATCTCGATCCAACGCTAACTGTCAAATCTCCTTGAGCAACTTGTTCTGCGACTCCTACTGCGACTCCTAAAGAACGAGAAATTATTCGAGCAATCACTAAGGAAATTAATAAACCAACTCCTATAACTATAAGAATGCTTGCCCAGCTAAAGTAAATAGAAAGTGTTTGAGCTTGAGCCGCAGATTTCTGTCTTTCTACCAAAAGTTGATCTTCTGTTAGAGACATTTCTGTTAGGCTAGCTCTAAGGCTATCCATAATTTGTTTACCTTTACCGGAAAGCACTAGAGCTAATAGTTCTGGCTCTCTCCTAGCCCTTTTTAGGTTAATAGTTTCTGCTAATTCATTAAGCTTTTGTTGGGTTAAATCTTCAACACTAGCAAGTCTTCTCAATTGATCTGGGTTATCTCGGATTTCAGTTCTTAGTTCAACTAAATTATCGTCAATTAATTTTATTGAATTATTATAAGGCTCTAAAAACTCTTCTTTCCCAGTAAAAATAAAACCTCTTTGTCCTGTTTCAGCATCCACTAATAATTTTTCTACTTCTGCTAAATCTTCTTTAACTTTGTAGGTATGAGTGATCCAAGCGACAGACTTCACTAAAGCATTTGTACTTGATTGAGATAATAAATTAGTAATGGCGGTGAGGATGATAACTATGCCAAAGCCTACAGGTGCAAGCTGACTAATTTTAATATTTCTCATATTCGATAACATTTTCTACCTAACTTTTCGTAATTAACATGTAAAGTGTAGCGTTATTGTGCAATCCGTTGAATGCGCCGTCGCAATAAAGAGGAACTAACAAGATCACCGCGACGTTCTTTCAATAAAACTAAATGCATAAGTGCTTCATAATGATTGGGTTCTAAATAAATCGCTTTGTTATAGCATTCTTCCGCTTTATCTTCTCTCCCTTCCGCCTGATGGATTTCTCCTAAAAGCACGTAAGCTTCTGAATTGATTTGGTTCTCCTGTAGATATGTTGCGCACAAACTAGCGGCTTCTCTTAGTTTTCCCTGATTTGCTAAACTTCTAGCAGTCTCGATCAAAAATTGTTGATTTTTAGTAACAGCAAATTGATCAGCCGTGGAGTTTTCTGAGCTAACCATTTGAGTTTGTTCCCTTTTAGCGACTGATGGGGAATTCTGTACTATTGGATTGAGCTTTAAACTAGATTGCATCCCTAGACTTTCGGCAAGTGGAATAGGCTCTACTGGTAAATTCTGAAGAGAACCAGATTGTTGGCTTTTTGTTTGTGCAGCTAGCAAATCTGGAAAATTACTCTGATTAACTTCCGTAACTTTAGGTTTAGTTTCTAATTTACGGTAGCCAAAAACTAAAGGATGACAAACTGAAGTAAATTTAGTACTTAATATTTGTCCTGTTTCCGAGTGCCCAACAAATAGTAGTCCTTTTTTAGTTAATAACCGATCTAATAGTTGGACAACTCGACTTCTAGCTGGCTTATCCAGATAAATTAATAGGTTACGGCAAAAAATTATGTCATAAGGTTGTTTATCTACGAAAAACCAGAGATCTAGTAAATTGGCATTAGTGAAATTAACTGTGCTGCTGATAATCTTGCATAACTGATAGTTATCGTCATTTTTTTGAAAATAGCGATCACGAAAACTAATATCGTTACCTCGAAAGGAGTTGCGCTCATAAACTGCACGTTTAGCTTTTTCTAGCGCTCTTTTACTGATATCAACGGCATCAATCCGGAAATTTTTGGCTGTTAACCCAGCCTCTATTAAAGCGATCGCGATTGAATAGGGTTCTTCCCCAGTCGCACAAGGCACACTCAACAACCGCAGGATACCATTCGGATATTTAGGCAACCATTCGGTGATTACATAGCGACTTAAAAAATTAAAGGGTTCGCGATCGCGGAAAAACCAGGTTTCTGGTACTACGACGGTTTCAATCAGTTCTTCCATTTCCGGTGCTGAAGCTTTTAGTCGCAGTAGATACTCTTGCATATCTGACAAGCCGCATTGAGTCATGCGACGACGAATCGCCAGTGCGATCGCGTTAGAACCAATTGAAGCAGTTTCCAATCCAATTTTTTGCCTGAGCAAAGCCTCAATAGTTGCCTGTACCATTGTTGATGAGTATTTATTCAGTAGTTAACGAGCGAAACTTTTCTGACAATGCTGTTACTTACTCTGCCGCTTTGAGCCTAGATACAGGCAGTTCCGCTTTCGCTTCTGGAGGTAATAGATTAATAAGCTGTGGCTCTAGTAAGCGGTCAATCTGCACCAATTGAATCATGCCATTCTCATCAGTTAGTATTCCTCCTAGGTAAGGTGTAGTATCTACAACAATCCCTGGAGCTACAAAATCTCCTGTCTTCTTTAAAGTATCTGTAACTCGTTCGGCCATCAATCCTACAAGCTGTGGCTGATTTTGAGAGGAACTGCTAGTATCCGCGTTGCTACCCTGGTAATTAACTATGATAATGCGGGTGCTTAAGTAACGACGACAGGGAGTACCTTGAATCAAAAAGCAGAGATCGATAACTGGAACTATTTGACCGCGATAGTTAAATAAACCGGCAACATACTCCGGAGCGTGAGGCAGCTTTTTTAGGTCAATGAGCGAGACTACTTCAACTACTCGCTGACATTCAAGGGCGTATCGCTCATCCCCTGTATAGAATAGTAACAATAGCACGACACTAATTCTCCTTGATTTATTATAAAAAGATATTTAGCCTTTTTAAGCTAAACACTTACTATTATTTATCTTCACCCAATATAAGAAATTTACTAGGAAAATGAATACTAAATATTTTTGTTTTTTAGGAGATTTAGGATAAATGCGGCTTTCTATTTATTTTCGCTAACACCAATCAATTGCACAGTTTTATGGTTTTGCCATATAAATATTGAAATTATTTCTTTGTAAGAAATTCCAGGGGTTAACTAAGTAATATTGCTTTTAATAAAGCTAATCTTATAGTTAATTTATTAATAAATTCAAGAATAAATACTTGTGAAGTTTTGCCTTTTAAAATCTGTTCCGTCAACAAAATTATTTTAATTCTACTATCCTATTCTAGCGAAATCATGAAATTAGAAAGATGCTTTTACAGTACTGGTTGTGCGAAGGACAGACTCTTGCCTAAACCTTTGCTTATACTGTTGAATAATTTCCTCAATCAATTTGTTTTTATCTGAGTTTTCTTGATAAAGAAAAATAACAATCTTACTTTTTTCTTTAGCTATGCTTCCATTTTTTTGTAAATACTGACCATAGCTATCAAGTATAGTTATCCCCTCTTTAAAGCGTGGTGTAATAACACAGTTTACGAACATCGTCCATTCTGCTTCAGAAACAACGCCTCCGTCAGGACGAGACAATCCAAAGTATAATTCATCCTTAATAAACAAATTTTGCTCAACATCGGCAATTAACGAGTTGAAAGTTTGAGCACGTACAGATAAATTTGGGTGTCCCGGAGCCATCCAAAGTATAGATGAAAGCAAAATAATATTGAATTTTCTAGAAACTTTCATAAGTTGTTGAATTTTGTGTGTTTAATTGATTGTGTTTTTTCTTTAATTGGTTCTGATAGTACAGCGACTTAAAAATAAAGTTGGAAACTAGAGTGATATTTGTCCTTGAACACGTCTTAATCATAAATATTAAATTCAGATAGTAATTCTTAATTTTTAATTTTTCCTCTTTTCTCTAAATCTGCTGTTCTACTCTGAGATAAGATATTTTTTAGCTGACTTTCTAGTTTAAACAATTCATTTACTAATTCACCTAATGCAAGATGATAAATGGGAAAGCTAGGCAAACTATTGGTGATATCTTTCAAACTGTGAATAAGAAT
>Ga0196963_10001295_pt1 | contig 17478 bp, 16 predicted proteins | sample S1_5metaG_FD_148600 | JGI IMG/M metagenome (GOLD analysis project Ga0196963, IMG submission 148600) | Soil microbial communities from Anza Borrego desert, Southern California, United States - S1_5 | ecosystem: Environmental > Terrestrial > Soil > Desert | place: USA: California | collected... | reverse complement strand
CCCTCGGTGGTCAGGGAGATGGTCGTCGCCCAGCGGTCGTTGCCGATCGGCACGAGCGGCCAGACCTCCTCGCCCACCCGGACCCGGGCGGCGAGGATGTCGTGGCCGTCCTTGAAGATGTCGGCGCTCACGGTGACGCGCTCACCCTCGGCGACCTTGGGCGGGAACTGCCGCGACGGCGTGGACGGTCGGAGGTCGTCGACGACGATGCGACCCATCACCGTTCTTTGCTACCAGCGGTCTACGTCCCACGAAACCCTGGATACGCACTGTCTGCCTGCGCTCCGGAGCGTGAGGCCCTTCGGGCGATCGGCAACCCTGCTCGCCCAGCGGTGCTCCGGCAGACCTGCGGACGCGCGCCGCCGCGGCGCAACGTGCGGCGCCTTCGGCGCGGTCGGTGGCTTGCTTCCCCGCCGGTACGGTGACGCGGGTGAGGGCACTGCGCTCGTTCACCGTCCGACCGCGACTCCCCGAGCGCCTCCAACGCCTGGAGACGCTGGCCATGAACCTGCGCTGGTCGTGGGACGAACGCACGCGCGATCTGTTTCGGTGGGTCGACCCCGACGGCTGGGAGGAGAGCCGTCACGACCCTGTGCGCGTGATCGGCCACGTCTCGCAGGAACGACTCGACGCGCTGCAGGGCGATCCCGCGTTCCTGACCTTCCTCGACGAGGTCGGCGACGACCTCGACAGCTACCTGACCCGCGACCGCTGGTTCCAGCAGCGCGAGGGGTCACCCCTGCGGCAGGTGGCGTACTTCTCGCCCGAGTTCGGCATCGCCGAGGCGCTGCCGCAGTACAGCGGCGGTCTCGGCGTGCTCGCCGGCGACCACCTCAAGGCGGCGTCGTCGCTCGGCGTGCCGCTCGTCGGCATCGGGCTCTTCTACCGGCACGGCTACTTCCGGCAGTCGCTGTCCGCCGACGGCTGGCAGCAGGAGCGCTTCCCGTCGCTCGACCCGTTCGCGATGGCGCTGCAGCCCGTCGACGCGCACGTCACCGTCGACCTCGCGGGCACCCCGCTGCACGCGCGGATCTGGCGCGCCGACGTCGGCCGCATCCGGCTCTACCTGCTCGATGCCGACGTCGAGGAGAACGACGCCGGCTCCCGCATGGTCACCGATCGCCTCTACGGCGGCGACACCGAGCACCGCCTGCGCCAGGAGATCCTGCTCGGGATGGGTGGGGTGCGGGCGCTCGACGCGATCGGCGAGACGCCGCAGGTGTTCCACACCAACGAGGGCCATGCCGGGTTCCTCGGCCTCGAGCGCATCCGCCGCCTGATCGTGAACGACGGTCTCGACTTCGACGCCGCCGTCGAGGCGTGCCGCGCCGCCAACATCTTCACGACCCACACGCCGGTGCCCGCGGGCATCGACCGCTTCCCGCGCCCGCTGATGGAGAAGTACTTCTCGTCGCTGGCCACCGAGTGCGGCATCAAGTTCGACGAGCTCATGGCGCTCGGGCACGAGCCGGGGGCCGAGCACGACGCGCCGTTCAACATGGCGGTGATGGGGCTGCGGCTCGCGGGGCGGTCGAACGCCGTCGCCAAGCTGCACGGCGCGGTGTCGCGCGGGATGTTCGCGCCGCTGTGGCCGGGCGTGCCCGAGGCGGAGGCGCCCATCACGTCGGTGACCAACGGCGTGCACGCGTCGTCGTGGGTGTCCTCGGCGATGCAGGGCTTGCTGGAGCGGGTCGTGCTGCCGGAGTGGCACGAGGCCGACGCCGACCGTTGGGCGCGCGTGCGCGACGTCGGCGACGACGAGATCTGGCGCGTGCGCGAGCAGGAGCGCGAGCGCCTGGTGCACTCGGCCCGTCGTCACCTGCGCGCCGCGCTGCTGGCGCGCGGCGTGTCGGCGTCGGAGACGACGTGGTGCGACGAGGTGCTCGACCCGCGCGCGCTGACGATCGGCTTCGCCCGGCGGTTCGCGACCTACAAGCGGGCGACGCTGCTGCTGTCGCAGCCCGAGCGGCTGCGGGCGCTGCTGCTGTCGGTCGACCGGCCGGTGCAGCTGGTGTTCGCGGGCAAGGCGCATCCCGCCGACGACGCTGGCAAGGAGCTGATCCGCCAGATCGTCACGTTCTCCTCGCAGCCCGACGTGCGCCACCGGTTCGTGTTCCTCGACGACTACGACATCGGTGTCGCCCGCATGCTGCTGCACGGCTCCGATGTGTGGCTGAACACGCCGCGGCGACCGCACGAGGCGTGCGGCACCTCGGGCATGAAGGCGGCCCTGAACGGCTCGCTCAACCTGTCGGTGCTCGACGGCTGGTGGGACGAGCTGTTCAACGGCGAGAACGGCTGGGCGATCACCTCGGCCGAGGGCGTGGAGGACCTGGGCCGGCGCGACCAGATCGAGGCCGAGTCGCTGTTCGCGCTGCTCGAGGGCCAGATCGTCCCGATGTTCTACGAGCGCCCCGAGCACGAGGGCCGGCTTCCCCGTCGGTGGATCCGGCACGTGAAGGAGTCGCTGGCGACGCTCGGCCCCGCGGTCGTGGCGTCCCGCATGGTCAGGGACTACGTGTCCGAGCTGTACGAGCCGACGGCGGCGCGGGCCGACGCGCTCGGCGCCGACCGGTGCGTCCGGGCGGTCGCCCTCGCCGGCTGGAAGGAGCGGGTGCGGGGCGCGTGGCCGGCGGTCCGGATCGTGTCGGTCGACGCCGACGTTTCCACCGGCGACCTCGGCGGCGAACGCACCGTGTCGGCCGAGGTCGCGCTCGGCGACCTCTCGGCCGACGACGTCGAGGTCCAGCTGCTGCACGGCCCGGTCGGCCAGAACGACGAGATCGACCACTCGCACCTCGAGGTCATGTCGCCCGGCGACGGCGCCGGGCGGTTCGTCGGCACGTTCCGCTGCGAGCGCCCGGGCCGTTACGGCTTCACGGTGCGCGTGGTGCCCTCCAACGGCGACCTCGTCACGCCGGTCGAGATGGGCCTCGTGGCCTGGGCCTGACGCTTCTGGTGACCAAGACGCCGGTCAGCGCCCCGTGAACGTCGCCTTGCCGGGACCGTTCTCGAGGAAGGATTGCACGCCGATGCGGGCGTCGTCGGTCTCGAAGACCTTCTCGAACAGGTCGCCCTCGCGGTCGAGGCCCCACGCCAGCGTCGACTCGGTGCCCTCGTCGACCGCCGCCTTCACGTAGCCCTGGGCGACGACCGCGCCGCGGGCGACGTCGGCCGCCTTGGCCAGCGCGCGCGACAGCACCTCGTCCTTCGGCGCCAGCTCGTCGACGAGGCCGATGCGCAGCGCCTCCTCGGCGCCGACCTGCCGGCCGGTGATCATGATCTCCTTGGCCCGGGCGACACCCACGAGCCGCGGCAGGCGCTGGGTCCCGCCGCCGCCGGGGATGATGCCGAGCAGGATCTCCGGCTGCCCGAGCCGCGCGTCCTCCGCACAGATGCGCCAGTCGCACGCGAGCGCCAGCTCGCAGCCGCCGCCGAGGGCGTAGCCCGTGACCGCCGCGATCACGAAGCGAGGGATGGCCGCGACGGCGCCGAGCGCGTCGCGGAACAGCCCGCCGATCTCGCGCGCCTCGGCCGGGCCGCCGAACTCGGAGATCTCGGCGCCGGCGGCGAAGATCCGCTCGCCGCCCCAGACGACGACGGCGCCCGGGGGCGAGTCGATCAGGCCCTGGGCGGTGTCGCGCAGCTCGGTCAGGAGCTCACGCGACATCGCATTCATCTTCGGACGGTCGAGGGTGACGAGGGCGACGCCGTCGTCGCGACGCTCGAGGTTCACGAATCCCACTGGATGATCCTTTCGGCGGCCTCGTACGGGTCGATGGTGCGCTCGGCGATCTGGCGCTGGAGGTCCTCGACGGTCTCGGCGCCCATCGCCGCGTAGGCCCGCTCCTCGAAGAGCCGGGCGACGATCGTGCGCAGCTCCTCGCGCTGACGCGCCTGGCGTCGCCGCTCGAGCTCACCGTTGGCCTCGATGTGGGCCCGGTGCGAACCGACCGCCGCCCACAGCTCCTCGACGCCCTCGCCCTTGGCGCCGACGGCGGTGACGATCGGGGGCGTCCAGTCGCCGAGGTCGGACATCTCGAGCATGTTCAGCAGGTCGCGCTCGGTCTCGGCGACGCCGGGACGGTCGGCCTTGTTGATCACGAACACGTCGGCGATCTCGAGCAGGCCGGCCTTGTTCGCCTGCACGGCGTCGCCCCAGCCGGGGTTGACGACGACCATCGTCGTGTCCGCCTTGCCGGCGATCTCGACCTCGACCTGGCCGACGCCGACGGTCTCGACGAGCACCCACGGCGTGCCGGCGGCGTCGAGCACGCGGATTGCCTGGGGCGCGGCGAGCGACAGGCCGCCGAGGTGGCCGCGCGTCGCCATCGACCGGATGAAGACGCCGGCGTCGAGGGCGTGGTCCTGCATCCGCACGCGGTCGCCGAGGATGGCGCCGCCGCTGAACGGCGAGGACGGGTCGATGGCGAGCACCGCCACCTGCTCGCCCGCCTTCCGGATCACGCGCAGGAGCGCGTTGGTGAGCGTCGACTTGCCCGCGCCGGGGGCACCGGTGATGCCGACGGTGTACGCCCGGCCGCCGGCGGCGTGCGACAGGCGACCGATCTCCCTGGCGTCGGCGCCGCCCTGCTCCACGACCGACAGCGCTTGGGCGAGGGCGCGCCGGTCACCGGCGACCAGCGACTCGACCAGCTCGGCGGCGGGACGTCTGCGGCCCATGGCGGGCGCCGAACCTACCGACTGCTCGTTTGTGCGGCGGTATCCGCCCCTGGAGGGCGGAAAGCGCCGCACAAACGGGAGGGTCAGACGGCGACGACCTCGGTGACGCCTTCGACGCGGTCGCGGAGGATGCGCTCGATGCCGGCGCGCATCGTGACCGTGGACGCCGGGCACGTGCCGCACGCCCCGACGAGCTCGACCTCCACCTTGCCCGTGTCCTCGTCGACCGACTTCAGCACGATGTCGCCGCCGTCGGCCTGGAGGGCGGGGCGGATGACCTCGATGGTCGAGAGGATCTTCTCCTTGAGCACAGTGGTTCCAGTCTCGCAGCGGGTGCTGGATCGTCCAACCCGCGGTGGCGTGGGAGCATTCCCCGTGTGCTCGCACACCAGGGCGGCTGGGACGAGGCCCTCTTCGTCGCCGTCCCGCTCGTGGTCTTCTTCATCCTCCTCCGCATCGCCAAGCGCCGGGCGGAGGCCGAGCAGCGGGCCGCCGAGCACGACGAGTGAGGCTCACGGTCCCCGGCGCGCTCGCGCACGCCACCGCCGGCGTCGTCGCCGAGCACGAGGTCGAGCCCGGCACCTTCGAGGCCGTCGAGGGCCCGTTCCGCCACTACCGGCGGGTCGGCGACGAGGTCACCTTCACCCTCGCCGTGCCGTTCTTCGCCTGGTTGTTCGCGCTGCCCGTGCGACACGAGCTGCGCAAGCAGCTCCAGGGCCGGTTCGAGCGCATGCCGTGGTGGGCGCCGGCCGACCGGCTCGACGCCCGAGCGTCGACCGTGCTCGGTGCGCTGTGCGCCATCTCGCTGTTCGACGGCTACCTGGGCACGCTCATCACCCAGACGCTCACCTACGTCGTCGACGGCTTCGGCATCGAGGAGGACCGCGCCCAGGGCATCACCCTCGCCGTCGTCCGCCTCGCCATCGTGCTCGCCGTCCCGCTCGTCGCCCTCGCCGACCGGCGCGGCCGCCGCCAGCTGCTGCTCCTCACCGCGGCCGGCGGCGTCGGGCTCGCCGCCCTCACCGCGCTGTCGCCGTCGCTTCCGCTCTTCACCGCGGCGCAGACCGTCGGCCGGGGCTTCACGACCGCGCTCGGCATCCTCGTCGTCGTCGTCGCCGCCGAGGAGATGCCCGCCGGTGCACGAGCCTTCGCGGCCAGCGTGACGACGATGGCCGGCGCGCTCGGCGCCGGCGTGTGCGTGCTCCTGCTCCCCGTCGCCGACGCGGGTGACGACGGCTGGCGGCTTCTCTTCGCCCTGCCGGTGGTCGCCGCGCCGCTGCTGCTCGCGATCCGCCGCCACCTCCCCGAGAGCAAGCGCTTCGACGCGCCCCACGCCGACGCGACGATCCGGGGCCACGGCGAGCGCCTGCGCCTCCTCGCCGTCGCCGCGTTCTTCGTCCAGCTGTTCGTCGCCCCCGCCAACCAGCTGCAGAACGAGTTCCTGCGCGACGAGCGCGGCTTCAGCGGTCTCGGCATCGCGCTGTTCACCCTGAGCACCGGGACGCCTGCCGGTCTCGCCGTCCTCGCCGGCGGCCACCTCGCCGAGGTCCGCGGGCGACGGCGCATCGGCGCCATCGGGCTCGCCGGGAGCACCGTGTTCATCGCCGGCTCGTACCTCGCGAGCGGTGCGCCGATGTGGCTCCTCTACTTCTGCGGGGCGATGCTCGCCGGCCTCACGGTGCCGACGCTGCGCGTGTACGGGCCCGAGCTGTTCCCGACCGGGTTGCGGGCCGGCAGCGGCGGCCTGCTCGCGATCGCCGGCGTCGCCGGCGCCGCCGCCGGCGTCCTGGCGGGGGGCGTCCTCTCCGACGAGCTGGGCTCGCTCGGCCGGGCGATGTGGGTGCTGGCGATCGGCCCGCTGCTCGTGGCCGTGCTCGTCGTCAGCCGCTTCCCCGAGACCGCCCGCCGCGAGCTCGAGGAGCTGAACCCCGAAGACCGGCGACCCACTCGCTGACGACCTCGGCGATGCGGACGTCGGCGTTCCGGAGGCTGTGGTCCTTGCCCTCGATCCAGACGTGGGTGACGTCCCCGGGGATGGCGGCGGTGGCCGACTCGAGCTCGGCGGGCGAGCCGAACTGATCCTTGGTGCCCGACAGGAAGAGGCACGGCACCGTCATGCTCGGGAAGTGCTCGACGCGCAGCTGCTGCGGCTTGCCGGGCGGGTGCAGCGGATAGCAGATGAGCACGAGCCCGGCGGCGGCGTAGCCCTCGGCCACCGCCATCGAGCACATGCGCCCGCCGAAGGAGCGGCCACCGAGCACCCAGCCGGGCGCCGGCACGTGCTCGAGGACGTCTGCGACGGCCTTCGGGGCGCGGTCGGGGGCCTTGCGCCCCTCACGGCGATAGGCGAAGTCGTGGCGGATGCACGGGAGCGGCGCGAGTGCGGCTTCGATCGCGCGCAGCGACGGATGGTCGGCGCTGCTGCCGGCGCCCGGCGTGAGGAAGATCCCCTTGGGCTTCGGCACTAGGCCAGGAGGATGTCGCGCGCCTCGGCCAGGTCGGCGATGCGCTGGGCGGCGTCGACGCGATCGCCACCGTGGTCGGGATGGGCGTCGCGCAGCAGCGTGCGGAACCGGCGCTGGACGTCGCGCTTGGCGGGCACGACCCCGTCGGCGAACCCGAGGATCGTCAGCGCCCACAGCTCGGGATGCGCGAAGGCGCCCGCCGACCGCGAGCGCACGCCGCTCGCGCCGGAGAGGAAGCCGATGAGCGCGGGACCGGCGTCGCCGCCCCGCCACCTCGTCGCCCGCCGCAGGACCTCCATCACGTCGTCGCGCTGGCCCCGCTCGACGCGCCCGGCAGCGTAGGCGGCGCCGAGGATCTGGGACTCGGGGCTGCCCTCGGTCTCCAGGCTGAAGTCGAGCTCGTCCCCGTGACCGACGAGCTTGTGCGTGCTCTTCGCCAGCCCGTGGTGGTCGACCTGGAAGCGGTGGCGCAGCCGGGGCTGCGGGACCCGGCGGCCGGCCTGGAGGTCGTCGAGCAGGTTGAGCAGCTCGGGCACGAAGTCGGGATCGAGCTCCTCCATGTGCGCGGCGACGACGGCGCCGAGCAGCAGGCCGCCGAAGCCGGGCGCCGGGTCGACCGGCAGGTGCCGCCGGCCGAGCGCGACCCGCCGCGTCGGCGCGATCGGCCGGCTGTGCCAGATCTCCAGCTCGGCGAGCAGCACGGAGGTCGACGCTAACCGGGCGGTCGCGATCTACACGAGTGGACGAAGGAGGTCGCGCAGCTCGCGCGCCGCCGCGCGGATCGCCTCCTCGTCGGTGTTGGCGTCGAGCAGCTCGGCGACCGCCGACGCCTTCTCGCGGATCGCATCCCACGCCGACGGCGCCACGCCGTAGGGCGCGTCCATCTCCTTCGCCTCCGCCTCGGCCTCGCAGAGCTCGAGCACCGCGCCGGGGTTCGCCGTGTCGCCGGTCAGCACGTCGGCGGCGACGTAGAGCGACGACAGCAGCTCGGCGGCGGCATCGTCGTCGTCGTCCTCGGGCTCGAGGGCGTCGGGGTGGTCGATCTCGTCGATCACCGGCTCGACCCAGTCGGCGTCGCGCTCGCGCACCACCAGCTCGCCGTCGACCCACCGGTGCGGGATGCCGTTGGCCACGAGCTGGGCGACGAGCTCGCCCCGCTGGTCCGGCTCCCAGTCGTCGAGGTCGTAGCCCACCTCGTCCTCGGCGCCCTCCTCGAGGTGGATCGGCTCGGGCGCGTCGGTGGGGTCGATCAGGGGCACGCCGCAGTCGGCGCACACCTGGGCCGAGGACACGTAGGTCTCCCCGCAGCTCGGGCAGGCGACGATCGAGGACGACATCAGCAGTGGCCCTTCAGCACGTAGCGGCGGAGGAACGACTCGGTCCGCTCGAGCTCGTCCATCACCGTCGCCGGTCGGGCCCACCCGTGACCCTCGCCCTCGTAGACGTGCATCTCGACGGTGCGGCCGAGGGACTGCAGGCGATCGTGGATCGACCGCGACTGGGCCAGGGGCACGACCTTGTCGGCGTCGCCCTGGAGGATGAGCAGCGGGGCGGTGATCGACGCCGCCCGGTTCACGGGCGACCGGGTCCGGTACCGCTCGGCCGCCTCGGGCAGCGGCCCGACGATGGTGTGGAGGTAGTGCGCCTCGTAGCGGTGGGTCGTCTCGTCGAGGTCGAAGAGGTCGGCGACGCCGAAGAGGTCGACGCCGGCGGCGCACAGGTCGGGGTGCTCGGCGAGGACGTTGAGGACGGTGAAGCCGCCGGCCGAGCCGCCCATGATCACGAACCGGGCCGGGTCGCCCCACCCCCGCTCGGCCGCGGCCCGCAGCGCGGCGGCGCAGTCGTCGGTGTCGAGCTCGCCCCAGCGCCCGTGCAGGGCCTGGCGGAAGGCGCGGCCGTGGCCGCTCGAACCCCGGTGGTCGACCACGAGGATCGCCCACCCCCGGTCCGTCCAGTAGGCGAAGCGGGGACGGAACTGGACGTCCCACTGCCCCGTCGGGCCCCCGTGCACCCAGCAGATGAGCGGCGGCGGGGACCCGCTCTCGCTGAGCTCGTCGCTGGTCGGCCGGTAGAGGCGGGCGAACAGCTCGGTGCCGTCCGACGCCGGGTAGCGGACGAGCTCGGGCTCGGTCACGACGCCCTCGAAGCCCGCCACCGGCCCCCGGGCCACGACGCGCCGCTCACCGGTCGCGGCGTCGTAGACGACGATCGCCGTCGGCGTGATGCCGCCGCTGCGGATGGCGCCGACGCGGCCGCCGGCCCACGAGAGGCCGCCGTGGACCGCCCGGCCGAGCCGCCGGTCCTCACCGGTGCCGAGGTCGCGGACGTTCAGCGACCCGAACCCCTCTTCGTTCCGGGTGAACAGCACCGACTGCCCGTCGGGCGACCAGCACCACGACCGCTCCCCCGGGCCCCAGGTGGGCCCGCCGTGTTCCCGGTCGTCGTCGAGCCGCACGTCGCCGGCGACGACGTTGGCCCAGCCGCTGGTGTCGTCGACCCAGCCGAGCACCCCGGTCGACGAGAACCGGGGTTGGCTCACCGCCACGCCAGGACCGCCGCCCACGACCTTTGGCTCGGCGCCGCCGTCGGCGTCGCGCACCACGATGCGGCTCTCGTCCCACGGCATGTTGGGGACGTCCCACTCCATCCAGGCCACCGATCGCCCGTCGGGGGACCACGCCGGGTCGAGAGCGAAGTCGGCGCCGGTGGTCAGCCGCACCGGCCACGGCCCGGCCGGATCGACCGAGGTCACCGCCACGTCCCTCGTGTCGAGGACGTAGGCGACCCGGGTCCCGTCAGGCGAGACCGCCGGCGCCGCCACCGGGCCGCCGTCGCCGGTGACCAGGCGGACGGGCGGCCCGCCGTGCACCGCCTGGCGCCAGAGGGCCCCGTCGACGCCGGCATAGACGAGGCCCGACCCGTCTGGCAGCCAGTCGAAGGCCCCGCCGCCGTACGCCTGGGTCGGGATCGGGGCCGGGGCGGTCGTCACGACGACCTCGACGCCGCGGTCGGCACCGTCGAGGTCCACGACGACCAGGCGGGCCGTGCCCCCGACGGTCGACAGGAAGGCGATCCGCGAGCCGTCGGGGCTCAACCGGGTCTCGGCGAGCGTGCGCCCCTCCGCCGCCATCGCGGCCGTGATCCGGGCCATCGCAGGAGTCTCGCGCGTGTACGTCGGGCAGCACGCAGGGGAGGATTTCGACCACAACAGGACGAAGAGGACAGCACCGTGCGTCACGTGACCAGGGGGTGCAGGGACCTGCCCGCCCCCGCGGGAGGGTCCAGGTGAGGGCCGCTCTCGTCGTCGCGCTCTGGGTCGCCCTCTCGGTGCCCGTGGCCGTGGTGGTCGCCGCATTCATCCGGGCGGCGTCCACGGGTGAGCTGTCCGAGCAGGTCGAGCGCTACCTCCGGTCGATGGGCCGGGGCCCGAAGGCGGCCCGCCGGCTCCGCGCCGTGCGGATCGCCGCCGTCCTCGCCGTGCTGGTCGGCGTCGTCGCCGGCAGCTTCGAGACGGTGGTGGAGGTGCCGGCGCGGGTCATGCACGCCGCCCTCGACCACCGCGACCTGTTCGGTCCCCCGCCGACCGGCGAGAGCGCCGAGATCCCCGAGGTCGCCGCGCCCGCGCCGCTCCCGCCCGTGCCCACCGGGCTGCCCGCCCCGGCATCGCCCGCGGCCGAGCCCGAGGACGCGGAGGTCGACTTCCGGCTCCCGACCGGGCCGCCCCCGACCTACGACCCGCCCTTCGACGGCTCCTTCGGCAGCGCCGGCACCACGGTGCCCGCCGACCGGGCCGAGGACGAGGCGGAGGCCGAGGCCGACGACGATGCCCCGGGCGACGAGGAGACGACCGAGGACGAGGCGACCGAGGACGAGCCCGCGACCGACGAGGACGAAGCCGCCGGGGACGACGAGCCCGCGCCGGCCACCGGCAGCCCGGCGCCCGGCCCCGCGCCGTCACCGCCGTCGTCGTCGCCGCCCACCACCACCACGACGACGACCACCACGCCGCCGGCCGAGGATCCCGCCGAGGACGACGAGCCCGCCGATGAACCGCCCGCCGACGACGCGCCGGCCGAGGACGACGACGGCGCCGACGAACCGCCGGCCACCCCGACCACCACGACGCCGCCGCCGGCGGACGACGAGGACGAGGGCGACGACGCGGAGACGATCGAGCCCGGGCCGCAGGCCCAGACCGGCGCCCCCGACGTCGCGGTCGACGACGTGACCGCCGACGCGACGGCTGCAGAAGCGGTCGCCGAGCCCGAGACCGCCAGCGCTGTCACCGACGCCTCCATCGAGGTGCCGGTCGAGGCCGAGGAGGACCCGGCGGCGCCCGCACCCGACCTCGCCACGTGCGACGTCGCCGTCGACACCTGCATCACCGACGACGGCACGGCACCGGTCGAGCCCGATGCTGCGCCCGCCGTGGACGTGGACGGCGCCGCGGCCCCGACCGACGCCGAGGTCGCGCCGGTCGAGCCCGTCGACGTCTTGACGCCCGTGGCCGAGCCCGTCCCGCCGTCGGCACCGGTCGACGCCGTCGTCGCCGTCTCGATCTAGATCGTCGAGCGCTCGTCCCAGCGGCCGAAGACCTCGGCCAGCGTCGAGATGATCTCGCCCTCGGTGGCGTAGGCGCGCACGGCGTCGATGATCGCCGGCATGAGGTTCACGTCGGGCTGGGCCGCCTCGGCCTGCAGCCGGGCGAGCTCGCGGCGCACGGCGTCGTCGTCACGCGCCTGCTTCACCGACGCCAGCCGCTTCAGCTGCAGCTCCTCGACCTCGGCGCCGATCGACAGGATCGGCGGGACCTCGTCGTCGCCCTCGGTGAACCGGTTGACCCCGACGATCACCCGCCGCCCGCTGTTGACCTTGCGCTCGAACTGGTAGGCGGCCTCGCCGATCTCCCGCATGAACCAGTGGTCCTCGATGAGGTCCACAGTGCCGTCGAGGTAGGAGCCGTTCCCGACCTCGAGCACGTGGGCGAAGATGGCCTCGGCCTGTCCCTCGAGCTCGTCGGTCATCCACTCCACGAACCAGGAGCCGCCGAGGGGATCGGCCACGTTGGCCACGCCGGTCTCGTGGGCCACGACCTGCTGGGTGCGCAGCGCGAGGCGCGCCGCCTTCTCCGTCGGCAGGGCGAGGGCCTCGTCGTAGGCGTCGGTGTGGAGGCTCTGGGTCCCGCCGAGGGCACCGGCGAGGGCCTGGATCGCGACCCGGGCGATGTTCACCTCGGGCTGCTGGGCGGTGAGGCTCACGCCGGCGGTCTGGGTGTGGAAGCGCATCTGCAGCGAGCGCTCCTTCGTCGCGCCGTAGCGGTCGCGCAGCCAGCGGGCCCAGATCCGGCGGGCGGCCCGGTACTTGCCGATCTCCTCGAAGAAGTCGATGTGGGCGTTGAAGAAGAAGCTGAGCCGCGGCGCGAAGTCGTCGACGTCGAGGCCGGCCCGCATCGCCGCCTCGACGTAGGCGAAGCCGTTGCCGACGGTGAACGCCAGCTCCTGCGCCGCCGTCGAGCCCGCCTCGCGGATGTGGTAGCCGGAGATGGAGACCGGGTGCCACCGGGGCATCTCGGCGCTGGTGAACCGGATGAGGTCGGTGACCAGCCGCATCGAGGGCCGCGGCGGGAACACGTACTCCTTCTGGGCTTGGTACTCCTTCAGGATGTCGTTCTGGATCGTCCCGCCGAGCCGGGCCCGGTCCACGCCGGCCTTCTCGGCGGTGACGATGTACTGGGCCATGGCGATGTTGGCGGGCGAGTTGATCGTCATCGACGTCGTGATGGCGCCCAGGTCGATGCCGGCGAACAGGTCCTCCATGTCGGCGAGGGTGTCGACGGCCACCCCGGCCTTGCCGACCTCGCCGAGGGCGAGGGGGTCGTCGGAGTCGCGGCCCATCAGCGTCGGCAGGTCGAAGGCGGTGGACAGGCCGTCGCCGCCGGCGCGGAGGATCTCCTTGAACCGGGCGTTGGTGTCCTCGGCGGTGCCGAAGCCGGCGAACATCCGCATCGTCCAGAGGCGCGACCGGTACATCGACGCGTGCGGGCCCCGCGTGTACGGGAACCGGCCCGGGTACTCGCCGCTGCCGTCCGCAGGTCCGTACACGGCGTCGAGCGGGATGCCGGACATCGTCTCGAAGTCGGCGTCCCGGAGCTGCGCCGCGTCGTACGCCGCCTGCCAGTCCTCGCGGTTGGTCACGGTGCGACGATAGTTTGACGTCCAATGATCTTGCGAGACCCGATCCTCGAGGCCCGGCGGCAGTGGGTCGAGCACGGCTGGGGCGACGTGGCCGACACGATGGCGGTGGTCACCTCGATCATCCGGGCCCAGCAGCTGCTCATGGCCCGCATGGAGGCCGCCGTCCGGCCCCACGGCCTCACCTTCGCCCGCTACGAGGTCCTGCAGCTGCTGTCGTTCACCCGCGCCGGCGTCATGCCGCCGGGCAAGATCGGCGCCCGCCTCCAGGTGCACCCGGCGAGCGTCACCAACGCCATCGACCGGCTCGAGGCCGATGGCCTCGTGCGCCGCAGCCCGCACCCGCTCGACGGGCGCAAGACCCTGGCGCGCATCACCCCCGTCGGTCGGCGGCGGGCGGCGGCGGCCACGGTCGACGTGAACGCCGCCTTCGCCGCGCTCGACCTGCCCGGCTCGCTCGTCGACGCGCTGGTCCTCGTGCGGGAACGGGCTGGCGACGCGGCGGCCACTAGGTTCCGGGTCGATGAGCGCACCTGATCGCAACCTGGCCCTCGAGCTCGTGCGGGTCACCGAGGCGGCAGCCATGGCGGCGTCGCGCTGGGTCGGTCGCGGCGACAAGGAGGGTGCCGACGGCGCCGCCGTGGACGCCATGCGTGCCGTGCTGTCCTCGGTGTCGATGGACGGCATCGTCGTCATCGGCGAGGGCGAGAAGGACGAGGCGCCCATGCTCTACAACGGCGAGAAGGTGGGCGACGGCTCGCAGCCGGCCACCGACATCGCCGTGGACCCCATCGACGGCACCACGCTGACCTCGCTGGGGCTCGGGAACGCCATCGCCGTCATCGCCGTGTCCGAGCGGGGGACGATGTTCAACCCCGGGCCGTGCGTCTACATGGAGAAGATCGCCGTGGGGCCCGAGTGCCGCGGCGTGATCGACATCACCGCGTCGGTCACCGAGAACCTCCACGCCGTGGCCAAGGCCAAGGGCGAGTCGGTCCGCGACGTCACCGCCGTGATCCTCGACCGCGACCGGCACAGCGACATCGTGGCCGAGGTGCGCGAGGCGGGCGCCCGCATCCGGTTGATCCGGGACGGCGACATCATCGGTGCGGTCTCGACCGCCATCCCCGACTCCGGCGGCGACATCCTCTTCGGCATCGGCGGCACCCCCGAGGGCGTGATCGCCGCCGCCGCCCTCAAGTGCATGGGCGGGGAGATCCAGGGCCGCCTGTGGCCCCGCAACGACGACGAGCGCGCCGCGGCGGTGGCCGCCGGCTACGACCTCGAGAAGGTGCTGTTCACCGACGACCTCGTGCAGGGCGACGACGCCTTCTTCGCCGTCACCGGCATCACCGACGGCGAGGTCCTCAAGGGCGTGCACTACGACCGCCATGGGGCCACGACCGAGTCGCTCGTCATGCGCTCCCGCTCGGGCACGGTCCGGCGCGTCGAGGCCCGCCACCGCCTCGACAAGCTCGCCGAGTACTCCGCCGTGTCCTTCTCCTGAGCCCGCTTCGAGCACGTCTGGAGTCAGCTGCTCGCGTCTGACGCGAGTACGTGACTCCAGGCGTGGCTCAGCGGCCGCGGCGGGTCATGACGGCGCCGACGACGCGCCGCCGGAGCCCGCGCGGGATGGCGGACACGCCGCCGACGTAGACCTTGTTGTGCGCGCCGGGCACGACGACGACCTGGTTGCGGCGCAGACCGGCCAGGGACGCGTCGACGACCTCCTCGGGCGTCTGCCACAGGGCTTCGGGCAGCCCGTCGACGCCGCTCTCGCCCGCCACCGCCTGGAAGCCGGTGCGCGTCAGGCCCGGGCACAGCGCCTGCACGCGCACGCCGGTGCCCTTGACCTCGATGGCGATGCCCTCGGTGAAGAGGGTGACGAACGCCTTGGTGCCGTTGTAGGTGGCGAACGACGGCGACGGCGAGAACCCGGCGACCGACGAGACGTTGACGATGCCGCCGTGGTTCCGGGCGAGCATGCCAGGAAGTGCGGCGCGGGTGAGGCGGGCGAGGGCGAGCACGTTCAGCCGGACCATGCCGTCGACGTGGGTGGGGTCGGTGTCGGCGAGGTGCTCGGCGATGCCGTAGCCGGCGTTGTTCACCAGGAGGTCGAGGTCGGTCACCCGCGCCTCGACGGCGCTGATGCCCTCGTCGGTGGTGAGGTCGGCCGCCAGCACCGACGCGTCCACGCCGTGGCGGGCGCGCAGCTCGGCCGCCACCCGCTCGAGGGCGTCGGCCCGGCGGGCGACGAGCACGACGTCGGCGCCCTGCGACGCCAGCGCCCGCGCGTACGCCTCGCCGATCCCGTTGGATGCGCCCGTCACCAGCGCCTTCACCCACGTCGTCCCAGCCACCGCTACAGATCCTTCCGCATCTGCACGAAGTCCTGGCCATTGCGCCACGACGGCATCCGGTACCAGACCGTGAACCCGAGGCGTTCGTAGAACGGCTGACTGCGGCCCTCGGCCTGGGTGCGCAGCGTGAGGTACGTGGCCCCGTGGTCGGCGGCGAGCGAGGCGAAGGCGGCGACGACGTGGGCGCCCACGCCACCGTTGCGCTCGTCGGCGGCGACGATCAGGTTGGCGAGGTACGCCTCGCCCCACGCGCGCACGTCGCCCTGGGCCGCGCCCACGATGCGGCCGTCGGCGCGCCGGGCGACGATGCCGATCGGCACGTCCTTCGGCGCCACCGCGCCCCATCGCTCGACGTCGAAGTCCTCCCAGCGGGCGTTGATCCACGCCTCGGCGTCGGGCGGGAGCGCACCAGTCGGGGTGAGCTCGAGCTCGAGGCCGCCGCGCCCGATCACTGCGGTTCTGGCGCCGAGCGGGGCGTCGGCGAGCGGCCGCCACACGCGCACGCTGTCCTCGTTGCGCGACTCGCGCATGAGGTGCACGCGCTCGAACACGACCTCGGCCGTGTAGCCCGACAGCGACCGCACCGCGTCGTCGATCCCGTCGCGCTCCTCGATCAGGGTGACGTGCGGGACGAACGGGTGCGTGAGCGACCGCTCCAGCGGCGCGGTGAACACCGCGTCCCGCAGCGCGTGCAGCGCGTCGAGGTCGTCGCCGCCCACGGCGAGGTGCAGCGTGGGGCTCACCGGCGCGAACGACGTGACCGGCCCGAGCGTCAGGCGCAGCGGCGCCGAACCGGCCGCCGCCCGCTGCAGCACGGCGACGGCGGCGTCGATCTCGTCCTCGCGCACGTTGACCGGCGGCACGAGCGTGATGTGCGGCGCGATGCGGGTGACGTCCGGCTCGCCGACGGCGCGTCGCAGCGCGTCGACCTCGGTGCCGATCGGCGGCGGCACGAGGAGCGCAACTCCGAGGCGTTGGCGGGGCACGGCGGGCGATGATGCCAGGCGTGCGTCGCGACGTCCTCCTCCACCGCGCCGCCGGTCACCACCTCGGCACGCGCACCGACCTGCGGACTGCCGTCGCGGCCATCGGCCTGCGCGACGTGCAGGGCTGGGGTGTCGTGATGGCGCACGCCCGCGCACACGCCGTCACGATCGACTCGCTCGACGCCGCCCGGGCCGGGGGTGAGCTCGCCGACGTCGTCGGGCCGCGAGGTGCAGGCCTGACCGTCCCCACCGCCGACATCGACGTGTTCACGATCGGGTCGCTCCCCGCCGACGAGGGCTCGCTCCGGACGCGGCTGCGCAACCTCCTGCCCGTGCTCGACGCCGCCGGCCACACGGCGACGTCCGCGCTGGACGCGGCACGCGAGATCGCGATGGAGACGCTGGCGGCCGGACCGGTCGACATCGGGACGCTCAGCGGCGCGCTCACGCGCGGGCTGCCCGCGCTCTCGCCCCTGTGCCCGGGACGGTGCACCGTCGCCCACATCAGCCAGACCCTGTTCGACCTCGTGGGCGAGTCGGGGGTGTGGGTGCACGACGATCTCGGCGACCGGCGCCTGTACGTGCCGTACACGCCGACGATGGCGCGCGAGGACGCGCGCGCCGAGCTCGCCCGCCGGTTCGCCGCCTGTCACGGCCCGACGCCGACCGCCGAGCGCTTCGCGCAGTACTGCGGCATTTCGACCAAGGACGCCGCCACCTCGGTCGTGTCCGTCGAAACGGTCACGGCGCCGGTCACCGGCATCCGGCTGCTGCCGCCCCGCGATCCGTACCT
>Ga0196963_10001294_pt1 | contig 17510 bp, 20 predicted proteins | sample S1_5metaG_FD_148600 | JGI IMG/M metagenome (GOLD analysis project Ga0196963, IMG submission 148600) | Soil microbial communities from Anza Borrego desert, Southern California, United States - S1_5 | ecosystem: Environmental > Terrestrial > Soil > Desert | place: USA: California | collected... | reverse complement strand
CTTTCAGTCCGTACTCGAAAAACTCGGTCGTGACGTTTCCTTGGCCGCTCATCTTTCAGAACGGTCTGACTCAACAGCGCACCGTATCGGCTCCCGACCGCTTCCGCATTGGCGTTCGTCCGCGTCGAGCTTTGCGATAACCCTGACGTAACCTTTAAGGAGGACTAAATACAATGGCACTTGGCTCAGCTCAAATGACAACCACAACTCAGGCGAATTTTATCCCTGAGTTCTGGGGTCCGTTCACCATCGTTGCGACCGAAGCGAAACTTGTCTTCGAGCCGTTGACGTGGGACTGGACTCCGGGTCTGGACATGAAAAAGGGGGACATTATCCACATCCCCGGCGTGAGTAACCTCACGTCCAACGCAAAAGCGGCAAACACTCAGGTGGTGCTGAACGCGCCCACCGAGGACGTGACGAACCTGACCGTGAACAGGCACGATGAGTGCTCGTTCCTCTTGGAAGACATCACGAAGGTTCAGGCGAGCTTCAACCTTCAGCAGCTCTACACGCAGAAGGCGGGCTTCGCTATCGCGCAGCAACGCGACACGCGCATCGTGAACCTGATCCCGTCTCTCACGCAGATCGTCGGAACTGCGGGCGTGGACATCGGCGATCAGCAAATCCGCGATGCCATCGAGCTGCTCGACTTGGCGATTGCGCCGGATGAGGACAGGCACTTGGTCCTCTACCCGACCCAGAAAAACGCGCTCTGGGGTATTGAAAAATACTTCCGCGCGGACATCCGGGGCAACGGCGTTTCCCCTGTCGTGAACGGCAAGTTCGGAGAAATCTACGGGATCAACACCTATGTGACGACCAACATCACCACATCGGGCGCTCCCGCAGCTCGTCTGAACGTGCTCTTCCAGCGGCAATGGGCAGCGACCGCTAACCAGCTCGGCGTGCGCACGCAGGCGGATTACATCCTGGAGTATCTCGGCACTCTGGTGGTCAATGACCGCATCTACGGCGAGACCACGGCCCGCTCGACGTTCGGAGTTTGGATCAGAAGCTAATCATTGATTGAAGCGTTGGGAGGGTTTCTAGGCCCCTCCCGCCTTCATTCACGGAGGAGGATGCTCATGCGAATTTGGATTGAACGCTTAAAAAACCTCGCAGGATACATTCGCGCGCGCGGAGAGCATTGTTGCCCGCGCTGTTGGCATGTCGCCTACAAGCTCTATCACCACAAAGAGTGGTACTGCGACTACTGCCCTGGCCGAACAATGCTTGACGCTCCCTCTCGGCTTCTTTGGGGAATTGGTTCATTGGCCAACTCTTCTAGCGGCAAGATGAGCGCCGCTCATTATGACGACATCTCGCGCAGACGTGTCTGCCCTGAAGATGGGAGGTCCGTCTATCGGGACCGGGGTAGCAAATCCATCGTGGTGAACAAATGACGCTGATTCAAGCCTTAAAGCTCATTGCCCAACGCGCGGACATCGCACTCAGTTCTGCCGTCAAAGAAGACGAGACGGCCCAGGACATGCTGACGGCGCTCTTTAACCTGCGCATGAAAGATTTTAACGCGCGCTATCCGTGGCCGTGGCTGGAGAAAACGACCACGCTCCAGACGGTAACGAACTATGAAACGGGAACCCTGTCCGTGATTCAGGGATCGAGAACGGTGACGGGCACGGGCGCGGCGTGGACCACCGCCATGAAAGGCAGATTCTTGAAGCTCACGCGGGAGAACGAGCTTTACGAGATTCTCGATGTCCCGTCTTCAAATACGCTCACGCTTAGGGAACCCTATATTGGGTCCACGGCATCGGGGTTGACCTATCTTATCTGGAAACGCTATTACGACCTGAATCCCGATCTCGACTTCACATCTAACGTCATGCTCTGGCAATGGCCGTACCGCTCGACTCCTTTCCGCCAGACGCGGCTGCACTATCTTTACAGGCAAGCCTACTTGCCAGGTTTCCCGCTCACTTGGGCCTGGGCGAGGATCAATCGCTCCTCGGCCATCTACTCGACGGGAACCGTAAGCGGTTCAAAAGACTCGCGCGTGCTCACCGGAGTAGACACTTCCTGGGTCGGCAACGTCTTCGACGGAAACGAGATCACGATTAGCGAGAATACTTACAACATCGAGTCGGTCGATTCGGACACGCAGATCACTCTGGCTCAAAAGCTATTAAGTAAAGTCGAGTCCGGGACCGCTTACACAAGCGAGACCGGCGAGCGCTCGCAGATTATTCTTTCGACCACACCCAACCCCGCAACTAACTTACATCTCACCTATTCCAAGCGGACACATGACTTGAAAAACGAAGCGGACGTTATTCCCGTCTGGAACGGCTACGCGCACATTGTCTTAAACGCGGTCTACGGCGAGTTCTTGGACAAGCTGACAAGCGATAAGGCGTTCGCCTGGCTCACGATTTACGAGAAAGAAGTGACGGAAGCATGGAACACGCTAGTCTCTAAAAACGGAAACGACGAAGCGGGCTGGCCCATGGACACGCAAGCCCCGCCGGACTATCGCGCCGGGCTTTACAGTTAGGGAGGTGATACGACATGGCAACTAAACTCAATCTCTCAAATCTTGAAGGTGGACTCAAATCAATCGGAGCCAAGCCGGATATTGCATACGGAATTGCCGAAATGCAGTTTCTCCCAGCACTTAAAGAGGAGTTCCGTCGCAAATACGGGCGCGATCCCAACGACGCCGAGATAGAAGGACTCTTTAGCTCGATTGATTTTCAGAATCTATTCTCAAATATCGCAAGTGATAGGGGCAACAAAGCGTTTGAGCAGTTTAGAAGAACTCGAAGAGAACCCGGGAAAGTTGATGAGAGCGCGCGCGGAGACAGCGTCCGTTCCGCGCTCTATGAGCTTGGCCAGGAAATCTCCTCGAACCCGGCGGATATTGTGGCAAACTTTCGCAGCTTCCTCACGCCCACCTTGGATCGCATAAATGACCTCACCTTGGCTAAAAATGCGGAAATCAATCTTGCCCCCAACGAGGTAGCGCAGATTCTTTCCATAGCGGATTCTGGTGAACGACAAAAAGTTCTTAATTCCTTCATTAAGGCTGGAAAAGAAAGGGGAGTAAACGAATTTCTTACCGCTCTTCCCGGCAAGCAGGACGCGTCAATCAACGCCCTGGACAGAGCGCTCATGGGCTCGCAAACCGCTTTCTTCAATAGAAACTTACAGCCCTCTATCGAGGCAAGCCTGAATCGCAGAGGGTTGCTTACTAGCGGCTCCCTGGCCGAAGCACTCGGAGGGGCAGCCGCCAATCTCAACGCGGCGCGCGAGAGCGCCATCGCCCCGCTCCGTCACGGAGCAGGCCAAGAAGCTCTTAACAAGAGTTACGAGAATATTTTAAGAGGGGCTCTTGAGTCGGGGAAGAGCCTTTCGGACTCCATCGCCTTCGTGAATAGCCAAATCGCGCAAAGAAACCAAAATGAGTTCACGGCAACGCAAAGAAATCTCGACCGCGACTTTGAAAACGAAATGTTCAACAAAAGAACCTCGCTTGAATTGGAGATGGCTGGAGGAAAAAGCCCTTCTGGGCTCGACTATTTCCTCCAGTATGGTCTCCCTACGCTCACATCTATCGGCGGAACCGTCGCGGGTGGCTACTTCGGGAATAGAGCAGCCAAAATAGGCGCGGACGCACTTTCCGCGTACTTGGCAAGGAAATAAGAGGAGACGACCATGCCCACCCCTTCTTTCGACGATCTTTTAAGCAAGGCCCGGCAACTCGGCGAACGACGCGCAAGCGACCGCACTAACACCCTGCTGGCTCAAGGATTATCCGGGGCGGTGACGGGAATCCTCGGGACAAACGTCGCCCCAAAAGAGACCTACATGGGAGCGATCAACCAGGCAGGCGATCTCTCCGCATTGCCCGCTCCCGTCATTACGGGAGGAAATATCGGCGACTATCTTATGCGCCGGGTCATGGGAACACCAGAAACCCCCGTATTGGCTAGTGGGATGCTCCCGCTCAATCGGGACGAAATGACGACATTCGCTTTTAAAAAGTCGCTTGAAGACGCTAAAGACAATCGCGCCATACGACTCATGAACGCGCGCCTTGAAACCTCAAAAGACCTCGCCAAATATAAGGCCGCGCTCGCCACTTCGAGTTTGGACGCGCCCGCCGATCCGCTTCTGGTGGAACGCGCTTACGGAGATGCAGGGATCGACTCAACCGGAAAGCCCGCCCTGAGCTGGAGGGGACTGAACGCCTTGGTGAAAATGAGGGCGCTTGACCAGCAAGACTTCTGGAAGAATATTTTCGCCGAAACCATGCTCGGAAAAGACTTCATGGGTCAGGTAGACCCGGCGACCAAAGAAGCAGTCAGCGACAAGATTAAAAGTCGCGGAACTAAAACCAAGACGGTTAAAGAAGCGTTCACGCCAGCGTCGTCTGAGAAAATCCGCGTGCGCGAGAAAAGTTCCGGGCAGACGGGAACGATTGACGCCGCCGAATTCGATCCCGCTCTCTATGAGAGGATGTAATGCCATTTGTCCCTGACGCGCCCGCAAAGAAGCGAGCGTCTTCGTTTGTGCCGGACGCGCCCGTAAAAGAGCGCGCCTCCTCTTTTGTCCCTGACGCGACCCCGGAAAAACCAAAGACGCCAGGACTTTTCGGAACAAGAATCGGAGAAAACGACCCGCTCCTCGGCCTTCTCCGAAAACCAGCCGCACTTTCCCGTGAAGGATTCGCAAAGACGGGGGAGTTGCTTCACTCTATCAACCCTAAAATCCCGGCTAGACTGAGCGACATCCCGGACGCAGAGGGCACATCAGTCGTCGGGAATTTTCTTTCCAACCTCGTCCGCCGCGACGCCGCCGACATCTTCTTGCGAACCTCCGCCGACATGATCGAACCCGAGGCGGGAATTCTTGGAGCGGCAGGCGTTCTCGGCAAGCAGGCGCTCGGCACATCCATCGGGAAAGCCGCCGTGGACAAGGCGGCAAGTGCCATCCCAGCACCAATTAAGCGCATTTTTACTTACAGGTTCGGACAGCCTAAAACCTATCAAGAGATGGCCGAGGCCGCTCATGGGGAAATGCAAGTGGCGGGCGAAAAGGCTATTGAGGTCGGCAAAATCCTCTCAGCGGGACTCTCGCAAGAAGAGAAACTGACACTCGGGCAGCTCCTGCGCGGGGAAATCACTCCCGAAGGAATCCCAGGAAAACTTGTCGACATTGCCCGGCAAGCGCGCGCAACCATTACGGAAACCGGCGAATCCGCCGTGAGGGAAAACCTTTTAAAGCAGGACACGTTCTTGCATAACATGGAAAAATATGTGCCCCGACTTTATCGGCTCTTCGAGGAATCAAAGAATAAGGGACAAACATTTGCAGAATTCTTCGGCTCCAAACCCGCCCGTATCATCGGCAAGCGCTTTCTAAAACGCGACGACATTCCCGAAGATGTGAGAAGGCAGTTGGGAGAAATCCTGGAACCCGCTTATCCTGTCGCGCGCGGCATCGCTCAAGTCGGGCACGACGTGGCCCAAGCCAAGCTCTTCCGCAACGTAGCAGCCAACGCGGAGTGGGTGAGCAAGGAAGCCCGTGAAGGGTTTGTGCAGATGGCTGGCGACTCTAAAAAGTTGGGCGATCTTGCTGGCAAATGGGTTCACCCCGAAATTGCCCGCGACATTAACGACATTGCGGGTCTCCAGAAACCGGGCGGCTGGCAGCGGGACTTAAATGCGATCTTTGAAGAGTTGCCAGCGCTCGATCCGAAAAATTGGACGCAGCTCTGGAAAGCGGGCAAGACCGTAATGAATCCGGCCACGCACGGACGCAACATGTTTTTCAACTCGATCCTAATGGACCTGGGCGGAACCGACCTCACGCGCCAGCCGCGTCTCTTGGCTCAAGCCGCTAAAGAGATGTTTCAGAAAGGCAAGTATTTTGCGGAAGCGAAAGCGGCCAACCTTCTCGGGCACGAGTTCGCCGCGACCGAAATTTCGAAACTCCTCGATAACGGGCTCCCGGTTCCCGGGGCGTCCAAAGTCGCAGAATTCTTGAACCCGTTCAAGAGCTCTGCACTCAAGAAAATGGGGGAAGTCTACCAAGCCGAAGAGCAGCTCTTTAAGCTGGCCAAGTTTATCGACGAGCGCGAGAAGGGGCTGGCGGTGAAAGAAGCTGTCGAGCAGGCGGAGAAATGGCTTTTTAACTACCAGAAAGTTTCCCCGTTCGTGCAGAGAATGCGCTCATCCCCCATCGGAGCCCCCTTCCTCACGTTCACCGTTAAAGCGATCCCGCGCCTTGCGGAAGCGGCAGTCACGAACCCGCTTCGGCTCTACAAGTATGCCGTGGCGGCACAGGAGTTCGAGAATATATCTAAAGAGCGCCTGGGTCGAAGCGAAAAAGAATTTGGCCAAATCGAACGCGGGAAATTCGGACCCGGAGTCATGCTTCCAAATACGGATAAGGCAGGCAATCCGCAAGTGCTTGATCTCTCAAACGTGATCCCAGACCTCCCCGGAATGGAAGAGCGGGGCACGGCCTTCGGAGTCGTCCCGCCGTCTCTTGTCCCGCTCGGGATCGCCAAACCCCTGATTGAACTCATGGCGAATAAATCTTTCTTCACGGAAAAGCCAATTTACAAAAAAACAGACGAAAAATCCGAGAAGATAAAAAAGATTTCCGACTACCTTTACAAAGCCTGGCTCCCCAGCTTCGCTCCGGCCGTCCCCGGCGTCACGCGCGGCGGGTACTCCTATGATAAAGTCGTCTCCGCCGCAAAAGAGCGGCCAGATTATTTCGGCAGAGAGCGCGACTTGCCTACGACGCTCGCCGACGTTTTAACCGGAACTAAAATCTATCCCGTCACGCCCGAGATCGTGGAGCGCTTCGAGCAGTCCGACATTAAGAAAGAGGGCCAGGAAATCAAGGGAAGCCTCAAAAGTTTTCTCATGGACGCGCGCAGAACCAAAGAAGAAAAAGAGGCGTTCAAGCTGAAAAGCGAGAATAAGCTGAAAAAGTTAAAGGAGAAAGCGCGTGCGATGGGTTACTAAAGCACTCCTTTCGCTTCTTTTTGTCTTGCCCGTCCATGCGGCGACAGAAATACAGGAATCGCCCACGCTCCCCATGGGCGGGGGCTTGAACGTCAAGGCCAACCCCTCCGACATCGCCGACGAGGAAGCCAGCGCCATGAACAATATGGCCCCCAATATCCTGGGCTCGGTCGAAAAGAGAAACGGAACCGTGCGGTACAACACCCAGGCTGTTTCCACGCAGCCCTTCAACTCGCTCTATGTCGGCTATGCGCTCTCCAGCACGACCACGCGCGCGATCCTGGGAACTTCCGGGGACAGATTATTCGTCTCGACCGCTCCCGGACTCATGACGCTTATTTCAAGCGGTCTACCGCTCAACGCGCATTGGGCGTTCGCGGAACTGAACAATCAGATCATACTCACTCCGCAAGAATCGACCTACACGGTGCTTGCCTACGACATTCAAAGGGCATCTCTCCAAGCGTTAATTGGGCTTGACGCCTCCACGGGCTCGGTCCGCTGGTGGGGGAAGTTTCCACTGGTCTCAAAGAACTACTTTCTTTTGGCGAACGTAGCCGACCTCACCAGCGGATGCACGTTCTACCGCAGCCGGGTCGTCTACTCGCGACTGCTTGACCCCTCCTCTTTCACCTGGAATCGCTCCATCGACATTGATCCCGGCGACGGACAAGAGATCACGAATATGTGGGAGCAGGATGGTTCGGTCAAGATCGCCAAAGGCGACAAGATTTACACGCTCTCGTTTACAGTGCTTGACCCGAATCCAGACATAGGCGACCAGGCGGTCGCAAAGACCGTCTCTGGTTTTGGCGTGCTCGGCATCCGCACGCTTGCCACCGACGGGGTTTATGCGACATTCCTCGCCGGGGACGGCATACGGCTCTGGGACGGCGGGGGGCGCACCCGGCTCACGGTGAACGAGCAGTCGCGCGTCATCTCGGGCAAGATCGAACCTATCATCGAGCAGATCGTCCGCAGAAAAACATACGACAAATGCACGGGCTTCTACCACAAAAGAAACGGCTGGTATTTATTCTCATACGAGGACCCGGATTGGCTGCCGCGCGGACGCCCCAACCGCACGCTCGTCTACGACTATGCGCTTGACTCCTGGTTCCCGTTCAATTGGTCAGCGGGAAGTTTCGCTTCCCAGGACGGGCCCACCGACAACGACGAGCTGCTCTACGGGGACGCGGGCGACGGATATATTTATAAGGCTGACCTGGAAGATGAAGTGAACGACGCGCGCCAAGAGCGTTCTATTCACTCCATGGATAGGGCAAGCGATTGGTTAAGAGGAAACGCGGAGGGAGCGAACGTCCTCGAAGGAACAGGGTCTCTGCGCCTGTCCCTCACCCCCAGCGTTCTCACTTCCTCCGCGTCTTTAATGCGGGTCTTTAACTTCGGCGAATGGCCGGACGGGGCCCGTATCAGTCCCCAGGACAAGCTCTCGCTGAAGGTGCTCCCGATCTCGCGGAAAAACATATCGTCCATTCGCGTGGACCTTGAAGTTAATGACCGGGGTTCGGACTTTGACCAGAACTTTACATCCGTCACGATCACGTCCGCCACGCTCACGGCGGGCGACACGGCTTGGACGACCGTCGAAATAGCGCTTGGTTCCTTCACGATCCTTTCGGACTGGACAGACCTTGCAAGCGAGGATTTTCCTTTCGCCAAGACCCAGACCTTCTACGGTCTCCGCATCGTCATGACGGGCGTGGACAACTCAACTGCCTGTTTTGACGACATCCGGCTTGTCCAAGATATAGCGCGACCCATGAACGCCTACAGGACAAGCAAGCAGTTTAACTTCGGGACCGCGGCCAAGAAGCGCTTCCGCCAGGTGATCTTAAACGCGGAGACCTCTCCGAATACGGAATTCTTCGTGGACATCTATAACGACTTTGGCCAAGTCGCACGCCGCGTGCTTGTCTCAGGCGGCTTTGGCAAAGAAGTATTTGTCGCTGGATACCAAGGGCAAGAAGGGATCGCGAAGCTCTCAAGCGTGGACTTCTCCGTGCGCGCGTCTTCTTACGTGCCGTCTGCCAGCGCCGGAGCTTACCGGGCCCTGACCGACGACGAGAACTTTCTTTATGCCGCAGACCGCCACAATCAACAAGTCGTGAAGTGGTCAAAGACGGACTTCTCCACATTCATCGCGCGCGCGGGTTCTCTCGGAAGCGGGAACGGGCAGTTCAATAACATTGGGCAGATGTCGGTAGACAAGCCGCGCAACCTGCTTTACGCCACCAACATGCTGAATAACCGCGTGGACGCGCTCAGGTTAGACACGCTGAGTTTCGTGAAATCGTATGGGTCGCTCGGGATCGGTTCGACCCATTACCACGTTCCCACGGGCGTGGCCAACGACGCTTCTAACTTATTTGTTGGCGACGACGGTAACGCGCGCATCGTGAAGTCCGACATTAAAACCGGGGCCTTCATCGCCTCGGCCCCCGTGAATACGAACACGTTCGGATACTTAACGCTCGGCGTGACCGAAAAGCACCTCTTCGATTTCTTCAACGCGATGCACTCGACTGCCCCGGATTACCTGGACGTGATCTTGGAAAAACGCGACAAGAACTCACTTCAAGTAGAATCGCGCGTGCGGGTAGTACCAAAAGACTACGTTGGTATATCCACGTTCAACGTCATGGGTCCGCTTGCGCTCCAGGGAAACGACTACGTCTGGGTCTCGTTCACGGATAACGCTACCGGCACGGGACGCTACTATGTGCAGAAACGCCTGCAATCGGACATCGCCCAGATCGTCTTTGAGTACGTCTCTGACACTCCAATTTACGGAATCGCCACAGGCTCACAGAACTTCTTGCCCGGGAGGCGCGACTACGCGATCCCACTCGGGGACGACGGCTATTATTTGCAGCTCCGCTACTCAGAGACAGGACTCGACAATAAGTTCAAGCTCAACTCCCAGACTTTTCTAAACATAAAAGAGGACTTGAAAGAGAGGTGATAGACCATGAGGAATGTTAGTTTAAAGTTCGGTTTTGGAGCACTTCTGTTACTGACTAGCGGTAGATTGCAAGCTGAGCATACTCTTTTTTTCACCAACGCTAACAGCCTGACGACGGGCACGGTTAGTAACGCCTTAATTGATTCGTCTTCAGTCACAAAACGCGGCAACACGTTTAATGTGGCTAACTCGCTGCTCCTGCTCGATTCTAATGGAAAAATCCCCGATTCTTTGGCACTAATCGCTTCAACCAATACGGTCGCTTACGGACTCGTAATTTCAACTGTAAGCAGCGGAAACAGCATCATCACGGCTTCCGCGAGCTTCATAAATGTTATGGGATGCGAGACGGTGGACTTTACCTCCTCCGCTGTGCTAACGAGGAATGGCCCGGGCGGTCTCGACGTTGGGGTGGTAGCTTCAAGTCAATCTTACGCGCTCCTTGCGATTGCGAACAGCGCATGTACTCAGTTCGGGGTGATGTTCACGAGCCAGCCGTTCCATCGACCGATCATGCCTTCCGGTTTTACTAAATGGCGGCCTCTGGCGAATATCTACAACAATTCCGGGGGAACTCCCGTAACGCAGATCAAACGCGGCAGAAAGGTGACGCGATTCACTCATCAGGTTCTTGCGGACGTGGCTAACCTCGGGACAGCAGAATCCCTCCTCGACCTCACGCAATGGGTCTCGTCTAACGCCGTATCAATCAATCTTCATTATCGGATTACAGGTTCCGGGTCTGCGGGGACGGCCTCCTTCGTTTTGAAGTCGAAAGGACAGATCGGGGCTGGCGGCGGGGGAGCGGATGAAAGCATCAGTTACGTTATTCCCGATTCCGTAAACGGGACGCTTCTCGCCGGAGATGTGGCCTTGCCTGTCCTAGATAAACCCATAATTAGTTTCTATGAACTTTCAAACGTGGTCGGATTCACGCTTTTTCTGACAGGTTACGAGGAGGAATTCTAATGAAGAAATTGGTTCTTGCATTGCTTTTAATCCCCGCGCCGCTATTTGCCGACTTCTATGTCTTTTACGATGCCGGGACTGGGGAAATAAGCGAGTTAAGCATCTCTAAAATTAGCGCAAGCGAAGACAGGACGCTCTCCATTGTTTCGGTAGGCGACGACGCGCCTATCGTTAAAGAAGGACGGCGTTTTTACAAGATTGTAAACGGGTCGGTGGTAAGGAAATCAAGCGTCGAAATAACGGCAGATTCCAACGCCGAAAAGTTAAATCAGATCATCAACCGCCTCATTATTCTTAAAGCCCAAGCCTCCGCCCTCGCGTCCATTGCGCTTGATGGTATTGACGTTTCAAGCAAGATTGCGGCCACTCAATCCATGATTGACTCTCTGAAAGTCGAAGCGTTGGCTCTAAAATGACCGAAAAGAACGGTGAGAAATCCAAGCTCATCTACTGGCTTCTCAGCGTGATCCAGATATTCATTGTTTCTTTTCTCTGGTGGCTCGGCTCGAACGCCGTTGAGGCAAAGACCGACATAGCGACGTTGAAGGCGAACTACGCGTCGATTGATAAGTCCCTGCAAGATATAAAGGGGCTTCTCACTCAAAGGGGTAGGCAATGAGCGAACTTTCCGTCCTTGAGCTATACCGCGTTCCCTCAAAAGACCTCGGCACGTTCGGGGTTTTACTCCAAGAATATCCAATCTGTAATACCCTCGAACGGCCATGGCGCGACAATCTGAAAGGCGTTTCTTCCATCCCCGCAGGACTCTATATCTGCAACCGTGTTGCGGCTACAAATAAAATTCCCTACGAGCATTTTCTTCTCTCTGGCGTACCCGGGCGCGACGGTATCGCCATTCACAAGGGAAACACGATTGAAGACATAGAAGGGTGCATTTTAGTTGGGGTTTCTTTCGGCAATATCGCCGGAGTCCCGGCGGTTCTTCAAAGCGGTATCGCGTATGACCTCCTGATGGGAAAACTCAAGGGAATCAACGCGTTTCGGCTTGCAATCAAGGATGCCGCATAACCTGGACGCTCTCATTACGGTTTACAGAGTCGCCGTTGTCGCCGCTATTGGAATAGGCATCTTCTTTATTTTCTGGTTGATATACGAGTGATGTAAGCGCGGAGGGTTTACGGAGCTTCATCGTTACGAGATCAATACCAACTCACGGACTATACGCATTTACCCCGTGGGAGATTTGCAAAGAGGCGATCGCGGGTTTCGAGAAGATTTGTGGGATAGATGGAAAAAGGACGTTCTTGCCGATAAGGACGCTTACATTATAGGGCTCGGGGACTATAGCAATAGTTTCCGGCCTACCATTCAGAAAGAGTTAAAGCGGGCTTTCATAAAGGACAACGAAGCTCACCAAGAGCTTGACTACATGGTAATGAAGGAAATGCAAGCTCTTGCCGATGAGTTGAAACCGTTCAAGAAAAGAATCATCGGCCTTTTAGAAGGACATCACTTTCACAGCATGTTGGCCGGAACGTCATCGACGCAGTACCTTTGCCAGCTTTTAGGCGTGAAGTATCTCGGGTTTGTCGGACTCGTTCGTCTTGCCATTATGAGAGGGAATTCTGGCCCGTACTCAATTGATATTTTCGCCACGCACGGGCAAGGCGGATCAAGTTTCTCGGCTACGGACTTGGGGAACCTGGAACGCAAGATCATGCCTTACTGGAACTTTGACATCTACCTACGTGGACACTCGACAAAGGTCTACGCGGCTCCTGGCGGGCCTTTAAGTTATCTCAGCACAAATAGAAACGGCGTTCTAAAGCTCCACCATAGGAAAAGATGGCTTTGCAACACGGGCGGGTTTATGGAGGGTTACGTCCAAGGTCAGACGGGCTACGTCGAGGAGAAAAACCTTTCGCCGTGCGCTCTAGGATGGGTAACGATAGCAATTCATCAGAAAAGTAACGGTGAATTTGAAATATCGCCAACAGTTAACACGCCATGAAAAGGCACGATTGTTTAGCGTGCTTAGTTAAACACTACGATTTGGTCAAGATTAAGAAGGGTCGCGGGTTCAACTTCTTTAACGGAATAGAGATCAAGAACGATAGCGAGATGGATATTCAGGTTCTAGTCCTAGAAGACCATGGATGACGAAAAGGACACTTACAAATGCCTGATATGCGGAGCGTCGGTTGAATGGTCGGCTCCGAATTGTATGGTTATAACGTGCCCAGCGTGTTCATCGCCGGTTCACGTCGGCCCTTGCTCGATATGATTGACCCCTACGCCGAAGCTCTCAACGATTCCGTTATCTGGACAATCATGTTCTGCACGATTATTTTCTGGATCGGATGGCTGATCCATAGGAGCATGAAATAATGCCTCTCGCCGCTATCCTTGGACTTGCGAGTGCGTTCTTATCTCTTGCAAAAGTCTGCATTGAGAAATTTGTCCCCGCTCGAACGACTAAAAAGAGCAAGGAATATGAGATAAGAAAGCGGCTGATTGAACGGGCCGAGAAATGGCGGCTTATGACGAATGAAGAACGAGCGCGGATCAAATGCTCGAAAAGACAAAAGCCGCAATAATCGCATGGTTCATTCGCGGCATAGTAGCGGACGAAAACACACTTAGACAACGCGCTTTCATCGCTTTTACGCGCCCGAAGGTAAACAAATTTTTCAAGGAGGTGGAGAAGATGGAAACGAAAAGCAAATGGAAATCAAAAGCAGTTTGGACAGCAATAATCGGTGTTGTTCTTGGTGCAATTCAGCCAGTATCTACTGCATTAGGACATCCGATTGCAGTTCCAATCTGGGTTTATGAAATTCTTGGATTTTACGGATTGTACGCACTTCGAGATGGACAAGGAAAAACTATTCAATAGGTTATACCGAGTTTACTAGAGTTTATCGGATCTCTATAAACTCCAGTAAATTCGCTATAAGTCCCTAGAATCTAGGCAGTTCAAAAATCGTCCTAGATTCTAGGTAAAACACACTAAAAGACGCAAATAAGCAAAGTACAGGTTACTTAAAAGGAGAGAAAATGAAGAAATCACTTGTAGCATTTGTACTACTTTTGGGGATGGCCGGAATGGCGAAGGCGGAAGGGTATTGGGGGGAGGTCTGGAATAAGCTCTATTCTGACCCGAAATTCACACTTTTGGAAACTGTGAGCCCGCTCTATTACTATGACTTTCTGGAAGGGAAGAATCTCGGTGGAGCCGTGACTAAGTTCTATGCGCTTGGCGCGGATGGGATTTTCACGGTTGACGCGGGGTGGCTGGGTTCCGTAGAAACCGCGCAGGACAAAGGCGCGGCCCTGCTTGGGGTTTCAATTCATACCGACAAACTTATTCGCGTGCTGGCTCCTCAGATTAACGAGATGACGCGCGCCTATCTCCCCGATAGCGTTCAAAAGTTTGTGGACGCGTTCTCGTTTGGCCCGGCGTTTTCTTTTAACTCTGAGTTGGAGCGGCTTTCGGCGGGGATTACGGCCTCGGTTGAACTCAGTTTTTGAGCCATAAACATGTCCATAGTGATTGGTTTATTTTTTCGTTGTAACCAGTAACGTAAAAGTTCTCTATTAATATTTAGTTTCTTAGACCATTGTTCTAATGTAAGAGTTTGCCCATTGTACGTAAAACGTACATTTGATCTTTTATTGTTTTGTTGATCTGAACGCGTAGACCATTTGCAGTTTTCGGGTGAATAATCTTTGTTATTATCAATTCTATCTAGCGACATATGGATTGGTTTCTTACCCATGTCTGCGTAAAAATTATTAAATATTTTCCATCGGTTGCATACTTTTATACCACGTGCTCCGTACCTTTTGTAAGTCGGTATTTTTGGGTTAGTGCATCTCTCAAGCATATTAATCCATGTGCGGTACGTAAGCGTTTTAGTCATCCCATGTTTAGTTTTTCTAGGAAGGCACCCACAAGATTTCGACCTGCCATTTCTGAGCGCATCGTAACGTACGAAACTTCTATTTCCACATACGCAAATACATTCCCAGCGGATTCTTCCTCTTTCAAATGTTTTCTTGCCAATAACAGTCCATTGATAAAATTTCATACCAACTGCATTAATGTTATTTTTCATTACTAATCTCCAATAAAAAGCCCCGCACAGTTGCGCCTCGACCGAAGCCGAGACTGTGCGGGGGTAAAATAAATCTTCGGTCAAGAGGCGCATTTACATTAAACCACTAACGAGAATTAAATGCAATCCAAGCGGCCTAGTGTGGTGCTTTTTAGCGGGGCTCAACTTCGGTTTTAAGAAAAAACGGTAAAAATCACGGTAAAAAAGTCGTCATTTTCCGTCTAAGACTACTACGGTTTACAAAACCGTTGCTCCACCGTTGAGCTACGCGGGCAATTTCTAATTATTTTTACTGACGATGAAATAATCCGAATTCTCACTCGGTAAATCGTTAAATCCACTTGTTGCTAGGTTCATATAGTCTCTAATCTCAAAGATTCTCTGGCTAGTCTTTTTGATGGTGTACGGTAATTTTTACGGTAACTCACGGTAGCTTAAATCCATAGTTCTCGTTCTCCACTTGCCGCATTAAATCCTGATCTTGGAAATGTCCGTAAGTGTCCTTTGTGACCTTAATTGAGGAGTGTCCCAGAAGCCCGGAAACGTACTCTATTTTGATTTTAGAGCGTGTCATAGCCCAGGTAGCCGCCGTATGCCTGAAATCGTAAAATCGGAAGCGTCCCGTGAATTTACCGCTCTCCTTAGCCGCCTTGACCATCTTCTCCTGCCTGTCATTGATCTTATCGACTGTCCAGCCGGGGAAGATTGGGCCGCTTTTAACCCTGTCCACCATGTAGCGGATCACCCTAGGTATCGGAATTACCTTCTCCGACTTCTTACCTTTCCTGACCTTCTGGACATGGGCCAAATAGTCGTGAATATGTTCCTTCCTAAGCCGTATAAGTTCGCCCTCTCGGAGCTTGGAATAGATAGAGAAAGCGATGATTTCCATGAAATCTTTATCCGGCTTTCCCTCTTTGAGTAAAACCTTGAACTCCTCCGGCGTAAGAGCGCGTCCTACCTTAATAGGGGTCGGCTTCTTTACGAGCTTGGCCGGGTTCCTATAAATCCATTCCCGTTCTGTCGCGTACTCCAACATAGCCTTTAATGCCACGAGCTTGATAATGACCCCGTTGACCGAGTATTTTTGAAGGAGATTCGCCTTGTACTGCTCAATATGGCCCTTTGTGAGATCGGTTAGCTTGGCCTCGCCATATGATTTAAGGAAAGCCGGAATGTGATCTTTAATGTGGTTTACAGTAGCGGGGGCCTTCACTTTCTCCGAATGCTTCAAATACTCGTCGTACAAATCCTGAACTGTCAGATTGTTGTCTTTATCGCCTACCCTTAACCGTCTTTCCAGCTTATCTTGCTCAGTTAGAAGGTTCTGGTACGACTTCCCGCAAGGGATCGGCTTTTGCTCTTTACCGTTTTCACGGTAATAGAGATACCAATTCCCATTGATCTTGCGGGGCCAGCTCATTAAAATTTATAGGCGAGCGTATATCCGTAGGCGTTCTTGGTAGGAGCCAAAGCCCATTGCTTGTAGTACCGATTTCTTTTTACTAGATAATTCAGAAGAACTGCTCCGCCGATTCCAACGGACACAATGCCGCCAATTCCTAAAGCCTGGTTATTCGTTTTAGTTTCTTCCCTAGTAACGGCCACCATTGCAGTTGTTGTCCTTCTTTCCGTCTTTGGATCATAGGAAGTGTAGAAATACTCGACTCCTGCCAACGTGGGCTCTCTACCGCCAGCGGGAATACTTGTTCTCGACCAACCCATTGAGACATTGGGATCGCAAGATGATGGGAAGGGTGAAACGTCTCTGCTATCAATAAATCCGGCATTATCGTAAAGGCTAACTCGAACTGTTACACCATTCAGTCTTACATTTCCCGTATTTGTTAAACCACCACTGGCATCAACCCACCAACTAATAATCTGATATTTATCCCAACTCCATCCACTAAAACTGGTTACCGCCGGAGCCGAAATATCAACATCTTTTGTCGTGGTTACAGGAACGATCTCTGTCTTGATTTCTGTGACCTGTTTGAACCCCTCCAACGCTAAAGCCGCCCCTGCGCCAACCATAACAACGCCTAGAATTGCCTGAACGATACTTGGTTTTGCGTACTTTTGAACTTTGTCCGCCGCAAATATTGGGTTTAAACCTATAAGACTGACCAGGATTACTATCAGTAGCTTTTTCATGGAAGTTCCTCACTTAATTATTTCCCCCAAATTCTTTCACGTCGTCGCAGACCTTACAGGGAACAATTTTAAATCCTGCTCCACCGCAGTTGGAACAAAAAAATTCACCGTGCATCAGATGGCAAACTTCCTTTACGATCTTTGTTCCCTTGCAGGCAACACATAGCTGGATCACCTGAAATGGGAAAGTTATTTGATTTATTGGTTGCCAGCCTTTTTGTTTTTTTTTGTAAGTATGCTCGGATCGTGCTCGAGTTTCTCGATGGCATGAAGTTTATCAACCGTGTATTGAAGGGTATTTTTTAATTCTTCCAT
>Ga0196963_10001293_pt1 | contig 17513 bp, 32 predicted proteins | sample S1_5metaG_FD_148600 | JGI IMG/M metagenome (GOLD analysis project Ga0196963, IMG submission 148600) | Soil microbial communities from Anza Borrego desert, Southern California, United States - S1_5 | ecosystem: Environmental > Terrestrial > Soil > Desert | place: USA: California | collected... | reverse complement strand
ATAAGGCCGTCCGGATGCGGTTTCGGAAGATCTCCGAAGCACTGGGTTTTCGCGTCCATCCGCACCTTTTGCGGCATCACGCCGGCACCGAGATATTTAAGAAGGGAGGGCAGATTGCGGCGATGGCGCTTTTGGGACACATTGACACAAAGGCCACATCGCGCTATGTGCATTTGACGCCCCAAGACCTCCGGACTTGGCAAGAACAGGGGGCGAAAATAAATTAAAAAAAATAGTTGACGATTCAAAAATAGCATGGTAGCATTGCATCATGAAGCGCAAATTAGCCCAAATGAGCTTGAGAGTAGATGACAAACTGAGGCGCGATTTCAGAATAAAGTGTATCGCCCTTGGCGTCAGCTCCACCAAGCGTATTGCGGATTTGATTAGCGCTGATGTAGAAGGTCGATTGACAATCAAGAAGAAATGAGGTAAAACTCGTCAACATGAAGACCGAGATAATCCGCGACATCCAAAACACAACGCGACAGTGCGTCGAGCCCTTTGCCTTCACCGCCGGCGAGGGATTTTTTTCTGTCACCCGGGCGTCGCGGCCCGGCTCGGTCATCTCTCGTTCGGCGCTTTTTACCTCCTCACCAGAGACCCTTTCTACTTTTCTTTAAATCCATACTGGCGAATCCCTGCCTCTCCGCCATTTTTAGAGGGAAGCCAGTAAGGAGATAGGAAAGTAAAGAAGCTCTGGTGAGGCCGTGAGGCCAGCCAGGGCTTTTTTTATGCCCCGTTTGCGCTAAGCGGCGTAACCGGGGCAATTTTTTTGCCCCAATGGAGGCGAAAGTGGTGAAGGTCGCGTTAAAGAAAGGTCGGCCACCGCTGACCAGAACGGTTGTGGAAGAGCTTCTGATGGAAGCCCAGGCCACGGCAATGCGAGGAGCTGAGGAAAGCGAGTTGAAGCGTGAGGTCCGAGAGATGTTTATCAGGATCGCCAGGGCTGTGTGGTACGCCCAGGCGGTAAACATTGGGATCCGGACCCCTGGGAACGAGTTCAACGAACACCTGGCCGAGCTTCTAGGCGAGGAGCGGCTGTCATGAGCGCCAAGCATACGCCGGGGCCGTGGGAATACATCGATGGTAACGTTTGGCAAAAAGACATATCCGATGACGGCGATATGGATATCGCTGAAATCGCCAATCACGTTGACCCTGAAAATGGGCCATTAATCGCCGCCGCGCCTGAAATGAAGGACGAGCTTATAAACCTCATCAACACTTTCCGCGAATTAAAGGACGCTGGGAAGATTACCGAGGGCGAGTTCGTCAATATCACTCAGCCAACCCAGGCGCTAATCGCCAAAGCGGAGGGCCGGTCATGAGAATCGGCCCCCACGAAATCAAGGCAACCCGATGGGCCATCGGTATTGTGACGAAGAAACCCTACGAGGTCACAAAGCTCCGGTTCCTCCAGCTTCTCGGAGGCCGGGTCCGGTATGCCAGCTGGCACATGGCGGGAGACGTGTCATGGTCCGGGTGATCGCGCTGGCACTTTTTCTGACCCAAGGAAGCGCCTACGCCGCCATTCCGACAGACCAGGCGGTACGGGCCATCATTGGAGAAGCCGCCAATCAGGGTCGTTCCGGAATGTACGCAGTGGCCTGTGCAATCCGTAACCGTGGAACTTTGAATGGGGTCTACGGTCTCCGGGCTCGGCACGTTGATAGGCAACCCGGATGGGTATGGGACCGCGCCCGGGCCGCATGGCGCGACTCTGCCTACAAGGCAGACGTAACCAAAGGAGCGACTCATTGGGAGAACGAGAAGGCCTTTGGGAAGCCCTATTGGGCCAAGCATATGCACCGCACCGTCACCATCGGAGATCACACATTCTATCGGGAGGTCCGCTGATGCGAAAGACAAAGCCGACGTTTCAGGAATGGATCGACCGCATGAGCTACGACGAGACCAAGGACCGAAGGGAGGAATACGCCGCTTCTCGGATCAGCACTGGATCGACGCTGGATGATCTGACGGAGGACTCCTTCCTGGCCTACCTCCGAGAAGAATACGACCTGATTGAAGACGAACAGGAGGATGACTGATATGCGCTACTGGAGCCAGTTTTCACCAGAAGAACAGAATCTATACCGACGGATTAGCGACGCACAGCTGTACCTTCTGCCGGCCCAAGAGAGGTATGAGTTGGAGAAGATCAAGATTGAGATGATGTGCCAACCGCTTGAGGACTCGGAGATTGAGGGCGCTAACGAAATTTTGCACGCGCTCAAGATCATCAAGGGCCTCAACGCAGCAGGCCAGCACTACTTTATGGGAGAGCGGTGATGAACGCAAAAGCCAAAGACCCCAACGGGACCGAGTTGATGCAGGTAAATACAGAGACCAATACCCCTGCCGCGATGATCCAGGCGGCTGTCCGGAGCGGGGCCGATCTGGAGAAGCTGCATGGCCTTCTGGATCTGCAGATGAAGTGGGAGCAGAACGAGGCACGGAAGGCCTTTAACAAAGCCATGTCCGACTTCAAGGCCGACCCGCCGACCATCACCAAGGATAAGGCGGTTAGCTTTGGTGTCGGAAAGACCTCCTACCGCCATGCCACGCTCTCCAACGTGGTCGACAAGATCACGCAGGCGCTCTCCAGACACGGCCTGTCAGCATCGTGGCGCACCCACCAGGATGGTCAGATCGGTGTGACGTGCCGTATTTCGCACGTTTTGGGGCACTACGAGGAAACGACCCTGACAGCGCCGGCGGATACCTCTGGGTCCAAGAATGCGATCCAGGCCATAGGAAGCACAGTTACCTATCTCCAGAGGTATACCCTTCTGGCGATCACGGGACTAGCGACTGAGGACCAGGACAACGACGGGGCAGGTGCCCCTGAGGTAATCGACCAGAAGCAGCTTGGCCAGATTTTGGACATGCTGGCAGACACCGACACCGATGAGGCCCGATTCATCAAGTACCTCGGAATCGAGAAGTTGGAAGCCATGCCAAAGTCGATGTTCCCCAAGGCGCTGGCAGATCTGCAGGCCAAAAAGAACAAGGCCAAGGCGGTGACGGCGTGATCGTCCTCGAAATCGATCAGAAGTCCCAAGAATGGATCGAGTGCCGGCGCGGAATCCCTACCGCGTCCAGCTTCGACCTGATCGTGACCTCCAAAGGTGAGCCGTCCAAGCAGCGCGAGAAGTACCTCTACCGCCTGGCCGGGGAGCGGGTATCTGGCCAAGCTGCGGCCAACGGCTACAAGAACGCCTCAATGGAGCGCGGCGAGGAAATGGAACAGGAAGCCCGTGCTGCCTACGAGTTCATGCATGACTGCCAGGTTGTCCAGGTTGGTATCTGCTATCCCAACGAGGATCGCAAGTACGCTTGCAGTCCAGATGGCCTGGTCGGTGATGATGGGATTCTTGAAATCAAGTGCCCGGACCTTGCCACCCATGTGGCCTACCTGCTCAAAGGCACCCTGCCCACCGAGTACGTCCAACAGGTCCAGGGGCAGCTCCTGGTCACTGGCCGGCAGTGGTGCGACTTCATGAGCTACTACCCGGGTCTAAAACCCTTGATCGTTCGTGTCTACCCGGACACCGCCTTCCAAGATGCGCTAGCAAAAGAGCTTGAGCAGTTCAATAAAGACCTGGAAGTGATCGCCGAAAGGATCGCCGTATGAAAGACCTATGTATCCGCGAGGAATACACCAAAGCCGACGGTACGACCATGTCGAGCTGGAACAAAATCGGCGTTCTAATTGACGGCAGGAATGGAAAGCAGTACGTGAAGCTTTTCCATATGCCAGGCGTCCTAATCAGCGTCTTCGAGCAAAAGAAGAAAGAATCAGTCCAAGAATCTTCCAGCGATGGAGTTGACTTTTAATGCCAAGGGTAAAGGCCAAAGTTCTTGCTCAAAAAATAGTTGAAGGCCAGCTGCTTGCAAAAGTCGCTTTCAATGAAAAATGCCCGAAGGTTGGCGAGACCTTCACAGCTAAGTGGGGAAGCACCCGCACCTTAAGCCAGAACAGTCTCTATTGGGTGTATTTAAACTGGCTGATTAATGATGCCGGCCTTAAAGACATGGGCCATTTCAGCCCAGAAGCTCTCCATATCGACCTTAAGACACACATCCTCGCAGAGAAGATCTTCGACCGTGGAAAGTTTAAGGCCATTGAAGATGCCACTACCACGACGCTTACCAAGTCGGAATTCGGCGAGTATTTCATGAAGGTTGATGAGGTTGTTAGGGACGTCTTCGAGATTGATACGTCAGAATTTTGGAATCAGTACCAGGAGAATCACGCGCTTTGACGGGTCTCTTGAAACTAAAAAACTTTTTTAAGGATTAAGAGCGCTTAAATGGCCAAGCGTTTCACAGACAGCGAGAAGTGGAAAAAGCCCTGGTTCCGCAGTTTGTCTCCAGTTGAGAAGTGTTTTTGGGTCTATGTCTTGGACAATTGTGACCAGGCAGGTATTTGGGACGTCGACTTCCAATTGGCATCGTTCTGTATCGGCGATTCCCTAGATGAAGTTCGGATACGCGAGGTTTTCAAAAAACAATACGCAGAAGTCGCCGGCGGAAAGCGGTGGCATATACCTGACTTTTTAGACTTTCAATATGGCGAACTTAGGTACTCGAACCGTCTACATGCCTTCGTTTTGAATTTACTTAAGAAACAAGGGGTATTGATACCCCTTAAACGAGTCCCGCCAGGGGCCAAGGACAAGGACAAAAACAAGGACAGGGTTGAATCTTTAAGATCTTCAAAGCAAGAAAACGTTTTTAGAGATCAAAGGGCTGTTTCTAAAAACGATGGTAAAGAGGCCTTTAAGAAGCCAAGTGTCCCAGAACTTACTGACGCCTTCATGCAGGGCGGGATGGAAGCGGCTGTCGCAGAGTCGATGGCTCAAAAGTTTCTGTCCTACTACGAGTCCTGCGGTTGGGTGATTGGGAGGACGCGTAAGCCAATGCGCTCGTGGCGGGGCGCAGTGTCGACATGGCTTCAGAACTGCCACAAAAACGAAGAAACGAGCGGCGATAGTCGCTACATGACCAAAGCACAAAAGCACAACCTGGATGCACTCAACAAGTGGAGGCAAAACCGTGAAAGCAGAAACGATGGAGAAGGCGGTACTGCTCCTATCAGCTGCCTTCCCAGACCGCAAGCTTGAGCCGGCGCTCTACTTTGAGCTGCTGAAGGACTTAAAAGACGAACCGTTTATGAAGGCAGCGATAGATGTGTGCAAGACACAGAAGGAGCTTTACCCGGGAACCAATCTAGTGGCGATTCTGAGAGATAGGACCATGCAGCTCCAGCAAGTTTTGCCGACCCTTCCAAAGCTAGAGGGGCGGCGATGGGTACAGCCCCATGCGGAATTTAAGGCGCTTGTGGATCGGCTGGCAAAGGAGAAGAGCGCATGAACGGATTCAGTGGTGCGACTTACGTTCGTGAAGTTGACGAGGGGCGTCTCACTGAGCAATTGCGTGTGGTTTACCGAATCATGCGCGACGGTCAATGGCGCACTGTCGAAGAATTAGCAGCGGCCACCGGGTTCAAAAACAGTCGGTCTTTGGAAGCTCAACTGAGGAACCTACGTAAACCGCAATTCGGTGGGTACCACAAAGACCAAAACCCGGACGGACACATGGTTTGCCGCCGCTTCAGAAACGGCATACGTGGTCTCTCTGAGTACCGGATTATGCTCTGCCGAGGATATCGCAAAAACGAAGAGCCGAAGTCATTGCTTGAGGCGTACAACCGGGAAATACAGCGCATTGAAGAGCGGAAGAAATCCGCAGGTCGATTCCAGCACGACCTTTTTGGTGACGCAGCATGAGTGACTGGATGACTTTGAAAGAGGTCGCTGATTTCTTGCAATTCCATATCCAGTCGGTTTATCGCATGGCGCAGCGTGGCGAAATCCCGGCTGTAAAAGTTGGTAGCCAGTGGCGGGTAAATCGGTCGATGCTTCAAGAGTGGTGTTCTCGCACTTAAAAACCGAAGGAAAATCAATTGTGATTTTTGCTAGGCGCAGCAAATTCAACAATCGTTCATGCAGGTGCGGCCAGGGACATATTCATCACTCTCGCTTCGAGGCAGGTTATTGCGACCAATTAGAGCTGTTGCGTCGCGCCGGTGAGATCAAAAGCTATAGGACCCAAGTACGTTATGATCTGACGGTTTTCGGAAAGCGGATCACAACGCATGTGGTTGATTTTGAGGTAATCGGAAATGACGACAGATTAGAGGTTCACGAAGCGAAAGGTATGGAAACCGATATATGGCGAATCAAGAAAAAGCTCTTCGAGGCGATTTTTCCGAATGTGCCTTATGTGGTGGTGAGGTAAAGCCATGAGTGCTCAATTTAAGCAAGACGGCGGCCCTGCGTTTCCAGCGTTGCCGCCGATGTACGTCATAGCAGAAGGCAAGGTCGAAGCAATGGAGTCAGGAGGTATGTCCCTCCTCGACTACTTTGCGGCTCACGCTCCAGAGGCAGAGGTAGCCATGATCGAGGCCAGGATGTTTCGCTCTGAGCCGTCAATAGACGAGACCTTTGGCCCCGGCGACCGCTACTACGATTACACCGTCCCGGCGACCCGTGTTGCGGAACGCTTCGCCGCAGCGAGGATGCTTTGGGCTGAAGCCATGCTAAAGCAGCGGGAGGCGAAGTCATGAGCACCTGCCGGTGGTGCGGCCTTGGTCCGCGTAATTGTAAGTGTCCGAAGTCTGAAGCACTCAATGGGGAGGTTGTGGTTATGAGCGAACGAAGGCCGACGGAGGAGATTGACCTGGAGATCGGCTCGGCAATGGCGAAGCACTTTGCGGCGCAATTCAACTACCACATCGACCGCAAGATCGAAAGCGGGTCCGTAGATTTTAAAGGCATTGCCAAGCCGTTCCTCGACGCCGAACGTGCGGAGGTGGAACGTCTAGAAGCCGAACTAGCCGACTGGCGTGAGACTCAGCGTTCCGTCATGGCCGAGAAATGCCCCACGGATGAGCGGCATTGTACCTGTGTGCCGATGCTGAGGAAGGAAATCGAATCCCTCCGCGCCCTCGAGCGGAGTCTAGGTCAGGCACTTAACGAAGGTGATGGGAGCTATAGACCATAATGGACTACGACCAGAGTATTCAAGACATTTTTGAACGATTTGAACGAGAAAGGCGTATGGGTTACGCCCTCGACAGGAAAGATGCTGTGCAGAGAATCAAGGCGCTGATGCTTGAATACGATAACTCGCAACTTGAAGCCCTCCGCACCCAACTCGCCGCCAAAGACAAGGAGATCGAGGCGCTTCGGGCTGAGAACGAGCGGTTAAGAATCATCGAGGCGGACTTCAATAACTGCAAAGATCCATATGCTTGGAAGATTGTCGGAGAACTCCGCACCCAACTGGCGAAGGCGCGGGAGGCAGCAAAGACGCTGGCGAACCTGTTTTACCGAGTTCACGTTACGCAACATGTAACTCCGCTAAATCCACCGGAGTGCTGCACCTTGTGTAGGGACGCAAACGCTGCCCAAGAAGCCCTCACCAACCCCACCGGCGAGGTGAGGTCGTGAAGCGCCTTGTCCAGCTTACCGGCTTAACCATCGTGGGCTGTCCAATTTGGATCGAGGTCGAAGGACTCGACCCTATCGAGACGCAGACGAGGTGCTTGCTTGCCACGCGGACACTTGAGCAGATCATTGAGCGGCAGTTTCCAACCATTCAAACGGACAAGGTGAGGTCGTGAGCAAACGGCGCGGTTCGACCTGTGTAGGATTCGGTGAGAAAACCGGCAAGTGCGAGAACGTTGCCGGCACACCGTGGACGCATCTGTGGTGCCCTGATTGCGACGAAATACGCCGGGCGCACCTTGATAAGAGATTCTCGGAGATTTTATCAGGGCCTCGCGTTCAGATCGACCCGGAGCTTTACGGTGGTACGGATCGTCCACAAAGCCAACTGTAGGAATCCAGAGCATGAGCAATAAAAAGCCCCCGGCCCGTGGTAGCGCCGGGAGCGTGTCTTTAGTAAAGGCCGCTAGATTTCAATCGTGCCTTGATTGTTTTCGATCTAACCCATTGCTCGGCTTTTTCTCTTGTGTTTGTAGAGTAAACGCCGAGGAGTCCGAGCGGCGTATCTCGACGGACCCGAAAGAACGTCTTACCGTTTTCATCAACTCTTTCATCAATGATGTAGGCGGCTCTGTCTCTAACCATATGTCCTCCGTTTTCAATGAGCGTTTCGCTTTGTCTTACCCTTCTATTTTACCGTTTTGCCACGAGCTACCTTTTGAAACGCTGCGATTTTCAGAGCGAAAAATAAGGACTTACGATACGAAATCTAAATTTTGTGCAAGAAAATCTGAAAACGGAGCGTTCATCGTAGGGGAGAAAAAATATTTTCATCAATCTTCCGTGGGGAAAGTATCTAACAAACGCCGTTTTTCCATGATCCGGCGGCGCGGCTCCGTCGGAGAAATGGGCGATCTTAATTTCCAAACCCCTACGGTACGTTTAACAAAAATGAAGGCCAACCACGGCAACAAGGAGGGGAGGTGATTAGACCGATTAAGTTCAGGGCGTGGCTTAAAAATAGATTAACTGGAAAAAGCTTTATGAGCTACAGCCAAGATGGGGAGCCAGCAAGTTTCTATTTGGCGCGTTTTTTTGAAGATTTCGACGCTCACCAAGTGGGTGTTCTCATGCAATTCACCGGCCTCCACGATAAGAACGGCAAGGAGATTTGGGAGGGCGACATAGTAACCGGATTCAACGGCCTCAAAGGAGAGGTCGTTTTTCTCGGCGCTTGCTTCATCGTTAAGTGGAATGAGCCCGACTGCTACCCGTTCATTACGGAAGGGATCGAAGTCCTCGGCAACATCTACGAGAACCCGGAATTGCTCAAGGACGGTGAGCGGTGAGCCGCGACTCCGGTTGGAGCGACTACCTCATCGGGGTCATTACCGGCTGGCTCACGATGCCGTTTTTGGTGGCCTGGCTTCGGCGGTTGGTGGATTGGGTGCAGTGAAAGCAATTACAAAAAGTGAGGGCACTATGAAAAAAATGCTTGTCATGATTGTTGTATGCCTGACCTTAGCTGGAAAAAGCCATGGGGCAGATTTGACGTTGCAAGGGTTATACGAGAAAACAGCAAATCGCGATTCAGACGACACAGGCCAGTTGCTTGCGCGTTTGGAACACCCGATCTGGCGTGAATTCTCAATAGGGGTCGATTTTAACTACCAAGGACGCCAGTATTTTCCTTCCGTTGATGACGTAAAGGGTGCGTTCGGCAGTATCCGTGGTTATGGCATTATGCCCACCCTTCTATTTCGTCCTCAGGTGAATGATCGCGTCAGCCCTTACATTGTCGCTGGTGTTGGTTACTACTGGTGGGACTTCAAAGAAAATCCATTTCTTCAAGACAATCAAGTGACTGTAGACGTTGGTAATTCATTAGCTTCTAAGTACGGCGTTGGTGTGGATGTCAGAATCTCCGAAAAATGGTCTCTGAATCTTGAGGTGCATTACTTCACCACCGAGATCCCAAAACACGCCACAGATGATGAGGGCGTTGAGTGGCACATACTTGGCGATGACGAGATTGGCAACGAACAATGGAACTTTGCCGCCGGGTTTAAATACAAATTCTAATGAATCGAGAAATCTCTTTCGATGGTGAAACCTACGCCATTCTGGCATCTGCCAAAGATGTTAAGGATGGGTCGGAGTGGTTCGGCAACCCAATCGAGTCTTTGCAAGCACAAAGGATGAAGTACCCGAAAGGAAAGACTTTTCGGCTTCACTACCACATCCTGAACCCGAGGACAGTCAAAAAAACTCAAGAGGCCTTTTTGGTAATCCAAGGGCGCCTAGCGGTGGACATTTACAGCGTTAAGAAAAACCTCTTGGGAACCTTGGAGGCCGGCCCCGGAGAAGCGATTTTTGTATATCGAGGTGGGCATACGGTGCGCGTTCTTGAGGATTTCATAGGGTACGAGGTTAAAGCTGGTCAGTTTAGCTTCGTCTCCGAGGACAAAAGTTTTGATTAGGGTATCTGAGCCGCTTCTTTCTGGTAACGAAAAAAAGTATCTATGCCAGGCCATAGACGAAGGTGAGGTATCAAGCGGCGGCAAATTTGTTGTGCGCTTTGAGGAGGCGTTTGCGGATTGGTCTGGAAATAAGTATGCCATAGCCGTGTCGAGCGGCACCGCAGCAATCGAGACAGCAATATGGGCAATGTCTATGAAGTATATCTTCATACCGACCGGAACGATCATAAGTTGTTATGTCGGAGCGCATAGAGCTGGCGCGAGAGTTCTTCTTCACGATAACGTCTCTGTCGCAGAAGAAAATCTTATGCGTTGTCACCTATTCGGTCAGTTTGATGAATCCATCGGCCAGCATGTCGTAGACGATCTATCCCAATATTGGACTCCGCATAAGGTTGTGGATGTAGGTTGCTACTCACTTTATGCCAACAAACTCATTACCTCCGGAGAGGGTGGTGTGATTGTCACCAACCGGAAAGATATATACGACGCCGCGAGATACTACAGAAATCTGTGCCACAGCGAAGAGCGATTCGTGCATTTTGATATCGGCTATAACTTCCGAATGTCAAACATTCAAGCGGCTCTGGCATTGGCGCAGCTGGAGCAAATCGACAAGTTTACAGAGATCAAGCAAAGAAACAGGGATATATATCTAAAACACCTGCCCCCTTCGGTTTATTCCTGTTTCAACGTCAGGGTTCCTTGGATGTACCTCGTTCAGACCAAGCAACCCGCTGGCGAAATGGTTAGCAAGTTATCTGCAAGCGGGGTTGAGTGCCGCCGCTTCTTCTATCCGATTCACATGCAACCATGCTTTCGTAGCATGAAGCGCGTTAGTTTTCCTGTCTCAGAATTGATGTGGGAAAGAGCGTTTTATTTGCCAAGCGGTCTCAATCTAACCGAGAAAGAGATTATTCATGTTTGCAACATCTTACGCGGCCTACTATGACCTTTTTCATCAAGATAAGCCATACAAACAAGAAATCGAATTCGTCTATCAATGGGCTGGAAAGCCGAAGACGGTTCTTGATCTTGGATGTGGCACGGCAAGCTACTGGAAGCATTACCCGAAAGACACGATGCTTGTAGGCGTAGAGCGTTCAATGGCAATGGCGGACCCAACTAAGCGCATTATCTACGCTGATATTACCGACTATCGCACTGATGATAGATTCGATTGCGTAACGGCTCTATTTGATGTTCTGAATTACATTCCAAATCATGACTGGTGGCATCGGATTCCGGTTAGACACGGAGGTTATTTCATATTCGATATTTGGGACAAAAGAAAGGTTGATAAGGAAGGATTTAGGACTACGAGGAAAAAAGTTGAGAACCTTATTAGAACTATAACGCCATCATCACGCCATCCGTTACGGTCGGTCGATTTAAAAATACAGATTCAAAAGGTTGACTTCGACCACAATACGCTGACGGAAACATTTTCAAAAGAAATTTGCAACGAAATCCACAAGATGTATTTACACAGCCAAGAAGACATTTTATTCGCCTGCAAGAATTCATTCGATGTTGTGGAAATTAAACCAACAAGACGCTGGCAAACGTGGTGGAAGCTTAGGCGCAAATGAAAAAAATCGCCCTGTTGCACCGCTACCCGAAAGATCAGATTAAAGAGACAAATGCAGCGTTCCCGTATTTGGTTTTAAGAGGTGTGGATGTATTGACGTTCAGAAAGTTTGACCGATTGTCTGGATTCGGAAAATTTTGGAAAAGCTTGGTTTGGATTATTTATGCTCCCCTTCTTGTTCTTGGTAAGGGATACGACACGATCTATTGCGACGACTCGTATCCATTCTACCCGGCGTTTGTGAAGATGGCGTCTAAAAGGTCAAAGGTTGTCCTGCGAATCGGAGATTTGCACCTAATGTATTACTGCTCTGGTCTCGTCTACAAAATCCTTCATTCTTTTGAAAAGATTTCATGGAGGATGGCTGACGAGATAATCGTGATCTCCGAAGCAATGGCTGACTACTTCGAGAAAGAGCTTGGTAAGCGGCCTAAGGTTGCACTAGACCCAGTCGATCCAAAGGATTTTCCTGCCGGCAGCTCATCGGATTTTATAAATGTCATGTTTCATGGGGTTCTAACCAAAAACAAGAAAGTTGATTTGCTTCTTGAGGCGGCGAGAAGGTTGCCTGATCTTGATTTCACTATCTTGGGGGATGGACCTGAATACCGAAAGCTGCGGAAAAACGCGCCTAAGAATGTCTTTTTTTACGGTTGGGTGCCATTTAAGGCCGTGCGACACCATATTGCCAACTGCACTATCGGCGTAGCCCTGAGGAGTGATAACCCAGGAAACGAATATGTTGTGACTTCTCCATTCTTGCAGTACGGCATCATGGGAAAGCCCTGTCTTGTGACGCGACGTAAGGTGTTCGGAGATTATCCTTGGCAGTTTTCAACGATAGATGAAATGGTCGAGAAAATCGACAAGCTAATGAGTAACCCTTGGGAGGAAGGCAAAAAACTGAGGGAATACATCATACAAAATCATTCGGCAGAGAAAATTGCTGGTCAGATATGGCAAATCCTCGCGTAAGCGTCGTAATCCTAACGAAAGGGGAGGCGCCGGCGGTTGTTCGTAGCTTGGAATCCCAAACCCTAAAAGATTTCGAGATTATTTTTGCCAAAGAGAAGGGCATCGTTCGAGCCATGAATACCGCCTTGCACAATGCAAAAGGCGAAATCATTGTCCGAGTCGACGATGATGTTGAAATGCCGGAGCGTTGGCTGGAAGAACTCGTTGAGCCATTCAACAACCCCGAGGTAGCTGGCGTCACTGGCCCTACACTGGTGCCCACCAGCCGAAGAAAGTATCGAGATAGCATCCGTCTTGCTGAGAATCCGAATTGGTTTCTCAGATGGCTTTACGATGGCAACGAATTTAAACCGGGCGGCATCAGAAAGTGTGGGTGCGTTTCTTATGACTCAAATTACGAGGAGCGATTTATTGGATACCCGCGCAAGTGGAAATACTCCACACCTGACCATTTGGAAGGCACGAATTGGGCTATGCGGAAGAATGTGGTCCTCCTGGTTGGCGGGTTTGACGAGAAATTTGACGGCGTCTCGGAGTGGTTTGACACAGATGTTGAAGCCAAAGCTAAAAAGCTTGGATATCGATTGGTCTACAACCCGCAAGCATACCTTTACCACTTGCTAGAGCAAGGCCCGACGTATCATGAGCGGTTTGATGGTTGGGGCAGGATTAAGAATTGGCTCCGTTATCACACTAGACACTCTAGATTCCATTGGAAGATGGTCATTTACTTAACCGTATGGATCGGATACTTCGCATGGAAACGCTGCCAAAAATCTCGGTAATTATACCGACTATGAAAGGCAGGGAAGCGCTTTTGCAGCGGCTCATAGGAACTATCCAAGAGGGCTGTCAGGTTATTGTTGTTGATGACGAAAAGTTGCTTTTGGCCGGTAAACGGAACAAGGGCGGCAAGAAAGCAATCGGGGAATATCTGCTTTTTATTGACGATGACAACTACCTAGCTCCAGGCGCTGTCACCGCAGCTCTTCAATTAGCTAGCCAGCCATTGATTGGGGTCGTTGGTTTCATGGCCTGTTACGACGATAAGCAAGACTACATAGCGGACGGGGGCTCTTATCGAAATTACCTGACTGGGTTTACCAAAGGTGTCAACACCAACGCCTATTATCCGACGCTGTCAAAGGAACCGTATGAAGTTGATGAGGTTGCCAATGCGTTCATGATGCATGTTGAAACCTTTTTCGAGCTTCATGGGTTTGATGAGAAGAATTTTCCAATCGACTTAGACGAAGCGGATTTCTGCAAACGAGTCAAAGACGTCGGGCTAAAGGTGATGATGTGCCCGGAAGCGAGGTGCTTCCATAAATCGCAAACCTATTCACATATACCAGACTTCAGGAGGCCGATGAATGCGTACTTTATGGGTAGGAATCGAGTTATTTATCAGAGAAAGCTTAATTCTTCTTTACATTATCTCGTGTACCTTAGCGTTTTCATGCCTTTATTTGTTGGTTTTTATTCGTTGTCGCTTCTTTGGCGCCGGAAGCCGTTGATGATCTATCACTTCGTAAAGGGGGTCTTTGATGGAATTCTCGGTCGTAGAAAAAATAAATATCAACCGTTCTAGGTGCGAGAAGATCGGCGCATTCCTGTATGACAGGGAGATCGACGGTCTTTATCACGAGAGCCCATGGCCTTTTCCTGTGCAGATCGGAATTACAAACGGTCTTACCAAGTGCGAAGTGACGCCGATGTTTCTTCGACTGCCATTCATTATGAAGGGCTGGATTAACCAGGACATCCTTCTTCGCATGATTGATGTGCTAAAGCTTGTCATGCATAGCGAAGCCATAATGATGCACGGCTCATGCGTAGACGATACCTTGATCGTCGGTTTTCCAAATGCCGGAAAGACTTATGAGACATACAGACGTGTCGCTGACGGCGGAAAGCTTGTTTCGGAGGAATACACAATCATAAGCCGAAACGGAGAAGCATCGTCTTATCAGCCAATTATGCGGACCTGTTTTTCCGCTCGGACGATCAAGGATTGTGGCGTCGAAATCTCTCTATACGAGAGAGTTTGGTTGGCCTGCGCGACTTTAAGAGCAAGTCTCTTTCCATTTATGTATGAGGCCGTCATCTGGAAGGAAATTCAGAGCTACGGAAAGCCGACCAAAATCAATCGCATTGTTTATGGTTCCACAGGCAAAGAGGTCAAAGACTGGAAGACGTTCGCGATTCTTTGTGAGAACGAGTTTCCATTCATGGCGAGTGAATTTCTACAGGCGTATGCGGTAGCAACCGGGCTAGACCTAATAGCCATTCAAAACAAGCAGCGCGATCTAATCAGGAACTTCGTTGAGCGAATCTATCCTCGTAACAGGAAATAGGGGGTTCATTGGGAGCCATCTCTACAAACGGCTATCCTGCGTCGGTATTGATCTTAAAGACGGTCAGGATATTCGCACTTACAAGGCCAACCGGAAGTATGACGTGATCGTACATACCGCAGCACTTACTAGTGTGGTCAAGTCCATGGAAGATCCTAAGTCCTACTATGACACGAACGTATGGGGCACCTACAACATGGTTCAGCAGCACCCAGAGGCGCACTTTGTATACCTTTCGACTGCGGGGGTATACGGCGAAGGAGCGGAGCATACGGTCAATTCCGACATTCGACCAGGGTCTGTGTATGCCCTCACCAAACACCTAGGAGAGCTTGCGGTACAGCACTTCGCCAAATCTTATATCATCCTCCGATTAACGAATGTAATTGGACCTGGTGTTAAGGGCGAACCGAATGTCTATCAGGTGTTCCGAGAAGCAGAGAAGCTGCCCATATACGGAGACGGGAAACAGACGAGGGATTTCATTCATGTGGACAAAGTTTGTGATGTGATCTACCGCGCTTGTGCGCGGGTGTTCAATGTGGGGTCCGGAGTGAGAAAAACGGTCCTAGAGGTGGCTGAGGAATTTAATAAACCTATAGAGTTTCATCCAGAGAGAAAAGGAGAAATCCGACACTTCGGAGTTGCTGATGCTATCCATATTGATTCCTAACCACCGCGAATCTGGGATCCATGATTTCGTATCAGAGATCGAGCGTCTGGGCATTGCTGGAGAAATCATAGTTGTCCACGACAGGCATAGCCAGGGAAAGGGGTGGGCGCTGCGTGAAGCTTTGAGTGGCGCGATTGGTGACGAAATAGCATTCATAGACGGTGACGGCGAAATCCCGGCTAGGATGCTGAAACGACTCATTCCATTCCTTGAAGACTTCGACGTTGTAGTTGGCAGTAAGAGAATCACGCGCTCAACCCCTCGCCGGAAGATTATGACCCACCTAACCCGTATATGGTTCCGATTGCTTTATGGGTTGTATGTGGATAGCCAGACAGGCATCAAGCTATTTCGGCGCGACGCGCTCAAATCCATAAATGATTGTTGGGAATCGAATGGTTTCATTTTTGACGTCGAGATCCTAGCAAAACTCCAATCGTCAGGGTTCAAGATGGTCGAGGTTCCTATCGAATGTGAAATCAGAAGGCAGCTTAAAATTAAAACGATATTTCAGATCTTCATGGAGAGCTTATGGCTGAAGTACCGCCTCTCGTTTCGATAATCATACCCTGTCGCACAGTTGATGCTTACGTAGAGCGGTGCGTAGCGCATTGCAAGAAGCTTGAAGAGAATAAGGAGATTTTTGTTGTAACGGATAGGGTGGTGCCAGGCCTCCCCGCATGGAAGCGGAATTGGGCAATGGAGAATGCCAAAGGAGAGATTTATGCCTTTATCGACTCGGACGCATACCCGCACAAAGACTGGCTCAAGGAGGCGCTGTTCTGGCTCCAAACCTTCGATGCCGTATGCGGTCCCGGGGCGCTTCCTCCAGATGCTCCTTACTCAGAAAGAATTGCAGATATGGTACACCGACGGGTCTTCTGTCCTTACCGTGTCACCCCGCAAGCTCCTCGCGTGGTGCCGTGGCATCCGACCTTCAATCTTATCGTCAAAAAAAAGGTAGCGACAAAGTTTCCGAATTACCTCACAGGCGAGGATGACAAGTTTGGCCTGAATATTAAGGACGGCATTTTTTATCACCCAAACATTCTTGTTTACCATAACCGACGCGGAATCTTTAGGCCTCTTTGGAAGCAATTCGGCACCTATGCCCGTCACAAGGGAGCTTTTCAAGGAATGGCGTTCGTGGCGTGGGTCACGACGATTTGGACTTACGCGATTAATTGGGTAATTGGATTTTGTAAAAGGAGGCCGAATTGACAGAGCAAAAGAAAAAAGAGTTAGCCGCACATTGGTTTTCTAGCTTCACGATTTACGAAGGCATCTTGAAAGACCTAGAGGATATTCATAGAAAGATGGTTCAGATGCTAGAGGCAAATAATAAATGAAAATCCTCGTAACCGGCTCACTCGGACTCGTCGGCTCGTAAGCCCTGATGACAGGCGATAAGATTCAAATTTTCCAATCTGTTAAAAAAGCCGTAGAAGAGCTTCCGGATTCCGTCGGAGTGTTCCTTATAAGCGATGTTGTTGAGTACGAGCAGAGATGCGGAGTTTATTTTTTAGCGAAGGATAATGCAATAGTTTATATCGGAAAATCGATTGATCTTCACAGGAGAATCGCACAGCACATCAGTAAGATTAGATTTGACAAAGCATTCTATTGTGAAACGGGTAATGAATTTATGGCAGCGGTACTTGAGGAGGAGTTGATAAGAACTTTTAAACCACAACTTAATCGTGTATTTACGAGAGAGATATAACCCTCCTACCATTGCAGCATAGGAGAATGTATCTCAATATGAGGTATGAATGAAAATATTGATAACTGGCAGCTTAGGTTTGGTCGGCTCCGAAGCTGTCCGCTACTACCTAAACAATGCTTGCGAAGTAATCGGCGTGGACAACGATATGCGTAAGCATTTTTTTGGTTCAGAGGCATCAGTAATCAAAAATC
>Ga0196963_10001292_pt1 | contig 17532 bp, 12 predicted proteins | sample S1_5metaG_FD_148600 | JGI IMG/M metagenome (GOLD analysis project Ga0196963, IMG submission 148600) | Soil microbial communities from Anza Borrego desert, Southern California, United States - S1_5 | ecosystem: Environmental > Terrestrial > Soil > Desert | place: USA: California | collected... | reverse complement strand
TCTTTACAGAAAGGCCGGTGATCCCCCTGTCCGACGTGCGCCTCCCCGCGAATCTCGAACTCCCCGGCGCTCCGTTCGACGAATCGGACGTGACGGTCACGGCCGTCGTGTGCTTGACCCGGCAGGGGGGGGACGACGATCCCATTACCGCGGTCGCCGGGGCCCGTCACGGGGCGTGGGGGGCGTCCTCGCTCCCCGACGCCGCGGCCGGCGAGTCCACGCCGGGCTGGGACGTCGGCGTCGGCGGGGCGCCGGTGCGCCACCTTGCGAGTTACCGGCTGGCGTCGCCGTTCCTGGAAGACGTTAAGATCTGCGCGGCGGTCGGTTCGTACTGGCCCGGCGTCGCCCCGGACGCGTTGCGCGCGTACCGCCCCAGCATCACACCTTTCCGCCGGACCCAGTTTCCGCTGACCGACGAGGAGCTCGGCGCGGGCGCCCCGGCCTGGGACGGCCACCCGGGCCCTCGCCTGGTGGACATCCCCGGGGAGGAAAACCAGTACGTCGAGCACCTGCGCGCCGAATTCGCGGACCTGGTGGGCCGCGCCACGGGGAGGCCGCTGTCCTTGGCGCTGACCGCCCGGGTCGGGTTTGACGAGTTCCGGTACCGCCTGCTCGCCATGCGGCGCGTCAACCGCATCGCGGAGAACGACCCGTGGATCGGCAGGTTCGTCCTGTCGTTTCGCCGGGTCACGGCCGACGACCCCGAGTGCCGCGCCGCCCAGCAAGAATCCGGGGCGGCCCTCGAGGACAACCTCTTCCTATACCGGGTGGAGATGTACGGCGCGCGGCGGGAGCGCGACGCCGGTGACTTCCGGCGGGTGTTGGTCGAGGCGATCAACCGTGTGACCGTATTCGTCGACCCCGTCACGGCGCTGTTGCGGCGCGCGGGCCGGTGGCAGGTCGCTGCCGAGTGACGCTGGGTAGGGGCCGTGATCCGCCAAGGGAAGTCGTGGCTGAGCACAAGGAGCAGGGCGAGGCGTGGACGTCGACGTGGCGATCATCGGTGCCGGCCCGGCCGGGTGCGCCGCCGCGATCACGTGTGCGGGGCAGGGACTGCGCGTCGCCCTGTACGACGGGCCCGCGCCTGCGCGACCGCGGCCGGGCGAGACCCTGCACCCCGGGGCCGAGCCGGTGTTCCAGGCGCTGGGCGTCGTCGGGCGGGTGCGCGCGGCCGATTTCCTCCGGCACGCGGGTACGCGATCCCGCTGGGGGGGCCCGGAGGTGTTCCACGCCTTCGGCACCAGCCCGGGCCCGAGCGGCCCCGAGCCGTGGCTCGGCTTCCAGGCGTGGCGACCGACCCTGGACGCCATCCTCCTCGCTCGCGCCGCCGAAGTCGGCGTCGCGCTCTTTCGCCCGTGCCGCGCGCGGGCCCCGTTGGTCGACGCCGGGCGGGTGGTCGGGATCTCCACGGACGCCGGGGAGGTAACGGCCAAGGTCGTGATCGACGCCGCGGGGGGGCGCCACTGGCTCGCGCGCCGGCTCGCGCTGCCGATCCGGCGGGACTCACCGCCGCTCCGGGTGCGGTACGGGCACGCCTTTGGGCGGAGCCCGCAGCTCGACGCGGCGCCGGTCATCGAGGGCGCGCCCTGGGGGTGGGCCTGGGCCGCCCGGGTGCGCGCGGACGTCTACGCGTGGGCGACGCTGACCCGGGATGGTCGACCGCCACCGGGCGGCTGGGTACCGGAGCCGCTTCGCCCACTCGATCCGGAGGGCGCGCCGCGCGGCGCCGACGTGACCTGGCGGCTGGCACCGGCCAGCGGCCCCGGGTTCCTCTCGGTCGGGGATGCGGCGTCGGTTGTCGACCCGGCAGCGTCCCACGGGGTCTTGAAGGCCCTCCTGACGGGCGTCTGGGCGGCCGGCGCGGCCGCCGGGGGGATCCGCGATCCCGGGCGGCGGGTCGGACTCGCGTGCCGGTACGCCGCGCGGGTGGCCGCGTGGTTCAACCGGGACGTCGCGGCCCTGCGGGCATTCTACGGCCGGCTGCCACCCGGGTGAAGCGGTGGCGGGAACGTCCGCCTCCGACCGCGTGCGCCCCCCCCGGGGCGATGCGCTTACGGCATCGCGCGTGATCGCCCCGCCTCGGGCGATCGGGCCTTCGTCACCGCACGCGCGGAATCGGTCACCGGGTGCGGGCGCGATATTGGGCACTGATCGTTGGGCCCAATCGCCGGTCCCCGGCGACCGCCCGGCGAGGGAGTGGTGCGGGGGGCGGCAGCCCTAGGCACGCTGCGAGGGGCGGCTAGGCGCCGCTGGCCCGGCCGGCACGGCCGGCCTGCCCGCGAGTCGGTAATGACCAAAGATGCGAGCCGCGGCCTGCCGGTGCGCCGGGGACGAGGGGTGGAAGTGGATTTCGGTTTGCTATGCCGGCCACTGGTCGGCCGCGCGGATCAGGTAGACGATCTCGGCCTCGTCCGTCTCGACGTCCAGGCAGTCGTCAGAGGGCGCCGCATCGCTGTGGTACCAGAGGTCCGGCGTCGCGTTGGTCACGCGGTGGCGCCACGCGTATGCACACTTGCCGCCCGGACGCCAGGCGAGCCGGAGCCGCTGAGCGTTTGTCCGTACTTCGAGCAGCGCTCGCCAACGTCCGCGCGCGGCCTCCGGAATCGCCTGGCGGTCGCCGAACACCGCTCGCAGCCGTCGCCGGCTGAGCACCCCCAGCGACCGGGGGGCGACGGCGCCGTGCACGCGAGCAGGTCGCGCGACGCACGGTTCCACGGCGTCGGGGCCGCCCACCTGCCGCTGCCGCCGTGCATCGGCGGCGTCCGACACGAGCCGATCCGCCAGGTCGGCAACCGCGTCCACGACCCACTCCAACTCGTCCCCCGCCAGCCCGAAGGGTTTCCCGGTCTCGACCCGCCCCAGCAAACGCAGGGTCAGGCTGAGCCGCTCGCGGTCAAAGTTGACCCAGCACGGCGCGGCGTAGGGCGCCGGCGTCCGTGCGGTCGGGTCAGTGAGGACGGGGATCGTGAGCAGAGGGCTGAAGGAACGGGCAGAGGGCTAACGGCTCAACAACGCCCTGCCGTTCTGATCTTGCCTTGTTCCACGATGTCGAACAGTGCCTTCCAGTCGCGGCCGTTCGCCTTCCAATCGATCTCGATTCTCAGCTACTTTCTTCGCGCGGTGTTTCGCCTGATGCACCACGCTGTTCAGAGGGTGTGTCTCCGCCCGCCGACGGTGCCGAACCGTTTCCTTCACAGGGACAGGTCCATCTGCGGCGAGCAAGTTCATGGAGAGCGACCCCGGCAGGGAGACGGCAGGGGTCGGCCCGGTTCAGGGGTTGCCACCCCCCAGTCGTCGGCGCTACGATCTGGGTAAGTGGAAAGGCCCCGCGCACGCGCTCGGAGCGACGTGCGCGAGGAGGACATTTTGGAGTTCCTCAGACGCTCCCCGACCCGCGTGGGCCGAGGGAAGCGACCTGCCCTTTTCACTTGAAGGTGTGCCAATGGCACGCAACTGAACGAAGCGCGGGACAACTACAACCGCACGGTCGACCTGTACAAGCGGGAGATTCCCGAGCTCAACAGAGAGTGCTACTCTAAGCCCGCCCGAAGCTCGGCAGCGCGGGAGGTGTGCGTCAGGCTGAGCGCCGCCCAGCGGCAGTTCATGGAGCGGTCGCGGTCCCCAACGTACTCGTCGTCCGACTGTTCGTCCCGTCCCAGTTCGAGTTCGGCCTCCCGCAGCAGCATCAGCAGTTACGGCGGCAGGACGCGTTCGAGCAGCTCAAGCAGCGGCGGCAGCACCAGCCGGTACGGCGTGCAGTACTGATCACCACTAGCAACCCCGAAAGGGAGAGGCCCCGCCAATCCATTGGCGGGGCCGCTCTCCGGGCGTAGCCGTCGAGGGCGTCCGCGTACCCCGCTACGCACCACACCTCTCGGAACATTCTACCGGGTTGCTGGACGTCGGGCGCCCGGGGCGTGCAACGCCGCGGGATTAGCGAGGGGCTACCCCCCCCTGTGGCCCAATGGCCGGCCAGATCGCTCGGCGAAGTTCCGCGACGACGGCCGAACGGTCGGCGCACAGGTCCCTCGACACGTCCAGCGTCTCGACCCGGATTACTTTGTCGTCGCCATCGCCGCGAATGTGATACCGCCGACGGACGATCGCCCCGTCCCCGGGGGACGGGTACAGGAGCACGTTGTCCGGGCACTCGAACCGGTGGGCGTAGGCGAAGAGTTGGTACATGTCCGACTGAGCCACGCCGACCTTCACGTCGGCGTCGTCGGGTTTCAGCCGCTTCCACTTCGTGTCCAGGATCGTCCGTGCCCGTCGCCGGTCCGCGCGGATTAGCACGTCGGGACGGAGTTGGAACCGTCCCCGCACGCCCCCCTCGTGGACGAGCCACTTCGTACCGCCTCTGGCCTGCAACAGCACCGCCGAAGCGTCCAACCCGAGCTCGGGGGCGTGCCGCCGGATCATCCGGCCGACGAACGCCTCGAACACCTGCTCCATCGGAAACAGGAGGCTGAACGTCTCGCGGTCGCCGACCCCCGGCACCGGCGTCATCCCGTCGACGACCAGGCGGGCGAAGTCGACGAGCGGCGAGAACCGTTCGCTGTTACGGGTGTAGTGCACGGCGTCGAACGACCGAACGTCCAGCCCTACGTCCTCGACGTCGGCCAGCTCGATCACGCCCTCCCGCAGTCGCTGCCGCGCGTCCGCGCGGGCCGTCACTGCCAACAGCCGGCGGCAGGTGGCCTTCAGGATCCGCCCGATCGGCGTGTCGGCGACGAAGTCGTCGTAGGCTACGAACAGCCGGTCCCGGCGGACCGCGTTGAGCTTGACGTGTGCCGTGGTCAGCAGTTTGCCCCGGAAAACGGACAGATTCTCCTCCCGGCCGACGTACGACCGGTCGGGCCCGCGGCGGAGCTCGGCCAGCAGGCGGCGGGCGAACGCGTCGACCAATGCCTCGATCAGCGGGAGCCGCCGGACCCGCTGGGCGGCGACTTCGCGGTCGCGGAACGGCAGGTGGCCGGCGACCGATAGCATGTAGACGAGGTTCCGCTGGGCCCGCGCCCACCCGCCGCCGCGTTCGTCGGCCTCGGCCGGGTCGTACAGCGGCAGGTCCGGGCCGGCGAGTTTGGGCAGGATCTCGACGGTCAGGCCCTCGACCCGGATCACGCCGACGTGGTTCCGCACGCGGAGCCACCTCCCGCCCTCGCCCCAGTCGAAGACGGTCGCCCCGGGCGTGCCGGCCCGGTGCCGGTCCAGTCGCCGCAGGCGGGCGAGCACGGCCGGGCGCAGGCGGGCCGTGTCGATCCGGCCGAACTCGGGTGACACGATTCGCATCCGGCTCACTCCCCGTCGCCGTCCGCCACGGGCGAGGGCGACGACGCGTCGCCCAGGACCCAGTCGAAGCACGTCCGCAAGGCTGGCTCGCCGCCGCCGCCGTAGACCTCAGGGTTGAGGTCGTACCGGAACCGCGGCTCGGCCCCGTCCTCCCAGGCGCCGGCGTGGACCGCCCCGTCCAGGACGTCGACGGCGATCAGCGGCAGCGGGTTGCCGGTCAGCGGCCGGCCGGTCGTCGGGTCGTGCGGGCACCCGAGCACGGCACACACCTTCGCCCAGTCCCCGTAGAAGTACTCCTGGAGGAGCGGGATGACCTGGTACTCGAACACGTCCCGGAGGTCGGCGAGGGTTTGCACGCCCAGGAAGTACGCGTGGCCGATCTGGTGGTCGCGGTCGAACAGCAGCTCGATCCGGCGGTTGACGGCCTCGAGCAGGGCGGCGACGTCGACGCCGCCGACGACGCCGTTGGTACCGACCGCGGTGCGGACGACGACCGGGTCGGGCATCATCTCCTCGAACCGGAACCGCCGCCGCAGGGCGGTGTCGAGGAACGCGATCGACCGGTCGGCCGTGTTCATCGTGCCGACCAGGTACAGGTTGGCCGGGACCCCGAAGGCTTGGCCCGAGTACGGTAGCGTGACCCGCAGCTCGTTGGCCGCCCCAATCCGCTTGTCCGGCTCGACGAGCGTGATCAGCTCGCCGAACACCTTGGAGATGTTGCCGCGGTTGATCTCGTCGATCACCAGGACGTGGTTCTCGGGCGGCGACGGGTTCCCGGACAACAGCTCCCGCAGCGCGTCGACCCGGAGCACCCGCTCCTTCAGCTGGTATATGGTCGCCTGGGAGAACACCTTGTGGAGGATCCGCTCGACCGGCAGGCTCTGGTCGAGCACGAGCAGCCACTGGACGTCCCGCACCTGATTGTAGTCGTCGTCGGCCGTCCGGCGGTACTCGCCGGTCACCTTGCCGATCGCGCGGAACGCGTGGTTGCCGTCGGACACGACGACGAGGTCGCCGACGCGCATCTTGTTCTTCAGGGAATGCATCGACTGGACGTTGTAGTCGGTCGGCTCGAGGTGTGGCTCTTTCTTGCGGAGCCTGGCGAGGATCGCCTCGCGGTCGTCGCACCCCGCGAAGTCGAGGCCCTTGCCGTAGCCCAGGCGGATCTCGCCGGCCTGGATGCTCTGGTCGTAGACGTCGTCCTCCTCCGACAGCATCGTGTTGCCGAGCGAGACCTTCCACACCTGTTGCTTGACCAGGTCGACGTCCGTCGTCGCCCGGCGGGCGACCGTCCCGCTCCCCCGGGCCAGGGACGCGATCCGCTTGAACACACCGTCCCGGAGCTCGTACCGGACGTCGCCGTGACCGGCCGCCGCCGACAGGCCGGCCGCCGCTGCATTCCCGGGCTCGATCAGCACGGGGCGGATCCCCTCGACGAACTCCTCGTACCCATAGGACTGGTGGAACGTCACCAGTTCGATCCGGCTGGCCTCGCGGAGCTCGCCGAACCGCCGGTGCACCGCAGCCGGGTCGGCGGGCAGCTCGCCGTCGCAGACCTCGACGGCCCGGCGGATCGTGTGCCACGTCTTGCCCGTGCCCGGCGGGCCGTACAGGATTAGGTTCAACGGGTGCGACCTGCGGGGCGGGGCCGGACGGGGTACGGGCGCGGTGCGGTCTTTCAACTGCTCCCAGTCGGGCCAGCCGTCGTCGGTGTACTTCTCGACCACGTAGAACGCGATGTGGCAGTGCATCAGATCCGCGAACGGCAGCCGGTACCGGTCGCGGAGGATCGGGAGGGCCGCCGCGTAGAACGCCGTCGCGTGCCCGAGCCGAACGGCCGGGTCGTCCTCGACATGGTCGTCGCCGAGCAGGGCGCGCGCGGCGGCCGAGTACACCTCGGGCTTGCAGAACGCGTAACGGGCGGGGTCGGACATGGCCAGGAGGTAGCTGGCCGTCGTGCCGTTAAAGCCGCCCTCCCTCCCGCCGGCGAGCTTGCGGACCGCCCCCCACTTCAGGAACGCGCGGACGCGGTCGACGAGCGGGGCGGCGCCGTAGAGCAGCTCGGTCACGCGCGGGCCTACCTCGCCGGCCACGGCCGGGAGCGCGATCAGGGCCTTCGACTTGGCCTTCTCGAATTGGGAGAGCAGGTTGAAGCTCGCGTTGATCGCCGCCGACACGGCCTCGACGGCGTCCGCCTCGAGCGACCGTCTGGACAGCAGGGGCTGCGCCTTCGGGATCACCTTGAGGTGCTGGTATCCCTCCGACTTGACGTTGCCGAGGTGCCCCTCGTCGATGAGCAGCGGACGAATCTTAACGTCGACCGCCCGTGCCAGTAGCCCCTCGTCGATGCGGATGTCCATGTCGCTGCCCTTGTGAGAACCCGAGTGGTGGTCCGCTCACGAACGTTCCTAGGACTCGAGTGGGGGGGATCGTAACGGGTCGCGGCGGAAGTCGCACCCGAGCGGCGGCCTGCCGCTCCGCAGCGGGGGGGGGCCGGCCGAATGAATGCCCGCGCGTTTTACGAGTTGTTATGCTACGACCCTAGGAAGGATTGACGCGGTCAATCGAAGCCATTTCGAGGACGCGGCCGCGAGCAAGTCCCTCGAGCTAAGTGTCGCGCCGAGGGTGGCGCGGCGGGAAGTTTAACGCGATGACAGCAGGAACTCGTTCGGGATTGCTCGCCGCCGCACCATACAGCCCTGGCCTAGAGGGCGTGATTGCAGGCGAGACCGCGGTTTGTCAGGTCGACGCTTCCGGTATGCTGCTGTACCGCGGATATGACATTCACGATTTGGCGACGCGGGCGACATTTGAAGATGTTGCGTGGTTGCTGCTGCGGGGCCAGTACCCAACGTCGCGGGAACTTGAGTACATGCGGCGAGAGTTAGCCGAGCAGGCGGCCTTGCCAGATCCGGTCATGGCGGCAATGCGGTTATTCCCGGCCGACGCCCACCCAATTGACATGCTACGCACGGGCGTGTCGATGCTCGGCAGCTTCGACGCGGAGCTGAAGGATAGCTCCCGTGAAGCAAACGTCCGAAAGGCGGTGCGGCTCACGGCGCGGATTGGCGCGATGGTGCCCGCGGCCTGGCGCGTGGTCCGGGGCGGCGAGACACCGAGATGCTTCGAGGAAGAACCGTCGTTCGCCCGGAGGTTCTTGACCCAGCTGAACGGTGCGCAGCCACCAGATTGGCAGGTTGCAGTGCTCGACACGGTGCTAGTTCTATACGCTGAGCACGAGTTCAACGCATCAACGTTCGCCGCGCGCGTGACGGCATCCACATTGTCCGACATCTACGCGGCTGTCACATCCGCCATTGCCGCGCTAAAGGGGCCGCTCCACGGCGGGGCGAACGAGGAGGTGATGAACCTGCTCCGCGATATCGGTGACGCCGAGAACGCGGCGGCTTGGGCGAGGGACAAGCTGAGGCGAAAAGAGAAGGTCATGGGCTTCGGCCACCGTATCTACCGTAGCGGCGACTCACGCGTTCCCGCCATGCGCGACCTTGTCTCGCGCGTTGGTCGCATGGTTAATCAACCGCACTGGGCGGCGATCTGCGAGGCATTGGAGGCGGTGATGTCGGCAGAAAAGGGACTCTGCGCGAACGTAGACCTGTATGCCGCGCCTGTACTGCACATGATGGGCATCCCGACGGCACTGAACACACCTATCTTCGCGTGCGCGAGGACGACCGGATGGTGCGCCCACGTGATAGAGCAACTCGATCAGAACCGCTTGATCCGGCCAAGTTCACGTTACACCGGTCCGATCCGAAGAACGATACCTACCGCGGCTCGAACTGAATTTAGTTGTGCTAACCCCGATTCAGTTTGAGCACCGTCAGCATTCGCGCAGTACGTGGTTCAAGCAGCAACGGGGATCTTCGGCTTTCTTCCACGTGGTTATCACCCGTATCGTTCTTGCTACCCTCGGTAGCTTGTATGTGCTGCGCGGTTGTCTAGAGAACTGTTTGCGCTCCCACCAGGGCGGTCCCATCGTCGGCACGTCCGTTGCATTGGGTGCTTGGCAATCGCCGCAATCGTTGTGCTGTTCCCCGAGGAGGAAAAGTTTGCTTGAAAGCTTCCTTGCCAATGGCCTGTGTAAAGGAGCGGTTTTCGGAATTGTGGGCTTGGGGTTCGGAATGATCTACACGACGACCCGCGTTTTCCACATCGCGCACGCGGGGGTCTATGTGCTGACAGGGTATCTTTTGCACCTCGGCCTAGCCCATTGGAATTGGCCTCTGGCCGTGAGCATTCCGGTAGCGCTGCTCGGTGCCGTTGTTGCCGGCGCGTTCACCGACTGGGCCGTTTATCAACCGCTCGCGCGGCGATCCGCATCGGGAGCGGTGGTGCTCATCAGCTCTCTCGGAGTCCAAATTGTTTTCGAGAATGCAATCGCACTCGCTTTCGGAAATCAAGCGGTGGCCACGCGGACGGGCGTCGACCAGACCGTCATGATCGGCTCTATCGTTCTTACCTACGCCCAGGTCGCCCAGCTCGTGGCCGGCGGTGGGCTTTCGCTCGGGCTCTGGCTGTTCCTGAAATACTCGCGCGCCGGCCAAGTATGTCGTGCGGTGGCGGACGACGAGACGTTGGCCGCGGTGCTGGGCGTGCGCATCGCCCGTGTTCGGCTGATGGCGTTCGCAGTCGGCTCAATCTTCGCCGGAATCGGGAGCGTGTTGATTTCGCTCGATGTCGGAATTGATCCGCACGACGGGTTTCCAGCCGTGTTGGCGGCGGCGGTCGCGTGCATCGTCGGCGGGTTGAGGAAGTTCCTCGCCCCGATGGCGGGGGGGTTGGCGCTGGGACTCGCCCAAAGCGTGGTCGTCTGGCAAACGTCCGCGAAATGGGAGCAGGCCGTTACATTCGGGGTGCTCATCGTCTTCCTCCTGGTTCGCCCCCAGGGGCTCTTCGGCGTCAGGCGCCGGGCGGAGGAGGCGTGAACTACTGGTTGCACCTGTCGATCATGATCTGCATCTACGTGGCGCTCGCCCAGTCATTAAACCTGATCGTCGGGTACGGCGGGATGCTCTCGCTGTGCCACGCTGCCTTCTGCGGCATCGGCGCGTACGCGTCGACGATCCTGATGATGCGGGCGCACTGGCCGTTCGAGGCGGCCGTCGTCGCGGCCGTTGCCGGCGTCAGCCTGATCGCATGGCTCGTGTCGTTCCTGATCACGCGGCTGCACGGCGACTTTTTCGTGCTAGGGACCCTTGGGTTTCAACAGATCGTTTATGCAATCCTCTACAACTGGGTCGACGTCACCCAAGGACAGTACGGCATCCCGGGCGTGCCCCGCCCCTCGTTATTCGGGGTGCGGGTCGTCACCCCCGGCGGGTTCCTCATCCTGGCGCTGGCCGTCTCGGTCCTGTGCGGCGGTATCGCTTGGTGGCTCACGGCGTCCGCGTACGGTCGGCTCCTCCAAGCCGTCCGGGAGGACCCGGTCGCCGCGCAGTCATTGGGCAAGGACGCGAACGCGATCAAGCGATCCGCGTTCGCTTGGGCTGGGGGGCTGGCAGCGCTACCGGGCGTCGTCTACGCCACGTACTCGAGCTACATCGATCCCACCAGTTTCGGGCTGGAGGACTCGATCCTGATCCTGACCATGCTCGTCGTCGGCGGCGCCGGGAACTTCCGCGGCCCGGTGGTCGGCGCCGTGATCCTCGTCCTGCTTCCCGAACTGCTGCGGTTCCTCGCCGTGCCCGACCGGGTCGCCCCGAATCTTCGACAGATCGTATACGGCGTGGCGATCGTCGTCATGATGCGGTTCCGGCCACAGGGGATCGCGGGCAAGTACGCGTTCGACTAACCCCAAGGATGCCCAGGTGAAGTTGCTCATTTTCCCGGGCGGCGGTAACCCGGACACCCCGCTCCACCGAGAGGTCTTCGACCTCATCGGCCAGAACACCCGGCGGTTCGGGTATACCGAGATGGACGGCAACCTCCGGTGGCCCGGACAGTACTTGCCGGGCGACGCGCCAAGTGGGCACTTGACGTTCGACGGCTCCGTCGCGGCGGCCGACGGCCAATTGGCCGAGCACGAGCGGCGGTATGAGCGGGATGGCATCGGATACGACATCCTCGCAAGGTCGTACGGGACTTACGTGGCGCTTAAGTCGATCTTGGCGGGGGAGTTCAAGGGTCGGAGGCGCATCGTGCTGTGGGGCGCACCGCCGTTCTGGGTGATGTGGAAATTGTTCCTCCGGGAGCTCGACGAGGGGCGTGCGCGGCGCGCGGCGAAGGGCCTGCATCTCGAACGATCGTTCTTTCCCTCGCTCGAGCCGATCGAATGGCTCCTCCAAGAGACGCCCCGAACGGTGGTCGTGACGTCGGGGTCGGAAGAGGCGTATTCGCCGCCGGCCTTTCAGGCTTACTTGATGCAACTCGCGCTCTCGTCGAGGGGCAACGTCCGTTTCCGCCCGACCGTCCAAGGCGCGCCGCACGAAACGCGGCGAATTGATGAACTGAAGCCCGACGTGATCGAGGCATACCTCAACAGCGTACTCGGGTAAATACGTCCGATGATCCTCCGTACCCACAACCTGTCCAAGCACTTCGGCGGCGTGGTCGCCCTGGACGACGTCTCCGTGGAATTTCATCCTGGCAGCGTCACGGCCTTGGTCGGGTCCAACGGCGCAGGCAAGTCGACGTTGTTCAGTGCGATGACCGGGCTCCTGGTCCCGGACCGCGGCGAGGTCGAACTTGGCGACGACCGGGGTGGCATCCGGCTGACCGGGCTGCCGCCCCACGTCGTTGCCCGCCACGGTGTCGGGATACTATTCCAGGACGCCCGCGTGTTCGGCAAACTGACCGCGTTGGAGAATGTCGCGGTCGGTGCCCCGTCGCAGCCCGGCGAGCGCCCGCTTCGGTCGTTGTTTCGGCGTGCCGGCGCCGCGGCCCGCGATCGCGAGGTAATGGAACTGGCCCGTCAACACCTCGCGTTCGTGGGGCTCGCGGGCAAGGGGCACGTCTGGGCTGAACACCTGTCGTACGGCGAACAGAAGTTGGTGGCGATCGCCCGGCTGCTCGCGGCCGACGCGCGGGTGCTGCTGTTGGACGAGCCGACGTCCGGCGTACACGCGGACCGGGCCGGTGCCCTCTCAGAACTCGTTCGGCAACTCGCCGACGACCACGACCGCACGGTCGTGATGATCGAACACAATTACGACGTCGTCGCCCGGGTGAGCGACCGGGTGTATCGGATGGACGCGGGCCGAGTTACCGCGTCGGGCTCGCCCCGGGAGGTTTTGAACTCCGGGCGGCAGGGGGGCGCGTGTCGAGTCGCGCAGTTCGGGAGTACAACGTGAGCGACCCTGTCCTCGAAATGGATGAAGTTCACGCCGCGTACCTTGGGAAGGAGATTCTTCGTGGCGCGTCTCTCACGGTCGGCCAGGGTGAAATCGTGGCCATCCTCGGGGAGAACGGCGCAGGGAAATCCACGACGCTTAAGGTCGTGGCCGGGTTGCTCCACCCGTCCAAGGGAAGCGTCCGTTTTCGAGGGCGGGACCTCCTGGGGGCTGATACCGCACGCCGTCAAAGACTCGGCATCGGGTATCTCATGCAGGGCGGCCGGGTGTTCCCAAACCTGACCGTGCAGGAAAACCACAACCTGGCCCTCGCCGGGGGCCGTACGGGTCAGGGGCCGGCGCCCCGGCTCGGCGACTGGTTTCCGGCACTCCGCGACCGCGGCCCCACGCGGGCGGGACTGCTGTCCGGCGGGCAGCGGCAGATGCTGGCGATCGAGATGGTGCTCGCGCAGCGACCGGGCCTGTTGCTGTTGGACGAGCCGACCGCCGCCCTGGCGGACGACGCCGCTGCTGCCGTGCTGACGACCGTGGAAGGGTACGTCGCGCGCGAGTCGGCCGCGGCGTTGTTGGTCGAGCAGAACATAGGCGCTGCGCTCACCCTGGCTCACCGCCGCGTGATCCTTGCGGGCGCGACTTTTAGAAAGGATACTACGAACAATGCAGCAGAGTGATGGCATCCGAGGCGGCAAGGGGTGGCGCCGGGGAACCAAATTGGTGCTGGCGCTCGGCCTATTGGTGGCGATCGGCGCGGCCGTCGCCGTTAAGCTCTCGTCCACGGGCAGCGATCCGACGAAGCGCCCCGTCGTGGGCGTCATCCTGCCCCAGACGGGGCTCCTCGGTCAGATCGGTCAATTCGAGAAGGAGGGGTTCGAACTCGCGTTCGACCACCTGCGCGCCGAGGGGCGGTTGACCTTCGACGCGAAGTTCGAGGACGGGCGGAGCGACAAGAAGGCAGTCGCGGCCGCGGCCAACAAACTGGTGGACCTCGATGGCGCTCGGTTGTTGATCACGTCCACCACCGGCGCGTCCTTGGCGGCGCAGCCGATCGCACAGCGGGCGGACATCGCACAACTCGCATTCGGGATGGGTTCCGAGATCGCGCGCGGGTCGCCGTCGACCGTTCGGTTCTACATCGGCGTTGAGGAGGAGGCGCGGGCGATCATCGAATTCGTCGGGAAGCGCTTCAAGGACAAGAAGGTCGCGATCCTGCACGGTTCGGAAGCCCAGTGGACGGCGGCGATCAAAGACATCTACCGTCCGCAACTCGACGCGGTGCTGAAGCAATCGTGCTTCGTCGAGCAGTACGACGTGAAGGACAAGGATTTCCGCGCCCACATCACGAAGATGCGGGAGGCGGGGGCGCAGGTCGTGATCGTGCTCGGCTACGGGTTCGAATACGGTCCGCTGATGGCGCAACTGCACGAGACGGGGCTCGCGAAGCAGGCCGCGATCGTCGGCGGGTGGGGGTTCATTTACACGCCGGTGCCGACGGACCAGTTAGAGGGAGTTTTTGTGGCTGGGCCGATGTACGTCTACGACCGGAACAACGCCGGCCAAGCGTTCGACAAGGCGTACTTGGCGAAGTACGGCCACCGGCCCAATTTCGACGCCGCGTTCGCGTACGAATTGGCGAAGCGCATTCCCGACGTATTGGACTTGGTGAAATCCGCGGGGACGCAAGGACTCAAGAAGGAGTTGGTCCGCCAGGGATCACGCGAGGGCGTCTTCGGCAAGTATCACTTCGCCGACGACGGCAATATGATCGTCGAGACGGCGGTGGGCGTTTATAAGGGCGGGACGATCGTCAGGGAATAGGGAACGAATGGCGACATCCTTCGATCAACGAGTCGTCCGGTACGGGTCGATCCACGACGTCCAGCCCCAGCACTGGAAGTGGTTCGTCGAGGCCTCGTGCCCCGAAGACGGCGACGTGGTTCTGGATTGCGGGTGCGGGTACGGGGAATGCACAAAGGAGCTGCTGAAGCAGTCGCCGGGGAAGGCATTCTTCGTGGACCTCGTCGACGAGAGCCCGGTCCAGCTCGAGCGCGCGAGGCGAGAGCTGCTTCACGAGTACGCGGCGGGGCCGTCCCGGCTCGCATTTCACCTTGGCCGGGTCGCCGACGCGGCGGTGCCCTGGCGGCCGCCGAACGACCGCAAGTACGACAAGATCTTCCTGAAAATGGTGCTCCACGAGGTGGGGCCGGAGCCGGCGGGGCGGATCGCTGTCGCGGCGAATGACGCGGGCGGGGTACCGGCCGAACAGAGCGAACAGGTGCGGTTTCTCAACGAATTGTACGGCATGCTCAAGCCGGGCGGCATCCTCGTGGTGTGGGACGTGGCGGTCGCCGACCAGGCCGCGCCGTTCTTTCGGGAAGTGATCCGTCAGAAGGACGATCTCCTCGGTTTTCAAACGCTGAAGGAGCGCCGGTACGTGATGACCCCCGGCGATCTCGAGGTGCGGTCGAGGGCGTCCCTGTTCGGCAAGTCGGAGATGGTGCGGCTGTTCCACTGCAAGTTTTTCACCGGGCGGCGGCTGGACGAGGAGTTCGCCGGGCGGGCCGACGTGTACCGGGCGTGGGTCGAGCGGATAGACGACCTCTACGCGCGGTACGGCCAGCGGGCCAACACCGCGATCCAGTTCAGGCGGTACTCGGCCGAGCACGCCGCCCCGGGCGAGCCGCCTGACGCGGACGACGCCGGGCCCCACAGGTGGTTCATCGTCGACCGGGCGATCTGGCGGCTGCGCCGGCCGGACTTGCTGGATCTGGCGACGATCGAGTGCGACCACGCGTTCGACCACCATCTGACGCCGTCGCCAAGGCGGGAAGGGCAGGCGGAACACCTTCACCAAGTCATCCAACACAGGTTAGAAAAGTTGGCGGGATGCGAGTTGCTGCGGCGGCACGGCGGTCTGATGCGAGTGACGACGTACGAGATCTCGCACGACGGCGTGCGCCAGTTCAGCAAGGACGGGCTGGACTACTTCTACCATCACGGCACGGCGTCAGAAGACGTCGAGAAATTCATGCGGGACATCGCCCGCGCGTACTTTCACCACGTCGCGGTGGTTTATACGACCGACAGCGGCCGGGTCTGGCCCGCTCTGACCCACTTCCTGCGGAGGCAGGCTGAGAAGTCCAGCTCGTCGTCGTGGCTCAGGGTGGTGCTTGACACCGGGGAACAGGTGTTGCACGTCACCTTGTGTGTCGGCGGGGATTCGTTCAAGACGGTCGACGTCCCGGTTTCCGGCTTCTCCTTCGGGCCTCCGCAGACGCTTCACGACCAGGACATCGGAAAGCTCAGGCTCAACGGCACCCAGAAGTGCTTGCGACTCGGATTGGGCCACAAGTCATTCGATCAGGCGGCGCTGGACTTTTTGAGGGACAAGCCCCCCGGGTGGCCGGTCGTGCCCGAGGGTTCGAGGTTCGTCGACGGCATCGGAGGGCTCGAACAGGAGTCGCTGCTGGAGTTTGCGCAATTCCTCCAGGATTCGGGACTCAAGTACGGCTGCTACTTCATGCCGCCAGCGTCGATGGTGACGGGCGGGTCCCGGTCGGAGGACGTCGCCGTCTTCTTTTCGTCCCGCGAGCCCCTGACGTCGGCAGAGGAAGGGCAACTGTTCGCGTTCCTGGCGAAGATGTGGAGCGATTTGCGGGGCGTCGAACTGCTCGCGGCCAGCGCGTCTTTCCTTAATACGGCGTACCGGGAGACGCTGTTGAGCCATTCGGACGAACGAAAATTCTTCGTTCAGCACGTCCTTTTCCCTTTGATTCTGTACGGGCACTCATCGATCGACCCGTCGGCGCTCATCGCCGCGTACTCCGACGCCTTCGCCAAGGATCACGTCAGCACGTTCAACGCTTGGGCGACGTCGATCAGGCGTACGCTCGATCGCGCCGATATCGACGTCCTTGCCGGGTACGTTCGGAACCCGGTCAAAGGCCTCTCGACACGGAATCGGTCGAAGCTCGAAGCGATCCGGCACGAGTGCAAAGAGTTCATCAAGTACAAGAAGCGCGAATTGCTGACCGAGGCGAGAATTGGTGCCGCCGCGTTAGGAGCGATAGGCCAGTACGCTTACGAGCAGCTACAGGCCGCCGAATCCAGTTCCAATATGGACGAGATGACCGAATGCTGTAAGCGGGCGATGACATTCATCACGAGCCTAGAGCGCGGTCTCCGAGACACCATCAAGGATTTCTGCGAGCGTTTCTGGAACGGCGCCCTTCCGCGCACGTTTCAAGCAGATGCGTGTCCCACCGACTTTCGATTCGATGTCAGCGGCATGCAGGACGCGGTAGGGGCGCTTCGCGTCAACGCGATCCGGCATAGTCACGAGTATGCGCTCAACTACAAGGAAACTGCGAATTGGTGTCAGTTGACCTGGCTTGAGACGTTGGGGCCGCGATGGGACTACGCTTCGCTTTCCCGATCCGTACAGGAGTCGGTGACAGATCGGGGGATCCACCGCGGGCTCCCACAAGTGATCCTGTTTGGGTTGGAGAACAACGCGAATTCAATTGAAGTTCGGTTTGGACGGACTTGGAGCAGAATCTGGCCGCCCGCAAGCGACAGCCGAACCGAAAGTGGCGCCGCAGCTGCTGACCAGTCTACCACTGATAAGGAGCTCTATGGGGTCCGCTACACATTCCGCGATCAATGAGGCGGTCGCCGTCTTGGTGGACGATTTGGACGGTAGCGATTGGTTCGATGCGGCCGATGCGGAGATCCGCAAGCTGCCAGCGAGGATTATCCGGCTGGATCAAAGCGCTCTGGGAGGCGCGACGGTGCCGGATGAGATAGTTCAAAAGTTTTCAAGCGAAATCGCCCGTGCGACTGGAGGGCGAGCGGCGGCGCACGTGTTCGTTGTCACCGATTCCTTCTTCGGTTTTGGTCGCGGTCGGAATGACGCCGGATATAGGCTGCTGCTGGC
>Ga0196963_10001291_pt1 | contig 17547 bp, 14 predicted proteins | sample S1_5metaG_FD_148600 | JGI IMG/M metagenome (GOLD analysis project Ga0196963, IMG submission 148600) | Soil microbial communities from Anza Borrego desert, Southern California, United States - S1_5 | ecosystem: Environmental > Terrestrial > Soil > Desert | place: USA: California | collected... | reverse complement strand
CACGGCGTCCATCTCGGCCAGCAGGCGGCGGCCTTCGTTCAGCAGCTCGTGGCCCGCGGCAGTCAGCTGGGCCTGGCGCGAGCGGCGGTCGAACAGCAGCACGTCCAGCGCGTCTTCCAACTGGCGCACGCTGTAGGTCAGGGCCGAGGGCACGCGGCCCAGCTCGCGCGCGGCTGCCGCGAAGCTGCCGCTGCGCGCGATGGTGTCCATCATCAGCAGGGCTTCCGGGGTCAGGGCATTGCGGCGCGGCGTGCTCATCGGCGATGACGGCCGTCGGCGCGTCGGACAAGGAGTGCTTCATCTTATTTGAATGGGCACTTCAAGCGCCCCGGCGCTGCGGCCGGGGCCCCGGTGCCACCATGGCTGCCCAAGGAGACCCAGACATGCTGAGCATTCGCCGATCCGAAGACCGCGGCCAGGCCGACCACGGCTGGTTGATGAGCCGCCACAGCTTTTCGTTCGCCGATTACCACGACGCCGCCCACATGGGCTTCGGCAACCTGCGCGTGATCAACGAAGACCGCATCGCCCCGGGCACCGGCTTCGGCACGCACGGCCACCGCGACATGGAAATCATCAGCTACGTGCTCGAAGGCGCGCTGGCGCACCAGGACAGCATGGGCAACGGCGCCGCCATCGTGCCCGGCGAGGTGCAGCGCATGAGCGCCGGCACCGGCGTGCGGCACAGCGAGTTCAATCACGCAAAGGACGCGGCCACGCATTTCCTGCAGATCTGGCTGCTGCCCGACCGCACCGGCATCGCGCCCGGCTACGAGCAAAAGGCCTTCAGCGACGACGAGAAGCGCGGCCGGCTGCGCCTGGTGGCCTCGCCGGACGGGCGCGATGGCTCGGTGACGGTGCATGCGGATGCATCGATCCATGCCGGCCTGTTCGACGGCGACGAGGCGGCGGAACTTGCGCTCGACCCGGCGCGCCTGGGCTACGTGTTCGTTGCGCGCGGTGAGATCGAGGCCAACGGCCACGCGCTGAAGGCCGGCGATGCGCTGGCGCTGCGGCTGGAAGAACGCGTGCAGCTGCGGCGCGGGCAAGGCGCCGAAGTGCTGGTGTTCGACCTGGCGCCGTAGCTCTGCAGCGGGCGCGCCTGGCCGGGGACGCACTCGCTACAGTGCGCCTCCATGAACATCCTGCTGACGCCGCTGAGCCTGCTGCCCGCCCTCGACTGGGTCGCGATGCTGCTGTTCTTCGGCGGCTGGGTGGGTTACGCGGTGTGGGCCAAGCGGCGCGCGGAGGTGGAGCATTCGGTGCTGGCGACGACCAACCGCTGGCGCCGCCACTGGATGCTGCAGACCACGCGGCGCGAGAACCGCATCGTCGACTCCGCGGTCGTGCAAAGCCTGTCGGCGAGCCCGCAGTTCTTCGCCTCGACCACCATCCTGATCATCGGCGGCCTGCTGGCCATCCTGTCGACGACCGACAAGGCGACCGAACTGGTGCGGGAGATCCCTTTCGCCGCGCGCACCTCGGTGCTGGTGTTCGACCTGAAGCTGGTGCTGCTGACGGCCATCTTCGTGCACGCCTTCTTCCGCTTCACCTGGAGCCTGCGCCAGTACAGCTTCGGCGCCATCCTGGTCGCCGCCGTGCCCGAGGCCAAGGCGATCACCGACGAGGCCGAGCGCCAGGCCTTCGCCGACCGCGCCGGCCGCGTGATGGGGCTGGCGGCCGAGACCTTCAACGACGGACTGCGCGCGTACTACCTGTCGTTCGCGGTCATCGGCTGGTTCTTCTCGCCCTGGGCCTTCATCGCCTGCACGCTGCTGGTGCTGGGCGTGCTGTACCGGCGCGAGTTCCGCAGCGAAGTGCTGGCTGCGCTGCGTGCCGGACTGAGCTGAAGCGCCGCGCAATCGCTTACAGCTGGTAGCCCGGACGAAACACCCCGCTGGGCAAAGTGCGTGCCTGGCACAGGCCGGGGGACAAGCGATGGACGAGGAAGCTGACGGCGCGACCGTGGCCGGCGCGCAGCCGGTGTTGCCCCATGGCAGCGATGACGCCGACCGTGCCGGGCTGCCGTTCCGGCTGGGCGCAGCTGCCGCGGCGGCACTGATGCTGGCCGCCTGCGGCGGCGGTGGGGGAGGCGGCGGTGGCGGCGACGAGGCGCGTGGGCCAAACGCCCCCACGCCGGCGCCCGAGCCTGGCACCGGCAGCCCTGCGCCTTCTCCTGCGCCGGCATCGGTGCCCAGCGCGCGCGATGCCGCCCGCTTCCTCAGCCAGGCCAGCTTCGGACCACGTTCGGTCGACGAGGTCGAGGCGCTGCGCCGCACCGGTTACGAGGCCTGGCTGGCGCAGCAGTTCGCCGCGCCGACGACCAACCACGTCGCCTACCTCGAGGAACAGCGCACCCGCGACTCGCACAACAAGGCCCGCGACGAGATGAGCTACGAGGCGATCTGGCAGCAGTGGCTGTTCGGCGCCGACCCGCTGCGCGCACGCATGGCCTGGGCGCTGCTGCAGATCTTCGTGATCTCCAACATCGCGCCTGACCTGCGGCCGCATGCGATGAGCAGCTACCTCGACATGCTCAACCGCAACGCCTTCGGCAGCTACCGCACGCTGCTGGAGGACGTGACGCGCCACCCGGCGATGGGCTACTACCTGAACATGCTGGGCTCGGCCAAGGAGGACCCGAAGAAGGGCACCCATCCGAACGAGAACTACGCGCGCGAGGTGCTGCAGCTGTTCTCCATCGGCCTGGTCAAGCTGAACCTCGACGGCACGCCGCAGCTCGACGCCGAGGGCAAGCCCGTGCCCAGCTACGACGAGCGTGTCGTGAAGGGCTTCGCCAAGGCCTTCAGCGGCTGGAGCCACGGCGGGCTGGACACCGGCAATGCCAAGCTCTTCCGCGGCCATGACGACAACGTCGAGGCGCTGTGGGTCACGCCGATGCAGTGCTGGCCGGCGTACCACGACGGCGGCGAGAAGACCCTGCTGGACGGCCGCGTGCTGCCCGCGGGCCAGGCGCCCGAGAAGGACCTGAAGGACGCGCTGGACAGCATCACCGGCCATCCCAACGTCGGTCCCTTCATCGGGCGGCAGCTGATCCAGCGCCTGGTCAGCAGCAACCCGAGCCCGGCCTATGTCCAGCGGGTGGCCACTGTCTTCAACGACAACGGCGCCGGCCAGCGCGGTGACCTGAAGGCCGTGCTGCGCGCGGTGCTGCTGGATCCCGAGGCGCGTGGTGACGACGCGGCCACCCGGCCGCGGCACGGCAAGCAGCGCGAGCCGGTGCTGCGTTTCGCGCAGTTGCTGCGCGCGCTGGACGCGAAGAGTGCAAACGGCCGTAACGCCATCCACTACCTCGACGATGCGGACGATGCGCTGGGCCAGAGCCCGCTGCTCGCGCCGTCGGTCTTCAACTTCTATTCGCCAAACTTTCGCCCCGCCGGGCCGGTGGCGGCGGCCGGCCTGGTGGCGCCGGAGTTCCAGATCACCAGCGAGACCACGGTCGTCGGCTCGCTGAACTTCTTCGCCGCGCTGATCCGCCGGGGCGGCTACGGCAACGGCGACTCCAAGCTCATCCTGGACTTCGCGCCGCTGGTGGCGCTGGCCGAGGGTGATGCCTCGGCGCTGATCGCGCGGCTGGACCTGCTGTTCTTCGACCTGCAGATGAGCCCGTCCACCCGCGCGCGGCTGTCCACCATGCTGGTGGCGATGCCCGGCAGCAATGCCGACCGGCGCCTGCAGCGCGTGAAATCCGCGTTGACGCTCGTCACGCTGTCCCCCGACCACGTCATCCTGAAGTGAGGAGCCGCGCATGATCCAACGCCGCACGCTGCTGCAGGCCGCCGCGCTGGCCGCCACCACCCCCTTTGCCCCGCTGCAGGTGCTGGCGCAGACGGCCGGCGGTGGCGGCTACCGTGCGCTGGTGTGCCTGTTCATGTTCGGCGGCAACGACGCCAACAACATGCTGGTGCCGGTCGACGACGCGCGCTACACCCAGTACCAGCGCGCGCGGCCGAACCTGGCGCTATCGCGCAATGTGCTCGTCCCGCTGGGCCCTGCCGCGCCGGGCGGCCCGGCCAGCGGCTACGCCATCCACCCGGCCATGGACGCGCTGAAGCCGCTGTTCGACGGCGGCCAGGCGGCGCTGGTCGCCAATGTCGGTCCGCTGCTGGTGCCGACCACGAAGGCGCAGGTCCTGGCGCGTTCGGTGCCGCTGCCGGCCAACCTGTATTCGCACAGCGACCAGCAGTCGGCGTGGCAGAGCGCGCTGGTCGATGCGCCGGCGCGCCACGGCTGGGGCGGGCGGCTGCTGGAGCGGCTGGTCGAGACCTCGGCGCCCAACCGAGGCTACTGCGCCGTCAGCCTGGCCGGCGGCAACCTCTGGGAAGCCGGCGACCGCGGCTTGTCACCGTACCGCGTGTCCTCTAGCGGCGACTTCGGCTTCGACTTCTACGACCCCGCGGGCAAGGACCCGCTGTCGGCCGCGATCAACGGCGTGCTGGGCGAGGCGCGCGCGGATCCCTTCGAGCAGACCTGGCTGACGATGATGGGCCGCTCGATCGACAACCAGCGCGTCCTCAGCGGTGCCGTCGGCTCGTCGACGTTGCAGACGGCATTCCCCAACACAGGGTTGGGGCGCCAGTTGCAGATGGCGGCGCGGCTGATCGGCGCCCGCGGCCAACTCGGGCTGAAGCGCCAGTGCTTCTTCTGCAGCATCGGCGGCTTCGACACCCATGGCGACGACCAGCTGTCGCGCCAGAACGAGCTGCTGGGCGAGATCGGCGATGCCGTCGCCGCCTTCCATGCCGCGACGGTAGAACTGGGCCTGGCGCGCGACGTGACGCTGTTCACCGCCAGCGACTTCGGCCGCACCTTCGCGTCCAACGGCGCGGGCACGGACCATGGCTGGGGCGCGCACCAGTGGGTGGTGGGCGGCGCGGTGAAGGGCGGGCGCATCGTCGGCCGCTTCCAGGACCTGGCGGTCGGCGGCCCGGACGACGTCGGCCAGGGCGTGTGGATTCCCGGTGTGTCACTCGACCAGATGGGTGGCGAGCTGGCGCGCTGGTTCGGGGCCGATGCGGCCTTGACCGACGAGGTGTTCCCGCGGTTGCGCCAATTCGACCGCGACCTCGGGCTGATGAACGTCGCCTGACTGCGCTCAGGGCGGCAGGCCGAGGAAGGCCTTCACCGGCACCAGCGTCGCGGCGGGGTCTTCCTCGTGCGGTACGTGGCCCAGCGCGTCGAACATCGCGAGCCGGCTGCCGGGGATGTCGGCGATGAAGCGCCGCGCGTTCTCGGGCGGGATCAGCCGGTCGCGGCCGCCCCAGATCACCAAGGTCGGCAAGCGCAGCGTGCGGATCGGCGCGGGGTCGGCGCCTTGAGCCAGTTCGTGCATGCGCTCCGTCAGCGCCTGCCGGTTGCCTTCGCGCAGCGCCATCTCGAAATAGCGGTCGATCAGAGCGTCCGTGATGCGCGACGGATCGCCGTAGACGCTGCGCAGGCTGTCGGCGATCACGGCCCGCGGCAGCAGGTGCCGGCCGATCCAGCTCGCTCCCGGCAGCCGCGACAGCCGCATGCCCAGCGGCACTTCACCCGGGCGGAAAGGGTAGCCGCCCGAATCGACCAGCACCAGCCGCTCCACCCGCTGCGGCGCGGCCACCGCCGTGCGCCACGCCACCTCGCCGCCCAGCGAGTTGCCTGCGATCACGAAGCGCGGCACCTTCAGCGCGTCCAGCAGCTCGAGCACGAAGCGCGCGTACACCTCGCCGCGGTAGCGCTGGCCGGCATAGGCACCGGCAAAGGGGCCGGTGAGGCCGAAGCCGGGCAGGTCCAGGCTGATCACGCGGCGCTGGCCGCGCAGGCCCTTCACCCAGCCTTCCCAGGTGTGCAGGCTGGCCGAGTTGCCATGCAGCAGCACGATGGGCAGCGGGTCGTTGCGCGGGCCCTCATCGCGCAGGTGCACCAGCTGGCCCTTCAGGTCGATGAAGTCCGATGGCGGCGGCGCCCAGCGGTGCACCAGCGATTCGACGCTGCGGTCCGGCGCCCGCATCAGCGCGACGGCCAGCGCCGTCAGCATCAGCAGGCCGCCGGCCAGCCGCAGCAGGAAGCTGGACATCGTCAGGCGTGCAGACCGGTGTCGAGTGCGACGCGGTCGTCGAACACGAAGCAGCGGCCGCGCCAGCCGGGTGCCGTGCCACCGGTTTCCTCGAAGTACTTCAGGATCCCGCCTTCGAGCTGGTAGCTGTGCGTCAGGCCCAGGTCCTGCATCACCAGCGCCGCCTTCTCGCAGCGGATGCCGCCGGTGCAGTAGCTGACCACGGTGTGGTCTTTCAGCGCATCGCGGTGCTGTTCAACCGCGGCCGGAAAGTCGCTGAACTTCGACAGGCGCCAGTCGATCGCGCCGGCGAAGGCACCGGCGTCCACCTCGAAGCCGTTGCGCGTGTCCAGCAGCGCCAGCGGACGGCCTGCGTCGTCGTGGCCCTGGCCGATCCAGCGCGCCAGCGTTTGCGCATCGACTGCCGGTGCCCGGCCCGCCGCCGGCCGCACCGCGGGGCGGTTCATGCGGATGATCTCGGCCTTGACCTTGACCTTCAGGCGCTGGAAGGGCTGCGCGGCGCTGTGGCTGCGCTTGACATCGAAGTTCGCGAAGCGCGCATCGGCCTGCAGCATGCCGAGCCAGGATTCGACGGCTTCCGGCGCACCGGCCAGGAAGAGGTTGATGCCTTCCTCGGCCAGCAGCACGGTGCCTTTCAGGCCCAGCGCAGCGGCAGCGTCGTGCAGGCGCGTGCGCAGCGTGGGCAGTTCGTCGAGCGGGACGAAGCGGTAGGCGGAGATGTTGAGGACCGGCATCACGGACGCGGATTCTAGGAACCCGGCCGGCGCTGCCCGCGGGCTCCTAAAATTCCGCATGCCTTTCGTCCACCTTCGCACGCACACCGAATACTCCGTCGTCGACGGCACCCTGCGCATCGACGATGCCGCCGCCGCCGCCAAGGCGGACCAGCAGGCGGCGCTGGCGATCACCGACCTGTCCAACCTGTTCGGCGCGGTCAAGTTCTACAAGGCCTGCCGCGGCAAGGGCGTCAAGCCCATCATCGGCGTGGACGTCTACCTGGAGCCGGATCCCGCGCTGTGCGGCAGCGACAAGCTGCCCAGCCGCCTGATGCTGCTGGCGCAGGACCGCACCGGCTACCTGAACCTGTGCGAACTGCTGGGCCGCGGCTGGGTGCAGAACGCGCAGCGCGCGCAGGCCTGGCTCAAATGGGAATGGCTGGCCGAGCGCGGCGCGGGGCTGATCGCGCTGTCGGGCGGTGACCTGGGGCTGGTCGGCGGCGCGCTGCTGGCCGGCGACACGGTGCGGGCCGCCGCGGCCGCCCGGCGCCTGGCCGAGCTGTTCCCCGGCCGCTTCTACATCGAACTGCAGCGCGCGGGCCTGCCCAACCACGAGCCGCACGTGCGCGCCGCGGTGCCGCTGGCGGCCGAACTGGGCCTGCCGGTGGTGGCGACGCACCCGATCCAGTTTGCCGAGCCCGACGACTTCGATGCGCACGAGGCGCGCGTCTGCGTGGCCGATGGCGAGGCGCTGAGCAACCCGAAGCGCATCAAGCGCTTCACGCGCGAGCAGTACTTCAAGACCCAGGCGCAGATGGAGGCGCTGTTCGCCGACATCCCGTCGGCCATCGCCAACAGCGTGCAGATCGCGCGGCGCTGCAACCTGACGCTCGCGATGGGCAAGAACTACCTGCCCGACTTCCCGACGCCGATCGAGAACGGCGCGCCGATGCCGATGGACGCTTACTTCAGGCGCTTGAGTTTCGAAGGCCTGGAGGATCGGCTGGCGCTGCTGTTCCCTGACGCCGCCAAGCGCGACGAGGTGCGGCCGCGCTACGTCGAGCGCCTGGAGTTCGAGATCGAGACCATCCTGAAGATGGGTTTCCCGGGCTATTTCCTGATCGTGTCGGACTTCATCAACTGGGCCAAGAACAACGGCTGCCCGGTGGGGCCGGGCCGGGGTTCGGGCGCGGGTTCGCTGGTGGCCTATGCGCTGAAGATCACCGACCTGGACCCGCTGCAGTACAACCTGCTGTTCGAGCGCTTCCTCAACCCCGAGCGCGTCTCGATGCCCGACTTCGACATCGACTTCTGCCAGGGCAACCGGGACCGGGTGATCGACTACGTCAAGGACAAGTACGGCCGCGACGCGGTGAGCCAGATCGCGACCTTCGGCACCATGGCCGCGAAAGCGGCGCTGCGCGACATCGGCCGCGTGCTGGGCATGGGCTACGGCCACGTCGACTCCATTGCCAAGCTGATCCCCGCGCCGCCCGGCAAGACGGTGACGCTGGCCAAGGTGCCGGAGAACCCCGACAGCAGCATCATCTACGCCCGCAAGGAAGCGCCCGAGCTGGAACAGCGCGAGGCCGCGGAAGAAGAAGTGGCGGAGCTGCTGGCGCTGGCCACGCGGGTCGAGGGCATTGTGCGCAACATCGGCATGCACGCCGGCGGCGTGCTGATCGCGCCCGGCAAGATCACCGACTTCTGCCCGCTCTACCAGCAGCCCGGCAGCGATTCGGCGGTGAGCCAGTACGACAAGGACGACGTCGAGGCCATTGGCTTGGTCAAGTTCGACTTCCTGGGCCTGGCGACGCTGACGATCCTGGAGGTGGCGAAAGAGTTCATCGTCGCGCGGCACCCGCACCGCAAGGACTTCAGCTTCGAGACCATTCCACTCGACGACCCGCGCGTCTACAAGCTGTTCAGCGAAGGCCTGACCGAGAGCGTGTTCCAGTTCGAATCGCGTGGCATGCAGGGCATGTTGCGTGACGCCAAGCCGAGCCGCCTGGAAGACCTGATCGCGCTGAACGCCTTGTACCGGCCGGGCCCGATGGACCTGATCCCCAGCTTCGTGGCGCGCAAGCACGGCCGCGAGAAGGTGGAGTACCCGCACCCGCTGCTGGAGACCGTGCTGGCCGAGACCTACGGGATCATGGTCTACCAGGAGCAGGTGATGCAGGCGGCGCAGGTGCTGGGCGGCTATTCGCTCGGCGGCGCCGACCTGCTGCGCCGCGCCATGGGCAAGAAGAAGCCCGAGGAGATGGCCAAGCACCGCATCATCTTCCGCGAGGGCGCGGCGAAGAAGGGCATCTCGGAGCAGACCGCCGACGAGGTCTTCGACCTGATGGAGAAGTTCGCGGGCTACGGCTTCAACAAGAGCCATGCCGCCGCGTACTCGCTGCTGGCGTACCACACGGGGTGGCTGAAGGTGCACCACCCGGCCGAGTTCTATGCGGCCAACATGACCATCGAAATGGACAACACCGACAAGCTGAAGGTGTTGTTGAACGATGCGAAGCTCTTCAACATCGCCTTCGAGCCGCCGGACGTCAACCGCGGCCGCTACCGCTTCGAGCCGGTGACGGACAAGCTGGTCCGCTATGGCCTCGGCGCGGTGAAGGGCACGGGGCAGGGTGCCATCGAGGCCATCGTGGAAGCGCGTGAAGCGGACGGTCCCTTCCGCAGCTTCTTCGACTTCTGCTCCCGCGTGGACCGCAAGCGCGTGAACAAGCGCGTGGTGGAGGCGCTGATCAAGGCCGGTGCCTTCGATGCCCTGTGCACCGACCGCCCGAGCCTGCTGGCCTCGGTGGGCCTGGCTTTCGAGTGGGCGGAGACGCAGGTCGTGCATGCCTCGCAGGGCGGGCTGTTCGACGACCTGGGCGATGCGCACGGCTCGTCGACGCAGGAGCCGCCGTTGATCGCGGGTGACGCCTGGGGCGTGCGCGAGCGCCTGGGCCACGAGAAGGTGGCGCTGGGCTTCTACCTGAGCGGCCACCTGTTCGACGAGAACGAGGCCGAGGTGCGCCGCTTCTGCAAGCGCCGCATCGCCGACCTGGTGGACAGCCGCGACCCGCAGCTGCTGTGCGGCATCGTCAATGACCTGCGCTTCGTCAACGGCCAGCGCGGCCGCGTGGCCATCTTCAAGCTCGACGACAAGAGCGAGAGCATCGAAGCGGTGGCCAACGACGAGCTGATCGAGGCCAACAAGGACCTGCTGAAGGAAGACGAGCTGCTGGTGGTGCAAGGCAAGGTGCAGCCGGACCGCTTCTCCGGCGGACTGCGGCTGAACGTCAACGCGGTGTACGGCCTGGCGGCGGCACGCGCGCGCTTTGGGCGTTATCTGCAGGTGGCGATCGGCAGTACCCCGGATGGCGAAGTGCGGCCGCTGACCGAGCTGCTGCGCACCTGGCCGCCGCGGCGCGAGGCCACCGAGCAGGGCGACCTGGTGCAGGGGCTGGCAGTGCGCCTGTCGGTGCGCCGGCCGACCGCCTGCGCCGAGCTGGACCTGGGCGACGACGGCCGCTTCTGGCCCTGCGACGAGGCGCTGCAGCGCTGGCAGGCGCTGGCCGCGGGCGGGCAGGCGGCGATCGTCTACGAGGCCTGACTTACCAGGCCTGACTTGCGAGGCCTGACGGCGCGCGGCACCGTCCTACAACCGATGTCGCATTGCCTTACCGCGCGGCGGCCGCTCGGCGGACAACGCCGGGCGTGGTGATCGCGTTCAATGCCGGCGAGGACGTCGAGGACATGACCATGAAGCACATCATCACCGCCGCAGCGATCGGCTTGGCGCTCTTTGCCGGCGCGGCCCAGGCCGCCGACGTGGGCGTCTCCATCAACATCAGCCAGCCCGGCGTCTACGGCCGCATCGACATCGGCCGCTTCCCGCAGCCGGTGCTGTATGCGCCTCGGCCGGTGATCATCACGCAGCGCGTGGTGCAGGAACCGGTCTACCTGTGGGTGCCGCCGGGCCACCGCCAGAACTGGCGCCGCTACTGCGGCCGCTACGACGCCTGCGGCGCGCCGGTCTACTTCGTGCAGGACCGCTGGTACCGGGAGCACGTGGTCGAGCGCCACCACGACCGCGGCGACCATCCGGGCCGCGGCCGCGGCCACGACAAGCACGGCGGCAAGCACGGACACAAGCACGGGGACAAGCACGGCCACGGCCACGACTGACCACGATGGCCCGGCCACCCGGGCAACTCCCACCGGAGCAGCGGCCGCGCGGCGCCAGAATGGCGCCTCATGTACGAGACACCCATCACCGGCCTCGTGCTCACGGGCGGGGGTGCCCGTGCGGCCTACCAGGTCGGTGTGCTTTCGGCGCTGGCACGCCTGCGCCGCGAGTCCGGCACCGACCTGCAGCGCAATCCCTTCGCGGTGATCTGCGGCACCTCGGCCGGGGCCATCAACGGCGCTGCACTCGCCTGCCAGGCCGACCGCTTCGACGCCGCAGTCGAAGTGCTGTCCCGCGTCTGGCGCGAGTTCCGCGCCGAGCAGGTCTACCGCGCCGACTCGCTGGGCGTCATCCGCAGCGGCGCGCAGTGGCTCACGATGCTGTCGATCGGCTGGGTGCTGGCGCGCTGGCGCCGTGCGCGGCCGCGGTCGATGCTGAACAACAGCCCGCTGGGTGAGCTGCTGCAGCGCACGGTGCAGTTCGATCGCCTGCCGCAGCTGCTGCAGTCGCGCCACCTGCAGGCGCTGGCGATCACCGCGTCCAGCTACAGCAGCGGCGAGCACGTCACCTTCTACGACACGGCGATGCCGATCGAGCCCTGGACCCGATCGCAGCGGGTGGCGGTGCCGGCGCGGCTGGCCGTCGACCACCTGCTGGCCTCGTCCGCCATCCCTTTCGTGTTCCCGGCCGCCGAGCTGCCGCGCGACGGCCGCACCGAATGGTTCGGCGACGGCTCGATGCGACAGACCGCGCCGATTTCACCGGCCATCCACCTCGGGGCGCAGCGGCTGGTGATCATCGGCGCCGGCCGGATGCACGAGCCACCGGGGCGGCAGGTGGTGAACACCGGCTACCCGTCGCTGGCGCAGATCGCCGGCCATGCGCTGTCGGGCATCTTCCTCGACGCGCTGATGCTCGACGTGGAGCGCATGGAACGCGTGAACCGCACGCTGGCGCTGCTGCCCGAATCGGCACGGCTGAAGACACCGCTGCGCGCGCTGCAGGCGCTGGTGATCGCGCCGTCGCAGCGGCTCGATGACATCGCCGCACGCCACCAGGGCAGCCTGCCGGCGCCGGTGCGCGCGCTGTTGCGCGGCGTGGGTGTTTCGGGCTCCGGCCAGGATGCGCGCGGCGCCGCGCTGGCGAGCTATCTGCTGTTCGAATCGTCCTACACGCGCGAACTGATGGCGCTGGGCGTGGCCGACGTGGAGGCGCGGCGCGACGAGGTGCTGTCGTTCTTCGGCTGGCAGCCGGCGGTCAAGCCGGCAAAGACGCCGGTGTCGACGAGCTGACTGCCGACGATCCGACTGCCGACGAGCCGGTGTCGACGGCTCGGGAGCCCGGTCGGCGCAGGGCCGATTCGCTCAGCCCGTTCTCCAGCGGGCCCAAGCCAGCCGCGCGCGCAGGCGCCAGGTGCGGCGGTCGTGCATTCCCATGCGGCGCCGCGCATCGATGATCAACTTGGCCGCGCCGAGCCGGCCGCTGCCGATCAGCTGGCGCGCCAGGTCGTGCGCATCCAGCCCGCGCAGCATCGGGTCGGGCAGCCGCGCCAGCAAGGCCTGCAGTTCCGCCGGTGGCAGCACGCGGTCGAAATGGAACAGGCCGTGGAATCCGAAGCTGCGGCCCGCGGGCAGCGTTCGCTCGAAGGCGAAGCGCTCGGCCAGTGCGCGTGGCGCGAAACGGATGCCGTGCTGCCGTTCCAGTGCCGCTCGGTGCTCGCGGCAGATGCACAGGTCTTCCGGGTGCGAAGGCGCCAGCGCCGGATCGTGCAGCGCCTGCAGCAGGCGCGCCGATCGCAGCGAGAAGCCGCCATTGCCCACGCCGGCGTCGCCCGCGATGTCGTGCCAGGGGGCGCCCACGTAGTCGTACTGCAGGAAGGCCGGGTCCCAGGCCGCGGGATCAAGCACGAAGCCGTCCCACTGCACCACCAGCACGTGCGAGCCCTGCACATGCTCAGCCAGTCCACGCAGCATGAAGGCAGAGTAGTCGGCCACGCTGGCGATGCGCGCCGGCAGCAGCTCGATGCCCTCCGGCACGGCAGAGGGCGCGCGCGACAGGTCGGTGAACAGCAGCGTGCGGCCGAAGCGCACGCCGGCACGGCAGCGCTGCAGCGCCTCGATGGCCAGCGCCGGCTCGCGCGTGTCGACGCAGCACAGCGTCACCTGCGGCAGCTGCAGCATCGCCTGCGTCACGCCCGGTCCAGCAGCTGCAGATAAAGCGCGATGTGGGCGGCCGCGCAGCGGTGCCAATCGAAGCGCCGGGCGTGGGCCGCGATGGCTTCGGCGTGGCCCAGCGTGTGCGATGCGAGCGCGGACTCGATCACCCGGCGCATCGCTGCGCCGTCGAAGCTGTCGAAGTAGTGCGCCACCGGCCCGCCCACCTCGGGCAGCGAGGTCAAGCGCGACAGGAACACCGGCTTGCCGAAATGCATCGCTTCGATCGGCGGCAGGCCGAAACCTTCGGCCAGCGACGGGAAGACGAAGCCCAGGCAGTGTGCATAGAGCCAGGCCTTCTGCGCCTCGCTGATGTCCAGGTGCAGCGCCACGTTCCGCAGGCCGCGCTCGGTGATGCTGCGGGCCACGCCGTCGGTGTAGTCGCTGCGCGCGCCGGCCAGCACCAGCGGCTGCTCGGGCCAGGCGGCGGCCAGGTCGAGCAGCGCGGCGATGTTCTTGGTCGGCGCCAGCCGGCTCACGTGCAGCAGGTAGGGGCGGGCTGTCGGGCCGATGGCCACGCCGTCCACCGGCGCCTGGGGTCTGTGCGTGAGGTCGGTGGCACCGTTGTGGATCACTTTCAGCGGCGCCGCCAGCGCCGGCAGCCGGGTGCGGATGTCGCCCGCGACATGGTGCGTGATGGCGATCACCGCGTCCGCCTTGGCCAGGCGGTGCTGCAGCCGCTGGCGGTAGCGCTCTGCCTTGGCCGCGTCTTTCGTGTGCAAGAAGTTGAGGTCGTGCACGGTCTCCACCCGGCGGGCCGTGCCCCACGGCGCGCGCAGTCGGTTGTGCTGGTGCAGCGTGTGCCAGAGCGCGAAACGATGCCGCGCCAGGTGCAGCCAGCGCTGCGTGGTGCCGGTGTCCAGGTAGCCGATCTGCGGCCCGAACAGGCCGTGGAAGCTGCGCGGCAGGTGGGCATGCAGCTGCACGGCGTGCCGCTCGCGCAGCTCATCCGCCCGCGCGGCCAGCGCCATCAGCAGCTGGCGCGAGAACTCGCCCAGCCCGTCGTTCCAGTGCCGGATGCGCCCCAGGCCCAGGCCGACGTGGCGCAACTCGCGCGGGGCGCTCATTTCGCACCGGCCACGGGGGCCGCCGAGCGCCCGGCGCCAGCGGTGGCCAGCATGGATTCGCTGCGTGCCAGCACCTCGTCCACCGTCGGCCAGCGTGGCCAATGGCGCACGATGCCGACGGAGGGTCCCCAAGGCGCCCACTGCTCCGGCTTGGTGGGCCCCAGCACGCTGAGCACCGGCGCGCCGACCGCCGCGGCCAGGTGCGCCGGGCCGGTGTCGTTGGACACCACCAGGCCGGCCCGCCGCAACACGCCGCCGTAGGCGCCCAGGTCGACGCCGGGCAGCAGCTTCACGCCCGGGTGCTGGGTGCTGATGATCGAGTCCTCGCCGGGACCGGGGCAGGCCACCACGTCGCGGCCCAGCGCCAGCAGCTGGCGGCTGAAGTCGGCGAAGGCCGGCCAGGTCTTGTCCTGGTCCTCGAAAAGGCCGCCGGCGAAAGGGCAGATGACGATGAAGCCCGGCCGCACGCCGTGCTGCGCCAGGACCTGGTCGGCGCGCTGCTGGTCGGCCGCCGCGGTGCGCAGGCCGATCTCGGCCGGAGGCGTGGCGTCGATGCGCAGGAAGCGGCAGGCCAGTTCCCAATAGCTCGCGAGGGCGTGGCCGCCGTAGGTGATCGGCTCGGCGCGCGACAGCAGCGGGCCGCGCGCTTCCTGCCGATAGCCGACTGCCTTCAGCCCCGCCAGGCGCATTTCCAGCGCGGCCGAGAACGAGGTCGGCAGCACCATGGCGTTGTCGCGGCGATCCAGGCCCGGATCGATGCTGCGGGCCTGCATGCGCAGCTGCCGCAGTTGCGCGACCCGTTCGCGCAACGGCTTGGGCCGCGCGTGCACCGGCCAGCCCTCGCCGCGCAGCAGCGGTGCTGCCCAGCGCGCACCCACCAGCTGCAGCTGGTAGCCGTGCGACTGCAGCAGATGCAGCGCCGGCACGCCGAGGATCACGTCTCCCACCCAGTTGCGAAGGCGAACGATCAGCGGGCGGGACGTCATGCGTGAGGGGGGTGTGCTGCGGTGGCCTGACCGTGCGGCGCACCGTCGATAATTCCTGTTTCGATTCTGCCACCCGACCATGAGCGCGAACCCCAGCCCCACGCTACCCGCCGCCGCCGACGTGATCGCGCTGCACGACGCGTTGATAGCGGCGCCGGGCTGGCCGCAGCAGCAGCCCGCGCCGCGGGACGAAGGCCTGTGGCACTGGGTGCAGACCAACCACGTCTTCAACTGCCGGCTGTGGGCCGAGGAAGACCTGGCCCGTCGCACCCGCGTGTCCGACGCCGAGATCGCCGCCAACAAGCGCGCCATCGACGGCTTCAACCAGGCGCGCAATGACGCGACCGAACGCGTGGACGAACTGCTGCTGATCGCGCTGGGCCTGGTGGATGCCGCTTCGGCGCGCACCGATGCGCCGGTGTCCACCGTGCCCGCCGGCGCGCGCCTGAACAGCGAGACCGCCGGCAGCATGATCGACCGCCTGTCGATCATGGCCTTGAAGGTCCATGCGATGCGTGCCCAGACGGAACGCACCGACGTCGACGCCGCCCACGTGGCCGCCAGCCGCGTCAAGCTGGACCGCCTGCAGCAGCAGCGCAGCGACCTGGGGGCGTGCCTGGATGCGCTGCTGGCCGACGCCCAGGCCGGACGCGCGTACTTCAAGGTTTATCGCCAGTTCAAGATGTACAACGATCCGCGCTTCAATCCGGCGCTGGTGGCCGAGCAGCGCGGCCGCGCGGGCTGAGCGCGTGTGATCGTCCGGCTCGGGGCGCACGCTTCGTGAAAGTGCTAATCGTCAAGACGTCGTCGATGGGCGACGTGGTGCATGCCTTGCCCGCCATCAGCGACATCCGCCGCGTGCGCCCGGGCGTCACCGTCGACTGGCTGGTCGAGGCCCCGTTCGCCGCCATCCCGCGCCTGCATCCTGCGGTGCGGCGCGTGCTGCCGCTGGGCTGGCGCAAGTGGCGCAAGAGCCTGTTCAAGCGCGAGACGCGCGAGGCCATGGCCACGCTGCGGGCCGAGTTGCGGGCCGAACCCTACGACCTGGTGCTGGACCTGCAAGGATTGCTGAAGAGCGTGATGTGGGGGCTGCAGGCGCGCGGCCCGCTGGTGGGCTACGACCGGGCCAGCATCCGCGAGCCGATGGCCGCACTGTGCTACCAGCGCGCGGCCACGGTATCGCGCGAACTGCATGCAGTCGAGCGCTGCCGCCGCTTGGCCGCTGCGCATTTGGGTTATCCCACGCCGACACAGGCGCCGGACTTCGGCATCCAGCCCCCCGCCGGCAGCTGGCGCGCGCCGGTGCTGAGCGCGGCGCTGATCCCCTGCGCCAGCCGGCCCGAGAAACTGTGGCCGGAAGAGCGCTGGATCGCCATCGGCCAGCGCCTGCAGCTGGCGAAGCTGAAGCCGGTGGTGCTCTGGGGCAGCGACGAGGAGCGCCAGCGTGCGGAGCGCATCGCCGCCGGCTGCGACGGCCTGGTGCCGCCGTTCCTGAGCGTCGCCGACACCGCCGCGGTGCTGGGCCAGGTGCGCCAGACGGTGGGCCTGGACACCGGCTTTTCGCACCTCGCCGCCGCCTTCGGCCGGCCGACCATCGGCATCTACTGCGACCACGAGCCGGGCCTGGCGGGAATCACCGGTTCCGGGCCGGTGGCCAGCCTGGGTGGCAAGGGCCAGGTGCCGACACTCGAAGACGTGATGCCGGCGCTGGAGCGGCAGCTCGCCGGCAAGCGCGCGCGCTGACGGTGCCCGCAGGGCCGGGGCCATGCCCGGCCCGTTCCAGCTCGCGGCTTGCCTTGGCGCGCTACTGCTCCTCGGCTACTGCTCCTCGATGCGCTGTGGCGGGAAGCTGTCCCAGCTGAGGCAGCCGGGGCATTGCCAGAAGTGCCGCTGCGCCTCGAAGCCGCAGGCGGCGCAGCGGTAGCGCTGCAGCGGCCGCGCGGCGCGGGCCACGGCGTCGCGCACGCTCTGGCGGGCGAACTCGGGCCAGGTTTCGCGCGGCGTGTCCAGCAGCTCGATGGCGGCCGACAGGGTCGGCTGGCTCTTCAGCAGCTCCAGCAGGCGGGGTGAGGCACCGGGTGACGTGCCTTCCAGCGTGGCCAGCGCTCGCAGCAGGTCCATGCCGGGCATGCGCTCGTACAGCGCCTGCAGCACCGGCGCCACCGCGGCGGCCTGGCCCGTGGCTTGGACGAAGGCGACGAACTCCGCCGAGACGCGCGCGAAGGCTTCGGGCGCGCGCTGCCGCAGTTCGGACCAGGCGGCCATCGCGCCGCCCGTGTCGCCATGGCGGACGAGGCGCTGGGCACGCA